>Ga0082212_10000564_pt1 | contig 53156 bp, 43 predicted proteins | sample TergutNt197P3_FD_71548 | JGI IMG/M metagenome (GOLD analysis project Ga0082212, IMG submission 71548) | Neocapritermes taracua P3 segment gut microbial communities from Petit-Saut dam, French Guiana - Nt197 P3 | ecosystem: Host-associated > Arthropoda: Insects > Digestive system > Gut ...
TAAAGAGCCTCCTATCAGCCAAGAGTTTGTGGGGCAGGGCTGCGCACGGTGCAGGCTCCAGCATATGCATTGATTGAGCTGCGCTTTACTTATTACTTTTAACTTTTGTTTTGTAACGGTCTGCCGTCCCCTTGTCTTCTTGTCTTGCCTATAGCGAACAAGCTGCGGCAAGGTCGATAGCGCCTTCATATAGCGCTTTGCCGATGATCGCCCCGTCCATTCCCAATGCGGATAAGGCAATTATCTCATCTATTGACGATATGCCTCCTGAGGCTATGATCTTTATAGACAGTTCTTTTCGCAGCATGCGATAAAGCTCGATATTCGTGCCTCCAAGCAATCCGTCTTTTGAGATGTCCGTGCAGATAAGCGTTTTTACGCCAATGCCCTCGACAGTATGGCAGAATCCGAGTACGTCCAGATCTGACGTTTCCGTCCAGCCCTTTATCGCGATATATCCGTCTTTGATATCCGCCGAGACGGCGATATGCTCGCCAAATGTATTTACCATTTCCTGCAGGAATCCCGGCTCCGATATCGCAGCCGTACCTAATATTACCCGTTTGACTCCGATGCTCAGATACTTTTCTATGACTTCCGCTGTGCGAATGCCGCCCCCGACCTGTATATCCAGGCCGGATTCCGCGACTATGCGCTCTATGACGCTATAATTCGCGGGTTTTCCGTCTCTCGCGCCTTCAAGGTCAACAATATGCGCAGACGTCGCTCCCGCTTTTTTGAATCCTTTTGCTATTTCCGGCGGGTTTTCGCTGTACACTGTCATTTGCTCGTAATCCCCGCGAAGAAGCCTGACGGCTTTGCCGTCATACAAATCAATCGCGGGGTAGATAGTCATAGCTTACCTCCCAATAATTAAGCGAAGAGAGCGTCGCGACCGGGCCTACACTGACATGACCGAGCGAGCGAAGATTTCAGCGCTTGCGCTACATTTCCGCGAAAGCTCGCAGTATATCCAGCCCCGCGTCCCCGCTTTTTTCCGGATGGAACTGCGTCCCGTATATATTGTCGCGCCCAACCGCCGCTGTCAGGTGAGCGCCGTACTCCGCCGTCGCTATTATTTTGTCTTCGCACTTTTCTGCGTGGAAGGAGTGGACAAAATACACATGCGCGCCTTCGCTTATATACTTAAACAACGGCGATCGCACGCCAGAAGGAAACTCAAGCGCATTCCAACCGATGTGCGGTATCTTATAATCCGCCGGAATCCTGCGTCTTATCGGCTCCACCGCACCGCTAATAAGTCCCAATCCATTATGTTCGCCAAACTCATAGCTTTTTTCAAACAGCAGTTGCATTCCCAGGCATACGCCCAGCAACGGTTTTCCCTTTTTTGCTTCCTGAATAACTATATCGCTGAGTCCCGCGCCGCGCAGCTTCCGCGCGGCGTCCGCAAACGCGCCTACGCCCGGCAGAAGTATTTTCTCACATCTTTCTATCATCTTGATATCGCCCGTTATGACAGCTTCACGGCCGATATACTTCAGCGAACTGCACAGCGAAAACAGGTTACCGACTCCATAGTCAATGATCGCTATCATAGAAGGGTTCCTTTTGTCGACGGAATCTCATCTCTAAATCCGGGATCGATCGACACGGCTATCCGCAGAGCGCGCGCGAGTGCTTTGAAACAGGCTTCGATTATATGGTGAGCGTTTTTGCCGCTAATCATGCGTATATGCAGGGTAATCCCCGCTTTCCTTACAAATGCTTGCATAAACTCTTCCAGGAGTTCCGTATCCATCGCGCCGACAGCGTGTTCCGGAAGCTCTACATCATGGCTCAGATGGTTCCTTCCCGATATGTCAACGGCACATAATACAAGTGCCTCGTCCATAGGCAGCGCTACGTCGCTGAAACGGCAGATCCCGCGCGCTTCTCCCAACGCTTGGGCAAACGCCGTGCCAAGGCAGATGCCTACGTCCTCGACTGAGTGGTGGCCGTCGACATGAATATCTCCTTTGCATTTTACATCCAGATCGAATTTGCCGTGCCGGGCAAAAAGCTCGAGCATATGGTCGAGGAAGCCGACGCCGGTATCGACCGAGCTTTTGCCTGAGCCGTCAAGGTTCAGCGATAGCGCGATATCCGTTTCGGCGGTTTTTCTCGTAATTTCACCTTTTCTCATTGAGTCTCCTCTTTCCTTAAGTACCAGGAGGCCAAACCCTTACTGGTGCGACTCCCGGCTTCTTAATCATTTTTGGCTCAATATCTCTTTAATCGTATCAACCAGCGCGCGCATTTGCTCAGGCGCGCCGATAGTGATCCTGATCCAGTCGGATATGCGCGGCTTTTCCCAGTGTCTGACAAGTATGCCGCTGTTTTTCAGTTCCGCATATAAATCATGCCCTCTGATATCCGGGTGGTTGACGAATATGAAATTCGCGACTGACCGGGTCATGGAAAAACCAAGCATTTCCAGTTCTTTTTCCGTATAACTGCGCATTTCGATGATTTTTCCGCGCATTTCCCGATAGTATTCATCCTCTTCAAGAGCCGCCTCTCCGGCAAGCTGCGTCAGGCGGTTGACGTTGTAGGAGTTGAAGGAATATTTCATTTTATTGAGATCGGCAATAAGCGGCGCCTGGCCAATTGCGTACGCTAGCCTGGCTCCCGCCATTGAACGCGATTTTGAGTATGTGTGCATAATGAGAAGGTTTTCATACTTTCCTATAAGTGGTATAGCGGACGCAGCGCCAAAATCGACATATGCCTCGTCTATCAGCGCTACATTGTCGGGGTTGCTTTGCGCGATCGCTTCGATATCGCTCAGCGGCAGGGCTATCCCTGTTGGCGCGTTAGGATTTGCGATAACGATATTTTTTCCGGCGCCGATATAATTTGAAACGTCTATCGAGAAATCATCCATGAGCATAATGCGCTCAAATGGTATACCGTACAATTGCGCGTAAACCGGATAAAAGCCATACGTTATATCGGGGAAAATGACGCCGTGCCCGTTGTCGCAAAACGCCAAAAACGCGAACGCCAGCAATTCGTCCGAACCGTTGCCGATCATAACGTTTTCGGGCTCTACCTTGTAGAAATCCGCAAGTTTTTTTACAAGCCGCACGCCCTCCGGGTTTGGGTAGAGGTTGAGCTTTTTTCTCTCGTCTTCCGTCAGCGCGGCTATCACGCCCGGGGCTGGCGGGTAGGGCGATTCATTCGTATTGAGTTTTATATATTCCATATCGACGGGCTGTTCGCCCGGAACGTATGCTTCGAGGTCATCGAATTTCCCCGATATAAACCTGCTCATTTCGCATCCATCCTTTTTCTTACAGATAGCGAGTGCGCTGCAAGACCTTCTTTTTCGGCAAACAGGGCTATATCTGCGCCCGCTTCCCGCAGAGCGTTCTCGGTATAATATGTGAATGACGATTTTTTGACGAAATCATCGACAGACACAGGGCTTGAGAACCGCGACGTGCCTGAAGTCGGAAGGGTATGGTTCGGGCCGGCATAGTAGTCGCCAAGCGCCACCGGAGCATTCTTACCCAGAAAGATCGAACCTGCGTTTTTCACCAGATCCAGATACAAGAGCGGGTCGTCAAGGAATATTTCCAGATGCTCCGGAGCTATTTCGTTCGATATTTCAAATGCTTGTTCTATTGTAGAAGCGATTATAATGGTGCCGTTTTCATCAATAGATTTTCTTGCTATTCTCTCCCTTGGCAGCGATAAAAGCTGCGTTTCTATCTCCGCGCTCACTTTTCCGGCCAGTTCCGCGCTAGTTGTGACAAGCACAGCTATGGAGTCTTCTCCATGCTCGCATTGCGACAGCATATCAGCCGCTACCAGCTCTGCATTGGCGCAACCGTCGGCAATGATGAGGACGTCGCTCGGTCCGGCGATCATGTCTATGCCAACTATGCCGAACACCTGGCGTTTTGCCTCCGCGACATATGCGTTTCCCGGTCCTGTGATTTTGTCTACGCGAGGGATTGTCTGCGTCCCGAAAGCGAGCGCCGCGATCGCCTGTGCGCCTCCGATAGTGAAGACTCTATGCGCGCCCGCGATTTTTGCCGCCGCGAGCAAACCCGGGTCTATGCCGTGAAATCCGGGATCTCCACAGTTGCCCGGGGGCGTGGCAATGCTTATTTCGCCGACGCCGGCTAGCTTTGCCGGTATGCAATTCATCAGCACCGATGACGGGTACGCCGCCGTCCCTCCGGGTATATACAGCCCGACCCGTTCGATCGGCAATACGCGCTGGCCCAAGGCAATTCCGTCTTTGTCGGTCATAATATAACCTTGATGCATCTGGCGGCGGTGGTAGTCTTCTATATTTTTCGCCGCGCGCTCCATGACGCCGACGATTTCCGGACCCGCTTTGCTCACCGCCGCGTCAAGCGCGGACATTGGCAATTCAAACGTATCCGGCGAGCAACTGTCGAATCTCTCTGTGTATTCGCGAAGCGCGGCGTCTCCGCGATTCCTGACGTCAGCGATTATGCCCGCAACGGAAGCCGCTATCGCGGATGTACCGGCAGCATCTATTTTGCGCGACGCCTTGAATTCCCCTGATTTCAAGATTTGTATCATTGCAACTGTTGCTCCATCCCGGTAACCTTATCTTCAAACATCTTGTTTTTATGCAGAATTGCGAGACAATCAAATGCCCGACAAGTATGCCGCAATATTCCCGCAAAGAGCCTCGATCGCTTCATGGTTGAATTTGTAGCTGACTTTGTTGGAAACCAGGCGCGCGCTTATTTCCACTATAGTCTCTTTCGGCTCCAGGTCGTTCTCAATAAGCGTATTTCCGGTTTCTACGATATCTACTATGACGTCAGACAATCCCAAGAGAGGAGCCAGCTCAATAGAGCCGTTTAGTTTTATTATATCTATTTCACGCCCCTGCTTTGCGTAATAGTCCCGCGCAATATTCACGAACTTTGTGGCGACCTTCAGCGTCCTGTCGTGGCCTTCATGCGAAAAATCCTTTTTCGCGGCAACGCACATGCGGCATTTTCCGACGCCGAGATCCAGCAGTTCATAAACGTCCGGTTTGTATTCAAGCAAAATATCCTTTCCCGCTATGCCGATATCAGCCACGCCACGCTCAACATAAATTGATACGTCAGCCGGTTTTACCCAGAAATAGCGCACCCCGTTTTCAGGGCTTTCGAAAACCAGCCGGCGGCTTTCTTCATATATGGAAGGGCATCCGTAGCCTGAGGCTTCAAAAATTGCTAAAGCCTTCTCGCCGAGCCTCCCCTTCGGCAGGGCAACGTTCAGTAGTTTGTCCAATTGCTAAAACCTCTTTTTTGAGCTGCTTTTCACCATGGCCGCAACAAAGCGGGCGCTTGAGCAACAGGGAGCAATACCCTTCAGTCACAGCAGTTCAATAATCTCTTTGTGCTTTATATTGCCGGGGTCGCCGCGCTGCACTCTGACGCTTTTCCCGGAATCTGTAATTGACATTACGGCGTTTGCCAGGTCTTCCGCTGCAGTCCCGTTACCGTAAATCAGCAGGACGTCTACCTCTTCTTCCTCTCCCGATTGGTTGAGCCTCTCAAGAAGATCCAGGTACACGGCGAAACCTATCGCACCCGAGCTTTTCCCGAATTTCCGCAGCAATTCATCGTAGCGCCCGCCGGATAGGACTTTTGCGGGAATGCCTTCAATGTATCCATGAAATATGATCCCATTGTAATACCTCAAGTCATTTACAATCGAAAAATCCAGGTTTATGTCTTTTTCCGCTTTAAATGACCGCAGTATTCCGTATATTGCCTCCAGCTCCTCCAAAGCGCCGCCTGTTTCTTCATTGACATTCAAACTCTTCAGTTTTCCAATGACTTCACCATAGGGGCCGTAAAGCTCAGTAAGTTTCGAAATCCTGTCGCGGAAAGTGTCGGCAAAACCGTATTTGCCGCATAAAGCGTTCAACTCGTGCATGTTTCTAGCGCTTAGGCACCGCAATATCTCAGCTCTTTGCTCCGGCGCCAGGTTTTCCTCTCCAAGCAGTCCGTTTATGAAGCCCATGTGCGAAACGTCAAGGCATGAGCGCGCGTTGAGCATCTCCAGGCTCCGCCGGGCAAGTATCAGCGTTTCCCCCATTGAATAGACGTCGAGGTCGCCTATGCATTCCAGCCCGACCTGCATGTGTTCCCTAAACTCGTATCCATCCGGCCTATATACATTCTCGTTGTAGTACAGCTTTTTGAGCGCGCCGTTATCTTTTGCATTCTTTACGATAGACAGCGTTACATCCGGGCGCAAAGCCATGAGTTTTCCCCCGGCTCCCGTAAATGTTATTATCTCCCCGGATGCAAGGAATGTCTTATTGTCGGCATAAAGTTCATATTCTTCGAAACGGCTCATCCTATACTGCGTATAGCCGAATTGCCGATACAGCGCCCGCAGGCGCATTATTGCTTGCTCGTCGTATCTCAAAACATCCATAGCATTGTCCATTCCTTAGCTAGCTAATTCGCAAACGCCATGCCGGAACCCGTCAGTCGAAGAATTTCGTGTGTATTGCCGCAATAGCCCGATCCGCGTCTTTTTCATCGACAAGGACTGATACCTTGATCTCGCTGGTGGAAATCATATTGATATTGATTTTCGCGTCGTATAGGGCCTCGAACATGGCCGTCGCAACACCGGGAGCCGACATCATTCCCGCTCCGACAATGCTTACCTTGGCTATTTGATCGTTGGCGCTCATATCCGAATAGCCTATATTGCCCTTGTTGTCCAATAAAGTCTGCGTAGCGCGTTCCATGTCTCCTCTGGCGACTGTAAAGCTTATATCTTTTGTATTCTCGCGGCCGATAGACTGCAATATAATATCGATATTGATCTTCGCGTTTGACAGTACCCTGAAAACTTTAAAAGCGACGCCCGGCTCGTCGCGAAGCCCCACAAGCGCTATCCTCGCGATATCCGTATCCTTTGCAACGCCGCTTATCTTTGAATGCTCCACTTTTGCAACCTCCTTGACTATTGTGCCGGGTTCCCTGATAAAACTGGAAAGAACTTCCATATAGACGCCGTATCGCTTGGCCATCTCAACCGACCGGTTATGCAGGACTTTCGCCCCCAACGACGCAAGCTCAAGCATCTCGTCGTAAGTTATCTCCTTTAGTTTCCGCGCGCCCGGGACTTTCCTCGGATCGCAGGTATAGACGCCTTCCACATCTGTATATATCTGGCACAGATCCGCGCCCAGGGCCACCGCTATAGCAACAGCCGTCGTGTCTGAGCCTCCGCGGCCGAGCGTTGTGATATCGTCGAATTTATTGACTCCTTGAAAGCCTGCGACCAGGACTATCCTTCTCCTGTCGAGCTCCGCTCTTATTCTTTCCGCCGACACTTCCTTTATGCGGGCGTTGCTGTAATCGGAGTTTGTGACCATGCCGATCTGCCAGCCTGTCAGCGATACGACCGGAAGCCCAAGCTTTTCCAGCGCCATAGCCATTAGCGCTATCGATATCTGCTCGCCGGTCGACAGCAGCATGTCCATCTCTCGCCTTGACGGATTTGTGTTGATTTCCTTAGCCTTCTCTATCAGATCATCAGTGGTATCGCCCTGTGCCGACAGCACGACGACCACATCATTGTTTTCCGAATATTTGTCCGCTATTCTCCATGCGACGCGTTCTATGCACTCCGCGTCGGCAACGGAGCTGCCGCCGAATTTCATTACGATCAATGCCATATCAATAGTCTCCCAGCACACGGAAAAGCGATAGCGCCGGTATTCCTCTCCCCAATAGTTCCCGGACTATTTTCCCGTTCATGACAGCAGTTTTGAACGCTATTTCGCAACCTGTCCCAGCCGCGAACACAACCTCTCCGAATTCCCTCTCGACTTTTGCGCGCTCGGCGCTTGTCCTGATATACCATGCCGATTCGAGCAGCATAGGATCTGTCGCCAATTCCGCGTTTCCGCGCTCCCAGCCGATCAGCTTCCGCGAATGCAGGTGTTTTACAGCATCAATTATATCTGCGGCAACCGCGCTTGCTGTCGGGGATTTCCCCGCGCCCGCACCGCTGAACAGGACGTCGCCTACAGCGTTTCCCCGGACCACTATGCCATTTATGACTCCGTCAATGTATGACAGCATGTTGTCATTGCTTATCAAATGAGGCGCGACATAAGCGGCTATTTTGTCGCTCACCGCTCGTACGCGGCCAAGCAGCTTAATTTTGTATCCCATCGAAGAGGCGTACCGCATGTCGTCCGGGGTTACGCCCTCGATGCCTTCGGTCGGCACTTGGTCCGGGTACAGATGCCAACCGAATGCCAATGATGATAAGATGCATATTTTCCTGCACGCGTCGTAGCCCTTAATATCGGCGGACGGGTCTGCTTCGGCGTATCCTTTCTTTTGCGCGTCCCCGAGCGCTTCGGAAAACCCGGCGCCGTTTTTTGCCATCTCGGTCAATATGTAGTTTGTCGTGCCGTTGAGGATGCCGTAGATCTCGTTGATCTTATTTGCGGCCATGCACTGGGCAACCGGCCTGATTATCGGGATCCCTCCGCCGACGCTCGCTTCAAACAGATAATTGACGCCTTTTTCGCCCGCGAGTTTCAACAGCTCATATCCGTACTGCGCGACGAGCTCCTTGTTCGACGTCACGACGCTCTTGCCCGCTTCCAGGCTGCGCCGCGTAAAATCAAGCGCGACGCCTGTTCCGCCTATCACCTCGACCACTACTTTTATATCCGGGTCGTTTACGATCGTTTCAAAATCTTTGATAAACAGGTTTTCATAAGGGCTGCCCGGGAACTCCCTTATGTCCAAAATATATTTCACCTGTATAACCTGACCGGCATTATGCTTTATCCTGTCGGAATTCTTGTCCAGAATCTCGACAGTTCCGGAGCCTACCACTCCAAACCCCAGCACCGCAACCTCCGCCATACTTTCACACCTCCGCGGGCGCTATTATTTCAAACAGCAATCCGTTTTTTTCTCAGTGAAATATATTATCATAGCGCAGTTATTCATGCAATATTTATTTTGTGTTTTGGTAAAAAGAGGGTGTGTTTTGGCAAAAAGAGGGACGGGCGCAGAAAAGAGCCTGTTCCGTCCTTCTTGTATAGAATTATTTCGCCCAGGTTTGTGCCGATACTAGCAATCACCCTGCCTAAGCCGGCGTCTGACTGCTGCCAGAGCTTTTCTTATTATCTGCACCGCATCATCGGAATCCATTTTATGCACGATCGCGGCAAGTGTGATCCGCGCGCGCTTTGATGATAATTTCTTTATCGTCGCTTTTTCGTCTGTCAGGGATATCAAACTCTTCGACATCACTACCAATGTCGTTTTGATCTGATCGATTACTCCGCCGCTCTCCCCGATTTCCACAGCCGCAGTTTCCAGTTCCTGCGCTATCCACACGCTCAGATCCTCATCGACAATATCGACGACAAGCGAGCCGGTTATTACAATGGCCACATCATGCGTTTGCCTCTCGATGCAAATCACGCCCGGAGTATCTTTTGCGCTGACTTTCACTTGCTTTTTCCTGTTATTTTCATAACTATCGCCGTTTTTTTCCGTATCCCAGCGCTCTTCCCCATGTTTCTGATTGTATTCCGGCATGTGTTTCTCCTTCTGATTTTTCGTACATGGCGTCGGCAGTCGAGTCCGGCGCGCTTTTCTTGATTATGTCATAAAATTTCACTATATTCAATATAATAATGTGATTAATGCGATATTTACTGTGATATTTCTACACTTTTTTACTATTTCGCCTCGAGAATAAGCTTTATACCCATTACAAGGCCGTATAAAACCGGTTGATGAAGGATATATATTATCAGCGACTTTCTCCCGATTTTCGGGAATACCGGAGGTTTGACACTATAGAACCAGTCGGGGAGCCTTCTTTCGCGTATGTATAGTCCGGCCCATGTTCCAAGCAGAAATACGAAAATCCACGGCAGGACAGGGAAATAATCGTAGCTTCCGAACACAAAATCAGGATGCCATGGCAGGAGCGCCCCGTTAAATGTTCCCGGTTGTCGCCAGCCGAGCACCGCAAGCAAGTTGCGCAGCCACAGGCTCTCCGACGTAAGCGATACTCGCGCAACCGCTTGAGCGCCCGCGACTATGAGGGCAATATAGATAAACGGCGCGGCTTTTCCGGGAATCTTGTTCCAGAGTTTGCCCGTCAAGCCAAAAAGCAGCATCAGCAGCCCAAGCAGATGCAGTATGCCGAACCATATCGGCATATTCATATTGTATGTCACTATGGAAATAACCACCGCAACCGCTATGACGATCAGCCCGCGCTTAGCGTTGCTGCGTGAAAACCGCGACGAGACGCCGGAAAGGAAAATGAACAGCCCGGCGAAAATATAGTGCAGCACGTCGAACACCGGGTTTGTGAACAGCCACCACGGCGCGCCGAGAAACGCGGCAAGGTTGTACAGCAGATGGTGTATGACCATCAGCACCACCGCCAGCCCGCGCAGCCCGTCGATAAGTTCTATGCGCTCCTTCTTTGCTTTCATGCAATCATTATACTTATCTTTGCGATATTGTCAAAGGGTCTGATTTTTGGTATAGTTTGGTCAGATTTTTGCGTTGCAGTCCATGTTCAGTTCGGTTTTTCATATGCATAGAATCGCCCTGCGGACTGCAATAATTCCATGCCGGAGGTGGTCGATATGGTTGCGGCGGTTATTCTGGCCGGAGGCCTAAGCCGTAGGATGGGTCGCGATAAACTCACCCTGACATTGGACGGCGCGACATTGCTTGAGTCCATTGTAAACCGGTTTGCGGAGGAATTCGAAGATGTTTTTGTCAGCGTCGCGGATATCGGCAAGTATCCCGGCATAGCCGCGCGCAAGATAGCAGATATCCTGCCCGGCGCGGGCCCGATCTCAGGTTTGCACGCCGCTCTGACGACGCTTCCCGGAGACGGCGTATTTATGTCCGCCGCAGATTTGCCATATGCCTGCCCGCGCGCCGCCAAGCGAATAATCGAGTTGTCTGAAGGTTACGACGCCTGTATAGTCAAGCTCCCCGACGGCAAGCTTGAACCGCTGTTCGGCTATTACAGGAAATCGCTTCTCCCCGGTTGTTTTGACTTGATAAAGTCCGGCAATAACAGAATGTCGGCGCTAATTTCCGGAGCTGACGCGCGTTTTGTCACCCCGGAAGAGCTCGGCGCTCTTTGGAGCGATAAGCTGATCTTAAATATAAACTATCCGGAGGATTACGAAAAATTAGTCGGAGGGTAGGATTTGCACGGCGCTTTGGTAATTTTGTGCGGCGCTTTTGCATAAACTATTGTTTTTTTTCGCGTGCGGCGCTAGAATAAGGGAACAAAATTGCCGATGTATCATGCATAATGGACATCGCGGGGCATTGAAATAAATAAAAAAGGATGTATGAAAATGAGTTACAAGATCACAAGAAAAGACGAAGCATACGCATATGAGGCGCCCGGCCACTTCGACGTGCGCGCAACTCGCCTGCACGACGCGGCGGACGTCAATTCCGGCGGCATAACAATGGGGCTTAGCCACTTCCTGCCGGGCGGCGGGTGCAACTATAGCTCCAACGCAAAAGAGAGCATATACTATGTCATCGAGGGCCAGATGTACCTCGAGAGCGAACTCGGCACAGAAAACGAGGTCAAGACCACCCTTTACGCGGGCGATACATATCATTGCGGCCCGGGTACGAGCAAATCGATTGTAAACAACGGGACAACTTCCTGCCAGATGCTAGTCGCGCTCGTTACTCCGCCGGAGGCGTAAAACAACCATATGCTTAAACTGTCCAACCTGCGCCTGACCGCGCAGCGCGACGGCGCCGGTCTCCTGCAGGCTGCGGCGGGGATGTTGGGCATTCCCGAAACCGGGATCGTTGACCTGAGCATCTACAGGCTCTCTATTGACGCGCGGCGCAAGCCGGATGTCCGTTTTGTGCATACGCTGCTTGTCGCTGTAAGCGGCGAGCAGTATGAGCAAGAGATTCTGTCGAAAAAACTTCCTGATGTTTCGTTATATATCCCGCCGGAGCGGTACGAATTCCCTTCAATATGCAAGACAGCTCCCAAAAGACCGCCAATTATTGCAGGAACTGGTCCGGCGGGGCTGTTTTCCGCGTTGTGCCTCGCCGAAGCAGGCGTGAAATGCGTCATTCTGGAGCGCGGACGACCGGTCGGGGAACGGATCGCGGACGTTGAACGTTTCATGCGAAGAGGCGGGCTGGACGTTAATTCGAACGTACAGTTTGGCGAAGGCGGCGCGGGCACGTTTTCCGACGGCAAACTGACGACCGGCATAAAAGACGTCCGCATCCGGTTCGTGCTGGAACTCCTCGTACAATTCGGCGCCCCCGAAGATATCCTGTATCTGTCCAAGCCGCATATCGGCACCAACAAGCTTCGCGGTATTGTTGAAAAAATCAGAGAGAGGCTTATAGAACTGGGCTGCGATATCAGGTTCGGGCATACGCTCACTGATATTGACATATCCGGCGGAATGCTGCGCGGCATTACAGTAGGGAGCGGCGGCACATCCTACTCCATGCCGGCTGACGCGCTTATTCTCGCGCCCGGCAACAGTGCGCGCGATACATTTGAAATGCTCGCAAAACGAGGAGTCAGATTATCCCCAAAGGACTTTTCAGTCGGCGTACGGATCGAGCATTTGCAGCGTGACATTGATTTTTCCCAATATGGCCATGCCTCAAAGACAGTCGATGCAAAACTGCCGGCTTCAGATTACAAGCTGGCCGCGCATCTTGAAAACGGTCGTACTGTATACACTTTTTGCGTGTGTCCCGGAGGTCAGGTCGTCGCTTCGGCGTCGGAACACGGCGGAATCGCAACTAATGGCATGAGCCGTTATGAACGCGACGGCGAAAACTGCAACGGGGCGCTGCTGGTGACGGTCACGCCTGATGATTTCGGTTTCGGTCCGCTTGATGGCGTGGCGTTTCAGCGTCGCCTGGAACGATCCGCGTTTGTCGCGGGCGGCGGCGATTATAACGCCCCTGCGCAATTGGTCGGCGATTTCCTCGAAAAACGAGCATCATCCGGGCAAACAAAAACAACGCCGACATATATGCCAGGCGTTCGTTTCTGTAATTTATGGGACGTCCTACCGCGATTTATATGCGAATCCATCCATGCGGCGCTGCCGGTATTCTCCGGGCGCATGACCGGATTCAGCGATTCCGGCGCGGTGCTTACCGCCATAGAAACTCGCAGCTCTTGCCCTGTCAGGATAGAGCGTGAGGATTTCGAAACAGTTGGTATCCGCGGTATTTTCCCGTGCGGCGAAGGTTCCGGCTATGCCGGCGGGATAATATCATCCGCTGTGGACGGGATCAAATGCGCGGAGAGAGCAGCGACTAGATAGGCTATTTTGCCGGCTCTTCCGTCGCTTTGCCCACGGTTGATACAGCCCATTTCGCGATTTGGACGCGCACTCTGTCTTCGCTTGTCTCAAACGTTATCTTATCGTCGTCAATATTGACGACCTTGCCGAAAATTCCGCCGATAGTCGTTATTGTGTCGCCAACTGAAAGAGATTCGCGCATTTCCGCGAGCTTCTTTTTTTTCTTGCTTTCGGGACGAATCATGAAAAAATAGAATATGGCTATCATCGCCACTATTATTATGATCATGGTTGGGTCCATTACCACACCTCCAAAAATGTCAATTACTTGATTGCCAAGCAATTATACTAGCGCTTTCCATAAATTGCAAGCAAAAAAAGCAATTGTTTCAGATTGTTCACATTACGCAGGTTGTGCTATAATCGAGCGAAGAGAGAGTCGCGGCCGAGCTTGCTCGGACATGACCGAACGAGCGACGATTTCGGCGTTTGCGCCATAATCGAGCGAAGAGAGAGTCGCGGCCGAGCTTGCTCATCGCTTTATTAGGTAAAATATTACAGGTCAGGAGAATTATCATGCTGAAAATTGGATGCCACCTTTCTGTATCGGACGGTTTCCTTGCGATGGGCAAGACTGCAGTGAACATCGGCGCGAACACGTTTCAGTATTTCACCCGAAACCCAAGGGGCGGCGCGGCAAAGGCAATCGATGCAACCGATATCAGCGCTCTCCTCGAATTCTCAAAAGAACACGAACTTAGCGACTTCCTCGCACATGCGCCGTACACTCTAAACCTTTGCTCCGCAAATGAGACCACAAGGGAATTCGCCCGAAATACGCTTGAAGACGATATCAGACGGGTGGAGCATTTGCCGAATGGGCTGTATAACTTCCATCCGGGGGCGCACGGCGGTCAGGGCATGGAAACAGGGATATCGATTATATCGGACGTTCTCAACAATGTGCTGCGCCCGGAGCAGACAACAACGGTTTTGCTTGAAACGATGACAGGCAAAGGCAGCGAAGTTGGCGGCCGGTTCGAAGATCTGCGCGAGATCATTGATAGGATCGATTTGCAGGAAAAAGTTGGGGTGTGCTTCGATACTTGCCATGTATTCGACGCAGGTTACGATATTGTCGGCGATCTCGACGGCGTCCTTTCGGAATTCGATCGCGTCGTCGGGCTTGAGCGGCTCCGGGCGGTACATATGAACGACAGCAAAAATCCCCTTTCCAGCCGCAAGGACAGGCACGAGACTATAGGGAACGGCCACATAGGCCTTGAGGCTTTAGGCAGGGTAATCAATCACCCGAAGTTGCGGGCATTGCCATTTTTGCTCGAGACGCCAAACGAACTGCCCGGCTACGCGGCGGAAATCGCTTTGCTGAAAGAGTTGTACGCGTAGGATGGCCGAGGATGCGTACCCGACGTGGTTCAGCAAAAGTACCCGGCATGGTTTTGGCAAACGGCACAGCAAATAAACGGGCGGCTGACAGCCGCCCGCATTCTTTATTGTTTTAACCAGCCGTGGTGAGGACTTCGCCCTACCGCCTGTCGGCGGCGCTTTCCTGCGCCCTTAGCCCGCCATTGCCATTTGCCTAGCTATATCCCCGATAAAGGAAGTAATATCATTATATTGCTCCTGTGAGATCACGCCTTCTTCCAGGCAACGCGACAGCAGCGCTATGATGCTCGCATGCGTTTCCGCTATAAATCCGAAATCAAACTCAAGCCTGCCGTCCCTCAATGCGGTACCCAGCATATCATAGAGCCTTTGGGTGATTATGCCTTCCGCCAGCCCTCGCTCCAGGAGATCTCTCGCAATTGCCCTCAGTTCCATCTCAAGCTCTTCGGAATACTCCAGGCTGCCGGTTTCTATCGCAGAGATAAGTATGTCATAAAGCCCTTGGGTTATGACGCCTTCTGCCAGTCCCTGACCCAGAATATCACTTGCTTTCGCTTTCAGTTGCGCCGTTTGATCGTCAGTCAATTCCAGCCTGCCGGTTTCCAGCGCTGTTGCCAAAACCTCATAACACTCCTGATCGACTATACCTTCAGCCAATCCTTGCGCTAAGAGTTCTCCGGCTTTTTCTTTCAGTCCTGCTATTTGCTCATCGGTCAGTTCCAGCCTGCCGGTCTCCAGCGCGGATGACAGAATGTCGCAATACTCCTCCGGGATCAATCCTTCTTCCAGCTTGGACGCCAATAATCTTTCCGCGCTTGATTGCATTATGGCCAATAATTCACCGGCCATATCAGGGCCATCGTTTTGCATAATGGCCAGCGCACGGTCAAACTGATCCGCGAAGTATTGTGTGTCGATACCGGAAAATCTCTGCTCAATAAACTCGCTCAACGCGGCTCGAAGCTCCTCGATTTGCTCTGCAGTCAAATCCGGCAATTCGCCCGTATCCATTACATACATGATCAAGTCGACCTGTTCCGGCGTGAGGTTTATTCCGGATGCCGATAATAGCCCCATTTTGCCCCCGTCCTGCGCGGCGCCAGGTTCTGGCAGCGTCATGACAGCCGGCGCGGGTTGTTGCGGCTCTGCAGGGTTATTTGCCGCAGCGTATGCTATCGTCACACCTATCGCTACTACCAAGACAACGGAAGCAACGATTGTTATTATCTTTTTTGTTCTCGTCATAGCTCAGCACGTCCTTTCAGCTTAGGCAACCGGGAATCAAACCCTTGCCGCCTAATAATCAATTTACCATAAACTCCCGCAAAAGTAAACTGAACAAATTGTGAATTTTATATCACCCCATGGCTACATTACACTTCAGGGGTAGCCGGAGTTAGTTACAGGTCAGGAGGTAGCCGGAATTGCACTCTTTCTTGCATGAGCAAGTCGCTTGGTCGGCTTTAAGTCTTATAAAATGTTCTATCCCTACCCCGGGATGTGCTCCTGTCAAGCGAATGAACCGTCCCCCTGCTTGCTTCCGCTCTTACTTGCGTGAGAAAGTCGCTTGGTCGGCTTAAAGTCTAAAAAATGTCCCATCCCTACCCCGGGATATGCTCCTGCCGACCTCAGCTTCCGCTCACGCTGCGCAATAGCGCAATTCCGGCTACCCCTCTGTGAAGTGTAACATATACTTGGTGCGGCGATATAAAACCAGATACAAGGGCGTGACTGATATGACCAAAATTCTTGTCGTCGAGGACGATATCCATATCAGCGAGTTGCTGTGCGAGCTGATGAGGCAAAACGGCTATGCGCCTGCCGCCGCATTCTCCGGCACGGAGGCGCTGCTGTTATTGCCGCAGGGGGGCTTTTCGCTCGTCCTGCTCGACCTTATGCTGCCGGGCAAAACCGGTGAGCAGGTATTGGAGGAAATTCGAAAGCATTATTCCCTCCCGGTCGTAATACTGACAGCGCGCACGGACAAGGCGACTACTGTCAAGCTGCTGCAATCAGGCGCGGACGACTATATCGCCAAGCCTTTCGACAACAATGAGCTGCTTGCGCGGATCGATGTTCAGCTTCGCCGCGCGGCGCCGCAGCAAACTGCGGGCGGGCAGCTCCGCTATAAGGATATAGTTCTCGATATTGACGTGTTTGACGCGCTTGTCGGGGCGCAAAAGGCCGGTCTTTCAAAACGGGAGTTTGAGATAATGAGGCTTATGATGTCATATCCAAACAAAGTCTTCACAAAGAACAACCTTTACGAGAGCGTATGGGGCGGCGAGTTTTTTGGCGACGACAACACAGTCAACGTGCATATAAGCAAACTCCGGGCCAAGCTGAAAGCATTGTCGCCTGACGCCGAATATATCCAAACCATATGGGGCATCGGGTATAGAATGGCTGAATGAACTAAAACATCCGGGAGTCGAAACCTTAACGATTCGACTCCCGGATGTTTAAGGTTTATTTAAGACTTAACTTATACATAATAAAGACTTCAGCCTTATCATTTGATCAGAGGTTGCTAAGAAGGAGGAAAAAGCTGATGACAGTACTAAAAACAAAAAACCTTACAAAAAGATACGGTAGCAAAGCCGCAGTGGATAATGTAAGCCTCACGGTCGAAAAGGGCGATATTTTCGGGCTGGTCGGCCAAAACGGAGCGGGCAAAACGACGCTTATGCGCCTTGTCGCCTCGCTCTCATATCCCGATAGCGGCGAAATAGAGCTGTTCGGGCAAACAAGCGCCGCGGGGCTGAACGCCGCGCGACTGCGCCTCGGAAGCGTTGTAGAGATGCCGGCGCTGTATCCGAACCTGACAGCGGAGCAGAATCTGGAGTATTATCGCATCCTGCGCGGCATATCCGACAAGGGGGTCATAAAAAAATCTCTGGAGCTCGTAAGCCTGACGGATACCGGAAAAAAGAAATTCAGAAACTTTTCATTGGGCATGAAACAGCGGCTGGGACTGGCCCTTGCCATTATGAACAATCCGGATTTCATTATCCTTGACGAGCCGATCAACGGGCTTGACCCGATAGGCATCGTCGAAATGCGCGACCTGATGAAGCGCCTGAACGAGCAAAACGTCACGCTGCTGATATCGAGCCACATTTTGACAGAACTCTCGCAGGTCGCCACGAAGTACGCGTTTATCCACGAAGGGCGGCTGGTCAGGACTATTACGCAGGACGAGCTGCGCGAGGAATGCAAACGCTCGCTGTCGGTCACCGTCGACGATGTGGCAAAAGCCGCGGCCATACTGGAAACAACGCTTGGCATACGCAGCTATAAGCAAATCAGCGCGTACGAAATGCGGGTATACGAGTATCTCGACAATCCCGCCGAAGTGACATTCCGGCTGAACCAAGGCGGCGTCCGGGTGGCGGCGCTGCACGAGGTGGGGGACAGTCTGGAAGACTACTACACAAGAATTATCGGGGGTGAACTGAAATGATGAACATTATCCGCGCGGATATTTACCGCATAATCAGAGGAAAAGGGATCTATATAACTCTTGCCGCGCTTCTTGCGATGATAGTACTGCAAATAGTGGGCGGAACGAATATGAACGCCGGTTTCCAAGTCAATACGCTTGACGCGTTTGATATCGACCTTGAACATATCAGTTTTGAAGAGCTGAGCACGCAAACTTTCGATATATCGGAACTGCTCCACCCCCCGACGGGCAGGGAAGCGCCGTTTCAGGTAATGCAATCGACGTCAAACATCCTGTTTATTCTGCTGCCGCTGCTGGTTTTTGTCGGGGTCGCTGATTTTTATTCCGGCAGCGCGAGAAACACACTGGCGGGCGGAGTCTCGCGCGGAAAATACTTTAGTTCCAAGTTGATACTTTCATGCATTTTCTGCGTGCTGCTTCTGGCGATCTATGTTATATTTTCCATAATCGTGGCTACGGTGTGCAACGGGTTTGGCGGGTCGTTTGACGGGGAGTATGTTATCGACGTCGTAAAAATCTTCCTGCCGCAGCTGTTGCTGTGTCTCGCGGGTGCGTGCGTAGGGAATTTCTTTGTTTTTCTGTTCAGGTCGCATGCGGTCACAGGGATATTCATCGCATTCTTGCTTGTGCCGTCGTTGCTGATTCTGGTCCTCTCATTTATATCAAGCTGGTTTGAGAGACTGTTTGATTACGAGCTCACGGCAAGCATCGGAGCATTGACGCAGATAAATGCGATGTCTACGGGCGAGATAACGAAAACGCTGCTGGTGGGCGTGGGTTACATCATTTTGGCAATTGCCGGAGGCTTTGCGATATTCAAAAAAGCGGAGATCAAATGAGAATCAGCGGTGGCACGGCGATCATACCCGTGCGTCGCGCCACCGCTGAAAAGCTCTGATTTGCATTATTTGGGAGGGCGGCGGTTGCCATGCTGGTTTTATCTGTGATATTGGGCATATTGCTTGCGGCATCGATATGTTGCCTCTGGCTGCTTAGACGCGACGTCAGGAAAGTAAGCATGAAGCTTAGACTGATAACCGATACCGAAACAAACGCGCAGGTAGCGACAGCTACATTTGACAAGAGCATAATCACGCTCGCGGACGGCATCAATACAATGCTTGAACGCAACAAACGCGTCCTTTATGAGAAAGTCCGCGTAGAAGCGGATCTGAAACGCGCGATTACGAACATTTCCCATGACCTCAGGACGCCGTTGACCTCTGCGCTCGGCTACTTGCAAATGCTCGAAGTCCCCGGGATTGACGACGTGACGCGGGCGCGTTACCTGGAAACCATCAGGGGGCGGCTCGAAGCTCTGGCGTCGCTAATGAACAGCCTTTTTGATTTCGCGCAGATTATCGAGGGCAAGACCGGGTTTGACGTCCAAAAGGTCAACGCCAGCAACGCATTGCGCGATGCGCTGTCGGAAAACTATACAGAGCTTGAAAAAAAAGGCTTTGCCGTAGACATAGATATTCCGGAAAAGCAGGTTCTGTGCTATTGCGATGAAGACGCTCTTCGGCGCATTTTGCTTAACCTGCTGAATAATGCGCACATCTACGGCGTCGAATTCCTTTGCGTCAGCATAATAGAAGGCAAGCTGCCGCATAGCGCTGTCGGTCAGACGGAGCATTCTCCGAAAACCCATTCAGGCGCAGCCGGCCCTGTTGCCGCGAAATACTGCATAATAAAAATCAGCAACAAGGTCAAAGGGCTCGGCGAATTGGAAATAGAGCGCCTCTTTGACCGTTTCTATACCGCCGACGCCTCGCGGACGAGCAAGAATACAGGCTTGGGGCTGGCTATAGCGAAGGAGCTGGCAGAACGCATGGGCGGGTATATCTCGGCATACAGGGAAGCGGACATGCTGGTTATGCAAGTAGGGCTCCCTACAGCACATATCGGTTCAGTGTGTTGAGATAATCAAATCTATGTAGTATACTCTATCATAGATTGGAGTGATTGCGATATGGAAATAACAGCGCTTGTTGAGAATCAGTCAAATTGCGAGCTGAAACCAAAACATGGCTTGGCGCTGTACATAGAGACTTCAAAGCACAAGATGCTCTTCGACGTCGGACCTGATGAAACCCTGTTTGAAAACAGCGATTTGCTGGGCATAGATCTATCCGGCGTGGATACGGTAATAATCTCTCACGGGCACTTCGACCACGGCGGCGCATTAGGCCAGCTCCTCAAGATAAACAACACGGCGAAAGTATACGCGCAGAGAAAGGCATTTGATAAACACTACTCAAAACGCTTGTTCGCCAAGGTGAATATTGGGCTCGACCCCGATTTGCAGACACATCCGCAGATGGTTTTGCTGGATGGCGATTATGCAATAGACGATGAACTGGCGCTGTTCACCACGCCGGAAACGAGAAAATACTATTCGAACGCGAATAAAACACTATACGCCGGTTCAGGCAAAGACGACTTTGCGCACGAGCAAAATCTGATAATATCAGGCGATATCAACGTCCTTATCCTGGGTTGCGGCCATGCCGGGGTCGTAAATATACTGGAAAAAGCGGCGGTTTACAAACCTCAAGTCAGCGTAGGCGGCTACCATCTTAAAAATCCGATAACGAAAAAGACGGTGCCGAAAGAACTGCTGGAAGGAATCGCGAGTGAAATGGCAAAGTATGATATGCGTTATTACACGTGCCATTGCACCGGACAGGAAGCATTTGAGACATTTGCGCGATTGCTGCCGGACATGAATTATCTTTCATGCGGCGAAACGATCTTCCCGACACCCAAAGGTTAAGCAGCAGACAAATGGAAGGAAACCGCAGATAATGGATCAATTTGCAAGAACTGCCCTGATGATCGGGCGAGATGGCATAAAAAAGCTTAAAAACCGCCGTGTGGCGGTTTTCGGCATTGGCGGCGTCGGCGGACACTGCGCCGAAGCGCTTTGCCGCGCCGGAGTCGGCTCGATAGACTTGTTCGATGGCGATGTTGTGGATATAACGAATATAAACCGCCAGATAATCGCGACGCACAGGACAGTCGGCCGCGATAAAGCGGAAGTCATGCGCGAACGCCTGCTCGAAATCAATCCGAAAGCGAATATTGCGGCTCGCAAGCTATTCTATCTCCCGGAAACAGCGGATGAGGTAGACTTGACGCCTTATGACTATATCGTCGACGCGGTAGATACAATAACAGCAAAACTGGAACTAATTTGCCGCGCAACAGCGCTGGGCATTCCTGTCATAAGCTCGATGGGCGCCGCCAACAAACTTGACCCTGCCGCGTTTCAAGTCGCGGATATATTTGGGACGTCGGTCTGCCCGATGGCGAGGATAATGCGTAGTGAGTTGCGGAAAAGGGGAATAGGCGCGCTTAAAGTAGTTTATTCAAAAGAGCCGCCGGCGACCACTGTAGCGACGACCGACACATCCACGCCGTCAAGTGCTCCAATCCCGGATAACTGTTCCCCGATCCCGGCATCCCGACGGAAAATACCGGCTAGCAGCCCGTTCGTGCCGCCGGTTGCAGGGTTGATATTGGCAGCCGAAGTCGTAAAAGACATTGTGGGGATCAACAGTTGATTCGGCGATTTGCCTCGCGGGACTAGCTTGTTGTGGAGAGGGTATTGATTGAATCGTCGTTGAACACCCAGTCGCGCGTATTTATGGTGACATACTCATTTTCCGCTATGCGGCAAACGGTTTTTGCAATACCCGCGTTGATTATGAATCTGCGGCACATGCTGCATGGGATAGTATCGACAAGCAGCTTGCCTGTTTTCGCGTCGCATCCGGACAGGTAAAGCGTGGAGCCTAACATATCCCTTCGCGAGGCGGAAATTATCGCATTTGCCTCGGCATGGACGCTTCTGCAAAGCTCGTACCGCTCCCCTCTGGGGATGCCCATTTCGTCCCTCATGCACATACCGCGGTCAAGGCAGTTCTGCCTGCCTCGAGGGGCTCCGTTATACCCGGTCGCAATTATTTCGTCATTGAGGACTATTATCGCGCCGAACCTGCGCCTGCTGCATGTAGACCTGTTCCTGACCGACTCGGCGATATCAAGGTAATAATTGTCCTTGTCTCTGCGTTCCCCCATAAAAATGCCTCCCAAACTGTTTGTTTTGGAGGTATTATATATCCATGCAAAGAAGAATTCAAGCTACTCTATTGACAATATGCCGCAACTGCTGTTTAATGGGGTAGATGAATGCGCCGATGCGCGCGGAATCCGGCAGTAATTACGAACAATCAGCGTTTGATATAAGGATGTGAGAACATGGACGACCACCCACGAAGTAGACGGTTCAGGCATAGACATATATGTAATAATCCGGCAAGCGCTATAATCATTGGGGCGGTTCGCATGTTTTTGCATTGCGGCAGGTTCAGCTAATACGCTGACATCGTCCAGATATTTCGCGCCCCGGGGGGCGCTTTTTTCATGCTATTATTTCTATCATATATCCACATTGTTGAAAAAAAGGGGGAGCTCTAATGCGCAATGATATATTTGAGTCCGCGCGCGACTTTGCGGCGCTAAAAGAGACTCTGAGAAATACCAATCCCGTCGACGTCGCTGAAAGCTTTGAGGACTTGGAAGACCAGCAGGCGATCCGCCTGTTCCGCATGCTCCCGAAAGACACGGCGGCGGACGTATTCGCGTATCTTCCGAGAGACATACAGGAGAATATCATAAATGCTATACAGGATTATGAAATCAGACGCATCATAGACGAGCTGTTTATAGACGACGCAGTCGACTTTATTGAAGAAATGCCCGCCAGCGTCGTAAAGAGGGTCCTCAGCAATCTGCCTTTTGAGAAAAGGAATATAATAAACAGCTTCCTCATGTACCCCGAAGGCAGCGTGGGAAGCATAATGACGATCGAGTATATAGATTTGAAAGAGCATCTGACTGTAGGTGAAACATTTGAGCGGATTCGCCGCGATGGCGTTGACAAAGAGACCATCTACACATGCTATGTCATCGATGCGGAGCGGCGGCTGCTGGGAGCGGTATCGGCAAAGACGCTCCTGCTATCCTCCCCGGACGAAAAAATCGGCGATATCATGGAGCGCGATACGATTTTTGCAGTGACTAACGACGATGTGGAAAGCCTCGCCAAAGATTTCCGGAAATATGGCCTGCTCGCCATGCCTGTCGTCGATACTGAGCAAAGGCTAGTAGGCATCGTTACCGTCGATGACGTGCTCGAAATACAGGAGGAAGAAGCCACCGAGGACTTCGAGATCATGGCGGCCATGTCTCCTTCGGACGAGCCGTACCTGAAGACGGGCATTTGGACGCTCGCAAAAAACAGATTGCCGTGGCTGATGCTTCTGATGCTTACCGCAACAATTACCGGCTCGATCATCTCCGGATATGAGGATGCTTTGGCCGCAATGCCTATACTCGTGGCATTCATCCCGATGCTTATGGACACTGGCGGAAATTCTGGCGCGCAGAGTTCGACGCTGGTGATCCGCGGCCTTGCCCTTGAAGAAATCAAGCTAAACGATATCTTGAGGGTATTGTGGAAAGAGCTGCGCGTCTCGCTTGTCTGCGGCAGCGCGCTTGCTATTGTCAACTTCGGCAGGGTGATGATTTTTAACGGCAGCGCCATGATAGGATTCAGCGTGTCTATAGCGCTGTGGGCGACTGTGCTGATAGCAAAGGTCGTTGGATGCATGCTTCCGCTTTTGGCAAAGCGTATGAAGCTCGATCCGGCTGTCATGGCGGCCCCGCTAATAACGACCATAGTAGACGCCTGCGCACTTGCTGTGTTCTTCGGAATAGCGAAAGTGCTGTTCAACATCTAACTCTTTGCAAAAAAAAGCCGCGTCCGTAGCCGGAGCAGGGGGACGGTTCATCCGCTTGGAGCAGGGGGACGGAGCAGGAGCAGGGGGACGGTTCATCCGCTCGAAAGAGCCCAGATAATGCCAGTCGAAACTCCCGACACTCTTGAGAGCTGTCTTGTAGAAACCCCTTCTATTTTTAGTATCATTTATTGTGCCCTAACAAGTCCCCCTGCTTCCGAGCGGATGAACCGTCCCCCTGCTCTTGAACCGTCCCTCTGCTTTTGAACTGCCCCCCTGCGTTTAAACGTCGTGGTTATAATGAACTTTTTTGATATTATACGTCTAATGATTTGAATTTGCAAAATATCCATAGGAGGCATACTCATGATGAAGATCAGAATAGCTATCTCAATACTTCTAATCGCGGCTATCGCTATCGGTGTGGCTGGCTGCTCCCGGTCTGCGCTCACTACACGTGCCATGAACGCAACCGATTTGATGGATAGCATATCGCCAAACAGTGTCAGCGGCAGGGTTGCGGACGCCGCGTTCACCGCAAGCATGGCGGATTTCTCGGTGGAATTATTCAAGAGGAGCATAACGGACGGGGAAAACTCGCTCATATCGCCGCTGTCAGTGATGCTCGCGCTCGCAATGACCGCCAACGGCGCGGATGGCGAGACGCTGGCGCAGATGGAGGCGCTGCTCGGCGGCGGCATTCCGCTTGCAGAACTGAACGAATACTTGTACAGCTACGCGCAAAGTTTCCCCAGCATAGAGAAATCGAAACTGAGCATCGCAAATTCCATATGGTTCCGCGACGATGGGGAAAGTTTGCAGATTCATGCAGATTTCCTGCAGAGAAACGCCGACTATTTCGACGCTGCGGTGTACAGCGCGGCGTTCGATGGCCAAACCGTAAGGGACATAAACAATTGGGTCAGTGCGAACACTGACAGGATGATAGACACGATACTAAACGAAATCAGCGACCTTGATATGCTGTTTCTCATAAACGCCGTCATATTCGACGCGGAGTGGCTGAATGTATATCACAGGGAGAACGTAAGAAAAGGCGATTTCACCGATATAAACGGCACAGTGCGCAACATCGACTTCATGCACTCCAGCGAATACGCATACCTTGAGGACGGGATGGCGACCGGATTCATAAAGCCGTACGCAAACGGTGCCTACAGCTTTGCAGCGCTGCTCCCAAATGAAGGCGTCCCGATAGAGGAATACATTGAATCGCTGACAGGCGCCGGCTTGCTGGACACGCTAGGCAGTCGGCAGGATGTGCTTGTATATACGTCCATGCCAAAGTTCGAGTTTGACTACAGCATATCAATGATCGACGCGCTGGAAGCGCTCGGCATCCACGATGCTTTTGATGAGTTCATAGCGAATTTCGGAAGCATGGGAATGTCTATGATTCCGGACTACCCAAACCTCTACATCAGCGAAGTCCTGCACAAGACGTTCATTTCCGTGGACGAGCTCGGCACTAAAGCCGGAGCCGTCACGATGGTAAGTGTGGGGGCTGGCGGCAGCGCCATGCCGATCGAGCCGAAGATCGTGGATCTGGACAGGCCGTTCGTGTTTGCGATAATCGACAATGCCACAAACCTCCCGGTATTCATCGGCACGCTTATGACTATATAGCCGGGAGTAAATTTGATAGGTGTTTCTTGTTTAGGCTATATGACCGCTAAACGCCTTGCTCGTGTTGTCGCGGAGCGACGTGGCTAGTCCACCGCATGATTGCTAGTTTGCATATAGCTCCCTTGCAGTATCAATAAACCTTAGCACGGCTTGCGGCGGGTTCAGGGGGCGAAGCGTGTGAAAGCGGATGGAAGCAGCAGCCTCATGTAGTTGAAAACTCTTGGGGAGTCCGCGCTCATATGGACGAAAGCTGTTCCAAGCCACGAGATATTCCCGGTCATGAATCCGGTTTCAGTGTCGAAAACGCGCACTGCGTCAAAAGAGCCGTCGTCAAGCCTGATTTGATACAGCGTCGTCCTGGTCAGGCTGTCCGTCGTCCATGCCCCTCCGTCGCCGAATACGGCGCATAGCAGCGACCCTCCGTCAGGTGCGAAATCCGCTGTCAGAACAATGACCATATCCGGCTGGAGCGACATACTAATGAACGGGTTGACAAGCGTGTTGTCGATAAGGTCGTACAGCATAACATTGTGGCACGGGATCCACTCGCGTCCTGTTATATAGCTTACTGCTGAGCCGGGATTCGGCTGTGGCAATACCGGATCGTCCGCCAAAGGTATATCGAGCGCTATAAGTCGCTGATCCAATAAAGTGAGACTCGCCCAGCGCCCGTCCAGTGAGATCTGCATCGATGAAAATGCCCGCGCGTAGGGATGGGCGTCTACCGTCTTCGCATCAAAAAGATCCAGCAAGCATGACGGCACAGATGACACGCCATCTAGGCCGGCTGTGAAGAAACCTCCGCCCAGACAGTAATAGACCGTGTCTCCGATCACATCGTAACCCCATACTAAAGCTGACGTCCCATCAAACGACAGATCAGCCGCCAACGTCAGTTCACGGGTTTCCGGGTTTAGTTTCATCAGACTGATATCGAAGCTTTCTGAGGTTTCGTAGCGGATGAAATACGCCGTATCGTTTCCGTACCAACGAGGTACCAAGTCCTTATAATCGTCTATCAGGCGTCCCTCTTCGCCGGTCAGGTTCTCGATAGATTGCGCGCTGAAATCTATCAGAAAGATATCCGCGTCCGCCATCCTGAAGTATTCCCGAATTTTTTTCTGATCCGCTGTCAGCAGGACGCGGGTCTCGTCGTCGTTCCACGCCACCCCTTCTTCGCCGCAAGTCGCCAGAGTATCGTTCAGTTCTGGATCCGAACCGGCGTCAAAGTCCATTCGCGCGGTCAGGTAATATGTCCCGCCCTGTTTTTCGTAGAGGGAAATGTAATTGAGTATCCAACCGAACTCGTTTTTTCCGGTGAGCAGGCGCGCTGTAAGATTCATTTCGCCGCGATCGACTGTGAGGATATGCATCCCGGACGGCGAGACGGAGAGGATCGTTTCATTCTCTCCTATTTGCCCGGGTTGAAATTCCCAAGACGCGCTTGATATGATATCTTCAGGCGGAGCCGGGTCGAGCCACATGATGGCGCCAGTCGAACTGCTGCCGCTGTCGATATCACTGCTGTTATCGTCTATGACGGCAGGCGGTTTGCCGCCGTCATCCGACGGAACTATCTGCGCGCTTTCGCCGCCGCCGCTGTCGGGAGCAGGCTGTGCTGACGAGCTTGCGGTTTGTGCATTCTCAGCATGCGTACCGTTGCCTTCAGGCGTATCAGCGACTCTTTCGCATGCGGCGAGCGCAAGCACTAACGCAACTGATACTGCATAAATCAATAATCTCTTGAACATTGCACATTGTCCTCCATTATAATTAAGCAGCCGGGGGGCGAATCCTGTAAAGCTACTGCGTTTTCCGAATTTTGGAATCAACGAAAAAGAAAACATAACCGACAATGAAGAAAAAAACAAGCAAGCCTCCGATATACACTAATGCTAAAGCTCCGATCCTGTCAAAATCAAAGAAGAAGTATTACGAATGCCGCCACTCTATACGCAAGAGCTATTCGTTTATTCTTGATCATTTGCGTGTCTACTCCTTTGCATTATCACTCAATGAGTTTCGCCCAATCTCGCCTCATTATGTTACAGGTCAGGGGAAGCCGGAATTGTACTCTTTCTTGCATGAGCAAGTCGCTTGGTCGGCTTCAAGTCTTATGAAATGTTCTATCCCTACCCCGGGATGTGCTCCTGCCGACCTCAGCGTCCGCTCACGCTGCGCTATAGCACAATTCCGGCTTCCCCCTGACCTGTAACCTTGGCTTCGCCCTTGCTTGTATTGTCTGTAAAAAAAAGCTTGCATGGGGTAAGGCAAGGGTTTATGATCTTCAAATAGGAAACGAGGGTGCTTGCCGTTTATCGGCGGCAGGCGGGAAAAGTTAGCGGCTTTCCCCGCCCTGCATATGTGACGTAACCACATACACAAAAGCATAGCTTCGTCATTTTCTATTATATGATGATTGGCCTTGAATCGCAATAAAAATCATCGTTATAGTCGGCGATGTAGCAAGTGTAGCACATTATTGTTGTGCTGTGTATGTATGGTCATACACAGCATTTTCGTTTCTGGGAGGGAAAACCGCCGAAGTTACATAAAGCAGCTTCGGCGGTGAAAACTAGTGCAGCGTATACGAAATAGCGGGCTAATAATTGTGGCGGTTTTTTCTGGCTGGCTAGGCGAAAGCCCGCAGGAATGCTGACGCAAGGCAATGAAAACGGGGCGAAAAGCACAAAATGTAGCCGACAAGAGGCACATTGGGTTCGAATCCCGCCACCCTAGCGGATTGCAGCGGATTTTGGAGCGCTATGCCAAAAGATAACGGTTGCGGCTTCGCCGCTGTATGTGATATACTGAGCCGGAACTTTAGAATAATATTTTTGGAGGTCAACATGAGATTATTAACACGATCGGATTTTGACGGACTGGCTTGCGCCGCTCTTCTCAAAGAACTGCGCGTCATTGACAATTGGAAGTTCGTGCACCCGAAGGATATGCAAGATGGCCTGGTCGAAGTCACAGGCGATGACGTTCTGGCAAATGTACCGTACGTCAAGGGCTGCAAGATGTGGTTTGACCATCACTCCAGCGAAAGCGAGCGGCTGGACGCGGATATAGTATTTGAAGGCGAGAGCCGCCTTGAGGACAGCGCCGCGCGCGTCATATATGAGTATTATGGCGGCAAAGGAAAACTCCCCCATTTTGAAGAGATGGTAAAAGCGGTCGACAAGGTCGACGCGGCAAAACTCACCGGCGATGAGATACTGAACCCGGAGGGCTGGGTCCTTCTGGGGTTTGTAATGGATCCGCGCACAGGGCTGGGGCGTTTCAGGGATTTCAGAATCAGCAATTATGTGCTTATGGAGAATCTCATAGATGCGTGCGCCACGCAGGACATTAATGAGATACTCAGGAATCCGGACGTCGAGGAGCGGGTGAAACTCTATTTTGAGCAGGACGCGCTCTTCAGGGACATGATCGCAAAATACACCAGAGTCGACGGGTGTGCTATCATCACTGACCTGCGCGGTGTGGAGACGATTTTTGCAGGAAACAGATTCCTTATCTACAGCCTGTACCCGGATCAGAATATATCGATATGGGCAGTGGACGGGCGTGGAAAACTGAATTGTCCGATCGCGGTCGGCCATAGCGTCCTTAATCGCACGTGCAAGACTAATGTTGGGACACTAATGCTGAAATATGGAGGCGGAGGACATTTTCAGGTCGGGACATGCCAGGTGGATTATCAAGACGCCGACAAGGTCATTAATGAAATAGTCAGCTCTATCAACGCAGACAATGCATAATTCTTCCCGATTGAGGAGGAGAACATGGATTACGCAGCGCAATCTCTGGAAAAACACTATGAATGGCGTGGCAAAGTTGAGATTGTATCAAGAGTTCCGTTGAACACGAAAGACGATCTCTCGATTGCGTACACACCCGGCGTCGCAGAACCCTGCTTGGCTATCAGGAATGATATAAAAAAGAGTCACATGCTGACCAGGAGGTCGAACACCGTAGCTGTAGTCACTGACGGCACGGCTGTTTTGGGGCTGGGAGATATAGGGCCGGAAGCCGCCATGCCCGTCATGGAGGGGAAAGCGGTGCTCTTCAAAGAGCTTGGTGGCGTGGATGCCGTGCCGCTCTGTATCCGTTCCAGGGAAATAGACGAAATCGTCGACACTGTGCGATTGCTGGCGGGTAGCTTCGGCGGGGTCAACCTCGAGGATATATCGGCGCCCCGGTGTTTCGAAATAGAGCGGCGGCTGAAGAAGTGCTGCGATATACCTATATTTCATGACGACCAGCATGGCACCGCAATAGTCGTACTGGCGGCGCTTTTTAACGCGCTGCGCCTGACCGGGAAAAAACTTGACCGTATCACAGTCGCAATAAACGGCGCCGGCGCGGCGGGGATCGCAGTAACACGCCTTCTGCTCGATACAGGGGCGCCGGATGTCATCTTGTGCGACAGCCGGGGGGCGATCTATAAAGGGAGAAGCGATCTGAACGCTGAAAAACAGGAGATAGCCGAAAAAACGAATCGGGAGAGCCGCAAAGGCGTGCTGGAAGAAGCGATGGCAGGAGCCGACATTTTTATCGGAGTATCCGCTCCCGGGTGCGTTACGACGGAAATGGTAAAAAGCATGAACAGGAATCCTGTGGTATTCGCAATGGCGAATCCTGTCCCGGAAATTATGCCGGATTTGGCGAAGGCGGGCGGGGCGTTCATAGTGGGAACCGGGCGTAGCGATCTGCCCAACCAGATCAACAATGCCCTTGCATTTCCCGGCGTATTCAGAGGGGCGCTGAACGTGACCGCTTCCGATATAAACGAGGAAATGAAGATAGCCGCAGCAAAGGCGATCGCCGGGTGCGTCGAAGACAACGAATTGTCGGCAGAATACATATTGCCGGGAATTTTGGACAGGCGGGTAGCGGATTGCGTAGCGGAGGCGGTGGCAAAAGCCGCGGTCAACAGCGGGGTTGCGCAGTTTTTGGAGAAAACTATGTAATAAGCATGGGTTTTTCATAATATTATTCATTGAAAGCAGCTCTAATGTGTGTTATAGTATTCACCGCGCAAGAATCGAAGACGGGCTTTGCCGGAGACACGGCCGGCGGCCGGTAGCTCATAATAAACGATCGGTAAACGGTGAAGATAACGTTACTGGCAAACAAAGGAGTCCATTGAATGCAGAAATTTAGAAAAGCAGTAGCGGTAGCATTGACAGCCATGGCAATAGCAGGATTTACGGCGCTCCCGGCGATGGCAAGCGAAGACGAAGCGATATGCGTGAGCCTGCGCATCGAAGGCGTTGAGGAAACGATATACTACAACAATCAAATAGAGATGCCTGCCGGATCAAGCATAGCGGATCTTGTGGCAGCTATCAATGACATGGACGACGCCCCGGACATTGAATATGACAGCTCTTGGTACATTCAAAAAATCGGAGACCTTGCGGAACACGATTATGGCGGATGGTCGGGCTGGTCTTTCCGTCTCAACGACGGCGAGCTGACCAGCGGCATCAACGAGAATTTCCTCGCAAACGGGGATGAGGTCGTATGCTACTATGGCGACCCGTGGGGAGAGCCCGGCATGCAGTACCCGATAATCGATATATCAAGGCTTTTCACCGACAGCGTCATTCTTTTTACAAGCATAGACGTAGAATATGACGACGATTGGACGCCGCAGCTATCTGAGAACCCGGTTGAAGGAGCGAGGGTAGTAGTCAAAGGCGCGACTTTCATGACTGACGAGAACGGCGCGATTACGATAGCGGATAAAACAGGAATATCCGGTTTTTGCTCTGTGCAAATAGATAGATTTGACGATGAAACAGGAGTTCCCACAGTGCTGCGCTTTGCGCCGGACTTCGAGATATATGTGCCTTTTGCCGACATGCTTGACGATCCGTGGTACGAGGACGCTGTAGTTTTCTGCGTGCGCGAGTGGTCATACAGCGGAGAGAATCTTGCTGAGAATCTATTTGCGCCTATGCGGAAAATGAACATGGCCGAGCTGATTACGGTTCTGGCCCGGATCGTTGGCGTATACGACAGCGCTGCGACGGAGCCGTGGTATGAAACGACGTATGAATGGGCGCTCGAAAGCGGTATAATCATAGAAGAAGAGTTCGACGCATTATCGTTTGTAACGAAAGAGAAGTTCGTTCACATGTTCTACCTCGTCGTAGCGCTTACAGGGGATTATGACATGACTGAAGCAGCAGACATAACAGGCGCTATCGACTACAGTGACATTGGCGCAGAATATCTGGAGGCTATCTCATGGGCTGTGGCGTCCGGCATTGTGCGGGGCGTCGGCGATGATGAATTGATAATCGACCCTCAGGAAGAATTCACCCGCGCGATGGTTTGCCAACTGTTCTACAATTTCTTTGCGTAATTATTATTATTAAAATATATTCACTCATATAATGAAAGGTGGAAAAAAATGAAACGGCTCAGAAAATCCCTGGCTCTCCTGCTTGCACTTGCAATGTGCATATCTTTCCTCGCGATTGGAGGTTTTGCCTCCGCAACGGAACTATTCGATGACGTAGAAGGCAAACTGGTCGTCATACACACGAATGACGTCCACGGGCGCGATGTGACGAATGCATCGCAGTACGGCACGGCTGCGGTCGCGCAGTTGAAACAGGACTATGAAGCGGCGGGCGCTTATGTGCTTTTGCTCAGCGCCGGCGACGCCATTCAGGGTCTGCCGCTGGTGAACTACGATTTCGGCGCGACAGCTATCCAGTTTATGTCTGCGGCAGGCTATGACGCAATGTCGCCCGGAAACCACGAATTCGACTGGGGCGCTCAGAATCTGTTTGACATACTGGAAGATGCGTCGTTCAGCGTGCTCTCCGCGAATATTATTTTCACAGCGGAAAATGAATATGGCGGCGCTGCCGGAGAGCTTGTTTTCCGGGGCAATGAGATTTTTGAGTTTGAAGGCCTGAAAGTCGGCGTATTCGGGCTCACAACGCCTGAATCCATGACTAAAGCCCACCCCGCCAAGGTAATGGGCATTGACTTCCTGCAAGGCGAAGATATGTTTGCGGCGGCTCAGGAACAGGTTGACTATCTTGCGGGCGAAGGCTGCGATTTGATCATCTGCCTGGGGCATCTTGGAATTGACGCCGAGAGCACAGGAAACCGTTCCATCGACGTTATCGAAGCGGTGGACGGCATAGACCTGTTTGTCGACGGCCACAGCCACACGGTATTGGCGAACGGGCAAGAGGTAGGCGACACCCTGCTTGCAAGCGCAGGCACGGCCCTTGCCAATATCGGCGTTGTTGTCTATGATGCTGCTGACGAAAGCCTCGAAGCGTTTTTGCTTGGCATCGCCAGCGGCGAGAAAGCTTATGACGGCTTGGACGAGGATCTTGCGGAGCTGATAAGCGAGCGGAATGCATTTGTTACAGAAACACTGACCGCCTCAGTGATCGGCACTACAGAGGTCCTGCTTTACGGCAGAAACACGACCGATCCGCCCGGAGTGCGCATGGTAGAGACCAACCTTGGAGATTTCGCGACGGACGCGCTGCTGTGGCTGGCGAACAAAGTATACGGCGAAGGCTTTGCGGACGCGGCGCTGACGAACGGCGGCGGTATCCGCGACTCCATCCCCGGTCCGGAAATTACGATGCTTGACATGGTTACCGTATTTCCTTTCGGGAACCAGGTGGAGATCATCGAAATAACCGGAGCCCAGCTTCTGGAAGCGCTGGAAGCGGCTACATTCTGCAATCCTGCCGTTGTCGGGGCTTTCCCGCAGGTATCGGGAATATCATTCACGATAAACAATTTCATCCCGTACGAACAGGGCGATCAGTATGCGGGCAGCACATATTATGCTCCTGCCGACCCGGGAAGCCGCATCGTTGACGTTATGGTCGGCGGCGAACCGCTTGATGTCGAGAGAGTCTACAGGATTGCCACGAATGACTTTACTGCAGCGGGCGGAGACACATATTTGGTGTTCAAGGACAGGGCGGCGTCTTATGCCACAGGCGTCGCGATGGAGCAAGCCCTCATTGACTATTTGACCGAGGAACTCGGCGGTGTTGTTGGCGAAGAGTACGCGGAGCCGCAAGGCCGCATCAGAGTCAACTTCGTCGACCTCCAGGATGAGTGGTGGCTCGATTCGGTCATATACATGTTCGCAAACGGCATTATCCCCGGAACAGGGCTTAACACATGGGAGCCGGAAACATTGGTGACAGTGGCTCTTGCGATTGAAGCTATGTACAATCTCGAGGGCAGGCCCGACGCGGAAGGCGATAGCTTTGTCGACGTGGACGAGGCGGATTGGTTCTATGACTCGGCGCTCTGGGCAAAAAGCATTGGCTTGAGCATGGGGAACGATGACGGCGAGTATAACGGGATGAGAACCGTTACCCGTTTTGAGATGGCTGCGATTTTTGTCAGATACCTTGAGATTTTCGACTATGAGTTGGAAGCTGCCGATATCAGCGGATTTGCCGACTACGATGCGATCCCGCAATGGGCGGTTGACGAAGGAGTGCTGGACAAGATGGTCGGTTCCGGCATAATGCAGGGCACGAACGAGAATGAGCTGCTGCCATTGAACACCGCGGTACGCTACGAGCTTGCCAAACTAATCATGAACGTGATCGAATACACGGCGGATAATGCGGCCGGTGGCGGCGACGTTCCTGCGGGCGACACGGATACTGACGTCCCATTGGGTGACGTGGCATAGGGGCGGTAAGTCCCCAACTAACCGGGAAAAAAATAATGAAACAGGGGACGCGCTGCAAATGCGTATCCCCTGTCTGCATATCAACCCCAAGCAGCCGGGAGCCGAACCCTTACCGCTTGTTTTTGGCGCTTTCCGCCCCTTTGATTCCCGATCACCTGCTTGCCAGATAGCTTTCCAGGATCAGCGACGCGGCCACCGCGTCGACTGTTTTTTTGCGCTTCTTTCCAAACGTGCCTGTATCTGTGAGAATACGGTGCGCGCTCATTGTCGTCATTCGCTCGTCCCATAAAACGACCTCGATCCCGTCTTGAGAGCGGGAGGCGCATTCCTCGCGCAACAAACCGGCAAGCTGCTCGCTTATCTGCGCCCTCGGTCCCGCGGAACCGTCCATGTTTCTGGGATGGCCGACGACTATTGCCGAGACGCCACGTGATACAGCCTCGGTGATTATCTCATTTACGATCTCCGCTTTGCTTTTTGCGTGGATTACCCAGGCGTCGCCGGCGAGTGTTGCGGATATATCAGATACAGCAATGCCTGTTCGAGCGTCTCCATAGTCGACTGCCAGGACTCTCATTGTTCCGCCTCTTGAGCGTCAAGCTTTTCCCGGGCGTCAGCCTCATCGTCAATTGCGTCTAAGAGCTGCCGGAACCAGTACAGAGAGTCGAGAAAGGCGCTTGTCAATATCTCGATATCAATGTCGTTTTTCACCATAATTATTGATGCATTGTGCCAGTCAGCTCTTTCATATGCGTAAATCAAGGACAGGACTTCAAAAATGCGGCCTTCATGCTCGACAAGCGCTCTTTTGATCTCATCTTCGACGGCGACCTCTTCTATTGCCTGAGGAAGCGGCATTTGCAAAATCAGATCGAGCAGCGAGAAAAGCCCGGAAATGAACAGCGAGCCGGATTTTGTCGCCATATCAAACGCGGGAGCGAGATTCTCGGCGAATTTGGCGCGGATCAGAGAAAGCCTGGTTATTTCGCTTGGCCTATCCTCGCCTATGCTGAGCGAGATGGCGACATTCGCCCATTTTTTTACTTCTCGCTGTCCGAGGATGGCGACAGCATTTCTTATTGAATCGATCTTCCTGCTACGGTCGGGGTTGGTAGCGTTTATGAAGCGCAGGAGGGAAATGGACAGAGCGGCGTCGCGCTCGATGGTGGTCGCGGCTGTCCCGAGTTCGAAGTTCTCATCGTTGATTTCCCTTAGAAGCTGAACAGCGTTTATTTTTAATGGGGAAATCTCAGTCACGCCCTTTGTAATAGGCTGGCTGTAGAAATTGCCGGACAGCAGCACGCCGCGGGCACCCGCGAGTTTCTTGTAGCTCTCCATGTCGGGGACGTTCGTTATGACAAGCCGGGTCTTGAAGATATACGGGCGTATTGCCTTCAATTCTGCATTGAATTCAGGACTGCCGCAATCAAGGAGAACATAGTCAAAAAACTTGATTGCCGTCTCTATGCTTATCGCGTGCGGCAGATTCTCGATAGCCAACTGATATCCCTTGCGCTTGAGTATGCCGAGCTTGGAATAGACAGCGTTATCGTAAAGCGTATCGTTATTGATGACGCACACCAGATTCTCCGGCGGGATGCTAAGGCTCAAAGGCATTCCGACCAGGAGCTGGTATTTGCTTATATCGACAAAAAAGTCTTTATTTCCCGCAAATGGCTCGATACCAATTTTATTTACGAACTCGAGCGCAGGCGCAAGAAGCTCGCCGCTAAGCATTCGGAAATCCTCGGCCGATCCCATGAGCTTATCGCCGTCATGCGTTATCATCCGGTACGCATGGACTACCATATCAGCGTCAAAAAACGGAACTGAACTGATAAATTGTCTCGTTTTCACGACACTCATCTCCTTTACGGCGCCCATGCCGATGCTTTGCCTGCGCATAATACACTATACTACACATATCGGTATAAATACAACGAAATTGTTGGGATTGTCAATAGCAATCATGTACAATGTTATACTTCACAGAGGGGTAGCCGGAATTGCGCTATTGCGCAGCGTGAGCGGAAGCTGAGGTCGGCAGGAGCATATCCCGGGGTAGGGATGGGACATTTTTTAGACTTTAAGCCGGCCAAGCGACTTTCTCACGCAAGTAAGAGCGTAACTCCGGCTACCCCTGAAGTGTAACTGTACAATTGTCGGGATTGTCAAACGCAGGCATGGCATATTGATATAATTATGCATATCATAGTTATGTCGCGTCAAAAAAGTATTCCACAAGCAAATCGACGCATGCGCCATAGGACCTGATGCCAAGTACCTGGTTTTGGGATTTCAGATACCCGTCATAGATCGTATCAACTGTATCGCTAACGGTTGCAGTTAAGCTAGTGAGGATATTATCGATAAAACCGATGCCCGTCTCCACCCTTCTTTGCGCCTGCCAGAATTCGTGGTTCTCCCGCCAATCGTTCATTACCTCTTCCGGCAGGCTTGCGCGTATTTCCGCATATGATTCCGCGTCGTCAAACGCAAGCGCGTTCAAAAGATGCATCAGACCATCGTAGTAACCCGCATATTCAAAAACAGGGTTCCCGGAAGTGACGCACGCAAGAACGCTGACGAAATTGGCCTCGTCCTCAGCAAACACCCCAAGCTGGTGCGCATGCTCGTGCGCAATAGTTGATGGCAAATGAAACCCCGGCGGATCAGTGTTGATATTAACCTCGCCGGTGAGCGCAAAATACATGCCCGTATAGCCTGTACGGCTCATAAGCCACGAAAACAGCATCTGCTTCGGCCTGTACAGGTTTCCTTCGAGACTTGGAAACAGCAAAGCGGCGTTTCGATAGATGTTGACAGACCCGGCAAACATAGCCCGCCGATCGTAGATAATACGCCCGCCTTCATCCCTGTCTGCGAGCCGGGAATGCTCAGAAGCTTTATCCGCGAAAAATCTGGTCACAACGGCGAGATTTTCCGTTGTGACCGATCCGCCGGCAAATCCGTTTTTATCCGCGAAACCGGACGCGTAATAGCCGGGGCTCCACAACCAGCAAAACAGGCACCAAATATAGGCAGCTGCAACGACGACCGGCAGCAGGCGCCTTAGCAGGATTTTGCACTTCCCGCGCCTGTGAACCGTTGCCATTGCAGTTTTGATCAAGTAGTATATAAGCCATACTATAGTGGCGGCAATCAGAATCTCCGTGATCGAGAACGGGTAGATCGAAGTCAGCATGCCCAGAAGACTGCGGAACGGTTTTGATATTGTCATTTCGACCTGATCCATTGTGCCGGAGTCCGTTCTAAGCACATAAAACAAGCCGGCCAGTACGACGGGCAGTGCGCATATAGCAATTAAAACAGCGAGGGGTATCTTCTTAGCAGGTTTTGCCCTTTTATTCTGCGTCATTGTTACTCTACAAACTCACTTGCCGCTGAAACGGCGCATAACGGCGTCGCCGATTGATGAAAGCGGGAGTTGCTCTGTAACGCCGCCCCTTTTGAACGCTTCCATAGGCATGCCATATACGACACAAGACTCTTCATCCTGACCGATAGTGTGCGCGCCCGCTTTCCTCATGCTAACGAGGCCTTGCGCGCCATCCGCCCCCATACCCGTCAGAAGGACTCCGACAGCGTTCCTGCCTACAGTTTTTGCCACTGAATCGAACATTACATCGACAGACGGGCAGTGGCCGCTGACCTTAGGGCCGGCCATAAGGAAAACATAATATCCTTTAGCGTCCATACGCAGGTACATTTGCTGGTCGCCTCCGGGAGCTATAAGAATGGTCCCGCGCTCTACGCGGTCGCCGTTTTGTGCTTCGCGCACGTTCATAGCGCATATTTGATTTACGCGTTCGGCGTACATTTTAGTGAAAACAGGCGGCATATGCTGTACGATAACAACCCCCGGCGTATCAGCGGGGAAATTCTTGATGACTGCGATAATCGCTTCCGTACCGCCTGTTGACGCGCCAATAGCTATGACGTTTTTTGACGTGGCCCCGGAAATTCTCGGCTGTACCGAATGGGCGGCAGGGCGCGCGGTATCTGCCGGTCTCACAGGGGCGACGCCCGGCTTCATAACGTGCGCGGTCGCCGCGACTTTTATTTTCTGAGTAATCTCTGTTATGAATTGCGTTTGATCGAAACCGCCGGGCTGCGATTCAGGTTTCCTGACAAAATCAATAGCGCCTGCCTGCATTGCGTCAAAAACATTGCCGGACAGCGCGCTGATAACGATAGCTTTGACATTTGGGTGTTTGGGCATTACGGTGCGCAAGAACTCTGTGCCGCGCATTTTTGGCATTTCGATATCCAACGCGATCACATCCGGCCGGAGGCTGCGGATATTGTTCGCGGCCTCGATTGGATCTCCAAAGCTTCCGACTATCTCAATTTCAGGATCCTTTCCGATTCTTTGGCCAAGAAACGTCCTGAAAAACAATGAATCATCAACAACCATTAGGCGAATTTTCGACATAATAAAGTCTCCATAAGTTTATTATTTCAACAATAAACACATTATAGCGTATCCGCGCCGGTCATTCAATGGGTTTTTTGCAGAGTGTTGAAAAAAGTGCGGAAAAAAGTTACAGGTCGGGGGGATAGCCGGAATTGTACTCTTTCTTGCATGAGCAAGTCGCTTGGTCGGCTTCAAGTCTTAGAAAATGTTCTATCCCTACCCCGGGATGTGCTCCTGCCAAGCGGATGAACCGTCCCCCTGCTAATGGTCCTCCTGCTCCAAGCGGATGAACCGTCCCCCTGCTCCTATCCCTACCCCGGGATGTGCTCCTGCCGACCTCAGCTTCCGCTCACGCTGCGCAATAGCACAATTCCGGCTACCTCCTGACCTGTAAAAAAAATAAGTATTCGTTCTGCATACATTTTTTTCGGGTGAGTGTCACCTATCATTGGCAATCGTACAGTAATGAAAAAAGCGCAGGAAAATATACTTGCGTTTTCTTATTCAGTATGCTAATATTACTCCGCGCCATGTGTAGTAACTGAATATTAAATAGTGCATATGCGCCGGTAGCTCAGCTGGATAGAGCGTCTGGCTACGGACCAGAAGGTCGGGGGTTCGAATCCTCTTCGGCGTGCCACTGCGAGTAATCCGAACCGCACCGATATTAAGATCATCGGTGACGGCTTCGGATTCTTGCTTTGGTTGCATCCCGACAACCTATCCAAACTCCGCAAGAAAAATGGAGAAGCGCATTTGGCAATCGTATATATTCATAGGCGAGGAGGAGATTGAATGGATTGGCTCAAAGGGATGAACGATGTTATTTTGCATATCGAGGATAACCTGCAACAAACCATAGCCCCCGAATCGCTTTCGCGAATTGTCGGTTGCTCCGTATATGAATTCTATCGGATATTCTCATTTATGACAGGAATATCGGTTTCTGAATACATCAGGCGCAGGCGGTTGTCTCAAGCTGTTTTCGATATTCAATACAAAAAAGATAGAATTATCGACATAGCGCTGAAATACTGCTATGAATCGCCGACTTCGTTTGCAAAGGCGTTCAAGGAATTGCATGGGGTCACACCTTCCGCTGTCAGAAAAGCAAGCGTTACCCTTAAGACCTATCCCCCAATCACCTTTAAACTTATGATTAAAGGAGCAAACGAGATGAATTTCAGAATCGAAAAGAAGGATAGTTTCGCAATTGTCGGCCAAACCCAGTACGCAACCATAGAAGATATGCAAAACTTCTGCTTGCCTTCCATTTACTCTGCCAGGCAGGAATTGCCGGAAGGCGTGGATTGGGGCGACCTTGAACAGCCCGGAGAGTACGAGTACAATATGCCTGACGGAAAGGTCGCAGTAACTGTTGAAAGCAACGGCGCGGCAACCGTCACCCGTTCGGTGAATGACGGCAAAATTTTCAAAACCATGATAGACACTACTGAAACGGCTGGTTCAGCCACGATGAGTCTCATTGTTGACGGAAAAAACATGGAAGAACAGATGGAAATGCAGTATGTGGTAGTCGCGTTTGATTTTAGTACCCAAGACCTCGATATAAAATTCACCGTTGGAGGAGAAATAGGCGCAGCGGCCGACCTTGGCATTGATCCGGACATGTGCAGGGAGATACCCGCTGCCGACTGGGTTGTGTTCGCGTTCACTGACAGTTTAACTCCTGAAGCCACATCCGAATCTTACACCCGCATATTGACGGAATGGTTCCCGACAAGCGGCTACAAGCGCAATGAAGCTGTCCCGCATATGGAAAGATTTCCGATAGGTCCGGGGGCAAAAGAACATCCCTGGGAGATATGGATTCCCATTACCAAGCAATAAAATGCGCATTATAGCATAGGCTCTTTCCTGTCCCTGATAATCGCGTACATCCTCATGTCAACGCATTTTCCGTTTTTGACAGCATTTTGGCGCAGTATGCCCTCAAACTGAAAGCCCGCTTTTTCCAAAACGCGGCACGAAGCATTGTTGTGGGCGTAGGGTTCGGCAAAAATGCGGACAATGTCGGTGCTACCAAAAATATAAGCGCACATTTGCCGGACGGCTTCCGTCATTAAACCTTTGCCCCAATATGGCTCGGCGATGTAATACCCCATCTCGGCGGTATATCGGTGGACGTTGTCTTTGCGAAACACGCCGATGCTTCCGATGGCCTTGTCGCCATAACAAATCGCAAACGAATACTGAGTATCCTTTTCAGCGGAGAGCGTCGCGGCGATGAACTCCGCTGCATCCTTTTCTGTATACGGATACGGAATCCCGTCTCGCAAATTATCCAGCGTTTTTTCATTGTTGATTGCAGCCGCCAAATCCGGCGCGTCCCCGGGTTCCCATTCGCGCAGCTTGATTTTCATAACGTCACCTTATTCACCTATGAGTTATGACTCGACAATAATAACCCTGCTCTCGCCGGATTCTCTGGCATTATTAAGCGCATTGCAGACTTTGTCGGTGAAATTAGAGAGATGGTCGCCCTGTTTGGGCGTTTGAACATTGATACCAATGTATACTGTCATTTTTCCGCATTTATCGCTTATTGAATCGACGTCTATGTCGCCGATCTCCGCAATGATCCTATTGGCAACGCTCATCGCGCCTTCGATACCCGTGACAGGCAGCAACGCGGCAAACTCGTCTTCGCTCCAATGCGCGATGAAATCAGTGGAACGCTTGATCGAATTCTTCAGCGCTTTTGAAATTGACCGCAATACTTCATTGCGCTCTTTGGAGTTCAGCGCGCCATCGCTGTATCCGGACACGACAACGTCAAAGATCAAAAGGCTGAGCGGCGACTCATGCCTTTGGGATCTGTGCCATTCCAGCATCATCCGGTCGTCAAAACCGTATCTGTTCGATAGCCCCGTGATATTGTCTTTCGTGCTGAACGCCGCTATTTCCAGAATACTGTCGGCGGTAGCGATATAGTCGTCGAGAAACTTTTCTTCATCCCGGCCATATGAACTGTCTTTGCCTTCCAATTGCGCGATCATCATATTCAGGTTGTCAATAAACTTTTGCAAAGTGCCGACCATAGTCTTGATTTCATCTAAATCCATCTGAGCTTGCAGGATTTCCGCATCATCTACGCCAACGGTTTCCGTCGACGAGGCGCCCATTTGCTTTTTCGTATCCTTTCTTTGCAGCCTTTCCATCGCGTTTTTCAAAGAACTCTCAATCATGTCTTGTACGTCCTGCATTGCGCTGCCTTGCTGCGTCGGGGTATGCGCGAGTTCCTTTTTCTGTTCGTCCATAGTCAAATACTCCTTTTACAGATGTTGCTCTAACCAGTTTATCCCATATCGCCTATAGTATATTTTGTTTGAGTCCGGAATGCAATACAAATCAATACATGCAGCCGGAGGAACTGTTGACAGTGTCTGGTCAGGGGGTAGCCGGAATTGTGCTATTGCGCAGCGTGAGCGGAAGCTGAGGTCGGCAGGAGCACATCCCGGGGTAGGGATAGAATATTTTTAAGACTTGAAGCCGATCAAGCGACTTGCTCATGCAAAAAAGAGCACAATTCCGGCTACCCCCTGACCAGAACTTGACAGTTTTGTGCGGGTTTTGCTAGAATGAACCTGTGAAATGCAAATAAATGGAAAACTTTCTATTGGGAGGCGGTCAGCTATAACAGACATATTGACGATTCGCACGCTGGGCAAGTTTTCTGTTAGTATCGGAGATAAGGTGATTTCAGATAATTCCTCCCGCTCGAACAAGGCGTGGCGGATGTTTAAATATCTCATAACTTATCGACATAAGATGGCGCCGATAGAAGCGCTCATTGAAATACTATGGCCGGAAGACGAACCGGAGTACCCCCAGAAATCACTATACACCATTATGTCCCGGCTGCGCAAAATGCTCAGTGCTGGAGCGACCGTGGGAGCTGAGCAGATATACATCCTTTTTCACCATGATAGTTACCAATGGAATCCCGATGTACCGATTTACCTTGACGCTGCCGAATTCGAAGAGACGCTAAGGGCAGCCCGGGGAGCCGGGACGGACGAGGAAAAACTGCATCTGCTAAAAAAGGCGACTGATATCTACGATGGCAAATACTTAGCTGAGATTGCCTACGATATGTGGGCAATGCCGGTAACCAACCATTTCAATCGTTTGTACATCCGGGCGGTGGAAGACCTGTCGGATCTTTACCTGCTCCGCGGAATGAATGATGAGAACACTGAAATTTGCAATAAAGCTATTTCCATAGATCCTTTTGAGGAATCCATACATGAGCGCCTGATCAATGCGATGTGCGCAGTAGGCGATATTTCTGAGGCTCAGCATCACTATAAACGTTTTTTAAAGATGTTCGAAGCGGAACTTGGGGCATTGCCTTCGGAGGAATTCCAGCTTTCCTGTCAGAGTCTTTGGGCTGCGCATGAGGAGTCACTAAGCCTGGACGTTATAAAGAATAAGCTGGACGCGGAACCTGCGCGCGCTCGCGCATATTTCTGCTCGGCGGATACTTTCAGCCAAATCTATCAGTTTGACAGTCGCGCCGACGAGAGGATGAAATTCCCCATTTTCCTGGCTTTGATCACCATTGAAGATGAATGGGGCGGTAAAGGCGGTGCCGCAAACATCGACTCTGCAAAGCAACAGATGTATGCTTTACGCCAGTGTCTTATGACAAATCTCCGCCGTGGCGACATAGTATCGCATTATTCGAAAAATCAGTTTTTGCTAATGCTGACCGCAAGACTCCACGATGAAGCGGAAGCGGCAATGAACCGCGTAATTCGTGTTTTTAACGTAAAATACGCTCTGACTCCATGTCGGATCAGGTACAATCTGACGCCGATTGGAGACTGATTCTCATAAAGTGAACTTAAACCGGAATCGGGTACCCTACCATGTTCCGGTTTTCAAAAAAATTTAAACTTTTTTAGTAAGTGGTCAAAAAAAAGCGATTATTGTAATCAGAATGAAATCAAGCGGGGTAAAATGCGAAACAGAGATAAGTTAATTCCACTCAAAGTGGTATAAAAAAATTGGAGGTACGAGAAAATGGCATACACGAATATTGATGAGTTTAACAGAGCAGAGGCTGACAGGCTTGCAGAGTTTGAAGCGTCCGAAGCGGCGCGCGAGGCGGCTGAGTTAGCCGATTTTTTAGCAGCCGAATTACTTAAGCAACAAGAGTTTGAAGCGGAAGAAGCAGCGCGCGAGGCCTCAGAACAGGCTGATTTCGAAGCAGCGGAAGCCGCTAGGATCGCTGAGTACGAAGCGGCAGAAGCCGCTCGCCAACTGCAGGAGCAGAACGAATTCAACGAGGCGGAAGCCGCCAGGCTCGCTGAGTACGAAGCGGCAGAAGCAGCCCGCCAACTGCAGGAGCAGAACGAATTCAACGAGGCGGAAGCCGCCAGGCTTGCCGAGTTCGAAGCGGCAGAAGCAGCCCGCCAACTGCAGGAGCAGAACGAATTCAACGAAGCAGAAGCAGCCAGGCTTGCCGAGTTCGAGGCGGCAGAAGCCGCGCGCCAACTGCAGGAGCAGAACGAATTCAACGAAGCAGAAGCAGCCAGGCTTGCCGAGTTCGAGGCGGCAGAAGCCGCGCGCCAGCTCTCCGAGCAAAACGCGTTCAACGAAGCGGAAGCCGCCAGGCGCACTGAGTTCGAGGCGGCAGAAGCAGCCCGCCAACTGCAGGAGCAGAACGAATTCAACGAAGCAGAAGCAGCCAGGCTTGCCGAGTTCGAGGCGGCAGAAGCCGCGCGCCAGATCTCCGAGCAAAACGCGTTCAACGAAGCGGAAGCAGCCAGGCGCGCTGAGTTCGAGGCGGCAGAAGGCTCGCGCCAACTGCAGGAGCAGAACGAATTCAACGAGGCTGAAGCAGCCAGGCTTGCCGAGTTCGAAGCGGCAGAAGCCGCCCGCCAACTGCAGGAGCAGAACGAATTCAACGAAGCAGAAGCAGCCAGGCTTGCCGAGTTCGAGGCGGCAGAAGCAGCCCGCCAGCTCTCCGAGCAAAATGCGTTCAACGAAGCAGAAGCCGCCAGGCGCACTGAGTTCGAGGCGGCAGAAGCAGCCCGCCAGCTCTCAGAGCAAAACGCATTCAACGAAGCAGAAGCAGCCAGGCTTGCCGAGTTCGAAGCGGCAGAAGCCGCTCGCCAGATATCAGAGCAGAACGAGTTCAACGAAGCAGAAGCAGCCAGGCTTGCCGAGTTCGAGGCGGCAGAAGCCGCGCGCCAGCTCTCCGAGCAAAACGCATTCAACGAAGCAGAAGCAGCCAGGCTTGCCGAATTCGAAGCGACAGAAGCCGCGCGCCAGCTCTCAGAGCAAAACGCATTCAACGAAGCAGAAGCAGCCAGGCTTGCCGAGTTCGAAGCGGCAGAAGCCGCTCGCCAGATATCAGAGCAGAACGAGTTCAACGAAGCCGAAGCACTTAGGCTGCAAGCCTTCGAAGCGGCAGAAGCTGCCCGCCAAGTCGCCGAGCTGGAAGCATTCAATACTGCCGAAGCCGAGAGGGAAGCGGATGCTAATGCTCAACTTGCCGAGCTTATGGCTCAGTATGAAATAGATTACGAAACGTTTTTGTCCGAACTTGAGGCATATGGCATAGATCTGGACGCATTCAACGCAGCGTGGAATAATTATAATAACGACGTGGCGAATTATGAGAGTGGATTGCAGGCGTTCAGAGAAGCCGTAGCGAAATATCTCCCGGCTGATTTCGATTTCGAAAACGCTTCCGAAGCGGATTTGGCAGCCGCGCACGCACAAGCAATGGCAGCTGCAAGGTTGGATATCGGCGATACAGTATCGGGCACTACCACAACGACGACGTCAAGCGGCGGTGGTTTAACTCTGAGCGTCCAGTACGGGAACTCTCAAAATGTTAGATCAAACAATATGACAGGCAACTCGTCGCAAGCTACCGATGGACTTGCTGCCGGTATGACATTGACAAACGGCATCGGCAGCGCTCCTCCAACCGTAACTTTCAACGCAAATGCACAGGCTGGACTCTACTGCTTCCATGCCAGAGTGCAAGGTACTGTAAAGTTGATCACATTTGAGCTCACAGAGGCGGACGTCGCGTATTTGAACGCCAACAACACCACTGCGACGGTTTTCTTCCCGGAGAATTGTCAGGCGATACAAGGAAATGCTGCCGGCGATGTATTTATACCTACCCCGCCATCGAATCCAGGTGATTTTACCGGGACGCCTCCAGATCTCCCCGGTGAGCCGGATATGCCGGAACTTGACTTCACCCCCGGCAGCTACACGTTTAAACCCGACACATTCACTCCCGGCAGCTATACGTTTGAACCCGACACATTCACCCCCGGCAGCTACACGTTTGAACCCGACACATTCACCCCCGGCAGCTACACGTTTGAACCCGATACATTCACCCCCGGCAGCTACACGTTTGAAGCCGACACCTTCGTTCCAGGCAGCTATACGTTTGAAGCCGATACCTTCACCCCCGGCAGCTACACGTTCGAACCCGGTAGTTTCACCCCCGGCAGCTATACATTCGAAGCCGACACCTTCGTTCCGGGCAGCTATACGTTTGAGCCCGGCAATTTCACTCCCGGCAGCTACACGTTTGAGCCCGGCACATTCACCCCCGGCAGCTACACGTTCGAACCCGGTAGTTTCACCCCCGGTAGTTACTCATTTATCCCCGGCACGTTCACACCAGGTATCTATAACCCCGATACAGGTGATTTCATGCCCGGTGTTTATGACCGCGAAACAGGAGAATTCGTACCCGACGAAGTCACAATAGAAACCGCAGTTTTACCGCTCAGCAATTACATAATAGACGATGACGTACCGCTCTCCGATTTTGAACCGCCTGCATATGAAGAAGTGATCCTTGAGGAAATAGTTCCTGGATCAAGCATGATGCCGCAAACAGGCATAGCTGATATCACCTCCGTACTTATTTCCGGGCTGCTGATATCGTCATTGCTGGCTAATATGGCGATCAACTCGATACGCAAAATGAAGAAAGCGGAAGCAGAGGATGAAGATTAAGTAGCCGTTTCCCGTAAAGCCGTGCAGGAGTCGCAGCATACAAGTAACTTTGCATAAATCGGCCCAACTGCGTAAACCAATATGAAAGCTCCGTAATATCTCAGCGGAGCTTTCAGCATTTCTTGACACAAGGATTTTGCCAGTATACAATATCCCGGGTTCGACTATTTCGCTTCAAAACAGGGTGGTGAATAATAATGAGTGAGCCAAACGACAGCGGGCATGTAGCTGAAAAACCTGAGAAAGAATACATGCAAGAGATAAATGAACTTAATCAATATATGAAAGCAATAAATGACAGCGCGTTCAGCTACTCTATATTGATGGATCGCAATGGAGTGGTCCTGTATTACAGCGACAGTCTTCTGAAGCTGGCGAAAATCTCTGACAAAAAAGCGTTTATTGGCATTCCGATTGTTGAAGCGTACGAGAAACTGTTTAATGACAAGGATTTTGTCAGCCAGGCGATACGGCGGTTCTCGCGCATCATGTCAGGTGAAAATGAGTTTTATGAGGATGACGTAGTCACTTGGCCGTCCGGCGAAAAGTCAATATACCGGATTGCATATAAGCGGATAGAGGGTGAAAGCAACGGGTTTGACGGTATTTTTCTTTTTACGCGCGATATCACCGACATCCGGATGGAAGAAGCGAACCGGCGAATAAGCGATCTACTGCACTCAACCACGCTGCCATGCCTTATATGGGATGAAAATGGGAATATTACGGAGTTCAATAAAGAGTTTGTCAGTACTTTCAATGTGCCGGAGGATTTGCCGCCGGACAGGCTAAATGAGTTTTTCGATATTATCCAGCCGGAGAGTCAGGCGGAAGGGATTAATACGGAAAAGAAACGGCAAGGCGTCCTTCTGGAGGCTCTGGAAAAAGGCTTTTCGCAAAGCACAGTTTGGCTGAAGAGCAAAGGTGGCGCTCCTATTTGCTGCATGGTGAATATTACCCGGATTTCATGGATGTTCGGTTATAGGCTGGTAGCTTACTATTGCGACCAGACTGATATCATGACTAAAGAAGCATTGGCAAGGAAAGCGGACGAACGGGTGAAGCTGATGCTGGACGCTGCGCCTCTTGGCTGTTTTTTTATCGATGATGATTTTGGCATCATTGACTGCAACGATGAATTGATGAGAATTTTTGACGTCAAGTCTAAAAATCTGATAACGGACGATTTTTTCCGGTTTTCGCCGGAAATCCAGCCAAATGGCAGGAAATCAAGATCTCTTGCCGCAGAATATATAGATAAAGCAAGATTAGCAGGCAGTATTACTTTCGAATGGATGCACCAGAGCTACACCGGCGAGCCTATCCCCGCTGAAGTGACGCTCGCGTGTATAAAGCATGACAGTGATTTTGCGATAATATGCTATGCCCGCGATTTGCGCGAATACAAGAAAATAATGGCGGAGGCCAACGAAGCCAACGAGCGCGCAAAGCTGATGCTGAACGCGACGCCGTTCTGTTGCACATTATGGGACGAGGATTTTCATTGCATCGATTGTAACGAAGAATTCCTGAAACTGTTCGAAATTGAAGAGAAAAGTGAGTATTTGGAAGGGTTTCTTGACTTTTCTCCGGAGTACCAGCCTGATGGGAAGCTTTCAAAAACAAAAGTGCAAGAAGTCATGAATAAAACGTATGACGAAGGCAGATATGTCTTTGACTGGATGCACCAACTGCGCGACGGAACGCCGGTGCCATCGGAAATCACTTTAGTGCGCATAAAATATGCAAACAGATATGTTATCGCCGGGTATACGAGGGATCTTCGCGAATATGAGCGACTGATGAAAGATGAAAAAGAGTCGCGCGCGCTGATGAATAAGTCCGTCGCTATTCTGGAGAATGTCGACGCCCTGATATCAGTGACTGACTTGGACTTCAACCTTATTTACATGAACCAAAACCTGGCGAACGCATTTGGTCTGAACAGGGATGATTGCATCGGGAAAAAGTGCTATAAAGCTATGAGGAACCATGACGCGCCATGCTCGATATGCAGATTGCCTGAGCTCCTTCCGGACATAGACGCGCTGCCTACGATACTTGACGAATATCTTTGGGACGAAGTATTGGGAATGTGGACAGAAAGCAAAGCTTCCATAATACGCTGGGTAGACGATTCGCTTGTCCTTTTTCACAGCATCAACGACCGTTCGGTCAAGAAGGCATATGAGGACGAATTGCTGAAGGCTATGGAAGCTTCCGTCGCAGCGTCGGCGTCTAAAACTGCGTTCCTTGCCAATATGAGCCATGAAGTACGGACGCCCATGAACAGCATCATTGGATTTGCAGAGCTTGCGCTGGACGGAGAAATACCGTCAAAGACAGGGGACTATCTCAACAGAATTATCGACAGCGCCAAATGGCTTTTGCATATAATAAACGACATTCTGGATATATCGAAAATTGAATCAGGTAAAATCGAGTTGGACAACGCGCCTTTTGACCTTGAGTACATTATCTCGTGCTGCCAATCGGTCATTCTTCCAAGCGCCAACGAGAAAGGCCTTGAATTGCTTTTTTATGTGGAACCGCCGGGCGGGAAAAAACTTTTGGGAGATTCGGTCAGGCTGTATCAAGTGCTTATGAACCTCCTGTCCAACGCTATAAAATTCACAATTTCGGGCAAGGTGGAACTCTCAGCGGCAATCAAGAGCTCGGATGACGAATCTGTGACCGTTTGTTTCAAGATAAAAGACAGCGGAATCGGAATGACTTCTGAGCAAATGAAAAGGATATTTGAGCCATTTATGCAAGCGGACTCCAGCACGACGCGCAATTACGGCGGCACGGGGCTTGGATTGGCGATAGCAAAGAATTTCGTAGAACTGATGGGCGGCGAACTGGCTGTGGAAAGCGAACTTGGCGCAGGCAGCACATTTGTTTTTGAGCTTTGTTTCAAAACGATTGACATGCCTGCAGATGCACCTGATCATATTGGACTCAATACGGTTAAGAAGCCATCTTTCAAAGGGTTGATCATGGTATGCGAAGATAACCATATGAATCAGCAGGTCATTTGCGAACATCTCGCGAGGGTGGGGCTTCAGACTGTTGTTGCGGAGAACGGCAGGATAGGCGTGGAAATGGTGCAGGAACGAGCGCTAAAGGGGCTTAAGCCGTTCGACTTGATTTTTATGGATATGTTCATGCCGGTAATGAACGGCATAGAGGCAGCTGCTAAAATCGTCGCGCTGGATACAGGTACGCCCATAGTGGCGATGACAGCAAATATCATGACAAGCGATATTGAGGCATATAAAGAGAACGGGATGACTGATTTCGTAGGCAAACCGTTTACGTCGCAGGAGTTGTGGCACTGTCTGCTCAAATACCTCGCGCCGATAGGCGTCTCCGATGTTTATCAGGATGAACAGAGACAGGATGACGATTTACAGAGAAAATTGAAGATAGGCTTCGTAAGGAGCAATCAGGGAAAATTTGATGAGATAAATGAGTCTATTCTCTCGGATAAACTTTCGCTGGCGCACAGGCTGGCGCACTCCTTAAAAACCAATGCCGGCTTGATTGGGAAAAACAGGTTGCAGAGCGCCGCAGCGGAAGTCGAAGCGCTTCTGAAAGATGGCGCTATCCCGACAGCCTCCCAAATGAGCGTTTTGGAAAACGAACTGAACGCCGTTATTGAAGAGCTGGAGCCAATGCTTGATGAGTGCGCAGAGAAAGAGGAACGCGCCGCGCCGAGCTCTGCCCAAATTTCGGAGTTGTTTGCAAAACTGGAGCCGATGTTAAAGGGCAGAAACACTGAATGTTTGAAATTGCTGGACGATATCCGCGCGATACCGGGGGCGGAAACCCTCTCGCGGCAAATTGAAAAGTATGATTTTAGGCTCGCCGCCCAAACGCTTTCCGAAATCAAGAAGAAGCTGGTATGAAATTATGGAAAAAACCAAAAAGAACAGCATACTGATCGTAGACGACGATGAATCGAATATACTCGCATTGACTCATATACTGGCATCTGACTACGATATAATGGCAGCCAAGGACGGCCAGGATGCAATTGAGGTCGCGGAAGAATTTCTTCCTGACGTTGTACTCCTCGACGTGATCATGCCTGAAATGGACGGTTATGCAGTGATCGGCGAGTTGAAGAAATCAGGCAAGACCAAGGACATACCTGTGATCTTCATAACAGGGCTCAGCAGCGCCGATGATGAGGAAAAGGGCTTGAATCTGGGCGCGGCGGACTACATAAGCAAGCCTTTCAGCCCGGCAACCGTAAAACTGCGGGTACAAAACCAAATAAAAATTATCGACCAGACACGCCTGATAATAAAAAAAGAGACTGCAGAGAAAAGCAGCCGGGAAAGAAGCGAATTCCTTTCGCGCATGAGCCATGAAATGCGCACGCCCATGAACGTGATTACGGGCATGATCGCTTTGTCAAGGAATACAGCGCAATTGAGCGAGCGGGATGAAATGCTTGAAAAAATGAGCAATGCGTCTGAGAAATTGATGAAATTGATCGACGACGTCCTCGATATGTCGGACATCGAGGATGGCAGGCTCAGACTATCCTTCGCAGAGTTCCATTTCGGCGATATGGTAAGGGAAATAATAAGCACGGCCGAACCGGAGCTAAATGCAAAAAAGCAGCTTCTCGCAACCGAGATAGACCCGTCCATTCCCGATGCGATCGTCGGAGACAAGCGGCGGCTCGCGCAAGTCATACTGAATCTATTGTCAAACGCAAATAAATTTACTCCGGATCAAGGCTCGATAAAACTCAAAGCCTCTGCCTGCGAAGTGGATAATGAAACGCTCACATTGCGGATAGAAGTCGCCGACAATGGTATCGGAATATCGAAGGAGCAGCTGGAAAGGATATTCATTCCATTCGAACAGGCGGACGGAGGCATTGACAGGAAGTTCGGCGGCGCCGGACTGGGGCTCGCCATGTCCCGTCATCTCGTCAGCATAATGGGCGGCGAGATATGGGCCGAATCAGACCCCGGCAAAGGTTCTGTATTCATTTTCACTGTAAAAACAGAGGTCAAGCAGCCTGAAAAAATGGATGATAGCAGGATTTCCCTGGAAGGCAAGATCGCCATGCTTGTCGAGGATGTGGAAATAAACCGCGAAATCGTGATGGCTATGCTTGAATATACGGGGCTGGAATTCATATGCGCGGAGAACGGGCGTGAGGCAGTGGACTTATTTTCATCCGATCCCGGCAAATATGATGTGATCCTAATGGATATCAATATGCCGGAAATGGACGGCCTGGAGGCGACCCGCCGCATACGCGCGCTAGATGTTCCTGAACAGGCGCAGGTTCCGATTATCGCTATGACGGCAAACGTGCTGGCAAGCGAAGTGAGGACTTATTTGGATGCCGGCATGGATGCGCATATTGGCAAACCTATCGATTATGACAAACTAGTCAATACGCTTTTCAGTTATCTGACCTGACCGCGCCACTGCAGACCGGGTTCGCCGATAATCAATAATGCTGAAACAGTCTTGGGGCTGCCGGCTCCGGGGCCCCTTGCGGGAAAACTGTGCCTTGGCGCCGCTACTATTTACCGGCAAGCCAATCTTCGCCTTTTTTATAGAGAGCTTCAAGGGACTTGCCACCGCTCATGCGGGGGCAGTCTTTATTTACGTCATATCCCGCCTTTGTTTGCATATATGCCAAATGCCGGTACTCGGCGGGGAATTGCTCTAGGAGCGCCTGGTCGAGTTCCAGTGTTTCGGAGCTGTTTACAGGGTCTATGCGATCCTTTTCGGCTATGGTTTCTCGATAGACAAGGCCCCATTTGCCATCCCGTTTCTCCCACAGGTCATATTGCCTGGCGAAACAGGTTGCGTCGCAAAGTATGCCCTCCACAATGGCGCGCTGGAGAATAATGAACTTCGTGATAGCCAAAGCGCGGTTGCCGTTGACCTCGATCGCGCTCCCTCCCAGATTATGCAGGATGTTCAGCCCTTTTTTGACGCCTTCATCCGTTATTTTGATGAAGTCTTCAAATGGGTTTGTTGTCCACGTAGCGGCCATGACGCCGTCCGGATGCCATATCGTGCGGAATTTATCCCACATAAGCGAGTCCCTGTAGACTGCCCAACGCTCGATCAGATCCCGGATTATTGTGATGTCGGAAGAATAGCTGCCCATATGATACCCTCCAAAAAATTGATTGAATTTACAATATTTCCCATTTCGCGCCGGTTTTTGCTGCGCTATGACTGCCCGTCATGCCCGGTATTCATGCTAAAAACGGGACTATCGTTATTATATTCTGTTTGCCTTTGAAAGTAAAGCGCAGGAGAATTCGCTA
>Ga0082212_10000565_pt1 | contig 53084 bp, 46 predicted proteins | sample TergutNt197P3_FD_71548 | JGI IMG/M metagenome (GOLD analysis project Ga0082212, IMG submission 71548) | Neocapritermes taracua P3 segment gut microbial communities from Petit-Saut dam, French Guiana - Nt197 P3 | ecosystem: Host-associated > Arthropoda: Insects > Digestive system > Gut ...
GGCAGGCCCGAAGACGGGCGACGACACCAACGCGTGGAGCCTGCTGCTCCTCATGGCCGCGAGCGCGACCGCGCTCGGCGCGGGGGCACTCTACCGCCGCAGGTCGCTGAAGGCAGGCAAGGAGGACTAGGGACACCCAACCCCCAGGGACAGCAGGTAAGCCCCCGCTGTCCCTGTGGGGCCACCACTCGCAGGTAGCAAAGGAGTGGTAATTGACAACCAATCGACCCGGGGACAACAAGAAAAGCCCCATCCGTCCTCGGGGTCGCGTACCGAAGCAGCAAAGGAAGATTTGATAACCAACCCAGACCCGCCGGGGACAACAAGAAAAGCCCCATCCGCCCCCGAGGGTCGCCCATATAGGAAGCGAAGGAGGACTGCCAACTCAACCGATCCGGCCAAGTAAAAGGAAAGCCTGAAGAGACACCTATCCTACCTCACTCTTGTCGATTCGGACTTTACATTGGCCCTCGGCGGCCACCCCTTGCAGGGATTTCCCGTTTCCCTGCAAGGGCGTCGGCCCGCATGTAGGGCAGTTCTTATAGCTCCTCGCCTGCTGAAGAACTGCCCTATTTGTGTGTAATGGGACGGGGACGTGGTGCACAAAAGGGACGTTCCCTTTTGTGTCGTTCCCCTCCGCTCCCCCGCCCCGTCGTCATTGCGGGCTTGACCCGCAATCCTGCCCTTGCAGGTCCACCCCGCCCCCCCGACACGCACGACACACGGAAACGTCCGTGTTGTGCGCCTTGTTTGGTGGTAGTATGGCTTCATGAGAACAGTCTTTGTTATAGGGGGGATGGGGTCGGGGAAATCGACCGTAGCACAGTTCCTTGCGGGCTTCGGCGCGGCTGTGCTCGACCTGGACAGGGTGGGTCACGAAGCCTTGCGGGAAGCGGCGGTGAGGGATGCCCTTGTCCGCGCCTTCGGGGACGACATCCTTGACGAGGCAGGCGCCGTCGACCGCCCGGCCCTGGCGGCCCACGCCTTTGCGACCTCCGCGGCAACCGACCTGTTGACCGCGGCCACCCAGCCTGCTATCACCGCGGCTCTTTGCGGATGGCTTACGGCGCGGCGCGGCGAGGGCATCGGGGTGGCGGTCGTCGAGGCCTCGGCCTTCGACGGTGCGAAGGACCGCTACGCAGGGCACGCCGACTATCTGGTCGCGGTCTGTGCGCCTGTCGAGGCCCGGGTCAGGCGTGCTGTTGCGAAAGGCTTTTCCGAGGCGGACGTGCGCCGCCGCATCGCCCAGCAGCCGAGCGACGAGGACCGCCGCGCCTGGGCGGACTTCGTCATCGAGAACAAGGGAAGCCGCGCGGCCCTGAAAGCCTGTGCCGCCGACCTCTGGGGAAGGATCAACGATGGTGCGGCCCACTCATCCTGACGGCTCCGGGACGCAACCCGGCAGCCGAGCGGTGGAGCCTGGCAGGATGGAACCCGGCAGCCGAGCGGCGGAACCCGCCGGGGCGCAACCCGCCAGCGGCGCAACGCAACCCGCCAGCAGCGCAACGCAACCCGCCGCAACGCAATCCGCCGCCGCAGCGCAACCCGCCGCCGGGATGGAAGGCAAGCTCCCCGAGACGCGCCTCGCCGACACGCCCTTCCAGGTGGTCGCCCCCTACGAGCCGGCAGGCGACCAGCCCCAGGCGATACAGCAGCTCGCCGAGGGCATCGAACAGGGCCTGCGCTACGAGACGCTGCTCGGCGTCACCGGTTCCGGCAAGACCTTCACCATGGCGAAGGTCATCGAGGCGGTGCAGCGGCCCACCTTGGTCATGGCGCCGAACAAGACGCTTGCCGCCCAGCTCGCCGCCGAGCTCAAGGAGTTCTTCCCTCACAACGCCGTCTCCTACTTCGTATCCTACTACGACTACTACCAGCCCGAGGCCTACGTGCCCTCAAGCGACACCTTCATCGAGAAGGACGCCTCCATAAACGAAGAGGTCGAAAAACTGCGCCACGCCACCACATCGGCGCTGCTCTCCCGGCGCGACTGTATCGTGGTTGCGAGCGTGTCGTGCATCTACGGCATCGGCTCGCCCCTGGATTACGCTGGTCTGGCGGTCTTCCTCGACAAGGAGAAGAGGATGGACCGCGACCAGGCGATACACGGCCTCATCGACATCCAGTACGACCGCAACGACTACGAGTTGAAGCGGGGGACCTTCCGCGTGCGGGGCGATGCGCTCGACGTGTTCCCGCCCTATGCCGACAACCCCGTGCGTGCCGAGTTCTGGGGGGACGAAATCGAGCACATCTTCGAGATCGACCGCGTGACCGGGGAGGTGCAAGGCGAATTCGAGATGCTTCCCATCTGGCCGGCCTCCCATTATGTGACCGCCCGCCCGAAGCTCGACCGGGCGCTCACAACCATCCGCGAAGAACTGGCCGACCGCCTCCAGCAGTTCCAAAGCGCGGGGAAGCTGCTTGAGGAACAGCGCCTGGAGATGCGGGTGAACTACGACCTTGAGATGCTTGAGACCATGGGCTTCACGTCCGGCATCGAGAACTACTCGCGCCACCTCGACGGCCGCGCGCCCGGGGAGCCGCCCTACACGCTCATCGACTACTTCCCCAAAGACTTCATCTGCATCATCGACGAGAGCCACGTGACCGTTCCGCAGATTCGCGGGATGCACGAGGGCGACCGTTCGCGGAAAGTAACGCTTGCCGAGCACGGTTTCCGGCTCCCGTCCTGCCTGGACAACCGGCCGCTGCGCTTCGACGAGTTCGAGGCGCGGGTGCCGCAGTTCGTCTACGTGTCCGCGACGCCGGGGGACTATGAGGAAAAGGTGTCCCAGGCACAGGTCGAGCAGATTATCCGCCCGACCGGCCTGCTCGACCCAGAGATCGTCGTGCGCCCGGCAACCTCCCAGATAGACGACATTGTCGACGAGGCGCGTGATCGGATACGACGCAGCGAGCGGGTACTCATCACCACCCTGACGAAGAAGATGGCGGAAGACTTGACCGACCACCTGCTCGACCAGGAGATTAACGCCCGCTACATGCATTCCGACATCGCCACGCTGGAACGTATCGAGATACTGCGCGACCTGCGTATCGGCACCTTCGATGTGCTGGTGGGCATCAACCTGCTGCGCGAGGGCCTGGACCTGCCCGAGGTGTCGCTGGTCGCCATACTCGACGCCGACAAGGAGGGCTTCCTGCGCAACCAGCGCTCGCTCATCCAGACTATCGGCCGCGCCGCCCGCAACGTGAGCGGCCAGGTCATCATGTATGCCGACAAGACGACCGACTCCATGCGCCGCGCCATCGACGAGACCTGCCGCCGCCGCGAGATACAGATGGAGTTCAACCGTGCGCACGGCATCGAGCCGCAGACCATCCGCAAGGCCATCAACGACATCATGCGCTACGTGCAGGAGGAAATGGGCAGCTCGACCGCCGAACAGGTGAGCAAGGAGCTTGCCGAGCTTTCGCGCGGGGAAGTGCTGCGCATCCTTTCCTCGATGGAGGACGAGATGGCCACCGCCGCGCAAAGCATGGACTTCGAGGAGGCCGCCCAACTGCGCGACCAGGTCATACGCCTCCGTTCCCACTTAGAGGGCACCTCCGAGGACGACATCCGCGCACGCCTCAGGAAAGAGGCCAGGAAAGGCAGCGCCCACGGCACCCGCAAGCGCCGGTGACCCAACCTGCGGCCCCCGCAAGCGCCGGGTTTAGTACAGAATTTCCGAGTTATCGCATCAAAAACTAACTTGTGTATGGATTTTTGGTACGAGCCCGCATAAATTCACCTCAAAACGCCATTTTGACGTGAATATTCGCCACCTTCCGCGAAAAAAGGCCCGAAATCCGTACATAAGTTCGTTTTTGATGCGATAACTCCAAAAATTAGTGTAAAACGGACGAAACAAGGGCGACACGGGCGACACAAGACCCCGCGGGACCTGTCCCCATGAGTTGCCCGTGAGTTGCTAGGGGGCGTCGAGGCCCTGCGACGCGAAAGGGGCGTCAGGGGCGTCGAGGGCGCGGACGCTCTTGAAGGAGTAGACGGCGACTCCCATGACGATGCAGAGTACGCCGCCTATCGTGTAGAAGGGGGCGACCCCGATAGCTTCCGCAAGCACTCCGCCGCCCGCAATCCCGACAGGGGAGGTGAGCCCCATCAGGGCGGTGGTAAGGCCGAGCACCCGCCCGAGCCGTTCTTCCGGCACGGCACGCTGCACCAAGGTAATGAGGGGCCCGTTGAACCAGGCGCAGGCGACCGCCATCACGCCGGCCAGCACGACGAACCAGGTGAACATGTCGGGGCGCAACATGCCGCAGGCGGCCATGGTGGCACCGACGATGACCGCCGACAGCGCTATCAGGCCCGCAAGCCGCTTGCCGCCTCCCCAGGCAATCAGGATGAGGGAGCCCGTCAGAAGGCCGATGCCGAAGGCCGCCTCGGTGATGGCCGCCATGTACCCGTCCCCGTTGAAGTGGTCGTAGGTCATCAGCGGGAAGAGGGCCCCGAGTGCGGCAAAGGCGGCCATCCCTAAGGAGACCCCGACGATAAGCACCACAAGCCCCCGGCTCTTTGACAGGGAAAGCCACCCGTCTTTGAGGTTGGCGAAGACGCTTTGGTTTTCCGCAGAGGCATCGCGGGTGGTCGGTATCTTCGCGAACAGGAGCCCCGAAACCGCGATGAGCGCCCCGGCGAAGTCGAGGAACATCACCGAATGGAAGCCGACGACGGTGTAGAGGAAGATGCCGAAGGCCGGTGCCCCGATGTTGGCGATGCTCGCGACGAGTTGGTCGAGCGTGTTGATGCGCAGCAGGTGCTTCTGGGGCACAAGCATGGGCATCGCCGCCATCATGGCCGGGACACGGAAGGAATGCCCGATGCTGCGCACGATGACCATGGAGAGGATCAGTCCGAAAGAGGCATTGCCCATGAATATGAAGACGCCGAGGATCAAAGAGACGGTGCCGACGCACAGCACGGCGGCTATCATGATGGCCTTGCGGTTGAAGCGGTCCGCAGCCACCCCGCCGAAGGGCGAAAGGAGGCCCTGGGGCAGGTAGAAGCAGATGCTGGCGATGGCGAGCATCAACGCACTCCCGGTGGTCTCGGTGACATACCATATGGCGGCATAGCCGGCGGCGAAGCTCGTGACCATGGACACCGCCTGGCCCGTCCAGATAAGGGCGATGATCCTGAACCAGCGCTTCGACAGCACCCGCCCGGATGCGCTCAAGAGCTGCGCCGTCTCGGGCGCTTCGTCGGGTGCGATGTCGTTCGCCGGCGCTTCCGCTTCTTTTTCCGTTTTTGTTTTTGTCTCGGTCATGCGCACGATGCTCCTGAGTGTGACAAGGGGCCGTATAACTTGTCACACTTTTTCTTACCCAGCACACATGACAAGCTGAGTGTGACAAGTTATACGGCCCCTTGTCACACGGCCCCTTCCACATCCTTGTCACATTCATAATGCAGGGCTTGAGTATACCGAAAAAGGGGTATGATGGAGCCGGGAATTTTTATCCCGCCACCCGTATGCGACCGCACAGGAGAGAAGAGGCCATGTCAAAAGGAAGCTACTCGTTCACCACCCCTATCTACTACGTCAACGCGAAGCCGCACCTGGGCACGGCGTACACCACGGTGGCGGCCGACACGGTTGCGCGTTACCAGCGGATGAACGGATACGACGTCGCGTTCGTGACCGGCCTGGACGAGCACGGGCAGAAGATTGCCGAGACCGCCGGGGAGCACAACATGGCACCTCTGGCCTGGTGCGACTCGATGGAGCCCTTCTTCCGCGCGGCCTGGGACATGCTGGGCATCACCTATACCGACCTCGTCCGCACGACCGAGCCGCGGCACGCCCGGACGGTGCGGCAGTTCTGGAACGGCCTGTACGAGCAGGGTTTCTTGTACAAGGGGGCATACGAGGGCTGGTACTGCCTGCCCGACGAGACCTACTACGCCGAGGGCGACCTGGAACAAGACGAGGCCGGCGCCTTTGTCTGCCCGGAATGCAAGCGCCCCGTCCAACAGGCCTCCGGCGAGGAGAACTGGTTCTTCAAGCTCTCCGACTTCCAGGAGAGGCTTTTGGCCTTCTACGACGAGAATCCGCAGTTCATCCGCCCGGAGACCCGCCGCAACGAGATCGTGTCCTTCGTGAGCCGGGGCTTGAAGGACCTCTCCATATCCCGCTCGACCTTCGACTGGGGCGTGCCGCTGCCCTTCGACGAGGGGCACGTGGCCTATGTGTGGGCCGACGCGCTTTTGGCCTACATCACCGGCATCGGATACGGCGACCCCGACCGTCCCGGCGAGTTCGAGACCCGCTGGCCCATGCACTACCATTTCGTGGGCAAGGACATCATCAGGTTCCATTGCGTCATCTGGCCCGCGATGCTTATGGCGGCGGGCCTGCCCATCGCCCACACCGTGTTCGGCCACGGCTTTCTGCTCACCAAGGGCGAGAAGATGTCCAAGTCGAAGGGCAACGCGCTCTCGCCCGAGGACCTGGTCGGCGTCTTCGGCGTGGACGCCTACCGCTACTACTTCATGAGCGACGTGCAGTTCGGCAACGACGGCTCGATATCGCTTGAGCGCATGGTGCAGGTCTACAACGCCGATTTGGCGAACACCTGGGGAAACCTCTGCTCGCGCGTCTTCAACATGACGGGGAAGTATTTCGAGGGCAGGGTGCCGAAGGTGCCCGGCGGTGGGTCGGGCGGCGCCCCGGAGGGTGCGTTGAGTGGCGCGGCGGATGCCTTGCTGGGCGGCGAGTCGGGTGATGCCCCGGGCGGCGGTGCGGCCGACGGTGCCCCGGGCGGCGGGCCCGACTCTGCGGCCGACAACCCGCTGCGGGAGATCGCCGCGGGCCTGTATGCGGAATACGACGCGTGCATGGGGCTCGTTGACTTCACGGGCGCGGTGGCCGCGGTGCAGAGGCTGGCGGGGCGCGTGAACCTCTACGTCGAGGACGCCGCCCCCTGGAACCTTGCGAAGAGCGATGAGTGCGCCGGTGAGCTGGCAGCGGTCATCTACAACGCCCTTGAGGCGATCCGCATCATCGCGCTGTTCATGGCACCCTTCATGCCGAACACCTCGGCCGAGGTGTTCAGGAGGCTGGGCTTGGGCGACGTAACCGCCGTGACCGACATCGAGGCGGCCAGCGCCTGGGGCGGGCTTGCGGGTGGGAACAAGGTCGAGACCGGGGACCCCCTCTTCCCCCGCCTCGACGTGGACGCCATCGACTTTTCGGTTAGCTAGGCCGGGTGGACAGGGGACGATACTGTGACAGGGGGCCGTATAACTTGTCACACTCAGCTTGTCATGTGTGCTGGGCGAGGCAAAGTGTGACAAGTTATACGGCCCCCTGTCACACCTGTCACATCCTTGGGAGAAAGGCTTTTTATGCGGCAGAGTGAACCTTTGTTTCGTGACACCTTGTTCCGCGGCAAGCGGAAACGCGGCGGGTATCAGGTCGTCGACCCTCCGCAGCCGGCGCTTGAGGCCCTGGTCGCCGACACCCACGCGCATCTTGAGATGCTTGCCGACGTGCCGCTTGCGCTGGCCCGCTGCGCCGCGCACGGACTTGGCTTCCTGTGCTGCGTCGTGGACGTGTGCGAGGGCGACCTGGTTGTCTACGACCGCGCAGAAGCCTGGCGCACAGAGGCGCAGGGGCTTTTGGGGGAAATCCTTGGGGACAGGGGGCCGTGTCACACGGGGCCGTATAACGTGTCACAGGAGGGTGACAAGGGGACGGGGCGTTTGTCACATTTTGACACATTTGGGGACAAGTACGTCTTTCAAAATGTGACAAACGCCCCGTCCCCTTGTCACCCTCCCATTCCGTCTATCAGGGTTGCTGCGGGTTGCCATCCCCATCATGCGCGGCATTATTCAAAGGATGCGCAAGCCAGGCTGCTTGACTGTGCAAGTAACCACCTGACCTGCGCAATCGGCGAAGTAGGGCTTGACTTCCACTATGACTTCTCGCCGCGTGAGGCACAGCGCGAGGCCTTCCGCAGGCAGGTTGGCGTGGCTCATGCGACGGGGCTCCCGCTCATCCTCCATCTGCGCGAGGCGCACGAAGAGGCGCTTGCCATCATGGACGAAGAGGGCTTTCCCGAGGCGGGCACCCTGCTCCATTGCTTCAACCTCGGCGCGGACGTGCTTGCGCCCTGGGTCGAGCGGGGCTGCTACATCGCCTTCGGGGGACCGCTCACCTTCAAGAAGAGCGACGATGTGCGCTCGGCGGCGCTGCAGGTTCCGCGAAATCGCATCGTGACCGAGACCGACGCGCCCTATATGACGCCCGAGCCGATGCGTGGCATGGAATGTTCGCCCGAGCACACGATCTTCACAGCGGAGCGGCTTGCGGCGGTGTTTTCCTGCGAGCCGGGCGAGGACCGGCGGCAGTTCTTGGCCGAGGTCTACCAAAACGCCCTCGACCTCCTTGACCGGGAGCCGACGGCCTGGCAGGGGAAAACGCAGGGGAAAGCGCCGGGTGCCGTGCCGGATGGAACGCCGGGCGCAGCGGCGGGTACTGGGTGTGACAGGGGGCCGTATAACTTGTCACAGTGTGACAAGTTATACGGCCCCCTGTCACACCCAGTACCGAAGGGAGAAGAAGGACATGGGGACTAGGCTCATCATCGCGGCATCGCCGCGCAGGTCTGGCCGCTGCTCCCGCCTTGCCGAGCGCCTTGCCGCAAGTCCAGATGTCACGCATTCGGAAGCCGCGCAACCGGTGGTCGGCAGCCTTGCCGCGCAACCGGCGGCCGCGCAACCGGCGACCGGCGGCCAGGGCCTGCGCGTGGTCACGGTTCACCTCTCTGAGCAGAGGATAGCCCCCTGCGATGCCTGCGACCGGTGCCGGGACGAGGGGCGGTGCGTCATCGACGACGACATGCAGGCCCTGTATGCCCTGCTGGACGAGGCAAGCGACCTGCGGGTGGTCGCGCCGGTCTATTTCGCGGGGCCGCCCGCCCAGTACAAGGCGCTGCTCGACCGCCTGCAGGCCTACTACCATAGCTGGGCCGCCGGAAGGGCCGCCGGGAAGCAGGCCGCGAAGCATCCTCTGCGCCTGTTCGTGATAGGGGACGGGGGAGACCTGCACGGCTTCGAGCCCTTGGTGACCTGCACACGCTCCGCCTTTGCGGTTGCGGGCTTCCGGTTGGAAGAGGTGTACAGCGGCGTCGGCCTCGACCCGGCGGCGCTCGACAGGCTTTCCACCTGCCCCGAGGAATACCGCTGGACAGGGGGCCGTGCGACAGGGGGCCGTATAACTTGTCACAGTGTGACGGGTTATACGGCCCCCTGTCACACGGCGGCCACGGCTATGCCCGGCGAAGGCCCCTGCGGTGGCTAAGCTGTCCCCCCTGGCATCGGCGGCGGCGACCCAGGCGGTGCTCGAAAAGCATGGGCTTGCGACAAAAAAGGCGCTCGGCCAGCACTTCCTCGTCAGCGACGGCATCGTAAGGCGCATCTGCGACCTTGCGGCCCTGCATCCCGGCGACCGGGTGCTCGAAGTGGGGCCGGGCATCGGCACGCTCACGATAGCCCTGCTGCAGAAGGCGGGCTCGGTCGTTGCCGTCGAGCGCGACCGCGACCTCGTCGCCGTCCTCGCCGACACCTGCTCCGCCTACCCCGATTCCCTTGAGGTCATCAACAAGGACGCCCTGGAGCTTGTGGAAAGCGACCTGGAAGGCGACATGGGCAGCCTTCCCCACAAGTTCGTCGCGAATTTGCCCTATGCGGTGGCGGCGACGCTCGTCCTGGGCTTCTTCGAACGTTTCCCCAGCTTGGAGAGCGCCACCGTGATGGTGCAGAGCGAAGTCGCGGACCGCATGTGCGCGAAGCCGGGGACGAAGGCCTATGGCGCCTATACCGTGAAGCTTTCCCTGTTCGCCCGCCCGGTCGAGCGCTTTTGCGTGGGGCCGCAGAACTTCTTCCCGCCGCCGCGGGTCGACAGCGCCGTCCTGCGCCTTGACAGGCACCGCCCGCTCGACGCGGAAGGTGCCGCGCTTCCCCGCGAAACCGTGCAGGCGGCCTGCCTGATGGCCGATGCTGCCTTCGCCCACCGCCGCAAGACCATCCTCAACTCTGCCACGTCCTACTTCGAGGCACAGGGGAAGAGAGGCGCGCCCCGCGCACAGGGGAAGAGAGGCGCGCAAGCAAAGGCCGACGCGCAGGCGCAGGCCGACGTGCAAGCGAAGGCCGACGCGCGGGCACAGGCAAAGGGTGACGCACTGGCCCTGCCGCAGGCCCTGCTACGCCTGTTCGAGCAGGCCGGTATCGACCCGAGGCAACGCGGCGAGGCCTTGACGGCCGCCGACTTCGCCAGGCTAGGACATCTTTATAGAGAAAATTTTCTTATAGAAAAGTAAAATCTAAAGAAAATACATGTAAAATTTAGTAGCCTGTTCAGGCGATATCGGGTATTATATTCCCTAGGGACTTATTGCGTCATTGCAGGTTGATGGCGGCTGCACGGGAAGGATTGCGGGTCAAGCCCGCAATGACAGCGCGGAGGCAGCAGCCCGGCGGCATGGCGGCGTGTAGCAGCGGCGCGGCGGCTTGGCAACACCGGGGTCGGTGCGGCGGCACGGCGGCACCGCAGGCGGCACGGCGGCGTGTAGCAGCGGCGCGGCGGCTTGGCAACACCGGGGTCGGTGCGGAGGCACCGCAGGCAGCCTGATGGCGGTGACGGGCAAAGAAAAGGTGGATGTAGCGAGACCGTGGAATCATTTATCAACGCAATAGGAATGCCGCTCGGCTATCTCATGTACGGGTGCTTCGAGCTGCTGCGCAACTACGGCGCGGCGATTCTGCTGTTCACCCTACTCACCAAGGTCATCCTCTTCCCCCTGTCGGTCATTGCGCAGAAGAACTCCATCAAGATGGTCAAGATGCAGCCCGAGCTTGCCGACATCAAGCTGCGCAACAGCGGCAACGGCGAGCTCATTATGCAGGACACGCGGGCGCTCTACAAGAAGGAGCGCTACAGCACCGTGAAGGGCATCCTGCCGCTCCTGGTGCAGATACCCCTCATCCTGGGGCTTATCGACGTCATCTACAACCCCTTGAGGCACCTGCTCCACCTGGATTCCCCGACCATCGCCGCCTTGACGGGCCGCACCGCAGAGGTGCTTGGGCTTTCCGTCGACGCCCTTGGCTTCGGCTCCCAGATCAGGGTCCTTGAGACCGTGCAGAACAGCCCCGATGCCTTCGCGGCCCTGGCCACACAGGGGGAAGGCTCGCTTGCGGGCGCCCTTGCGCAGATAGCCTCCATCGACGTCTCTTTTCTCGGCATCGACCTAGCCGCGATACCGCAGCTCGGCGACCTGACGCTTGTTGTGCCCATCCTCTCGGCCTTGAGCGCCCTGGTCCTGTGCCTCGTGCAGAACCGCTACAACGTGCTCCAGGCCGAGGCGGGCTTCCTGGGGAAATGGGGCATGACCATCTTCCTCGTGGCCTTCTCCGGCTACTTCGCCCTCGTGCTGCCCTGCGGGCTGGGCCTGTACTGGACTGCGGGGAACCTGCTTTCGATTCCCGTGCTGGCGCTGTGCAACCTCATCTACAGCCCGAAGAAGTACATCGACTATGCGAACTGCGTAAAGCCGGTCAGGCCCACGCGCGCACAACGCAGCGCTGAACGGGCGCGCAGGCGGGAGCTGGCCGGGCGGGAGAAGGCCGACAGCAGGCGTTTCTTCGCCAAGGGCCTCACGAAGAACCTCGTGGTCTATGCCGAAGGGGGAGGGTATTGGAAGTATTTCTCCGCCCTCGTCTCCTACGTGACCGCGCATTCGGACATCGTCGTGCACTACGTGACGGGCGACCCCGAGGACCGCGTCCTTGAGGCCGGGGACCCCCAGGTGGTCCCCTACTACATCGGCCCCAAGGCGCTGGTCGCCTTCATGATGAAGATGGATGCCGACATCGTCGTGATGACGACGCCCGACCTTGAGCTGTTCCAGATCAAACGCTCGCTGGTGCGCAAGGACGTCGAGTACATCTACCTCGACCATTCCATGACGTCTTTCCAGCTCGTGCTCCGCAAGGGGGCGCTCGACCACTTCGACACCGTCTTCGTCTACGGGCCCAACCACATCGACGAGGTGCGGGAGACCGAGAAGCTCTACCAGCTGCCGCCCAAGACCCTCGTCAAGACCGGCTACGGCCTGCTCGACGACCTGCTGGAACGGGTCGCTGCGCTGGAACAGGGCACGGGCGCGGGTGCCGACAGCGCGGGCAGCGCAGGCACGAGCGCGGATGCGGGCGTGGGTGCGGGCAGCGCAGGCGCAGGCACGAGCGCGGATGCCGCCCCCGGCGGCCCCGCCCCCGGCAGCCCCATCCCCGCCGCGGGCAGCAAGCAAATCCTCATCGCGCCGTCATGGCAGGCGGACAACCTCATGGAGCTCGGCATCGACGACATCCTCAAGGCCCTGGTGGGCCACGGCTACCGTATCGTCGTGCGCCCCCATCCCGAATACGTGAAGCGCTTCCCGGCGCGGATGCAGGCTATCATCGACCGCTGGGCCGGACAGTGCGCCCCTGCCGACGCCACGGGCGGCACCCTGGCCTTCGAGACCGACTTTTCCTCCAACGAGACCGTCTACCTCTCCGACCTCGTCATCACGGACTGGTCGACCATCGCACAGGAGTTCTCCTATGCCACTAAGAAGCCCTCGCTGTTCGTCAACACCCCGATGAAGGTCATGAACCCGGAATACGACCGCCTGCCGCTCGTGCCCCTTGACATCTCCCTGCGCGACGAGCTGGGCGTGTCGGTGGACCTCGACGAGCTCGAAGGGCTTGCGGAGGTGTGCGCCGACCTGCTTGAGCGAAGCGGCGAGTACCGCGAACACATCACCGCGGTGCTTGAGCGGAACATCTACGACAGGGGAGACGCCGCGCGCGGCGGCGGCGACTACCTCATTGCGCGGGTGAAGGAGATAGAATACCTGCGCTTTGTCGGGAAGGACCCGGCTCGCTTTGCCCGGCCCGCCCAGCTGGAGGCGGCCGAGAGGCGCAAAGAGGCTGTCCGGCAGGCTGCCTGGTGGAAAAGGGGCGGAAAGCCCCGGCAGCCCTTGACGGATGCGGCCCTTGAGGGGCAGCCATGAGAAAGCACCTTATCTTCTTCGGCTACTGGTTCCTGGCGTCGCTGGTTGTTCCCAGCGAGCTGGCCTGGGGTTATATCGACCCGGCGACGACAACCTATATCATCCAGGTCTCCACGGCCATCGTGGTGACGGTCGGGGTCTCGCTCAGCATCTTCCTCTACCGCTTCCAGATGATAGTCACCAACCTCAAGGTATTGGCCCATGCCCTGGTACGGCGGCTCGGCGCAGTGGGCCTTGGCGGCTCCCCACGGCGTGGCCGCCCGGGCGCGGGCGCCACGGCGGCGGGCGCGGGCGCGGCGGCAGGCGTGGGCGCGGGCGCGGCGGCAGGCGTGGGCGTGGGGGCGGCGGCGGGCGCGGGCTCGGCGGCACCCCTCACCGAGGCCGAGGCGCTTGCCGCCGGGCTCATCGACTGCCCCATCCCCGCCCGCGAGAACTACGCCGCCGTGGCACCCGCCCCCGCGGACACGGCTGCCGCCGCAACCGCCGCAGCGCCTGCACCGCCGCTCGCGGACAGACTGAAATCCTGGGCGGCGGGACTCGGGCACGACGAGCGCAGCCCTCGCGACCGCCTGCTCGTTTCGGTGCTCCTTGTCAGTGCGGTCACCATGACCTATGGCATCTTCAACATGTTCGACTCGGTCATCACCAACCGCAAGCTGCTCTTCTTCACCTTCCCCGAAATCGCCGGGCCGATCCTCGTCTTTTGCCTGGTCATGTTCGCCGTCCTTATGGGGCTTCTCTTCGTTGCGCGGGGGCGGGTCTTCGACTTCCTGGTCTGCGTGGGGCTGTCCTTCCTCGTGTGCGGCTACCTGCAGAACACCTTCTTCAACACGGGCCTGGGCCAGCTCATGGGCCAGCAGCTGACCTGGGACGACCTAAGGGTCTCGCGGGTGTTTGGCAACCTGGCCCTCTGGCTGGGCATCTTCGCCCTCGTCTTCTGGTCGGGCCTGACGCGCAGGGAGGGCGTCCGGAGGCTTTTCAGGAAGGGCCTCGTCTCCGCTTCCGCGCTCATTATCGTCGTGCAGGCCGTTGCCCTCTTCTCCATCATCCCCCTTGTCCGCGACTGGAACCCGGAGCACAACGACGGCATTGTCGAGGTCTTGTCACGCGACGGCCTCTACGACGTCTCTTCCGAGGAAAACGTGATAGTCATCATCATCGACATGATGGACGAGGAATACGTCAACCTCCTGGTCGACCTGGACCCGCATATCTATGACTTCATGGACGGGTTCACACGGTTCACGAACAACATGTCCGTGTACAACGCGACCTTCCCCTCGATGGTGCACATTATGACCGGCGTACCGCTTGACCTGGACATGCAGAGCTTCGACTACATCGACTATGCCTACACCCACCCGTCCTTTATCGGCGACATCCGTGACCAGGGCTATTCCTGCAACATCTATACCGACAAGCCTTATTCCTACACGCGGGCGAGCCAGTTCGAGGGCCTGGCGGACAACCTCAATGTGAGCACCTATACCCTGCGGGTCGTCAAAGCCCCCGCGCAGCTCTTCCGCCTCTCCCTGTTGAAGAGCGCCCCGCTCTCGCTCAAGCCGACGTTCTGGCTCTCGTCGGGAATACTGGGCTATGGGAGCATCGGGAAGGGCGGAACCGGGGCCGAGCCCTATTGGGCGACCGAGGACGTGCGCTTCTACGCGGAACTGACGGACGAGCGGCTGAACGCGGTCGAAGGCCCACGCTTCAGTTTCATCCACCTCCTTGGGTTCCACGGCCCGTGGAGGATGACGGCCCAGGCACAGGATGCGGGGCGGGATGTGCCGGGCGAGGAGCAGTTCCGCGGCTGCTTCTTTATCCTTGAGGAGTATTTCTCCCAGCTCAAAGAGCTCGGCCTCTACAAGGACGCGACCATCATTGTCACGGGCGACCACCCGGAGCACACCGGGAGCAAGGTGCCTGACAAGCCGATGCTCGTCGGGTGCTTCGTCAAGCCCTCCGGCGAGGAAGGCACGCCGCTGCGCCACAATAGTGCCCCGGTGACCTTCGAGAACCTTCGGGCGACCTGCGTCGAGGCGGCAGGCGGGGACGCGGCTTCCTGGGGCAGGACCTATTTCGAGATTGGCGAGGACGAGCCGGGCGAGCGGCACTACTACAACCGCTTCACCGATGCTGACGACGGCAAGCACTACATGACGGATTTCCTTATCATCGGCGATGCGCGGGAATGGGATAACTGGGAGCTTGTCGAGTTGATCCCCTTTGAAGCGAACCGATGGTTCTAGGGGCTTCGACGGGAGCTGCGCGCCCGGGCGACGGGCGGCGCCCGCGGGGTGCGCGGCCGGCCGATGCCGTCCAACAGCCGGACGACTCGCAGGCCGGGCGGCGCGGCGGTGTCGCCCAACAGCCGGACGGCCCGCGGGGTGTGCGGCCCGGCGGTGCCGTCCAACAGTCAGACGGCCAGCAGGCCGGGCGGCCCGGCGACGGGCGGCGCCCGCGGGGTGCGCATGCCTTCGACCTGGTTCATCCGGCGGTGGTGCTGGGGTGTTTTGCGGCGATCCTCGCGCTTACCATGCTGGCTATCCACCCGGTCTTCCTCGCCCTCTCCTTCTCTGCGGCCTTTTCGTTCAGCCTGTATGCGCGGGGGTGGCGGCCCTCCCTGCGGACCCTTGCCTGGCAGGCCCCCCTGGTTCTGCTGTGTGCCCTGGTCAACCCCTTGTTCTCGGGTGCGGGCTCCACCGAGCTCTTCCGCATTGCCAGCCGGACGGTCTTTGTCGAGGGTGTCGCCTTCGGTGCCTGCATGGGCCTGATGCTCGCCGCGGCCCTGCTCTGGTTCTCCAACGCGGCCCTGGTGCTCACCTCCGACAAGGTGCTGGGGGTGCTGGGAGGTCTGCTGCCCACCGTCGGGCTCATGGTGTCCATGACGATGCGCCTGGTCCCGCAGCTCGTCGAGCGGGGGAGGCTGATCGAAAGCGCGCTCAAGGCCGCCTCGTCGGCCCGGGCGCACACCGGGGTGGAAGGAGTTGCCGGACGTGTCCGCCAGGTCTCCGTCCTTATGGGCTGGAGCCTTGAGGATTCCCTTGAGACCGCCGACGCCATGAGGGCGCGGGCCTGGGGCGCCACCCGACGGCGGACGACCTATGTGCGCCACCGCTTCCGCCGCTTCGACTGTGCCGCCGCGGCCGTCTGCCTGGCGCTCGGCGCCGCGAGTGCCGTGCTTGCCTGGGTCGCTTGTGTGCACTACCGCTTCTACCCGGTCATGGGCAGCCTTGGGCCGTGGTGGGGCTACCTGCCCTTTGCCCTGTTCGTGTCCCTGCCCCTGCTGCTGTGCCTGGTCGACGACGCGCGCTGGAAGAAGGTGTGCTGAGGGCATGAAGGCCGTGGCGGTGTCTGACTTCTGCTTTTCTTACCCGGGCGCGGGCGGTGTTGCTGCTGCTGTCGCGGATGCCGCCGCTGCCGCGGGAGACGGCGGTGCTGCTGCTTGCGGCCACGCCGGTGCGGGAGGCGTGCTCTTGGACGGCGTGTCCTTTGCTCTTGAGCAGGGCTCCTTCACCGTGCTTGTCGGCGACACCGGCAGCGGGAAGACCACGCTGCTGCGTTCGGTCAAGCCGGAGCTGGCGCCGGTCGGGAAAAGGAGCGGCACCATCGAGGTGTGGGGGCGCGACACCACTGCCCTGGGTGTGCGCGAGTCGGCGGAAGCCGTCGGGTACGTCTTCTCAAGCCCCGAGAACCAGATAGTCTGCGACCTGGTCTTCCACGAGCTCGCCTTCGGGCTGGAAAACCTCGGCGTCGCGCCCGACGAGATGCGCCGCCGCGTCGCCGAGGTCGCCCACTTCTTTGGCATCGAGCCCTGGATGCACGCGCCGACCGCCAGCCTTTCCGGAGGGCAGAAGCAGATGGTGGCGCTTGCCGGCGTCCTGGTGATGCAGCCGCGGGTGCTGCTCTTAGACGAACCGACCGCGCAGCTCGACCCTGTCGCCGAGCGGAACTTCCTCCATGCGCTGTTCCGTATCAACCGCGAGCTGGGCATCACGGTCGTCGTGGCGACCCATGCCCCCGAGGCGGTGGCCGCCTATGCGACCGGCGCGCTTTGCCTGGCACAGGGCCACGTCGAGCCGGTGGAGCTGGGCAGCCTCGCCCCCGCGGATGGGCTGCCGGACGCAGGCGGGCTGTCAGGTGCGGGTGGGCTGCCGGGCGCGGACGGGCCGCCGGTCGCCGTCCCGCAGGCGACCACCGCGCCGGGTGCCGCCGACCCCGCCTGCGGACGTGGTGATGGCCGGTCGTCGCGGGACGGCGCCGGCGACCCACGCCCCCGGCGTGCAGGTCGCTTGCGGGACGGCGTCGGTGCGGCGGTGTCGTTCCGCGACCTGTTCTTCCGCTATGCCCAGGACGCGCCCTGGGTGCTGCGCGGCCTCGACCTGGACGTCGCCCCCGGGACCATCCACGCGATCATCGGCGGGAACGGTTCGGGGAAATCGACCTTGCTGCAGGTGGCTGCGGGCATCCTCAAGCCCCAGCGCGGGAAGGTTGCAAACGGGCTTTCGTCAGCCCAAGCCCTCCTTCCGCAAGACCCCCTGTCGCTCTTCGTGTGCGACACGGTAGGGGATGAGCTGCGGGAATGGCAGAAATGCTGCGGGTATTCCGAAGACGAGCTTGAGGATATGACGGGGCGTCTCGGCCTCGGGGCGCTTGCGGGGCAGCATCCCTGCGACCTCAGCGGGGGGCAGCAGCAAAAGCTCGCGCTCGCGAAGCTCGCGTTGACACGGCCGGCACTGCTCCTGCTCGACGAGCCGACCAAGGGGCTTGACGCGGCCTTGAAGTGCGCAATCGGGGCCCTGCTCGTCGAGCTTCGGGAGGCAGGCGCCACGGTAATCCTCGCCACGCACGACCTTTCCTTCGTGTCGCAGGTGAGCGACACCGCTACCATGGTCTTCGACGGGCAGAGGGCCTGCACCGAGCCGACCGCGGACTTCTTTTCCCGCAACCTCTTCTACCGCCCGCAGCCCGACGGCTTCCGGCACCTCTGGCAACGTCAGCAAGCGGCAGGAAAAAACGGGGACGGCGCGGCGGGCGCAATGGCAGGTCCGGCGGCCTCGACACCGGCCTCAGGGGGTCCGGCGGCTGTGGTGGACGACCCGGCGCCCACACCCGACGACCCGGCGGCCACACCCGCCGCGGCAGGGAAACGCGCGGACGGAGGCCTGCCGTGAGACGGGTCCTGCGGGCCTTCGAGGTCCTTGTCCTGGTTGCGGTGCCTGCCGTGCTGATACTCTGCGCCTTTCTGCGCGTCTCCCAGACGGCGGTCCTCACGCTTGTCGTCGCCCTTGTCGCCCTTGTGGTCTTCTTTGCGAGCTACGAGGTGGGAAGGCCCACTTTAAGGCAGGTCATGCCGACTGTCGTGCTGGGCGCCCTGGCGGCTGCGGGGCGCATGCTCTTCGCTGCCGTTCCGAACGTCAAGCCCGTGACCGCAGTATGCATCGTGGCGGGAGTCGTATTCGGGAGGCGTGCTGGGTTCATGGTCGGTGCCCTTGCCGCCTTCGTGTCGAACTTCTTCTTCGGGCAGGGGCCCTGGACGCCCTGGCAGATGTATGCCTGGGGCATGGCCGGGTACTTCGCGGGGGTGCTTGCCGAAAGCGGCCTGTTCGCGTACCGGCCGGTCGTCTATGGCTATGGGTTCTTGGCGGCGATGCTCTATGGCGTGCTGCTCAACTCCTGGTACATCGTCGGGTTCGTGCAGCCCCTGACCTGGCAGGGCGCCCTGCTGGCCTACGGGGCCTCGCTGCCCTTCGATGCGGCCCATGGGGTTGCGACCGTCGCCTTCCTCCTGGTCATCTTCGCCCCGTGGCGAAAGAAGCTCGAACGCATCAAGAAGAAGTACGGACCTTCCGAAATGTGGGATTTCCCCACTGTCACACCAACTGCCACACGGGATCACGGGTCTGGCCCGCAATGACGACGGGCGACGCAGGTTCCGCCGGGATGGAGGTACCTTAGGTCAGTATGGTTTCCTCGACGCCTTCTTCAAGCGAGTAGAGGGCGACGGGCTCGGGAGGGGTATCCTCGATGAAGGCGTCGAAAAGCGGCTCCCCGCTCTGGCTGAGCTCCACCATGCCGGTCAAGACATCAACGTACTGATAGGACTGGCGGGCCGTCCGCCCGCGCTTGCGGTCCACTTCCATGATGAAAAGCTGGGGATGCACCTGCGTCAACACGCCTTCGCTCTCGACGATCTTCGACCGCCCCATATTTGCCCGTACCTTCAGCCGCTTCCCCACAAAGTCATGCAAGGTGTCGCGAATCGAGTCTACGATTTTTGCTTGCTTCGCCAAATCCATGTCAAATCCTCTTCCACCACCACAATTGTCCATAAGTTGCATCCGAAATTATACCATCTTCGTCAAGGTTTCATACAATTTTCAACTGACGAGTGCGCTGACAGGTATGCTTCCCGGGGTGTACGGTAGCGCACAGTAGTGTGCAGGAGCGCGAGGCAGGAGGGGTGGTCGAGACGGGGGAAGACCGGCCCGCTAGGCCGGGGCTTCCTCTTCCGTTTCCTTCCCGAGATAGATGTTCGGCATGAAGAGCGCGAGGGCCAGGAGGGCCGCCGTCGCCGCGAGCATGATCCAGAAAAGGAGGTTGATGCCCGTGTCGAGCGCCTGGACGACGAGGCCGCCCCCGGGCCCCGCCAGCGCACTCGCGGCCGCCCCGCCGAGCGCATCGGCCACGCCGCCCCCTTCCTGCAAGAGGCCGTCGAGGTCCACTCCGACCAGGCCCGCCTCCGCGAAGAACGAGACGAGACGCATGTTGAGCATCATGCCGAGCACCGCGATGCCGACGGTCTGCCCCATGGTCTTCACAAAGCTGCTTATCCCCATGGCGGTACCCCGTTTGTCATAGCCGACCGACTCCTGGATGATGATGGTGGTTGCGGTGATCAGGCCGCCGAGCCCGAAGCCCGTGAGGAAGATAAGCACGACGACGAAAGGCAGGCCCGAGGATGCGTCGAGGGTGACGAAGAGCGCGGCACAGGCCAGCTGGACCACCCCCGCAAGGATCACGACCACCTTTCCGTTGAAGCGCGTGAGCAGCTTGCCCATGATGTAGGAGACGAAACCCCACGAGAAGCACATCGGCAGCACTGCCAGCCCCGCAATCATCGCGGAGTACCCGAGCACGTTTTGCAGGTAGAGGGCGATGTAGACGTCAATCCCCTGCATCGCGGCGCATGCCAGGAAGGCGATGGCGTTCACGAACACGATGGTGCGCGTGACCAGGCCCGACCAGTCCGCCCGCCTTTTTTGGCGTGTCTCGCGGCAGAAGTTCTCCGTCAGCGAGAACTTGAGGATCGCCAAGCCGGCAACGCCGAAGGGGATGTTGATGAAGAAGACCCAGTGCCACGACAGGCCCTCGATGAGGAACCCGCCGATCACCGGCCCGATGAAGCCTGCTATCCCCCAGACGGAGCTCATCGCCCCCATGATGGCGGCACGCGACTCGATGGGGAAGGCGTCGCCGACTATTGTGTAGGCCAGCGTGAAGATGGAGCCCGCGCCGGCCCCCTGGATGGTGCGGAAGGCGATGAGCATGGCCATACTCTGCGCCGCGCCGCACAGGGCGCTGCCGACGAGGAATATCACGATGCCCAGGCTCAGCATCCGCTTGCGGCCGTAGAGGTCGGCAAGCCTTCCGAACACCGGCGTCGTCACCGCGCCCGCAAGGAGGTAGGAGGAGAACATGAAGCTCATCAGGTCGAATCCCGCAAGCTGCCGGGTGATGGCGGGGGCGGCAAGCACCGTGATGGTGATCTCCATGGCTGCGAGAAACACCACCGTCATGAGCGCTATAACAAGGGGGCCCTTTTTGATGCTGAAGGTATCGGTCATGCCTTCCAGTATGCGTGAAGGGCGGGGGTTTCGCAAGCATTGTTCGCCCGGTTCACGAAGGGAGCTCATTCCCTTTTGTCCCTGCCTCAGACCGTCAACCTGTCCCAAAGGTGTCAATGGGGACGTATAACTTCGACACCTTTATTTATGTCAATGCCGACAAGCATGCTACATGGCAAAAGGTGTCGAAGTTATACGTCCCCATTGACACCCTCCGACTTGCCTGGGCCCCCAGCACCCCCTATCCTGATCTTTACCGGATGGTTACAGAATCGTCATCCTATAATATTATATGATATATAGTATTATAGGAAACAAAGGAGGAAGGAGGCCGGGTGGCATTTCAGATAACAGCGAGCTTGCTTGACGCCTGCGTCCTCTCCATGCTGTCCCGGGGCGACACCTACGGCTACGAGCTCACGCAAAGCCTGCGCGAGCGGCTTCAGGTGTCGGAGTCGACGCTCTACCCCGTCCTGCGGCGCCTCCAGGGCAGCGGGTTTTTGAGGACCTACGACCTGCCGCACCAGGGGCGCAACCGCCGCTACTACGCGATCACCGACAGCGGCCGCGCCCAGCTCGATGCCTTCAGGGACGACTGGAAGGGGTTTCGGGGCATGATCGACGGATTCCTCGGGAAATGAAGGAAATGGACAGGGGGTGTCAACGGGGACGTATAATTTTGACACCTTTTGCTGCGTGCCAATGGGGACGGGGCAGCCTGGACAAAAGGTGTCAAAATTATACGTCCCCGTTGACACCCGGGACACACGGAAGGGTGCCTAATGGACAGGACAGCGTATCTCATTGAACTGGAACGGGAGCTCAAGGGGCTCGCCGAAGCCGACAGGGGCAATGCCCTCGCCTACTACAGCGAGTACCTTGCCGACGCCCTGTCTGCGGGCAACGCCGATGCCAGCGCGGCCCTGGGAAGCCCCCGTGCCTTGGCTGCGCAGATAAAGGCCGATATCGCGATGGCGCCCGCCCCGCAGGCCCCGGCATATGCCCAGCCGATGGAGAAATCCGACTTCAAGGTGGTGTGGACGGTGATCCTCGCCATACTGGCAATCCCGGTCGGCCTGCCCGTGGCCGCTGCGCTGCTGGCCGTCATCGTCGCCGTCCTCGTGTCGCTCGTCGCGGTGCTCGTCTCCTTTGCGGGGATAGCGGTCTCCTTCTTCGCCAGCGGCGCGTTCGCCGGCGTCGCGGGCCTCTTCCTCCTTTTCACGGATTTCGCAGTCGGCGTGTTCTACGTCGGCGTGGGCCTGATTGCGCTCGGGATTTCCATCCTGCTCGTCATTGCCTTCTGGCAGCTGGGGAGCCTGTGTGTCCGGGGCGTCGCCCGGCTCTTTAACACCATCCGCTTGAAACTGGCAGCACGAGAGAGGACAGCATCATGAACAGGACAATGAACAAGGGACTCAAGAACTTCCTCGTGCTTGCAGGGGGGTTGATCGTCGCGGGCCTTATCGTGGCCGGCATCGGCTTTGGCCTCGGAGGGATGCGCCCGGTCGTTTTCACGTCGAGCGGCTTCATCGTTGAGGGGTCTGAAGGCCGCGGGATGACTCGGATAGACGAGAGCTACAGCAAGGTCACCGACGTCTTTTTTGACATCGACGCCGTGTCGCTCCGGCTTGTGGAAGGGGACTCCTTCTCGCTTCGGGGCACCTATCAGGCCACCCTCCAGCGCTTTGAGGTCGTCGAGCGCAACGGCGTTTTGACGGTGACTGGCACGAGCCTCGCGAAGGGCTGGTGGGGCTTCGGGTTCCTGGGCAACAGGATGCAAGACGAATTGACGCTCACCTATCCGAAGGGGGCGAGGTTCAAGGGCGTGGACGTCGCACTGAGGCTGGGCAGCCTGGGCATCCAGGGCCTGGAGGCGGACTCCTTGAGGGTACAGCTTGACCTGGGGGACTTCCAGGGCAGGGGCATCCGCGCCGAATCGATGAGCGCGGACCTCAAGCTGGGCAACTGCGACGTCAGGGATGTGACGGCAGGAAAGCAGGCGTCTTTCAGCATGGACAGCGGGTCCCTCTATGTGAAGGACTCGTCGGTCAAGAACCTCACGGTGGTCAACCGCCTGGGTGATGTCGGCTATTCCGGCACCCTGGAAGGCTTTGCGAAAGCCGAGCTTGACCTGGGGTCGCTCACTTTCGACCTTGCCAACAAAGAGGGCGAGACAAGCTATCGCATCACGGCGGACCTGGGTTCGATACGGATAAACGGACGGGACCAGGGCACGCATGCGAGCAGTACCGTGTCGTCTCCGGCCTGCACCCTCGACATATCCCTGTCCCTCGGCAGCGCGGAGCTGAACACCCGCTAGCCTCCGCGCGGGGGAGCAGGCCATCGCAGAGCGGGCGCGTGAGATACGGATGACCCTGACTCCCGCGCGGGGGAGCAGGCTGCTTACCGAGCAGCAGACGTCCGAGACGCACCCGCTAGCCTCCGGCGCGCCTCCGCTTTATCCGCCTGCTCCGTTTCGCACCGATTTTGGAAGTTATCGCAGCAAAAACGAACTTGTGTATGGAATTTTGGTATGAGCCCGCGTAAATTCACGTCAAAATGGCGTTTTGGCGTGAATTTCCCCCGCCTTCCGTGAAAAAAGGCGTAAAATCCATACACAAGTTCGTTTTTCCTGCGATAACTCGTAAAAACAGGCGTGCTTGACTTCTTTTGGGGGGCTCCTTAGAATACGCATTAACATTGCGTTTACTTGTCATCTTCAGAGGCACCTTCGACGTGCCCGTTTGCCCACGAATACGACAGCGGAAAGCACCGTGATCGGAGAACTGTGAGCTATTTGGAGAGCAAGACCATCCCCCCGCCCGCCCCGCCACGCATCGTGCCGTGGAACAGCCTGCAGGCGTCCCTCCGCGAGGGACTGGGCCGCAGGCTCACCCTCGTGGTCTCTGTTGCCGGGTCGGGGAAGACCACCTGCCTGAACCACTTCTTCCAGGTGGCCGTCAGCTTCGGGCAGCATGCCGTGTGGCTTTCGCTCGACGCACGCGACAACGACCGCTTCCGGTTCTGGAACTCGTTTTTCAGCACGCTTGAGAAGCTGGAGCTGGATCTTTCCCCCGCAGCCTTCGCGGAGTCCCTGCGGGGCGACGGCGCCGACCAGGCGGGGCTTATCGAGGCGCTTGACCGGATCGCCGCCGCGCCTTTCGAGATATACCTCGTCCTGGACAACTACCAGGAGATCACCTCGCAGGCAGTCCATGACGACCTCATGTTCTGGATAGAGCACATGCCCGCCACCATGCACCTGGCGCTGGCGAGCCGGAGCATCCCCCCGCTGCCCCTGTCGCGTCTGCGCGGGCAGGGCCAGCTTGTCGAGATACGCTCCGAGCACCTTTTCCTCGACCTCGCCGGCACCACCAAGTTCCTGCGGGAGATAAAAGGCATCAACGCCCCCGACGAGGACGTCCGGGAGCTCCATGAGCTGACGGGCGGCTGGATCGCGGGGCTCCAGCTGGCATCGGGTGCGATGCAGGGCTCAAGCGGCACGCCGGGCTCAAGCGGCACGCCGGGCGGCGTCCTCGTCTCGGCGCTCACGAACCGCTACATCAAGGACTACCTCGTCGAGGAAGTGCTCAACCAGCAGGAGCCGCAGGTCAGGGAATTCCTGCTCAAGACATCGATACTGAACAGGCTGACCGAGGGGCTGTGCGTCGAGGTTGCGGGTCCTGAGGTGCACGAGCATACCCTGGACATGCTCGTGCGGGCGGGCCTCTTCATCACGCCGGCCGACGACCGGGGCGAGCGCTTCTGCTACCACCCGCTTTTCGCGGGGGTGTTAAAACAGCAGCTCGCCCTTGTCATGCCGGGCGAGATACCGGCGCTCTACACGCGGGCGAGCGAATGGTCCGAGCGCAGGGGCTTTCTCGACGACGCCATCGAGTATGCCCTGTCGGCCGAGGACGATGACCGCGTGATCAGGCTGTTCGAGCGCTCTATGCTCGACGTGCTCAACAAGATAGAGGGCGAGTTCTTCGTGCTCGACGAGTCGCGCCAGCGCGGGTGGCTCAGCTCCCTTCCCGAGGAACGTTTCAGCGAGAGCACGCCCTTCCTGCTGCTGAACGCGTGGAGCAACTTCGTGGCGAGCCGCCCCAAGGAGAGCAACATCTACCTGACGAAGGCCCGCCAAAGCCTCGCAAGCCTGCAGAACGGGGACAAGGAGCCGGTCCTGCGTGCGGGGCTGGAAGAGATACTTGCCGCCATAGAGGCGGGCAACGCCAACATGGACGGGGACTACCACCACGCGATAGAGATGTCCCGAAGCGCGCTCAGCAGCTTCCACGGGGGAAGCGTCTGGTTCAAGGTGACCCTTTTGTGCCTTTTGGGGGAGGCGCTGGCGAACATCGGCGACATCGACGAATCGATGCGTTCCTACAGCCAGGCGAAGGCGGTGAGCGCCGCGTTCGGGGGCAACCAGCTGGAACAGTTCTGCTCTTATGAGATAGGCAAGCTCTACTTCCATCGCGGCCAGCTCGGCCTTGCCATAGAGACCTGGCAGAAAGCCCTGCCCCTTTTGGGCGGCGGCGGGAAGCTGGAGCTTTACTCGGTGGGCCTCCTGTACGTCGGCCTGGGCAGGCTGAACGTGTTCCGCGGCAACATCGACGAGGCGACCACCTACCTCGCGCAGGCGGCCTCGCTGCTGCTCAAGTCCGACAACCTCTTCTGCCACCTTGAGCTGCAGATTGCTTCCGCCTACCTCTACGAGGTGCAGGGGAACTCCTTCGAGTCGCACAGCGTCATTTCTGCCGCCTCGGAGCTGGCGCTCTCATCCTATTCGGAGATCGTCCCGCGCTATTCCACATGGGAGGCCTTTGTCTGCCACGCGAAGATAGCCCTCTCGAAGGGCGACCCCGCCACTGCCGAGTCCGCGCTTGCCAAGCTGAACCGGCACCTCTCGCCCAACAACAGCTACTACCGGGTGCAGGCCGCGCTCATCCGCGCCATGATAGCGCACGCGCAGTCCCGCAACGAGGCCGCGCTCAAGGAGCTTGAGGCCGTTTTGCAGGATGCCCAGAAGGCCGACTACCGGGGCATAGCCCAGGAGGCCCTGGTCGTGCGCGCCGCGTGCCTCTCTGACCTCGGGCAGCTCGACACCGCCGTCATACAGATGACCCTCGCGCTCGACGCCGCCGACCGGGAGGGCTACCTGCTGCCCTTCATGCTCGGGACCTCGGCGGTCGAGGACCTGCTGTACCGGATACTCTACGAGCGCAAGGGGAAGGCGGCCCTGTCGACCAAGCGGCGCACACTTTGCAGGAACCTGCTCAATGCGCGTCGGGCACAGCGGGCAGACACGGTACAGCAGTCGGTGCGCGCGGTGGAGAACCTGTCCAAGCGCGAGGCGGAGATACTGAAGCTCCTTGAGCGGGGGCTGAACAAGCAAGAGATTGCAGACGGCCTCCACATCTCGCTCAACACCGTGAAGACCCATGTGAAGAACATATACAAGAAGCTTGAGGTGCACAACCGCTCCGCCGCCGCGCAGATATCACTGAACCACTCCGACCACCCTGCGGACTGAGGGGGAGGGGGGGGCGGCCGGCGGCAGCCCCCGCGGCTCCCGCGGTCGCAGCCCCCCGCAGTCCCCGCCGCCCGCAGTCCCCGCGGCCCTCCGCCCATAAATCACCCCTGGGAATCACCCTCTGGACAATAGAGATTTCCCCTCCATGCCCATAGAATCGTAGGAAGGACCCGGACACAAAGGAGGGCACTGTGGCAAAACGTTCCTCGAACGATGCACTCGATCCCCGCATGAGTTTTCTGGTAGACTTCCTCAAACGCAAGAACCTGAAAGGCATTATATCCCTTTCCAACGCCTTCACCCCACGACTCATCGGCGGATTCCTGCCAAAGCTCAGCGACCGGCAGCGGAAGGCCTTCGACAAGGCCATGCCCAAGGGTGGAAAAAAACAGTTCTACTTCCATATCCAGGGAACCCCCACGCCTCCCATCGTCGTGTCCCTCGCTCAGCCGCTGTTCGTCGGCGTGATGACCGAGGAACAGGTGAAGGCCGAGGGCATCAAGGGGCTCAAGGTCCCGGTCGACGACATCCCCGCGCTCGTGGCGAGCGCCAGCGGGTCGGGGGACATCTTCGCGGCGCTCAAGGGCCTTAAAGGGCAGACCGCAGCCGTGTTGAGCCTCATGTCGACCTTCACGCCGTTCATTTCGCTGGGCCCTGCCGAGATCAAGGACCTGCAGGCTCGGGCGATGAAGCACTTCAAGCCCATCTTGGACATGATGCCTCGTTGATACAACGGGGGCCTCCCTGCAGCAGGAGCCTGTGTTCTGCAGGGAGGCCCCCGAAGACGCACACGTCGTATTGATGCGGGGTACTGCCATTTCTTGAGAAGGGAGGCCACCTTACACAACAGCACTTGACAGGTAAAGCAATGATTAGGACGCAGGAGAGATTTTATCAGCCTTAAATAAGGAGGTTAGTATGGCAGAGAAATACGATGTTGTTATTGTTGGAGCGGGACCGTCCGGAACCCTTGCGGCGAAGCATGCCGCACAAGGTGGCTGCAAGGTCGTCATGCTTGAGCGTGCGGCCATCCCTGGCCAGAAGAACATGTCAGGCAGCTATTTCTTCAAGACCTGGATGGAGGAGTGCTGGCCCGGCTTCGTCGACCAGGATTTCCTTGACGGCCACATCAAGCTTGGCGGCGTCCAGTTTGCCTGGACCCCCGACAACGACTACAAGTTCTACGGCATGATTGTCCAGCCCGGCGCCGAGACCATGTACGAGATGCAGACGGTCTTCCGCAACGAAACGGACCCCTGGGTCGCGGAGCAGGCCGTGAAGGCTGGCGCCGAGCTCGTGTGCGCCACGGTGAGCGACGCCATCTGGGACGGCGACCGCGTCGTCGGCGTCAAGACCGACAAGGGCGACTTCATGGCCCCCATCGTCATGGACTGCTCGGGCCTGCACGCCATCCTCGGCAAGAGGACCGGCCTGACCAACTGGGGCCCCGACAAGGTCATGCTCGGCCTGAAGTACATCTTCAAGGGCGACCCCGACGAGCTGCGCAGGCTCATGAACACCTACTTCGACGACGAGGGCAACGAAGTCGATTACGGCGCCTTCCCCATTTTTGCGGGCAACAGGCCTGAGTTCTGGGGCGCCCACTGTGTGTGCGAGCCCGGGCGCGACGGCACCATCAACCTGATCATCTACCAATGCCTCGCAGAGATGATAGCCAACAAGACCAACATTCACCAACGTGCACAGTGGATGCTCAATATGCCGCCGTACAAAAACATACTCGACGCCTCGGACTTCGTTTACTGCAACTTCCATTGCCTTGCTTCCGGCGACCTGGTGGGCTACACCAAGAAGAGCTACATGAAGGGCCTCATGATTATGGGCGACGCGGGCGGATTCGCCCAGCCGCTGGACAACTTCGGCGCCAACTGCGCGCAGGCCCAAGGCATCATCGCCGGTAAGCTTGCTGCCGAAATGACAAAGGCGAAGGATTTCTCGGAAGAGAAGTTCGCTGAATTTGAAGAGCGCTGGAAAGAAACCTGGCTCCCCGAGGACAATGTTCCCGAGGTTAACCGGGTGATGAGGGAAGGCAGCATCGACGTTGTAATCGATTGCATGGACGAAGCCATGAACCTCTTCTTCCAGAAGAAGTTCGAGAACTATTCCTATCCTGCCATCATTGGCAGCATGCTGCCGAAGTTCTTGCCGGTTATGGGCGAGGTTCCGGTAATAGCGGGCGCCATGACGGGGATTTTGAGGACAGGCGTCAAAAAAGCTACCGACATGATGGCCCTGCTTGCTTCCGACGACTAGTGGAACATTCAGGCAACGACTGGTTTTACCACCCATACCGTCATTGCGGGCTTGACCCGCAATCCAGTAGGGATTTGGTAAGATTGCGGGTCAAGCCCGCAATGACGAAATGTCAGAGGCAATGATGAAATGTTGTTTACTGAAAGGTCACGAGGAACCAAGGCCAATCGGTCAATAACTACGAGAATAGGAGTTCAATATGAGCGTATTGGGTGCAAAGGATTATTACAGGGGAAACCCCGGCTTGCTTTATGGCGAGAAGTTCTGCGGCAAAACGATCCGCGACTACCTGGATGGCAAGTTCGAGATGATTCCAAAAAGCGAAGAGCACATCTTTGTTGACCAGGACAAATGCATTGGCGAAGCCTGTGCAATATGCTATACGCTGTGTCCAGGCGGTGCCTTTGAGATGGAAAAGGGCAAGGCGACGTGGAAATACGGCATGACCAACTGCATGGAATGCGGCGTTTGCCAATATGTCTGCACCGTCGACGCCATCGACTGGGCATATCCCGAGGCCGGGACCGGCATCGTCCTCAAGTGGAGCTAGCAGGCGAGCGACAACGCGCGCTAAGGTAAAAAATGGCTAAAAAGGCCGGTTCCCCGTCTGCCGACAAAGAGGCAGCGGGGGGCCGGTTCTTTGTTCCCGCCCCGCCCCCTTCCCCACGAACGGCCCCACGATGACAAGCCCAGAGAAGTTCTTCGATATCAACGGAATGAGGATGCACTATGTCGACCAGGGCGAGGGTGTCCCGGTCCTGATGGTCCACGGCAACCCGACCTGGTCCTTCTTCTACCGCACCATTGCCGAGGGCCTGTCGAAGACGCACCGGGTGATCGTCCCCGACCATATCGGCATGGGGCTGTCCGACAAGCCCCAGGACGCGGACTACCGGCTGTCCTTCCATATCGACAACATCGAAAGGCTCGTAGAGCATCTGGGCCTAAAGGACATCATCCTCATCGTCCACGACTGGGGAGGGGCTATCGGGTTCGGCTATGCGGTGAACCACCTTGAGAACGTGGCGAAGATAGTGGTCTTGAACGCCTCGGCCTTCTTCGACCCGAGGATCCCGAGAAGGATAAGGCTGTGCAGGGGCATCCTTGGGGAGTTCTTCGTGCGGCGCCTCAACCTTTTTGCCAGGGCCGCAACCCTCATGACGACCGTCACCAGGCTCCCGAAGCAGGCCAGGCAGGGCTATCTGCTGCCCTACGGCTCCTACGCAGATCGGGTCGGCATCTATTCCTTCCTCAAGGACATACCGACGGAACGCGGGCACCGGACGAGGCCCTTGCTGGACTCCATAGAGTCGAGGCTTCGCGAGGTTTCCGCGGATGTCCTGATCCTCTGGGGGAAGAAGGACTTCTGCTTCTCGGAGCACTTCCTCGACCGTTGGAAGGGGTTTTTCCCCTCGGCTGAAACAAGGCTGTACGAGAACGCCGGCCATTACATACTTGAGGACGTCCCCGACGAGGCTTTGAGGGAGATACAGGAGTTTGTCCGATGAACACCGCGTCCCTGCTCGAAAAACAGGCGGATTTGCTTCCCGACAAGACGGCCATCCTTTTCTCAGGCGAGCGGGTCAGCTTCCGCGAGCTCGACGAGACGATAAACCGCTTCGCGCACTACTTCGTGAAGAGGGGGATCGGGCGGGGCACCAAGGTCCTGCTCTTTATACAGCCGTCGATAGAGCTTCCGGCGACTACCTTCGCGCTCTTCAAGGTCGGGGCCGTCCCCATCTTCATCGACCCGGGCATGGGGTTGAAGAGCCTCCTTCGCGCGGTTTCCGAGGTGGCTCCGGCGGCGATGGTGGGCCTGCCGCTCATCCGCACCCTGTCCTGGGTGTTTCGCAGGAGCTTCCGCGGCGTGCGCGTCAAGCTGGACTGCCTCAAGCTCCGGGAAGCCTCACGGGGCGAGAGCCCGGATTTCGAGAAGTACGACGCCCCGGAAGACGAGATGGCGGCGATCCTTTTCACCTCCGGGGGCACGGGCAAGCCCAAGGGTGTCGTCTACACGCACAAGGTGTTCATGGCCCAGACCAGGCTTCTGCAAGAGATGTTCTCGCTGACCCCGGACGACGTGGACTGCCCCTGCTTCCCGCTCTTTTCCTTCTTCACCCTTGCCATGGGCATGACCTCCTGCATCCCGCAGATGGACTCGTCCCACCCGGCGAGGACAGACCCGCGCCCGCTCGTGGCGGGCATGGTCGAGCACCGGACCACCTTCGCGGCGGGCTCCCCGGCCATCTGGGACAAGGTTGCGGACTACTGCCAGGCCCAGGGCATAGTGTTTCCGGACCTGCGCTGCCTCGTTTTGTTCGGCGCACCCGTCGCCGTGGACATGCACGAGAAATGGCAGGGCCTGCTGCCGAACGGGACGACCTACACCCCCTACGGCGCGACTGAGTCCCTGCCGATATCAAACATTTCGGGGGAGCACATCCTGGCGAACACGGCGGAAAAGACCCGCAGGGGGTCGGGGACCTGCGTGGGGGAGGCGGTCCCTTCGGTTGCGGTTGATATTTTCAACGGAGATGAGATTATTGTTTCCGGCGACACCGTGACCAGGGAATACTACAGGAACGAGGGGGCCACACGGGCAAGCAAGCTCTTTGTCGAGGGCAGGCTGTGGCACAAGGTCGGCGATGTGGGGAGGATAGACGAAGAGGGCCGCATATGGTTTTGGGGGCGCAAGAACCATGTCGTCGAGGCAGGGCAGGGCAGGATGTATCCGATTCCCTGCGAGGCCGTCTTCAACCAGCACGAGCGCATCAGGAGGACCGCCTTGGTGGGCCCCTCCATCGGAGGAAGAATCGTCCCGTCCCTCGTGGTCGAGATGAAGGATGGAAGCACCACGATGACCGAGAACCTGCTCAGGGAGCTGCAAGAGATTCGCGACGCCCACGAGCACACAAAGCCGATAGAGCACTTCTACCTCAAGAAGTCCTTCCCCGTCGACGTGAGGCACAACATAAAGATAGACCGCGCCCTCCTGCGCACCTGGGCCGAGCGTGTCAACGGGGACGTATAACTTTGACACCTTTTGTTCGATTGCCTCACAGGAAGTGGTGAGAAAAGGTGTCAAAGTTATACGTCCCCGTTGACACGTCCCGCCCTCAGCGCGTATACAGGTACTTCATGATATCGGTAGCATTCTTTAGCGACACCTTTTCCAAGGCACCGTGTTTCATGTATGCGTTCACGTTTCCGGCATTGAGGGCAAGGGCCTGGTATATCTCAGAGGTATTGACTCCCTTCTCAAGCTGCAGAGCCCGGCTGCGCTCCCAGCGAAGCCTCTTGGATTCGTTGTTGCTCTCGGGCTTGTTGTAGGCAGCGCGATATGAGTCAAGAAACTTGCTGTACTCTCGCGAGAGGCTGCCCACCTTACGCCCACTCAGCGCAACACCGGCCAAATCCGTATTTTCTATCGCCTCCAAGGCAGTCAGATAAGAGCGATACAGCTCGTCGTTCCAGACAAAGCTAAGCAGCCGCTCAGTCTTTCCCGTTGTATAGGCATACAGAAGGAGCGGTTCGGCCAGCCGAGGTTTTTCCTTCTGAGCCAGGGCAGCCAGTTTCCTCAGATTGAATGAGTCGGTGTCAGCTAGGCCCAAGATCTGCCGCCTCAGCCATCTCTCGAAATTTGGCCTCCTCACAACAGGCCACCTTCCCTCAGAAGAAAAAGATTATCCATGAGCAAGGCCCATTCCTCTTCCTCAAGGTTTATCCTGACCTCGGCAGCATCATCAAGAATGGACTGCAGCCTGTCCATGTCAAGCTTCCCGCTGGCCCGCATCGCATCAAGGTCGGCCTTGTCCGCCGCTCTTCCCGCAAGCAGTTTCGTGATAGCAAGATCCTCATGAGAAAGCGTGTACACATCAAGGACTTGGCCTTCAAAGGGCACCTGCACACGACGTTGCTCCCAGTTTTCAGGAAACTTGTAAAGGAAGGTGGAGACGTTGGTGTTCATGTCGTATCTCTCAAGCAGGCCCTCGATTTCGGAGCTCGCCTTCAGCACATCAATGTCTGTCGTGAACCTCTCCTGCAAGGCAAGCTCTCGCATCATGAGCGCACTACCCCCAACGATAACCAGCTCAAAACGCACATGAGGGCCATAAAGAGAAAGCAGGTCATCATCAAGCTGCGAAAGCCGCCGAACAATTCCGTCTTTTTGAAAACCCTGCATGTCCGGTCTCCTAGAGTATAGTAATTAATAGGCCATAAATATTATACAATATGAAGTATTATAGTCAAGCAATCGAGGACGTGTCACCGGGGACGTATAACTTTGACACCTTTTGTTCGATTGCCTCACAGGAAGTGCGCACCTGGGCCGAGCGTGCCAATGGGGACCCGTCCCCGGTGACACGTCCGGTGACGCGCTAGAGCCCGATGGTCATGTGGAGGGAATAGAAGCCGACCCTGACGGCGGCTATGCCGAGGAAGGCACAGAGCACCCCCAAGGTAGCCGTCCGGCGCCTCGGCAGCCGTCTCTTGAACAGGGGCGTTGCCACCACGGCAATCCCGGCAGCAGCCAAGGCGACAAAGGCAGCGAGGACGGCCCCGTACCAGGGTGCGAGGCCGAGGGCAGCCCCGAGCGCGTTTTCCAAAGACCCCAGCTCCTTGTATTGCAGGGCCAGGAGCACGGCGCCTGCCACCAGCGACAGCAAGCTTATTGCAAGCATTACGCCGAGGGGCCCAAGAGAGTCCTCACGGGTCCCGCCTGCGGCCGCGCGGCCCCCGTCTGCAGCCGTGCAGCCCCCGCCCGCGCCCCCGCGGCCCCCGTCTGCAGCCGCGCGGGCCCCGGCTGCGGCAAGCCCCGCCCCTTCCCCTGCCCGACCAGGCTCCTTCACGTCGCCAAGGCCCTCATGGGCGGGGCCGAGGTCCGTCCTTTCGGCAAACACGATTGTTGCAATGGCGAGCAGGGGGCCCGAGACAAAGGCCGTCAGCCACATGATAGGGGGTATGTAGGGGCTGTTCCACGTGAGGATGGTCGGAATCGCGTAAACGATGCTGATCATCGCGACGAGCCAGAGCGCGGTAAGGCTGGCGAGGGCGAGCCACACCTTTGAGGCGAGGACGGGGATGCGGTCGCTGAAGGCGGAAAGCCAGTACAGGCCCGCCGCGAGAAGGAAGGCCAGGGCGCTTACGACCTCGTTGGACAGGGGCGAGCGCCCCCAGCCCGAGAGCACGTACAGGGCGTTGCTCGGCGTTCCCAGGTGCGTGGCAGACGCGACGAGCCCCGTCATACAGACGGCCAAGGGCAGGATGAGCCAGCGGTTGAGGCGCTTCGTCTGTCCAAGGTGCGCGTCGCGGGGCAGGATGCAGAGGGCCAGCAGGAAAAAGGCAATCGCCCCCGCAGGCGCGAACACCGTGAACATCGTGAGCGCTATGCTGATGTCGGTTCCCACGAGGCCCGCCTCTCAGACTTCCTTGGGGTTCGCGACGAACCCCGCGGTGTCGCCCACGGGCCGCGCCGCCAAAGACGGGCGGATCACGATGTTGGGCAGGGTCACCGGTTTGGGCATGGGGGCTATCGAGGTCGTCTCCCCATGCGCGGACCGCAGGGCCTCGATGTCGCCGAAATGCAGGGCCCTCACCGGGCAGGCCTCGACGCAGATGGGCTCCTTGCCGGAGGCAACCCGCTCGAAGCAGCCGGTGCACTTTATGCTGACGTGCGTCTCGGTACTGACAAACGCGGCCTTGTAGGGGCATGACAACATGCAGTACCCGCACCCGACGCAGACATGGCTGTTGACGCAGACAAGACCCTTGTCCTCCTTGTGCATTGCGCCGGTCGGGCAGACCTGGACGCAGACAGGCTGGCTGCAATGGTTGCATGACAGGGAAAGGTGGTAGGCGAATACATCCTGGTCCCAGGCCCCTTCCGGAGTCTGGGACCAGGAGCCGCCCTCATAGGCATAGACACGGCGGAACGAGAACTCCGGCCCCAGGTCGTAGTAGTCCTTGCAGGCGAGCTCGCAGGCCTTGCAGCCCGAGCAACGGGCGTTGTCGAAATAGAAACCGTACTGCATATCTCCCTTGTCGCCCCTCCCGTCGTCTCCTACGCCAGTTCTTTCCCGTTGGCCACAAATCCGCTTGCGATGGCGGGGCTGCTCACAGCCGGCGATGCCTTTATGACCAGGTTGGGGCTGGTGGTCGGTGCCGGCAAAGGCGGTATCTGCGCCACATCGCCGAACCGGGAGCGCAGGTCGGCTATAGCGCCGAAATCGAGGGCCCTCACCGGGCACGAGTCAACGCAGATCGGGTTTTCCCCGGCATTCACGCGGTCGAAGCAGCCGTCGCACTTGATGACGGTATCCCGGGCATCGTCACGGACGGGAGCGTCGTAGGGGCACTCCGTGATACAGGCGTCGCAGCCGATACAGGCATCGGCGTCAATCAGGACGAGCCCCGTCGCCTCATCCTTGGCAATCGCGCCTGTCGGGCAGGCAGCGAAGCACGCGGGGTTGTCACAGTGGTTGCAGGCGATGGAAAGGTGGTAGGCAAAGGCATCCGTTGTCCACGTGCCGTCCTCCCTCGGTGTCCAATCGCCGCCCTCGAAGAGGTATACCCTCCTCAACATAAGGCCTGCCTCCAGGTCCTTGTAGTCCTTGCACGCGAGCTGGCAGGTCTTGCAGCCGCTGCAGCGCGCATTGTCGAAATAAAAGCCTAACTGAGCCATGATCCCCCCTTTCTACAGTTTCACTACCTGAGCGATGTTCGAGTTGACTATGTTGCCCTTGGCCAGCGGAGAAGGATGGAGCGACGTCAGGGTGTTGATGCACCCGCCCTTGTCTATCTTGTCGCCGAACATATCCGCCTTGTGCTGCGAGCCCTGGGGAATGGCTATGGTGCCGGGGATGATCCTCGGCGTGACCTTGGCCTCGATCTCCACGGTGCCACGAGGGGTGGACACGTGGGTCATATCCCCGTTCTGTATGCCCCGGGCCTCGGCGTCCAGCGGGTTGATCCACACCTGGTTCCGGAAGGCCTGGGTGACGGTGTCAACAAAGGTCCAGGTGGAGTTCGCGCGGCCCTTGTAGTGGAAGCCGGACAGCAGGAGGGGGTAGTCCTCAGTCAAGGAAGTGTAGCCCTCGAAGCCGGGGAAGAACCCGGGCACCGGCATGAGCACGTCCACCGTCGGGTCGGCAAGCTCCCATATCGACGAGAGGAAGGCAATGGTGCCGGAAAACAGCTCGATCTTCCCCGAAGGCGTGCTCAAGGGGTTGGCGTCGGGGTCTTTGCGGAACGCGGACAGGCCGATGACCTCGCCGACGTCTTTCGTCCATGAGCCCATCTCCCGCAGTTCCTCGAAGGTGGGGATGTCCGGGTTTGCCTCCCTGCCCTGCTCGTAGAGGGCTTCGACCCACTCGTCCCAGCTCCTGTTCTCGGTGAAGGCCTCCTTGACGCCGAGCTTTTCCGCGACCGCCGCGATGAAGTCGTAGTAGGGCTTGCATTCAGGCGGGGCATCCAGCGCCTTCGAGGAAAAGGACAGGGACGAGGTCGTCGAGGTATACCCGTTCGGATAGACCTCCAAGAGCTCGCCCTTTGTCACGTCGGGCAGGACGAGGTCGGCATAGGTGCACGAGTTCGTCAGGAAGATGTCCGACACGGCGATGAACTCGACCTTCGACTCGTCTGCGAGGATGTCGTGTATCCTGTTGATCTGGGCGGTCTGGTTGGCTATCAGGTTCGACTTGTGCGAGAACAGGAACTTTATCCCGACGGGCAGCCTCTCCACCCCGCCGCCCACGCTGTACTGCGTTGCCGTCATACCGGTCCCGAGGTCGGCCGCAACGGGCCACATGTTGAAGGGTATGGACACCTCGACCGGGTTCTCCCCCTCGGGGAAGGGCGGAAAGGCCGCAAACCTCAGGCCGACAAGGGGCGTGGGCAGGCCGGTGTTCGTCCCGGGAAGCCCGATGTTCCCCGTTAAAAGGGCCAGCGCGGCAATGGCGACCGTGGTGCTCTCGCCGTTCGAGTGCCGCTGGGGGCCGAGCCCCTGGACCACGAAGGCCGCCTTTGCCTTCCCGAGCTTATGGGCCAGCTCGACGATCCGTGTGGCAGGGATTTGGGTGATCGGGGCTGCCCATTCCGGTGTTTTCGGGACCTTGTCATAGCCTGTGCCGAGGATGTAGTCCTTGTAGGAGGTGTTCGGCGGGACGCCTTCGGGCATCGTCCCCTCGTCGTATCCCACCACGTACTTGTCGAGGAATTCGGTGTCTACCATATCCTCGGTTATCAAGACATAGGCCATGGCGGAAGCCAATGCCGCGTCGGTGCCCGTCCGGATGGGCTGCCACTCTTCGGGGTGGCTGAGCGAGGTCTCGTTGAGCCGGTAGTCTATGCTGATGATCTCGGTGCCGGACTCCCTGACCTGCACGATGTCCCAGCCGCCGTCGCATCCGCCCAGCTCCATCTCGCTTTGGTTCCGGCCGAACATCATCAGGAGGTCGGCGTTCTTCGCCTCTATGGCCTTTGACGCGTCGAGGATGTTGGCGGCACCGTACAGAAGGACAGAGGCCATGCCGGCCATGGCCGCCGAAGGGCCCGAGACCAGGTTGAGGCTGCCGCCCAGGCTGTTTGCCAGGCGCCTGAAGAAGGAGAGCGACGGCTTGGTGACATCGCCGTTGGTGCAGTCGCAGACCGCCTCGTTGCCATAGGTGTCTATCGTGTGCTTGAGCTTGGAGGCGAAGAGCTCTTCTGCCTCATCCCAGGTTATCTGCTCGAACTCGCCGCTCCCGCGGGCCCCGACCCGCTTCATCGGGAACTTGAGCCTGTCAGGGTGGTTGATCAGCCTCCGTATCGACCGGCCTCTCCCGCAGCTGCGGTTTTGCAGCCCGTTGGCATCGCCGGTGTTGTCGGTCTCCACATACTTGAGCTCCCCGTCGACTATGTGGAACCGCAGGGGGTGCGCCCCTCCGCATGTCTGGCTGCAGGCAACCCAGGCAACCTTTTCTTCGGAGGCGCCCGCTTTGCCGCCGCCTCCCGGCAGCGATGGGCCGCTGCAGCCGTACAGGGTCGTCACAGCGCCCGAGCCAGCGGTTGCTGCCAAGGCGGTCAACGAAGCCCCTTTCACGAACGTGCGCCGCGAAAGCGCTTTGTTCTCGATATCCGTACCCATGTTCAAATCCCCTCTCCCTCTGTGTTCTATTATGCACCAATCCAGCCCCTTCATGCACATGCGCACAGGCATATGCGGGACTTGGATAAGATTATGGGACAAAAACAGGGGCAAGGGGTCACATGATTCTATGTGACTTTTGCCCCAGGGCGGCAATTCGCCGCCGCCCCTTCGGGCTTGCGCCTCCCGTCCTGCCGCCCGCCGCCGCGCCCCATGCTCGTGGTGTGGTTGATGGCGTCGAATCCGGGAGGCCCCTGCTGCCTGCGGCCCCCGTCGGCGGCAGGGGCGGCGGCCATGGCGGGGGAGTCCCGGCCGCGCTGCCGCGCTGCCGGCTGTTGGCCATATTCCCATTGGCGCTGTTCGCGAAATCCTGCTATTCTTTGTGGAGCGTAAAATGTGTGACAAGGGAAACAATGTGACAGCGGGACGGTTCCCCTGTCACATTTTCGACAGGCGTGGCAGTCGTGACAGGGGAACCGTCCCGCTGTCACATCCCTCCCACATGCCTGTCACACCCCATCCTCGGAAGAAGGGGCGATGAACCTCAGGCTTTTCAAACCCACGATCGCCTCTTTCGGCTATGGCCTCACCATAGCGATCGCTGCGACGACCATTTGGGGCGGGGCCTTCCCCCTGCTGCCGCTTGAGGTCCAGACCTTCGAGCTGCTTACGGTTTTCTTCTACGCACAGTCCATTGCCTTCACCGGCTCCTTTTTGCTGGCGATGTGCTGCGCCTATTGGCTGCCCCATGTCTTCAGGCATATCCCGGTATCGGGCTGCGTCTTCTCGACGCTTCTCGGGTCGACCTGCCTTATTGCGCCGCTGTACCTGCCGGCCTTCATGTACGGCCTGATTGTCGGCGGCGGCATCCTGCTTGGCATGGGCAGCGCGGTCTTCCTTATCCTGTGGCAGCGCGTCTTTGCCTCGCAGGACACCGACAAGGGGAATCTCAACCTCATAATCGGCACGGGGTACTCGGCCTTGATCTATGCGGTTTTGCACGTCATCCCCTACGCTGTCGCCGCTATCGTCATAGCCTTCGTGTTCATCCCGCTCAACGGGCTGTGCCTGAGGCTTTCCACGCAAGGCGTCGAGTTCGGCCAGCCCATGTTCGACGACCTGCCCCGCGAGAACGCCCCGGGCTACCGCCAGATTGTGAGGAACCGCTGGCGCAGCGCCCTTTGTGTCGGGTGCTTCGGCCTGGTGAGCGGTGTGATCAGGGCGCTTGCCGTTGGCGACCCCTCTATGGGCTTCGTGGTGAACCTCGCCTCGATGGCCGGCGCCCTCGTCTCGGCGCTGACCCTCGTATTCCTGTGGCAAAGGCACAGCTTCCGCTTTGACCCGGTGCTGGCCTTCCGCACGGTATTCCCCTATGTCGTCACGAGCCTCTTGCTGCCCCTGCTGCTCGGGCTGAGCTTCTTGCGGGTCTATGCCGCGATGATGTACATGATATTCACCTTCGCCTCGATGATCATGATGATCCAGTGCGCACAGACCTCGCGGGACTACGGCATCAACCCGGTCTTCATGTACGGGCTCTTCGGGACGCTGGTCTACTCGCTCCAAAGCGTCGGGTTCCTTGCCGGGTACCTGGCTGTCCCAGCGGCGGGGCCCGACCCGGAAACGCTCGCGGTGCTGGCCTTCTTCGCCGCCTGGTTCCTGTCGATCACGCTGTACTTCGTCCGGGGGCACCTCAAGCAGGCCGATGCCGACCCGAGAAACCCCCTCCAAGGGGGGAGCGTCGAGTTCATTGCCCTTGAGCCGCCGGGTGTGCGGGAAGGGAAGCAGGGCGCAGGCGTGCAGCCGGGCCCCCCGGAGCATTTCCATGGCCTGCGCACGCAGAGGGAAAGCGAGTTCCGCGACCGCATCTCCGGCCAGTGCAGCGTCGTTGCCAAGCGCTACCGCCTCACGGCCCGCGAGACGGAGGTGATCGAGCTCATTGCCCGCGGCAAGACCGTTGCCCATATCGCAGAGCTCCTTGTGGTGAGCGAGAACACAATACGCACCCACAGCAAGCGCGCCTACGTGAAGCTGAACGTCCACAAGCGCCAGGACCTGCTCACCCTGCTGAAAGAGGCAGGGACGTGTGTCAACGGGGACGTTTAACTTTGACACCTTTTCTCGCCTTTTCCTGTGAGGCGATCGGTGTCAGGGGGACGTATAACTTGACACCTTTTATCGCATCCCGCAGCGACAGGGCAACCTGGGTGAAAAGGTGTCAAGTTATACGTCCCCATTGACACGTTCTCCGGCTGTAAGGCCCGGTGTGGCCGGGGTTGCGGAGTTAGAGGTGGGGTTCCGTGTTGCGCTTCCCGTGGAGGACGCGACAGACTTTAACCGTATCGCCCCTTTCCTCTATCTGGAAGAAAACCAGGTAATCAAAGGCTATGACAGCCCTTCGGTAATTCTGGTTGTGCCTGTATCGGCCAAATGAGTACGGCATTTCTGCAGCCTGAATGCAAAACTTCTCAAAGCTCTCCCTAAATTTTTTGGGTGGAGCTTCCCCGAAACCGGACAAGTATGTGCGAATTTCCTTGAGGTCGTCTCGTGCCAGCTTTGAAATAAGGAGCTTCATGGCCTTACTGCATCCCAGCTGTCCCATTCGCTGAACAGCTCGTCGGCATCGATCCATTCGCTGGGGTTTCCTGCCCTGGCCTCGGCCTCGGCTAGCTTTTCCTTCACATAGCGAATATGCAGGAATTCTTCGTACTTCTCGAACTCATCATAGGGAATCAAGGCGGCCTCGCTTTTGCCGTTGTTCGTTATGATGACATGGTCGCGATTCTTGACAATCCTCGCAACCTCAGAATAATTGTTCCTCAAGTCGCGGACAGCCTTCACATGGGTAGCAAACACGGTGGCAACACCTCCCTTTTTGTGATACATATTGTATCACACGGAGACGAGTATTTTAGTCATGCCTGGAATGTTTCTATCGTGTCTTGCAAGACGTGTCAATGGGGACGTATAACTTTGACACCTTTTGTTCGGTCGCCTCACAGGAAAAGGCGAGAAAAGGTGTCAAAGCTATACGTCCCCATTGACATGAGTTTCTGCCCATCTGACAAAGAGAGGCGGCCACATGCCCACCCCCATTCCTGCGGTTAGTGTGGCGCGTGCCAAATCGGGCAAAGTTATCGGCACAAAACGGCCCAAATGTATGAATTTTTCAGGTCTTGAAAAGAAGCACGGCCAATCGTTTTTTCAAACTCGGGATAAGGCCAGGTAGCGGGCTTGTCCGACAAATCTATCCCGCCTTCATACTCAGGAGATTCCTATCAAATCATGTATGAATTTATGGGCAATATCGAGAGCCTTTTGCCTGCAACGTCGAATCCGGCCCGTCAAACGGCCCATCTACCTGGAGTTATCTGAACGATCCGGAAAGCGATTTGGAAGCAGTCGTGCATTTGAGCTGTTTCGTGCCAACAACTGCCACGGTTGTGACACGGGGCTCTTTACGCCCCGTTCTTGTGGTTGGCGCGGTGGGGCGTTCACCTGTGCGCGAAACCCTGTCGCCCGTGCGGGCGGGGCCTGCTCCGACGAGGGAAGGTGCCTTCGACCATCGGCTGGCTGTCGCCCGCTCGGGTGGGGCCTGTTCGCGTGTATGCGGGAGCCTGTCACTTGGTGCCGCGGCTGCTCGCCTGGTTCGAGACGGTTGCTTTGTGGTAGCATGTGGTGATTGGATCGAGCGAGAGGGAAGGCCTTATGAAGATGAGCCTGGAACGTCGGATTGCTTTCGAGTGCGGCATGCTGCTCGTGTTCGTCGTGCTTCAGATGAGCCACGTCACGGGGGTGCTCGTCCATGAGGTGCTGAACGCGGCCTTCTTCGTCCTTGTCGTGCTCCATTGGGCGGTGAGCTGGAAAAGGATAAGGAACATACACAAAGCCACACGGGCGCGCCTCGTGGTCTTCCTGGTTTTGCCGGCCTCCTTCTTGGCGGCGGTATGCAGCGGCATCATGCTTTCCGGGCTCCTGTTCGGGCAGCTCGACGCGGCAGGCATGGAAACATGGCATCGCGCACACGGCTGGTCAACAAGGATAATGCTGGTTGCTGTGGTGTTCCACCTGGCAAACAACAGAAAGATGCTCGCCTCCTTCTTCACGAAAAGGAAGCGCTGACCCTCTGAGGCCGCGCCCGCCGCGCCGGGTGTCCCTGTGACGCGGCACCCCCGGCACCCCCGCCGCCCCCCGGCACCCCCGCCGCCCGTGACGCGGCACCCCCCGGTGCGGTGCGGCTTTTGCGCGAAGGGTGTTTGCGCTATACTGGCTTTCCTGTTGAAAGAGGCGAAAGGAACATCATGGGCGCTTCTGCCATAATCCTCGCGGCGGGCATGGGGACTCGCATGAACTCGAAGAAGCCCAAGGTCGCCCACGAGCTGTTGGGCAAGCCGCTCGTCAGGTGGGTCGTTGACGCGGCGCGCGCTGCGGGGGTCGATGAGGTCGTGACCGTTTTGGGGCACGGGCGCGAGCAGGTAATCCCCCTGGTTGAGGGCGATACCGCCATCGTGTTCCAAGAGCAGCTGCGCGGTACTGCCGATGCGGTCCTGGCCTGCAAGGAGGCCTTCGCCGGCTTCGACGGGCCGGTGCTCGTGCTCTCAGGTGACTGCCCCCTCATCACCCCAAGGACCATCGGGGAGCTCGTCGAAGAACAAACACACAGCAAGGCGGCGGCCGTCGTGTTGACCATGGAGCTTGAGGACCCTTCCGGGTACGGGCGCATTATCCGCGACAGTGCGGGGGAGGTCGAGCGCATCGTGGAGCAGAAGGACGGCTCTGCGGAAGAGCTTGCCATCACCGAATGCAACTCTGGGTTCTACTGCTTTGACGCACAGGCGCTCTTTGCTGCGCTTGAGCAGGTGAGCACCGACAACGCGCAAGGGGAGTTCTACCTGACCGACGTGCTGGGGATATGCCGCGCGGCCGGCCAGAGGGTTTCCGCCCTGCCGACGGCGCATCCTGAGGAATGCCTCGGCATCAACTCGCGCGTCCAGCTTGCGCAGGCCGCACGGCACCTCCAGAAGCGCATCAACCGGGGCCACATGGACGCCGGAGTGACCATGCTCGACCCCGAGACGGTCTGGATAGGCCCCGGGGTCGCCATCGGAAGGGACGTCGAGATACTTCCCCAGTGCTTCTTGTACGGAAAGACCGCGGTAGGCGAGGGGAGCCTCATCGGCCCGAACACGCGGCTTACCGACACGGTTGTCGGCGTCGGCTGCACGGTCGACGAGACCATCGCGCTTGAGGCCCGCATCGACGACTACGCGACCTGCGGCCCCCGCGCCTACCTGCGTCCGGGGGCCCACCTGTGCGAGAAGGCGAAGGCCGGCACCCATGTCGAGATAAAGAAGGCGACCGTCGGCATCGGCTCCAAGGTTCCCCATTTGAGCTACATAGGGGATGCCACTATCGGCGACGGCGTGAACATCGGCGCCGGGTCCATTACCTGCAACTATGACGGGAAGGCCAAGCATCACACCGTCATCGAGGACGGCGTCTTCGTCGGCAGCGACACGATGCTCGTCGCCCCGGTGACAATTGGCGAGCATGCCCTGATCGGCGCCGGCTCGGTCATTACCGAAGATGTTTCCGCCCATGCCCTCGGCCTGGGGCGCGCCCGCCAGACCGAGATAAAGGACTATACGCTGCCTCGCCAGGATGCGTGCCGCGACGGCCATGGCGAATGACCGCGGGCGTGGCCGCGGGGATGTCCGCAGCGTTGGCCGCTGGCGCCGGGAAGGGCACCTACGCGGGGTGCCGGGAAGGGCACCTACGCGGGGTGCCGGGAAGGGTGCCGGAAAGCAGCCTCCCACCAACTTTGAAGACTTTGAAAACCACGGAGGTTTCTCTCTGTATGTGCGGGTGGATGCAATACAATGAAGGGCAGTGCCGAATGCGACAGTGAGGAGCGCATACATGACTGACGAGCCCGACGAGGTTACGATGACCGACATAATCGACACGTCCGACATGGCTGACGCCACGCCTGACGTGATCGACATGAAGAAGAGCCTGGCGGTGTTCTCCGGGTCGATCAACCCGGAGCTTGCCGAGGAGGTCGCCCAGCACCTGAACACGCGGCTGGGAGGGATATCGCTCAAGCAGTTCTCGAACGGCGAGATATACGCCCGCTACCTCAACAGCATCCGGGGCGCGGACGTCTTCATCGTCCAGTCGGTTGCAAGCGGCTCTGGCGGCGACGGCCCGTCCATGGATGTCAACGGCGCCCTCATGGAGCTCCTTATCATGGCGGACGCGGCGAAACGGGCCTCGGCGCGCAGCATCACGGCGGTCATATCGCACTACGGGTACTCGCGCCAGGACCGCAAGGCAGCGGCCCGCGAGCCGATCACGGCGAAGCTCGTGGCGAATCTGCTCACGGTCGCCGGCGTCGACCGGACTATCACCATCGACCTGCACCAAGGGCAGATACAGGGCTTTTTCGACACGCCGGTGAACCACCTGACGGCCCTGCCCATCCTGGCAACCTACTTCAAGAAGAAGCACTTCGACAAAAGCCGCCTGTGCGTAGTGAGCCCCGACGTCGGGCGCGCAAAGGCCGCTAAGAAGTTCTCCGACGTCATGGACGCGGACCTGGTCATCATGCACAAGGGGCGCCCCAACCACAACGAGGCCGAGATCACGGCCCTCATCGGGGACGTCCGCGACAAGATATGCATCATCAACGACGATATGATAGACACGGGCGGAACCCTGATAGCCGCCGCCGAGACCCTCAAGAACGAAGGCGCCGACCGGGTCTACGTCTGCGCCACGCACCCCATCTTCAGCGGCCCTGCCTACGAGCGGCTGGAGAACTCCGATATCGAAGAGGTGGTGGTGTGCAACACCATCCCTGTGCCGAGTGAGCGCCTTATGGCCTCACGGGGCAAGAAGGGCAAGATAACCCTGGTCTCTGTGGCGCCTCTGCTTGCGGAAGCTATCACGAATGTGTATAACGATGGCTCAGTTTCTCAAATCTTTGATTCCGACTACTCGCTCTGAGCGACGCGGCGCCCCCACGGAACGCGACTCGGGCGGCGTGCGCGAGGCCTACCTCGTGGTCGGCTTGGGCAACCCGGGGAACAATTATGCCCACACGCGGCATAACGCCGGTTTCGACACCCTCGACATCATTGCCGAAGAGCTCCAGGTGCGCTATTGGAAAAACGAGTGCGGCGCGCACACCGCCAAAGCCGCCTATCACGACCGCGACCTCGTCCTGGCGAAGCCCCTGAGCTTCATGAATGTCTCAGGCGGGCCGGTAAAGCAGCTCTGCAAGGCATACGGCATCGGGCTGGAGCACCTGGTCGTCATCCACGACGACCTCGACATCGAGCCGGGCACCATCCGCGTGAAGCTCGGCGGCGGGCATGCCGGGCACAACGGCCTGCGCTCCCTGGCCGACAAGCTCGCGTCGCCCGACTGGTTCCGGGTGCGTGTCGGCATCGGACGCCCGCCGGGGCGCATGGATGCCGCCGACTATGTCTTGCAGGCGCCGAAGAAAGAGGCGCTCGACGATTTCAGGCAGGCCTGTCAAAGGGGCAGCGAGGCGACGCTCTTCCTTGTCGAGAACGGCCTTGAGAACACCCAACAGAAGTTCAACCGTTCGACATGAACCGCCCGATCGGCAACACGAATTGTTCAACACAACGTTGACAAATTTATGGGGAATGGGCCCTGGATTCTTTTCCATGGTATTGTTTGACCATGGTATTCTTGAAACAACATATACTGGAGGAGTGTAAGTGATATGAGCGATTCGAATTACGATAACCCCCAAGGGGCATCCGTCCCTCCGTCGTACGATGAAGACAGGGTTGAGACTGCGCAAAGCCGGGTAGAGGCTGCGCAGAGCAGGGTTGAGGCCGCGCAGAGCCGGGTAGAGGCCGCACGCAGCCGCGCAGAGGCCGCACGCAGCCAGGCAGATGCCGCGCAGAGCCAGGCAGAGCAGGCGGCCCGCCAGGCGACTGCGGCGACCCAGGCGGCCGCAGCCCAGGCAGCCCAGGCAGCCCAGGCGACCGCAACCCAGACGGCCTCGGCGACCGCAGCGGCGACAACGGCTGCAGCCGCGGCTGCAACCCAGGCAGCCCAGGCGGCCGCAACCCAGAGGGCTGCGGCACCATCGCCCACCCAGGCGCCCACCCAGCCCTTCTCAGCAGCCCCCACATATCCGCAACAGCAGGTGCCAGTCGCGGCCCAGGCCTACCAACAACCTGCGGCGCAGGCCCAGAGCGCCTATCGGCAGCCGGTCTACCAGGCGCCGGCAGCCGGGGCGCAGAAGAAGTCCGGCGGCGGCGCACGGAACTTCCTCCTGAGCTTCTTGGGCGCCGCGCTCGCGTGCATCCTCATGTTCTCGGGCTTCGGCCTCTGGAATGCCTTCTCATCCCGTCCAGCACAGGCCCCCGAGCCCGCTTTCATCGGCTCCGGCGGGTCAGGCGGTATCGCTTCAGATGTCGATGAGTCGCTTGCCGTCGCCGTGGCGAGGACGACCCTCCCCTCGGTGGTGAACATCGACGTGTTCGCGGCTTCTCCGGCGGGCCCCTTCGGCGGCGGCCTGTTCGGCGACGATATGGTCGAGTTCTCCCTCGGAAGCGGAGTGATCCTTTCCGAGGACGGCTATATCATCACGAACTACCATGTCATCGAAGGAGCCGATGCCCTTGAGGTGACCATTGCAGGAGAGGTCTACCAGGCAGACATCGTTGGCGTCGACCCCAGCTCAGACCTTGCCGTCATCAAGGCCCGCAATGCGTCGGGGCTTGTTCCCATCGAGATCGGGAGCTCGTCCGACCTGGTCATCGGTCAGTGGGTCATGGCCATCGGCAGCCCCTTCGGCCTTGAGCAGTCGGTTTCGACAGGCATCGTTTCCGCAACAAGCCGCTCGACTATCATGGAGTCCACGACCGGCGGCGACGTGATGGTCTACACGAACCTGATCCAGACCGACGCCGCCATCAACCCGGGGAACTCCGGCGGGGCCCTGGTGGATGCCGACGGGAGGCTGATCGGCATCAACACGCTGATCACGTCGTATTCCGGGAGCTTCTCAGGTGTCGGCTTCGCAATTCCGGTCGACTACGCCATCAACATCGCCCAGCAGATAATCGACGGGAAGATGCCCTCCCATGCCCAGCTCGGTGTGTCGCTCTCGTCGGTCGACCCCTCGCTTGCCCAGCGCTACGGCCTGTCGGTGAGCCATGGCGCCTACGTCACGGTGGTCCATCGCGGATCGAGTGCCGACAGCGCCGGCATTGAGATAGGCGACATCATCACGAGGTTCGACGGAAGGGCCATCAATTCCGCAAGCGACCTCATGCTTGAGATACGCTCGAAGAACCCGGGCGACACGGTGAATATCGAGGTCAACCGCGACGGAGAGAAGCTGACCATCGAGGTGACCCTCGGCTCGGACGCGGGCTAGGCGCCGTGGAAGGCTCATATAACGGGAAGGCCCCCATGGCTGACGGTGACAAAGCCTACAAGTACAAGCGGGTGCTCCTCAAGCTCTCAGGCGAGGCTTTGGCAGGGGATGTCGGGTACGGGATCGACCCGCAGGTTGTCGAGGACCTTGCCGCCCAGATAAAAGACATCGTGAGCGGCGGTGTTGAGCTCGCCATCGTTGTCGGCGGCGGCAACATCTTCCGGGGCATGGCTGCCAGCGCCAGCGGCATGGACCGCTCGCAGGCCGACTATATCGGCATGCTCGCCACCATCATGAACGCCCTTGCCCTGCAAGACGCCTTCGAGCGCCAGGGCATCTATACGCGGGTGCAAAGCGCTATCTCCATGCAGGAGGTCTCGGAGCCCTATATCCGCCGCCGCGCCATCCGCCACCTGGAAAAAGGGCGCATCGTCATCCTTGCGGCAGGCACGGGCAACCCCTACTTCACCACCGACACGACCGCGGCCCTGCGCGCCTGCGAGCTTGACGCAGAATGCCTGCTCAAAGCGACGAAAGTGGAGGGGATATACGATTCCGACCCGGTCGAGAACCCCCAGGCGCACAAGTACGACACCATCAGCTACCTTGAGGTGCTCTCGAAGGAGCTGCACGTCATGGATTCGGCGGCGACATCGCTGTGCATGGACAACGACCTGCCGATGATCGTCTTCGATTTGACCGTTCCAGGGAATATCGCCCGTGTTTTGCGCGGCGAAAACGTGGGAACCACGGTACAATAGGCGCAGCGACAAGACTGGCTGAAAGGAAGCACGATGATTGACGATATATTGGTGCATGCCGAAGAACACATGCAAAAGGCAGTTGCCAGCCTGGGCGACAATTTCGGGGCGGTCCGCACAGGGCGTGCGAGCGCGCTGGTGCTCGACCGCATCAAGGTCGACTACTACGGGGTCATGACGCCGATCAACCAGATGGCTGCCATAAAGACCCCCGACGCCCACATGCTGCTCATCGAGCCTTGGGAAAAGTCGTCTCTTTCGGCGATAACGCAGGCCATCCAGTCGAGCGACCTGGGCGTCACGCCCTCGAACGACGGCTCGGTCATCCGCCTGCCCTTCCCGCAGCCGACCGAAGAGCGCCGCCGCGAGCTCGTGAAGCAGTGCAAGGTCTATGCGGAAGAGTCGCGTGTGAGCGTGCGCAATGCCCGCAGGGACGCCAACACCGCCATCGAGAAGCTGAAGAAGGACTCGCAGGTCTCCGAGGACGATGCCAAGCGCGGCGAGGCGGACTGTCAGAAGCTGACTGACAAGTATATCGCTGAGATCGACGAGGTGTTCAAGAAAAAAGAAGCAGAGGTCATGGAGATCTAGGGTGAGGCGGGCCCGGCGCCGTCCGGGTATGCCGTTGCCCGGCTCATCCTTTGCCACGGACGGGTTATGCGCAAGGCCTTAAACGACATATTCCCCCAGCCACCAGCAGGGCTTGACCCTGCTGAATTGGATATGGCCCGGATTCCCACCCATGTCGCCATCATCATGGACGGGAACGGCAGGTGGGCGAAGCTGCGGGGGGGAAGTCGCCTTGCAGGCCACCAGGCGGGCATCGAGGCAGTACGAGAGAGCATTCGCTGCGCTTCTGACCTGGGGGTGCGCTACCTCACCATCTATTCCTTCTCATCGGAGAACTGGAAGCGGCCCGAAGACGAGGTCAGGGGCCTGATGGACCTGTTTGCCCGGACGATGCTTGCAGAAGTGGACGCCCTTCATGAGGAAGGGGTCCGCGTGGCGACCATCGGCAGCCTGGCCGCGCTGCCCCAGGAGACACGGGGCGCGTTCAAGGCCGCCTGGGACATGACGAAGGACAACACCGGCATGACGCTCGTCGTCGCCATCAACTACGGCGGCCGCGCCGACATCATCGACGCGGTCGGGAGTTATATGGATGCGGCGCACGAGGCCGCCCGGGCGGGGCGCACGCCGGAGGCCTTGACCGAGGAGGCCTTTTCCCGCCACTTCTCCACCGCCGGGATCCCCGACCCCGACCTGCTTGTCCGCACGAGCGGCGAGATGCGCGTGTCGAACTTCCTGCTGTGGCAGATCGCCTACACCGAGTTCGTGTGCACCGAGGTGCTGTGGCCGGATTTCGACCGCTACGAGCTTTTGCGCACCCTGCTCGACTTCCAGGGGCGTGAGCGCCGCTTCGGGGCCGTGGGGTAGGGGGGCCGCCCGGTGAGCCGGAAGGAAAACATCAAGGAGTTCGCCCGGGACAAGACCCCGGAGAAGTTCAAGAATCCGAGTGATTTCCAGATCAGGCTGCGCACGGGGGTCATCTATACCCTCATCACGCTTGTCGGCATCCTGATAAACGACCTGACGACGGTCATCATGCTCTCTGCGACGGCGGCAATCTGCGCCGGCGAGTTTTTCTACATGCTCCGCTCGGACGCGAAGCTCCCCAACGAGATAGTCGGGGTCATCGGAGCCATGCTCTATCCGTGGAGCGTGTGGCTGTTCGGGCTGACGGGCGCCCTGCTCCTGACGGTCGGGCTTGCGGTCACCCTTCTGGTCTGGTATGTGTTCTGGCTGCGCGCCCGCGTGGCCGATGTGGGGGTCAGCCTCTTCGGCGCGATCTATACCGGCCTGCTGCTCTCGTCGCTCATGGTGATCCGCATGGCGGAGTCGCTTGAGTTCCCCTGGGACGGCGTGCTGATTCTTGCGATATACCTCAGCGTCTGGGGAAACGACGTCTTCGCCTACCTGGTCGGCCGGAAGTTCGGGAAGCACAAGCTCGCCCCACGCACTTCGCCGAAGAAGAGCTGGGAGGGTTTTTTTGCGGGGCTTGTCGGGTCGGTCCTCGTGTGGGTCGGAATACACTTCATTCCCGGGGTGTCGATGGGCTTTGGGCAGGCGGTCGTCTTCGGCCTTGTCTGCGGGCTCATGGGCGTGCTGGGCGACCTGGCCGAAAGCCGCATCAAGCGGAATTCCGGTTTCAAGGACTCCGGCACTATCATGCCGGGGCATGGCGGCCTGCTCGACCGCTGCGACTCGTTGTTCCTCGTCTCGGTGGCGGCCGCCATCCTGCTGGTGGTAGGCGGGTGCATCCCCTATGGCTGACAAGGTGGGCAAGAAGAGCATCGCCGTCCTAGGCTCCACAGGCTCGATAGGGCAACAGACGCTCGACGTGGTGCGGCAACATGCAGACAGGCTTGAGATAGTGGCGCTTGCCGCCAACACCCGCGTCGGTATCCTTGAAGCCCAGGCGCGGGAACAGGGGGTGGCACACCTCGCCCTCGGCGACGAGGGCCTTGCCGCCGACCCCGCCGCCTCAGGGCTCCGGGAGCATGTCGCCGACTGCGCGGGAGCTGGGAGGGAGGCCTCGCTTTGCTTCGGCGCGGCGGGCATCGTGGAGCTCGCGCAGCTTCCCGAGGCCGACATCGTGGTGAACGCGCTCGTGGGCGCCGCAGGCCTGCGGGCGAGCTATGCGGCCCTCAAGGCCGGCAAGGTGCTCGCGCTTGCCAACAAGGAGTCGCTGGTGGTCGGCGGCGACCTGCTCATGCCGCTTGCGACCCCCCAGACGCTCCTTCCCATCGACTCGGAGCATGGGGCCATCTACCAGTGCCTTTTGGGAGAGGACCCGCGCGAGGTGCGCTGCCTGTGGCTAACGGCATCGGGGGGCCCTTTCAGGGGCCGCAGCGCAGACGAACTGCGTGACATCACACCCGAAGAGGCCCTTGCCCACCCGACCTGGAACATGGGGGCGAAGATCACCATCGACTCTTCGACGCTCATGAACAAGGGGCTTGAGATGATAGAGGCACACCACCTCTTCGCCATGCCCTACGACAGGATCCACGTGCTCGTGCAGCCCCAAAGCGCCATCCACTCGATGGTCGAGTTCGCCGACGGCTCGGTCAAGGCGCACCTCGGCACCACAGACATGCGCATCCCCATCCAGTTTGCGCTGTCCTACCCTGAGCGTTGGGAGGCCCCGGTTGCCCCGCTCGACTTCTACACCCTGGGCTCGCTCGACTTCGCCGCCCCCGACACCGACACCTTCCGCTGCCTGTACCTGGCGCGCATCGCGGGGGAGGCGGGCGGGACGCTCCCCTGCGTGATGAACGCCGCAAACGAGGTCGCCGTCGCGGCGTTCCTCGCGCACGAGGCAAGCTACCTCGGCATTGCCGCATGCGTCGAGGCCGTCATGGAGCAGCACGACCCCGCCCCCGCAGAAAGCCTCGAACAGCTTGAAGCAGTCGACGCCTGGGCCCGCCAAGCCGCCCACGCATCCCTCGACCGATAAGGGAGGTCGGCCGATAAGGACCGGCACCGCCCCCCTGCAGAGGAACAGCAGGCTGCTTGCCAAATCGGACGGAGTTATCGGCACAAAACAGCTCGAATGCATGAATTATTTCAACCTTGAAAAGAAGCTCAACCGACCGTTTTCTCCAAGCCCAGGATAATCCCAGGTAGACGGCCTGTCCGGTAAAGCAGGCCTGCTGTCGTGTGCAGATGCCCCCCCCTGTCAATTCGTGCATTTGAGCTGTTTTGTGCCGATAACTTCCACTTTCGTGGCACGTCAGGCAAAAGGTAGCGCCGGGTACGATGGTTGGATGCCGCCGAGTGCGCCGAGTGTCGCAGCCGAGTGCTACGTTTCGGCGCTGCGAGGCCTCCCCGGTCGGCAGCCCCCGGCCTTCGTGCGTGTCAGGTGTGGCGGGTGAGGGCGCGGGCTTGCAGCAGCATCGCTGCCCCGACGCCGAGCACCGCTCCTGCGAGGAAGCCGACGACGGCGCCTATCCAAAACAGGTTCGGGAAGAAGAGGAAGCCGACAACGACGCCGAGCACCGCCCCCAGGACAGACCCGACGAGGACGCACCCGCTGTAGTAGAGGCCGGTCACCATGCCTGCGGGGCCGCCCATGTCCTCGGGCCCCTCGATGCCGAAGAGCCCCCAGGCCCCGACCTGGCCGTAATGGTCGTAGTATTTCTCGGCGTAGCGCCCGTACAGGTCGTCCGCGCAGGGGGTCCCGCTGTCGTGGGCAAGCTCCTTGCGGGCCCGCTGGTAGGCCGCGTCTTCGTCAATGCCTTGTGAAAGCAGGTCCTCGACGAAGTCGCCCATATAGGCGCTCAGGTCCTTTTGCGCTTCCTCGGCCTGAACCGAGCGCATCTTGAACCTTTCGGCTTTCGCCCGGGCCTTGTGCCTGGTCCGGTCGACCTTCGCCTGGGCCTTCTCCCAGTAGGTCATCTTCGCGCGGTCAAGATAGTGGCGCGACTGCTCTTTCGCGAACTCGTCTATCCTTTGCTTCGTTTCGTCCGTTATCGTCATGGCATATCTCCTTTTTGTTCCCCTTGTCGGTTTCATTCATCCTGTCAGGCCTCGCACTTGAGGTCGTCGATCCGCTGCTTCAAGGTTTCCCAGCGGCTCCAAAAAGCCCGGAGCTCTTCTTTGCCTCGGGTATTGAGCGTGTAGAACTTGCGCGGCGGGCCCAGTGCCGAGGGGCGGCGCACGATGCTGACCAGGTGCCCACGCTCGATCCGCGTCAGGACGGTGTACACGGTGCCCTCGGCGATGTCCTTGAAGCCAAGCCCTTGGAGCTTTTTGACGATCTCGTAGCCATAGACCTCGCCTTGCCCGATTATCTCAAGCACCATGCCCTCAAGCACCCCTTTCAGCATCTCGCTCATATTCTCCGGCATAAGGCCCCTTCCGCCTCCCAGGCCCTTGCAGGCCCAGCTTACTCGTATTGCTAAGTACCACTACTATATTACGCTAAGTAGCAATTGTCAAGAGGGACTGGGGGATCGGGGGG
>Ga0082212_10000566_pt1 | contig 53058 bp, 58 predicted proteins | sample TergutNt197P3_FD_71548 | JGI IMG/M metagenome (GOLD analysis project Ga0082212, IMG submission 71548) | Neocapritermes taracua P3 segment gut microbial communities from Petit-Saut dam, French Guiana - Nt197 P3 | ecosystem: Host-associated > Arthropoda: Insects > Digestive system > Gut ...
GGCATCAGCGGCAACGCCACAGACGACGCCGACCGCCGCATCAGCTATGCCGAGGCGCGGAGCCAAGCGACCTACGCTGCGCTTGGATGGGATTTTACAAACACGTGGATTATGCTTCCGGGGCATGACTATCCGCAGCTGAGGAATTAAATAGACCTTGACGTTCTGATAGAATTGTGACAGAATTAGATGCGAAAGGTAAAGGAAATGATTCAGATAAGACCTGTCTCCGACCTTCGGAAAAAGTTTCCGGAAATTGAACGCTCCGTCAACAAAGGTCAGCCAATCTACTTGACCAAAAACGGCTATGGCGCAATGGTTGTACTTAGCCTTGAAAAGTATGCTGAACTCACTGACGATATTGAGCTTAAGCTGGACATTGCAGATTGCACTGCGGCAGCTTCTGATGTCCGTTATACTCACGAAGAAGTATTTTCACGGCTGAAAGAAGGATGCCGTGGATAAAAAGTATTCCCTCTGTTATCTTCCATTGTTTGAACGGGACTTGGCCGCAGTACGGGACTATATCGCCTTTACGCTTCAGAACCCCACTGCGGCACTACGTCTTGTTGAGGATACAGACGGTCAGCAAAAAAACGAGGGCGTTCATGCCGTTCGCCAGCACCGCCCTCTTGCTCGGTTATTTTAATTTAATTCGTCTACCTACATGAAGAAAACCAGCATGTCGACGACGAACAGCGGGATCAGGAAGCACAGCGACCAGCCCATGTAGCCGAAGAAGCTCGGCATCTTGATCTGGTTCTCCTCTGCAATCGACCTCACCATGAAGTTCGGCGCGTTCCCTATGTACGTGTTCGCGCCCATGAACACTGCCCCTGCCGATATGGCGAGCAGCATTTTCGGCGCGACTATGCCTATCGTCGTGGCCACGCCCTCTGTAGCCCCTAGGGACGCTGACGTGGTCAGGAACACTAGGTAGGTCGGCGCGTTGTCTAAAAAGCTCGAAAGCATGCCCGTCGCCCAGAAGAAGTGCGTCGGGCTCGAAAGCCCAAGGCTGCCGCCGTAAGTCCTAAGCAGCGCAAGTGCGGGTATCATCGTGATGAATATCCCAATGAACAGCTTGGCGACTTCCTGAATCGGCCCCCATGTGAAGAAGTTGTCTTCCCTGATGGTCTTTTTCGTCGTCTTCATTGAAAGGAACGCCGCGACCAGGATAACCGCCATTTGTATGATGCTGTTGTAGCCAACCACTACGCCTTCGTACACATGAAGCCCGTGAACCTCGCCCGTCACTTGGTCCGCAAAAGCCGCGAGGTTGGGCAGGAGGCCGTTGAGCAGGACTCCCGCTATGATCATGCCAATGAATATGAAGTTGTGCACGCCTTCGACCCTGAGCGGCGAACTGGCTGTTTTTTTGGAAGCATTGCCCGGCGAACGGCCAGCCGCAAGCTCCTTCTTGTAGTAACGCGTATCTATGACAAACAAGATGGCCAGCAGTATCACTGCGTTGAACGCCATCGCAGGGAAAAGCCTCATGGTCCAGAAAAACGGTATGCCCCGCAAGAACCCAAGGAACAGCGGCGGGTCGCCCACAGGAGTCAGGCTCCCCCCGATGTTTGCCACGAGGAAGATGAAGAAAATTATGATGTGCGCTTTTTTCTCCCGCCATTTGTTTGCCCTAATCACAGGCCTTATAAGAAGCATGCTGGCGCCGGTGGTCCCAACCCAGCTGGCCAGCAGCGTACCTATCAAAAGCATCACTGCGTTTACTTTCGGGGTGCCCGCAAGGTCCCCCCGCAGGATGATGCCCCCTGCCACCGCAAACAGCCCGAACAGCAGCACGATGAACGGAAGGTAGTCAAGCAGGACTATTTCAAGGACGTTGAAGATCAGTGCGTCAGCCCCAAAAACCACTCCAAACGGGCCAAGGAACGTCAATGACCAGAACACGACCACCCAATGCATGTTGTGTTCCCACCAGTGCGAATTGACAAGCGGGAATATAGCTATGGAAAGCAGCATCCCGACAAAGGGGATGATGCCCCAAATTGGCAAAAGCTCGCCCAAATCCTGATGATGGCCATCCTCTGCCCCAAAAACCAATGCGCTGCTGCACAAAACCAATGCCAAGCTCGCCAGCAAGACGCCTGCGCTGTTTTTTACTTTCATCTGCCTCCTTCTCCTTTTTCCCTTTTGCACCACATGTGCGTTTCACGTTTTTATATTATACTTCACCAGATGGTAATTATCAACCATTTCTGGTTTATTTGTGATATTTTTCATTTTTGATTATCTTGTAGCTCCTGTAAACCTGCTCCAGGAGTATAACTCTCATCATCTGGTGCGGAAACGTCATTTTCGAAAACGACAACCTGAAGTCTGCCCTGCTCAGGGCTTCCTCTGAAAGCCCGTCAGAACCGCCAATTAAGAAAACGACCTTGCTTTTTCCGGAGACAGAAAGGTCTTCGATTTTTCTTGCCAGCCCGGCAGAATCCAGTTCCGTGCCTGATATTTCCAGCGCAATAACATAGTCTTCTTTTTTTACCCTCCTTAGTATGCTTTGGCCTTCGCCTGATTTTGTCGCCTCTTCCTTCAGTTCGTCTATTTGCAATGTGCAATATTTACCCAGCCGCTTGACATATTCGGCTGCAGCTTCCGTCCAGTGCCTCTCCTTCAGTTTTCCGATGCATACTATGGTTATGTTCATTTGCCTTCCTGCTAAAATCAAAACTGCGCCAGTCAATTTAGTATAGCAAAGCATTCCAGCCATGTAAAGAAACCCGCGAAATATTTACAAGAAAAACTGATGACACCCTTGACATTTTGCAATATTTTGCATAAACTATCTTTGAAATGCAAATATTTGCAAATTCGTGGGGAGGGATTGGCTTGATAGACATTCGGCAAAGGCTTCGGCGCATGGAGACACGGTACACGTTTGAAGATTTGGCTGGCTGTTCGCCATCCTTTTTGGCACTCGTCCAAACCGCTAAAAGCGCCGCCCTGACGCCTGCCTCCATACTGATTGAAGGCGAAAGCGGCACCGGCAAGTCTATGCTGGCCCAAGCAATCCACAACGCCAGTAGAAGGCGAACGCAAAGTTTCGTCAGTGTGGACTGCGCTGCACGTGGCGAGTTGCTCGAAAACGAACTGGCCGACTTAGTGAAAGAAGCAACCCGGGGCACCTTGTATATGGCAAACGTCGATAGCATTTCGCGGGAAATGCAACGAAAACTGCTCACTGCCATGGCCAGCAGGGAGGTGCGCCTGTTGTCCTCAACGAAAACGCCGCTGAGCAAAATGGCCGACGCAGGGTTTTCCAGCGAGCTGCTAACGCGGCTTCGGGTTTTTCATCTGCCCATCCCGCCTCTGCGCGAAAGAATCGACGACGTTGCAGAAATAGCGATGTATTTCATTAACCTGTACAATGCCATACTTGACCGGCGCATCAGCGGAATCGACAGTGCTGCGGTTGAGCTTTTAAAAGCCCAGGCTTGGCCGGGGAACGTGCGGGAATTGGAAAACGTGCTTTCCAAAACAATCGTCAACATGGACGGCGGCTCAGAGCAGATTCAGATAATAAATATTTTAAATTTTCTGGAAAACTCTTCGCGCAATGCCGCTGCTTCCAGCCAAGCTGCCTTTGGCAGCATAACTGTGAGGCTCGCCGACGCAGTGAACGCGACGGAGAGGGCCCACATCGCAAATGCGCTTGCTCAAGGCGGAGGGGACAAGAACAAAGCCGCTGCAGCTTTGGACATCCCTCTCAGGACGCTTTACTATAAATGCAAGAAACTGGGGATCATGTGAATTTGCAGAAAAAAGAAAGGAGATCTGTCATGAACCTAAACGAATTTACCGCACAGTACTATGGGGGGTTGGCCTCAACTGTCTACAAAGAGCCTGTGCCGCTCGACAAAGCCGACACGGCGCTAGTCCTCATCGACGTGCAGGACCAGGTTACGCGCAGCTATTTTGAGGAGTACCTTGTAAAACTTGGGTTTGACGCGAGCAGCCTTGGCCCTGTTTTTGACGAAATTGAGGAGATTACATGCGGCGCACTGGCCAACATAGAAAAAATACTGAACAAATGCCGTGAAAAAGGCATTCGCCCGATCCACTGCAAAATACAGGCGTACCTCCGCGACGCCGCCGACACCGGCAGGCTGCACAAGTCGGCAGGCATGCTTCAGCCGCCTGGTTGCCGCGAGAGCAATTTCCTGCCGGAGGGCGCCCCAATGGACGGTGAAATTGTCTTGACCAAAACCTGTTCGGGCATACACGTCGGCACCCCGATTGACCGCGTGCTTCGAAACCTCGGCATTGCAAACGTTATTGTTGTAGGTTTTTACACTGATCAGTGCGTCAGCACCTCCGTCCGCGACTTGGCCGACCTTGGGTACAGGGTTGCCCTCGTAACCGACGCTGTTGCAGCAATGAGCCGCGACCGCCACGACATGGCGCTGAACGGCATCGGCAACATCTACGCCCGCTCCGAAACGACTGCCGAGATACTGGAACGCCTTGAAAAACTGTAGTGTTGAGGGTGAATTGATGGATATCTCCGAATACATCCCGAAGATCATGTCTCTGTCAAAGGAGCATGAAGAAACGGTAATAAGCTGGCGGAGGCACCTCCACCAGCATCCTGAACTCAGCTTCGAGGAATTCCGCACGTCGGATTTCATTGCGGAAAAACTCAGCGGCATGGGGTGCGAAGTCGCCAGAAACGTCGGAGGGACGGGCGTTGTTGGCTTGCTCGACACGAAACGGCCCGGCTCAGTTGTCGCGTTTCGCGCGGACATGGATGCGCTGCCTGTCACAGAAGCCGCCGGCTTGCCATTTGCTTCTGAAAACACCGGCGTCATGCACGCCTGCGGCCATGACGCTCACATGGCCATCCTTTTGGGCCTTGCGAAAGTGCTGTCCGAATGTGTCTCCGATTTGAAGGGCGTAATCAAGTTTGTCTTTCAGCCGGGAGAGGAGGCAAACGGAGGCGCCCGTTGCATGATTGACGCTGGGGTACTTGAAAACCCGGTAGTCGATGCAATATTCGCTCTGCACGTGATCCCGGACATGCCGTCTGGCTCCATCGCTATCCGCGAAGGGTACATGACGGCTACAGACGACGAGGTCATCATTCGCGTTACGGGCATGGGCGCACACTCCTCCGCGCCACAGGAGGGCGTGAACGCCGTGCTTATTGCGGCATACATCATAACGGCTATTCAAACCATATTGGCGACTCAGATAAGCCCTTTTGACATCGCGACGTTTTCCATCTGCACAGTAAAGGGAGGGGAGGCTCAGAACGTTGTCCCTGACTATGCGGAAATGACTGGCATGCTTAGGTGCATTGAGACAAAGGACAAGCTGATATTCAGGGAAAGCATCCAAAAAATATGCGAAAACACGGCACTGGCGCTGGGCGGCAGCGCTGAGGCAGAATTCACGGAAGGCTTCCCGGCTGTCAACAACGACAAGGGGTACACCGCGCTGCTGGCTGAATGCGCCGCGAGGGTCTTGAATCCGGCGGACATAGTTGAACTCGGGCGGCCGCACATGGGCTCGGAAGACTTTTCCTATTACCAAGGGCACGTTCCGGGGGTCATGTTTATGCTCGGTTCAAGGGCAGCGGGCGAATACAGCGGCCCCCTGCACTCGTCATCGTTTAAAGTCTGCGAAGACTCGCTGTTGCACGGCGTAAGGGTGTTTGCCAGCCTTGCGTTTGGCATGTGCGTGGAAGCACCGGATGTGTCAAGCAAGTAAGTAGATCGCGCTCATCTGATCCCTTGCTATAATGTCGATGTGCACACCTTTGTTTACACAGCAGCCATGGTCTTCAAGCAGGTTTTTAATCGTCTGGTACGCCATTTCCGGGAAGTTGTTTTCCTTGCTGAGGTGCGCAAGGAGGATGTGCCTTTCTTTTGCCTTGCTTGCAACGACCCGGCAGATTGCGCCCGCTGCGTCCTCGTTCGACAAATGGCCCTCTTTCCCTAGTATCCGCAGCTTAACAAGCCAAGGGTACCTGCCCATCTTGAGCATCTCCACGTCGTGGTTCGCCTCCAGCACCAAAAGGTCGGCGCCCTTTATCGCGTCAAATATTTCTTCGGTCACGACGCCGGTATCCGTCAAAATGCTGACCTGCCTGCCGCCTGAGCAAAACGAATACCCCACCGGCTCTGCTGCGTCGTGGGACAGCCGAAAGGGCTTTGCCTCAACGTCCCCCACGGCGAACGCCTCGCCGGCCTTGACAGCTGCGCGCTGGTTTTCTGGCACCAGCGCGCCTATGCTTTCCCACGTGCCTGCGCTTGCGTACACGCGTGCTTTCGGAAATTTTCCCATAAACGCTTTTAAGCACTTCACATGGTCGTAGTGCTCGTGGGTTATCAGCACCGCCTGAACGTCGCCGGGGCTCGTCCCCGACTTCTTGAGCGATTCCAGCACCCTGCGCCCACTGATCCCGGCATCGACTAGCAACGCTGTGTTACCAGATTTTACCAAGCTGCAGTTGCCGCTGCTGCTGCTCGCAAAAGAACAAAATGTCAGTGCCATGTAATTCTCCACATTCTCCCATCACTGCCCGTAGGCGTCGATATAGGCCGCTTCGTTTCCGTCGTACACTATTTTCCAAGCAGGGAAGGCCGTGTCTGCCAAAACCGCCGTTCCGACGTCGATGCTGCTTTCGTCGAGCCAGTACACCATTTCAATGCTGCTTACTTGGATGCCCCCGTCCACGGCACCAAGCTCTCCTTCCAGTGCCTGCGTCATAAAGGCCATCAGTGCCTGCGCCGCCGAAATGGTCTTTTGCTTTTTGCTGTGGAAATTCACGGCACTCAGCCATTGGCAATCTACGCCGCTCATTTCCTTGTCTTTAAATACGAACGTTACGTGGCTTTTGTCAATAGTCGTACCATTTACGGCATTTTTGTATATTACCCGCACACAATCGCCGTCTCGCTCCAATGATTCAAACACGGCGTTTTTCTTTATGTCCCTGATAGCCGGATCCTCGTCAAGCAATTCCTTTATGAACAACTCCGCAATCCGCCGGTATTCGCCTTCGCTGTCACTTCCCGTCGCCCAGAGCCGCTGGGAAAAGAACAGCAAACCCTCTACCGCCATTGGGTCCACCTCTTCGTGCTGAACGTCGAGGACCGGCATGTCCTTGCTTTGCCTTGGTATCAGCCCTGCGTCCACGTATATCCCCTTTTGGCTCAAAAACTCAGCCAAGGCTTTGTAGTCCTTGAATTCCCCGGGTTTGGCGAGTCCGAAATTGCCGTAGGTCAATATAAGGAACACGTCGGTGACTAAAAGGGCTATTATCAGGATTGTCTTGGCTCTTGACCAGTTCATCCTCCGCCTCCCTGCTGCCCTTGGCGGTAGCCCATCGGCACCCCGTCGTCGAGCCCGAAATAAAAATCAATGCCGCCTATTGTGACGGCCCACGCCGCCTCAAGGCTGCCCGCGTCCTGGCCTGCCCTCACGTACCCGCACTCGAAACGCGAGACTTTACCCACAACCCCGTCAAAGGACGTGTCCCCTGCGCCTGCCTGGAGGTTTTCCTCCAGCACGTCTGCCACGTATTCCAAATTGGCCCAGAGCAGGTCAAAAGCAGGGAAAACTACCCGATTTTTGCCGATTGATGCTGAGAGGTCGCTTGAATTGACATTGATCAGGTCCCTTTTGAAATAAGAGACCCTCCCGCCTATAACGTCAAAAACCACCGGCTCGCCGCTCTGGTAAAACACCCTGCTGCCGCCTATCTCGACCCCAAAGACGAACCGGAACCCCCTTTTCCCGCCTGGGTCAATTGTGACGTCCTTCACGTAAGGCGTAAGCTCCATGCCATATATAGGCTCAAACGCACCATGTGCGGCAATGAACGCATCCACTCTTTCCAGTGCGTCAAGGTACCTGATCTGCGCTGCGGCCCGGTCGTCGTCTTCCCTTTTGAATTCCAATGCGCCGTCGCTGTGGGCGATTACAACCGTCCTCCCGTACCCGTACATGTAGATAGTCGTGCCGTTTTTTTCTTCGATCCGCTTCACGAAGTCAAAATTGTCGCTGAAAAAACTCTTCACGATGCCCGTCGCCTTCTCGTCTTGCTTTGAGAAACCGTCGGGCTCAAACGGGGCGCCGTTTATGCTGCTTTCATGGGACACCGGGCACAGTGCGCTGTTGTCTACCTCGCCGCCCATGTACGTGGCTAGGGGGAAATACGAAGCGCGGCCCTCCGCTGCGTCTATCTCTTCTTTCAGCGCGCGGAAGCTGTCGCTGCTGCTTCCCGTTACCCTGTAGTACTTGTTCGCCCTCTTGTCCGCAACGTACATCTGGTCGTCGAAGTCTGCAATGTAAACCAGCTCGCTCAATGCGTCAACCGAGTCGGCGCCCGCAATCCTGTCGACCCCGAACGCCTCGCATATTGCGCTAAAAGGCACGTAATAGCTGAAGACGGCCTTCATTGACCGGTACTTTGAAATTTCGTCATACCCTTCTTTCTCTATAGATTGAATCGACAAGTTCCTGCTTTCGGAAAACGCCCTCACGCAGTCCATCATCATGCTGAACTTTTTTTCTGCCACGGCATAGGACTCGCCCCCAAGGTGAATGCAGACGTAGTCAGGCTGCAGCATCGCAGCAAGGCCTATTGTCTCGTACTGGGGAGGGTTTTCGCGGATAAGGTCTTTGAACGGGGTGCTCCCCCAAAAAAAATACAAAAGCAGTATTGTCAATGCGAACAATACTACCAGAATCATGCTTTTCACGGTTTCAACGAGCTTCGTAGCCCTTGACGCGTTCATCAGCCTTGCCCCGGACTAACTCAGTTGTTGAATATGATCTTGAGCAGGCCCTTCAAGAACTGAGCCGGCCCTGACGCCTGCGACTCCAGCGCTGCAGGATCCGCTTGGCCTTCTTTTGCTTTTATTTCCACAGGATTTGAATTCGTGTAAAGCACTTTGTCTTCGGCGTCGACGGTCCTCACCGTTATCTTGTATATTCCCGGTTTGACGTTTTCGACCTTTTTCGTGTAAAAACTCAAGGAGCTGGTGCTGGTGAAGCTCTCCGTTGCGCCGAAAGCCACGCTTGCAAGCTCGCTTTTGTCCGTTTTCTGGTACTCCTCGAGGCTGATGGTCGTGTTTTCACCATTGACAACTTTGTATTCCTGCGTGACAGACACTTTTATTGCTGCGGCGGTCGTCACCTTCACGGAAACAAGGAGGCTGTCTGCATACACCGTGGATCCGGACACTGGGTTGACTATGGTGACGCTTGGGTTCGGCGCCGCGAACACAGCCTGTGCGCTGAGCAAAAGCACGGCGGCAAACGCTGCCGCTATCATAAATTTTCTCATGTTCGACGCTCCTCCTTCCCAAAATGCCTGCTCTCAGACGGTTTTTATCTGCTTGTTGGTATTTAAACCATACAATAGTGCTTTTATATTATACAGCATCCGTGTTACATTTGGGTTACAGGAGTTTTAAATTGTTTTTACAGATGGGCTCGCAGAGAATTCGCATCGTAACAATGCACTAATCAGAAGCCGATACTCCTTCGAGCTTTCGAAGAGGGCATGTCACCACAACCATTTCACATCATATTTCGATACATTCTCATCAGCAGATATGAAAATCATATTGTCGGCTATTACTCGCTGAAATCGTCAAGCGGCGCGTCGAAATCGTCAGCTATCCATATTTTGTCTTTAGCGCAACCATACTTTGGCTTGCGTCTCACTTGAGGCAACACAGTTTGCTCCTCATCTTGGCTAACGTGCATCGCTCCAACTACAAACGGCAAATTATTGACTCTAACCGTTTGCTTGAGGAATAAATTCACCGCTGTAGACAAATTCAAACCTATTGATTCAAAAATCTGCTGGGCTTGCGCCTTTACCTCTGCATCTGTTCTCACGTTTATATTTGCAGTTGACATAGTGCCTCCCCCTTCCCTCAATTGTATTGTATCACAAATAAACTACATTGCCAACACATCTTATGATATAATTCCTTTTAATTCTTTTGGTCTTTGGTGCTACAGGAGTTTTATGTTGTTTTTACATTTTACAGAGGGGGAGTGCGTTGTAATGTCCATTGCAGTGTGGTATTATTCAAAGAGGACACAAACGCAGCGACAGGAGGGAGAAGCCGTTGAAAACCCTTGAAATACACACTGACGGCGCCTGCTCAGGCAACCAGTGCGACGAGAACGTCGGCGGCTGGGGCGCAATACTGCAGTACGGCAGCCATGAAAAAGAGCTCTTCGGCGGGGAACTGGACACGACGAACAACCGCATGGAGATGACGGCACTCCTTCGCGCCTTCGAGGCGGTCACGAAAGTGGGCCAATCGGTGGAAGTCTATTCGGACAGCTCCTACCTCGTGAACTGCTTCAGGGAAAAGTGGTATGAGAACTGGCTGAGGAACGGCTGGGTAACTGCGGGGAAAAAACCTGTTGAGAACAGGGACCTTTGGGAAGCCATCCTTCCGTACCTGGCTAGGCACAGCATACGTTTTTTCCGGGTGAAGGGCCACGTTAACCTGAACAGCAAAAAACTCAACCTTGATTCCCTTTTTGCGGATTTCCTCAAAAATAATGGCGGGCGGTTCACGCTCGCCGATTTTAGGCACATAATAGAAATGAACAACCGCGCCGACGCCCTCGCAAACAAAGGCATCGAATCAGTCACTCCTCGACATTCTCCGCCAAAAGCTTCAGAGAATGAATGATGGTCAAGGGGCAGTAGGGGTACTGCCTGTGAAACGCCTTGATGATCTTCGTCATTACCATTTCGCCGTTTTCGTATGTGGTGAACGGAAGCAGCAGTATGTACTGCGACACGCTGTACTGCGCAAAGATGTCGCCTTTTCTGAGGGTTTTTTTGATGCACTCGTGAAGCTTGTCCATGAAGCTGTTCAGCATCTTGACCGAAGGCACCTCGCCTTTGGATGTCGTCAGGGTGAGCAGCGACAGGTAAACCGACTCCCCCGTCCTCGGTTTTGTCCTTATCTCCAGCCTGTAGATGTCCTTGAAGACTTCGTACTCGCAGTAAAAAGCACCTTTGCCCGGAACGTCCTCTATGAGGTTTTCGCTAATGACGTCAAGGCTCGTCTCAACCTTCTTGCTCGTTTTGATGATCTCTTTGTACAGTGCTGTGATCTCTTTAGACGGGTTGATCCCGAATTCCCGGTAAAACAGCGTCGACATTTTCCTGTATTCCAAGAGCGCCGCCTGCAGGTTGTTGATGTTGATCAGGCCGCGAATAAGGTTGTAGTACAAAAATTCGTCAAAAGCGTCTATATTTATGGCTTTTTGGCAAATTTCGATGATTTTGTCGTTACTGTTCCGCTGCTTCAGCATCTCCACGGCTTTGTGCACGATGTCGCAGTACAAGGAATGGTAATAAACGTTGAACTGGACAGCCCAAGGCTCAAGGGCAGACTTGTGCAGAAAATCGCCTTTGTATATCTCTATCGCGCTCAAGTAGCAGTCAAGCCTTTCGTCTTCAGATATCCAAGGAGCCTTGCCTTTGTTGCAGAACTCTTCAAATTCCTCCACGTCTATCACGCAGTCCATGCTGGTGTTCCATGCATAGGTCCCCCGTGACTGGACTATCATCTCATGCCCTTCAAAGTATTCCAACTCTGCCAATGCGTTACGAATCCGGTGCATCAACGTTTTTAAGGCGTTGCCGGGGTTCTCGCTTTTCCCTTCTGGGTATATTAGGTCGATAAGTTCTGATTGTGATATGTCCCTGTTACGGAACACGATGAGATATTCGATAAGCAACCAAAACTTTTTTGAGCGAACAGTTTGGTCGTTGATAGTTTTTCCATTATATGTAAGCGAACACCCGCCTAGCATGTTTACAAATAATCTCGATTCTTTTTCAGCCATGACAAAAACCTTCCCGGTTAAAATTACATTAATATAACATTCATTTGAATTACGCTACTTATTATTGCATATTTCGGCAGAAAAGTCTATACTTAACTTAGAATATCAGGGGGAAATCTCAAAAAAAATAATTTCCGGGTTACATATTGACATTTTGCCCGATTTATTGTATGATATATGTAACATCAAATTATTAAGGAGGTTTGCTACCATGATGCGCATAAAAAAAGTTTTGTCCGCGCTGCTTGTTGTTGGTTTGATTACGTGCGCTTTTTCTGCCTGCGGGAACACAGGCCAGACCCAAGTTAATGCGGACGACCAACAAATCACAATTGACCTAGGAGGATTGCCTGAAGGCGAAATGGTGCCATTGGCGGATGCACCGCCCGCTGTGCCGACCATGCTTCTCCCTGTGGCTTCTGGAACAGACGTGAAACAAAACTCGAAAGCGGTGGTTGATGCATCGAACGCGAAAGACGGTTATGTCATGATAAAGTATGTCGGAGGAGGCAGCTCCAACATCAAGGTCCTGCTGACGGGCCCAGACAAAATAACCTACACCTACAATCTAAGGAAGGACGGCTCTTACGAGGTGTTCCCCCTTTCAGGAGGCAACGGGGCGTATTCCGTCGGCGTCTACAAGAACATTTCGGGGACCCAGTATTCGACTGAATTCACAACCAATTTGTCTGTTTCCCTGAAAGACGTATTTGCGCCTTTCCTGATGCCGAACCAGTACGTCAACTACAACGCAAGCACCCTTGCCGTCAAAAAAGCCTCTGAGCTGACAGCAGGGACCACGGACGTCCTCAAAAAAGTTGAGAAGATTTACGACTACATCGTTAAAAACTTCACCTACGACAAGCAGCTCGCCGCAACCGTCCAGAGCGGCTACCTGCCCGACCTTGACTCCGTATGGAACAAAAAGTCAGGGATATGCTTCGACTACGCGGCTACGGTGACCGCAATGCTCCGCAGCCAGAAAATACCCACGCAGCTTGTTATCGGGTACACCGGCCAGGCGTACCACGCATGGATCAGCGTCTACACTGCTGAAACCGGCTGGGTCGAAGGCGTCATCTACTTTGACGGCAAGACCTGGAAGCTCATGGATCCCACCTTCGCTTCTAGCAGCAACTCCAGCGACAGCATCATGAAATACATTGGCGACGGCAAAAACTATTCTGCCAAATACCTTTACTAAACTTTCCTAATTTTCGAAAACCGGTTGGTACGGGAGCGTTTCGTAGCCTGGCCAGTTAGCTATGTGCCTCTGCAGTATCGCTAGGTCATGAAGCGTAACATTGCCGTCGCCGTTCACGTCGGCGGCGGCTTTGTTTATTGTTATTGCTGTTCTTTTTGAGCTTGCTCTGATATTAATAAGTTATTGAAATCCAAACTTAGTAGTGTTATAATAATTTTTGCAGGAAGACCGGGCAGTCTGGTCGGACAGTCAAAGGAGTATCCTGCAAATGAGAGTATGGCATCCGATGGAATATCCGTCGGATGTTTCTTACGGTTGGGGCCGAAACACCGTTTTGAACGAAGCTCAGCCCTGTGACCCAGCTCGGTCTGGACGTGCCAGCCAAGCTGTCGTATTGGCTGTACTGGTATCCATCCGGCAGAGTGGACAACATGCGAATAAAATTTCTTGAAAATCAACTTGCTTGGTGCTATAATTAATCTGTTAACAAAGGCTTATGTTTTCGATGTTACAGGAGAGATGTTTATGAAACGAAAATTGCTTTCCTCGTCCTATCTATCTGCGTTTTGCCTTGAGGTTTCCCTATTTTTGCATGCCGGCATCCCCATCAGCGACGGCCTTTCCATGCTCGCAAGCGACGACAACGACATCTCCTCAAAAGAGCTGATCAACAGCCTTTTCAAGGTTACCGAAGAGGGGCGGACCTTTTCGGACGCCATTGAAGCCACCGGAGGGTTCCCCGCCTACATGCTGGAAATGATAGCATTGGCTGAAAAAACAGGGAAGCTTGAGGAGACGATGCGCAGCCTGTCTGCATACTACGAGCGCCAAACCCGGCTTTCCGCGAGCATTAGGAGCGCCATTTTCTACCCACTGATCCTGATAGTAATTATGCTGATCGTCATCGCAGTAATCGTCATTAAAGTCCTTCCAATTTTCAGCGACGTGTTCAATCAAATGGGCGCCGAAATGTCTGCTTTCGCGCAAGGCATCATGGCTTTCGGGCAGGCTTTGGCTGGGGCTTCCACTGTTATCTTTGTCATAGCGGGAATTTTGGCTGTTTTAGCCTTGCTAGCCTTTGGCGTACCGTCCTTTCGCAGCACGGTTGCAAATTCCTTCAAAAACAGCTTTGGCGGCAGGGGCTTGCTCAAAAGGATATCCTCTGCACGGTTCGCCTTTGCGATGGCTATGGCAATTGAGAGCGGTATCGATTCCGACGATTCGATAACCATGGCAGCCAAGGTCACAGACGGCGGAAGCGCTCTTGCCTCGGGTGCCGAAAAATGCAAGCAGCTTCTGATCGGCGGGTCAAAACTCGGTGACGCATTGACGGAATCAGGCATTTTCCCGCCAAAAAACAACCGGCTCTTGTCGCTGGCTCAGCAGACCGGCACGCTGCCTGAAGTCATGGGGACCATTGCCCAAAGGAGCGAGGAATCGATACGCGACGAAATAGACTCCCTGATCTCGAAAATTGAGCCGACTTTGGTCATTTTAACCTCTGTAATAGTTGGAGTCATACTGCTGTCGGTTATGATGCCGCTCATGAGCATAATGTCTGCTATCGGATAGGAGGCTTTGCCATGGATAAAAAAAGCTACACGCCGCAAGTGGCGAAAAAGCTGCTGACCTACCTGGTGCTGGCTGCCGTCTTTCTGCTGGTGCTCCGCTTTGTGCTGGGAGGCCTCGCCCAAACAAGCGAAACTTCAAGCTCAGAAGGCTTGCGCATTGCAGAGGAAAGCATAAGGCGGGCCGTGGTGAACTGCTACGCTTCGGAGGGGAACTACCCCCCCAGCTACGAATACCTGAAGGACCACTACGGCATCAGCGTCGACGAAGGCAAATACATCGTCCATTACGAGATTTTTGCCTCGAACATCATGCCCGACATAACCGTGATAGAAACCATGAGGTAACTGTCTATGAACACCGCAAAAAACAGCCACACAATCGACGTCGTCTTTGTCCTTGCCGTCGCCTGCGCTTTTGCGGCGTCTGTGCTGACGGTGCTCATGCTGGGCGCCAACGTTTACGGCAGCATGCAAAAGACGTCGGAGGAAGAATTCAAAAGCAGGGTGTGCCTTTCCTACATCGCAGCGAAAATCCATGCAAACGACAGCTTGGGAAAACTGCACGTCGGAACCTACGAAGGCGCGCCTGCGCTTTACCTTGACGCAGAGTTTGACGGAACAGGGTACAACACCATAATATACTCATATGACGGCTGGCTCCGCGAGCTCTTCTGCGAAAAGGGGCTGGAGCTCGAGCTGTCTTCGGATTCGGGAACCCCAGTGCTTGAAATCGGCTCCGTTTCCTTCGAGAACGCCCTGCCAAACCTTCTGTCCATTGAGTTCCAAGGCAGCAATGGGGACAGCGGCAAACTGTTCGTAAATTTAAGGTGCGGGGGGGGTGTCGGCACATGAAGGTGCGCAGCACCGGGTCTGGCTCGGGGATGTTCCTGACCGAGCTCCTTATGGCAATACTGATCTTCGCAGTGGCCTCTGCCATCTGCCTGCGGGTGTTCGTGGCTGCGAACCATGTATCGGCAGAAAGCAGCCGGCTCAACCATGCAGTCGCCTCTGCGCAAAACTGCGCAGAATGCTTCAAAGCAACAGGCGGCAGCCTGCCCGAAACCGCAGCCCTGCTTGGCGGCGCCTTTACGGGCACCCGTGCTATAGAAGTGCGGTTTGACTCAGGGTGGCAGCTTTTGCCCCCGGGCGAGCCCAGCTTCTGCTATGTGGCAGCAATCGTGCGGATGCCGGAAAAAGCCGGCTCCATTGACGCCCAAGTAACAGTGTGCGACATTGCGGGCACCAAGATTTTTACGATCCCCGTATCGTCTTTCCAAGATCAGGAGGCAGAGCTATGAATCAAAGGTCCCATGGGGCAGGCGTAGGGACTGTTTCCCTGATAACGATATTCGCAGTGCTTTGCCTGACTGTATTTGCAATGCTCACCTTGTCTGCTTCAAACGCTGAAAAGCTTCTGGCGGACAAAACCGCGTCTTTCGTCAAGGGTTACTACGAAGCGGACTATTTGGCGGCTGTGGTACAGGCAAACATTGTTGATTCCGGCGAATTCCCTGAATCAGTATATGGCGTTGACGTATCCTACGAGAAGGAAGGCGCCGCAACGGTCGCGTCCTATTCCTGCCGGGTAAGCGACGCGCAAGACCTTCGCGTCAAACTCAAGCTGGACGCGGGGCAGGCCGCTGTCTTGGAGTGGAAGACCGTCTACGCGCTTGGATGGGAAGCCGACGATGCGATTACGGTCTGGGACGGCGAGAGTTTTGAATAAACAGGAGTGTGAACATGGATGATGTGTCAAGCTTTTTGAAAAATGCCGTTGAAACAGGGGCGTCAGACCTGTTCATAGTTTCCGGGCTTCGCCTTTCTGCGAAGGTTGACGGCGTAATAAACCCCGTCAGCGAGGAAATTGTAATGCCTGAAATGGCGAACCGGCTGGTCAGCGAGCTTTATTCCCTTGCCCAAAGGTCGCCCGCCCGCTACATGGAGATCGGGGACGACGATTTTTCCCTTTCTGTCAAGGGCCTGTCCCGCTTTCGGGTGAGCACGTACAAGCAGCGCGGCTCGATGGCAGCAGTCATCAGGGTCGTCAGGTTTGACCTTCCTGACTTTAAAGCACTTGGGATTCCAGACGAGGTGCTGTCAGTGTCAAGGAAAACCCGCGGCCTCGTCCTAGTCACTGGCCCTGCAGGGAACGGCAAGTCGACCACCTTGGCGTACATCACTGACGCCATCAATTCCTCGCGCAATTCCCATATCATTACGATAGAGGACCCTATCGAGTTCCTGCACAAGAACAAAAAGAGCGTGGTGAGCCAGCGCGAAATAAACGTGGACACGGAAAGCTACATAACTGCGCTGCGCGCGTGCCTGCGCCAAGCCCCTGACGTCATACTGCTTGGGGAGATGCGGGATCTTGACACGATCAGGACCGCGATGACCGCCGCCGAGACGGGCCACTTGGTCATATCGACGCTCCATACCGTGGGCGCCGTCAACACCATCGACCGGATCATCGACGTGTTCCCTCCAAGCCAGCAGCAGCAGATCAGGATACAGCTATCTATGGTGCTTCAAACTGTAATTTCCCAGCAGCTCGTACTGGCAGAGAGCGGGAAGCTTCACCCAGTCTTTGAGATAATGCACCTGAACAGCGCTATAAGGAACATGATAAGGGATTCGAAGATACACCAGATTGACGCTGTGATACAGTCGTCTTCCTCTGAAGGCATGATGAGCATGGACACGTCGATATTCGAGCTGTACCTGAAAGGCACCATCACGCTCGACACGGCAGTGAAATACGCATACAACGTGGATCAGATGGAGAGAAGGATTACAGCTCACAAGCAAAAGCAGAGCAGAGCATAAACATATGGAGAGCAAGAAAAATGTCTAAAAAAGTGAGGACCCTGATATTTATAGTCGCTACTATCACATTTTTGGCAAGCGGCGCGAAAATTGTTTGGACGTACTACCAGATGCATGTGGGCCAGTCGGCTTACGAAAACATAAGCCACGAGGTAATAGCCGAACCCCCAGACGAAGACGACCCGGAGGTCCCCGAACACCACCCATGGCCTGACATAGACTTCGCAACACTTGACGCCATCAACCCTGACATAATCGCATGGCTGTTCATACCAGACTCGCCGGTTTCGTACCCGATCCTGCGAGGCCCTGACAACAACGCCTATCTGCGCACCACTTTCGACAAGAAGCCCAACATCCTCGGCAGCATTTTCCAAGACTACAGGAACGACGCCGATTTTCAGGATCAAAACACGGTGATATACGGCCACAACACCAGAAACGACTCCATGTTCGGAAGCCTGAAAAAATACAAGCAGCTGGAGTACGCCGAGCAGCGCTTGGATGTATACATAGTAAGGAAAAACGACGTCTTGGTCTATGAAATTTTCGCTGTTTACGAAACCCTTGCCACAAGCGACACCTACACTATACGTTTTGAAAGCGAAGCGTCGTTTGCCGGCTACCTGAAGGAAATGGCTGCCAAATCCGTGGTGGAAATCGGGAGCCCGCCAAGCGCAGGGCACATCATCACCTTGTCAACCTGCACAGGCGGCGACCAGACCATGCGCCTCGTGCTCCAAGCAAGGCTAGTCGAGACTGTCGCTGTTGCGCGTTAAGGCTCTCCTGAAACCCCCTGCTTGAAATGTTTTTTCATTCATTTGAAAATACTTGCCTGTGTCAATGGTTTTATGGTATGCTGTTTACAAAGGCGGTGAATTGGGATGCTGGAAAAACTTGTCGAAAGGCCATCTTATCTTGGCTGGCTGCAAAATTGGCGAGAAAAAGATGTTATCAAGGTTGTAGCCGGGGTGCGGCGCTGCGGGAAATCTACGCTCTTCAAGCTGTATGCCGACAGACTGATTGAGAGCGGGGTAAAACCTGAACAGATTGTATCTGTCAATCTAGAAGACTTGGAACACGAGGATTTGCTGAACTACCGTTCTTTGTACAGCTACCTGATGAGCCGGCTGTACCCTAACGGTTACACTTACATCTTCATTGACGAGGTGCAGCAGTGCAAGGATTACGAAAAAGCAGTGGACAGCTTGTTTATAAAGGACAATGTTGACGTTTACATCACTGGCTCCAATGCGTATCTGTTGTCCGGCGAGCTTGCCACCCTTCTGTCTGGGCGGTATGTAAAAATTGAAATGCTGCCGCTGTCGTTCGCCGAATACGTTTCAGGGGCAGGCCAGCAAAAAAGCGCATTCGGGGGCTACTTGAAGCATGGCGCATTCCCCGCTGTCATGCAGCTTGGCAACAATGACGCACTGACAAACTCGTACCTTGACGGCGTTTACAACTCGATACTTGTAAAGGACGTGGCAAAGAGGCTCGGACTTGCTGACGTTTCTATGCTTGAAGATATAGCGAAGTTCCTGTTTAGCAACGTAGGCAGTCCTGTTTCGGTTAAAAAGATTGCCGACTCTCTGAACTCTGCCGGGCGCACCGTTTCGATAAACACTGTGGACAAGTATCTTCGGGCCTTGTGCGACAGCTATCTTTTTTACAAGGTGGACAGATATGACATTCGCGGCCGGCAGCATCTCAAGACACAAAGCAAATACTACGCTGTTGACAGTGGGCTAAGGTCCCGCCTGCTTTCGAGTTCGACGCCCGATATCGGCCATGTTCTTGAGAACACCGTCTATCTGGAACTGCTGCGGCGCGGCAAAAGAGTGAACATCGGAAAGCTGGCTGAGAAAGAGATAGATTTCGTCGCCCATGCCGCGGACGGCATTACCTATTACCAAGTGTCTGCCAGTGTCCTTGACGAAAACACCCGCAAGCGCGAACTTGAGCCTTTGCAACGGGTTCCCGATCACCACCCTAAGATATTGCTCACTATGGACGATATCCCCCGGAGCGCTAATTACGACGGCATCCGCCAACTGCACATCGTCGATTGGCTGCTGGGACGTATTGGCGAACATTAGCGAATAATCGACGCTTCCTTACCTTACCATTTGATTGTCGTTGCTATCTTGTCTTTTTGGTACAGCTCGTCGAAAATATCTATCGGGACTTCGTCCAAGTCAACAATACTGTTTCTCTGTTCTTGGTGCTTCAGAACTTTTGAGTTTAATAGCAGGTTGTAGAATTCCCTTGGTGCGTAATCGTTCCAGTATTCGTCTTCTGTCATACCAAGTGCCGCGATATACGCTTCTATTATGTAAATGCCCTCTTTGTTCGTTGCATTATATATATTATCCCTTTGTATCTGCGTAAATGACGCCATTTCTTCCCAAGCAAAACCCAAAGGCAAACACAAGCCTTGCGGCTTGGCTCTTGAAAAAATTACAAGCAACACTTCAAACAAGCCAGCTTCAATCGCCGGTCCCCCTGATAAAACCCCTGTTTTCAATTCCTTTATCCCCTTATTGAGGGTATCATACAACACGGCTAGGCCTTTGTCAAGACAAACGCGCCAGTTTTTCTAGGGACAAACGCTTCGGTTTCAGAGCCTGCAACCCGTTCTGTTGACACTATTGTTGTTTTTGCCAGTTGTCGATTTTGCAGGCGTCCACAAAAAATTTAATGATATTTCATGTAAAATCTGCTATAGTTTTAATATCACGAATTACAAGCCGATGGGATTTGTTCGATTACATCCATTTCTGAAAAATGGAGGCCCCCTTTGTATAGCAATAATGAAATTATGCAATTTATTAATATAGTGGTAAAAGTCGCGGATCCTGACCGCATTATATTGTATGGATCATATGCATATGGGAACCCTACAGAGAAAAGCGACCTTGATTTACTTGTCATCCGAAACGGAAAAGACTTCACTCTTGATGATGAGGTGGCTCTTGACATAGCAATATACAAGAGAAGGAAAAAACTAAAAAACAAAACCCACTACGACATTTTTTACGCAACTGACAGACAGGTGCAAGAAATAGCCAGAAACGACAGTTCTTTCGTAGATGCATTGCAGAAAGGAAAAGTAATTTATGCACGTGCAACTTAGATAAAGCCCCGGTTTGAAGCATCGCGTCATTGCTTTTCTTTTTCCAAGTTCAGCAAAAACTCTTTAATTGGCAGTCCGCCCCCGTAGCCGACCAGCTTACCGTCCGCGCCGATCACTCTGTGGCACGGCACGATTATGGAAACCGGGTTCCTGTTGTTTGCGAGCCCCACGGCCCTTGCGCCTTTCGGTATACCGAGGGCCTTTGCTATCTCGCCGTAGCTCCTCGTTTCTCCATAGGGTATTTTAAGAAGCTCCTGCCAGTCCCTCTTTTGAAATTCTGTGCCTTCTAGTTTTAGTGGCAAGTCAAAGGCCTTTCGTTTTTTGCCAAAATATTCCTCAAGCTGCCGGCCTGCCTCTTTCAACAAGTCTGTTTCCTCAAGCTGTGTGCCCTGCGGCTTAGCTTCATCTCTGAAAAAGAGGTCCGTGACAGCCCCGTCTTCCTCTGCAATTCCAATCTTGCCAATTGGCGAGTCGTAGTAATACATGTTTTTCATATGTCTGCGAACACCTCCCGCATGTCTATTTGGCAGCCGCTGATTGTTTTTACAGGTATTGTCTCAGTTTCACCGTATGCGTTGATGACGTACCTCCCGTCTTCAAGCAAATGCACGGATACAGTTTTGCCCTCAGTGTCTACAATCCAGTACTCTCTTACTCCTGCTTGCAAGTATTTGTTGAGCTTAAGCACCCGGTCCCTGCTGAGCGTCGACGGAGAAAGTATCTCTACAACCATGTCCGGGGCACCGTTGCAGCCCTTTCTGTCGAGTTTTGCTTTGTCGCAAACTACAACAATGTCCGGTTGCACGACAGTGTCGTCACGATCTCCCGCTGCATTAAGCCTCACGTCAAATGGCGCATGGTAAACTGCGCACTGCCTGCCTTTCAGATAATTGTACAACTGACTGGAAATCGCCATGCTGGCAGCTTGGTGCTCCCTAGTCGGAGCCGGGGACATCATGTAAACAACGCCGTCAATCAGCTCGCACCTGTTTCCGTCGTTCCAGCTTGCATAATCCGAATATGTGTAATGTTCATCGTGCTTAGGTAATGGCAGCATTGCATCATTTCCTTTCTGTTCCTATTCGTACCGCAGCGCTTCAATCGGGTCGAGCCTCGCCGCCTTCCTTGCCGGGAATATGCCAAAGAACATTCCAACCCCGGCTGAGAATATGACCGTCACCACAATGACAATTGGCTGGATGACAACGCCTATCCCAAAGGCGGACATGCCGAGCCCTGCAAGGGACATGCCCAGCGCCATGCCGATTATCCCGCCTATGCTTGACAGGATCATCGCTTCTATGAGGAACTGGGTAAGGATGTCCTTCGTCCTGGCCCCCAGCGACTTCCTTATGCCGATTTCCCGCGTCCTTTCAGTGACAGACACTAGCATTATGTTCATTATCCCTATGCCGCCCACCAGCAGCGATATGGCCGCGATGGCACCCAGCGCAATGGAAAGCGTCCCAAGCACCGTGTTGACCTGCGAAATCTGCTCGTCTGCCGACTGGTACATGTAAAAATCGTCCGGCTTGTTCTTAACCTTCGTTATATATGACAGGAAAGCTTCCGCTTGCACTATGGGGTCGTCTTTTTCGCTCGCAAATATTTCGATGTAGGCCGACCTGCCGTCACTGCCAAGCAGCAGCGAGATAGGCACGTAACAAGTGTAGCTGGTCTCCACCATCAGCCCCGAAAAAATCGACGGCGGCGTTTCGTAGACGCCAACAACCGTAAGGTCCTTTTCTTCTCCGTAGAAAGCAGTCGGCAACGTCGCCCCAACTGCGTTCTCCTTATTGAAGAGCTGCCTCGCCGCTTTTACGTCGATAACTATGTTTTCCCTAGCCGCATCCACGTCGCTTTGGTTTATCATCCTGCCGTGGATGATCTGTATTGACTTGTCGAACTTGTTGTAGTCGGCGCCGGCGCCGTAGAGGGTCAGCGTCGCCTCCGTCCTGCCGACTTTGGTGGTGGAGCTGTTGTTTCCGAGGTTCATAAGCTCAATGTACCTGATATAGCCGGGGAACCGGTTTTTCAGAGCCTCCACGTCGTCCCAGCTGAACAGGTCCGCATAGTAGTCAATGCTTTCCGTGTTCCTCCAATTCAGCATGAGAACCATGTAGCCCCCTTCCAAGGTCTCGAACTGCTTGTTTATCATGGCTTGGGCCGAGGCGCCTATCGAGGTGATGGTTATGACGGAGCTGATCCCGATGATGATGCCCAGCATCGTGAGGAACGAACGCATTTTGTTTGCCCTGATGGCGGTAAGCGCCAATTTGATGTTTTCCAAAAACAGCATCAAACCGCCTCCTTCCTGCGTAAGTCCTGAACTACAAATCCGTCCTTGAAGGTGATGGTGCGGTCCGTGCACTTCGCTATGTCGGGCTCGTGGGTCACGATGATAACAGTGTTGCCGCTGTCCCTGTTTAGTTTGGTGAATATTTCCATTATTTCGACTGAAGATGCAGAGTCTAGGTTCCCCGTGGGTTCGTCAGCCAATATGATTGTCGGAGCGTTGGCAAGCGCCCTCGCTATGGCAACACGCTGCTTCTGCCCCCCGGAAAGCTCGTTTGGCATATGTTCAAAGCGGTCGCCGAGGCCCACGCTTTCAAGCAGCGCAACAGAGCGCTCTTTCCTTTCCCTCGCCGGAATTTTCCCGTAGATCATCGGAAGTTCAACATTTTTAAACGCGCTGGTTCTGGGGATCAGGTTGAACGACTGAAACACAAACCCGATTTTCTGATTTCGGATAAAAGAAAGCTGGTCGTCTGTCTTCTCCTTGATGTCAATCCCCTCAAGGTAGTAATCGCCCCCCGTCGGCCTGTCGAGGCATCCCAGTATGTTCATAAGCGTCGACTTTCCAGAGCCGGAAGCACCCATGATGGCAACAAACTCACCATAATCAATTGTTATGTTAACCTTTTTCAAGGCGTCCACTGAAATATTCCCGTTTCGGTATGTTTTATCGAGGTTCTGCAGTTTAATAATTTCAGTCAAATCCGGTTTCATCGCCCACCTCATCTTAACGGCGTGTTGACCGTAACAAGCATTCCGTCTTCCAATTCGAAGGAAGGAGCAAGGACTACCTGTTCCCCCTCTTTCAACGCCCCTTCTAGTATTTCAGCGTAAATGTTGGTCTCCAGCCCAAGCTCCACTGCCACCTTTCGCAGCGCCTCGTCCTCGTCAACAACGAATACCAGGTTTTCGCCAGTTTCAGGGTCTTGGATGATTGCATCGATCGAGATTGCCGGGACATTTTCCCTCCTGTCGATAAGTATCGTCGCCTTTGCAGTCACTCCGGCTATCAGGTTTTTATCGCTCTTGTCGATGTCGATTACGACCGGGATGACTTTTTCGCTGGAGGTCATGTCCTTCTCCTCGCCAGTCGGGGATATGCTGGATACTATGCCTGTCACGCTTTCCTTGCCCAGCACGTCAGCCGTTATCGTCACTGTCTGCCCTACCTTTATTTTACTGATGTCGTATTCCCCAATCCTCACCTTCATCTGAAGGTCCCCGAGGTTTTCAACCACGAACATTGCCTGCCCCTTTTCCGTGTCGCTGGCGTACCTGCCCACGTTCACGTTGACCCTTGTCACGGTGCCGCTTATCGGGCTTTTGACGTTTCTCTTGTCCGCTATGTTGAATGTAGACATGTTCAGCTTGTCGCCGTCGTATGCCGCCTTCAGCCTGAGGTATTCCTCCCTGGCCATGGCGCCTTCCACGTACAAAGCCTCTGCAGATTCATAGGCCCGCGTCGACTCCCGGAGGGCCAGCGCCGCCTTGTTGTACTGGTCCTGCAAATCGCTCACGTCTAGGGTCGCCAGCACTTGGTCTTTCTTAACGATGTCGCCTTCCTTGACGTAAATTGCCGTTATCTTGTAGTTCAGCGCCGAAGAAACGTCGGCTGAGTCGGATCCCTGTATTGTCCCCCTTATCGAAACTGTCTCTTCCAAGTCCATCAGTTCGACGGAACCCACGCTGACAATCGCTCTGTGCTCTGTGTTGCGAGTCGACATAAAATAACCGAGGCCGGCTAGGATTGCGATAATAACTCCAAAAGTAATGAATATCTTCGCTTTTGAAGCTTTGCCGTGACTCCTGCCTGCGTTCGTGCGCACGAACACCTCGGTGTTTTCTGACTGGTTGACTATCTTTGCGGCTTTTGCTGTTTCTTTTGCTTTTCTCTCCCCCATTTCAGCTCCTTTTCCTTTTGCAATCCCCTGTACAAGAACTGATTATACCACATTTTTGCACATTCGTTCTTTACGAATTTCTTACAATTCACACTGCTTTAATCGCCCTGAAGATTTCGATCAGCCGTTCAAGCTCCTCCCGGCTGAAATACCCTATTTCCAGTTTTCCGCCCTTGCCTTTGTGCTTAAGCGTGACTTTTGTCCCCAGTATCTCTTTCAACTCTGCCTCGATTTCTATGATGTCGGTTTTTCTCGCGAGGTTCTTCTTTCTGGCCGCCTCGCTTTTTTGGCTGGCTTCCCGCGCCAGTTTTTCCGTCTCCCTTACTGACAGCCCGTCAGCGATGATTTTTTCCGCTATTCGGAACTGTTTTTCTATGCTTTCCGCACTTAAAAGTGCCCTTGCATGCCCGTTTGTCAATTTTCCCTCAAGCACCATCTTCTGTATTTCTTCAGGAAGCCGGAGAAGCCTTAGGGAATTGGTAATGTACGGCCTGCTCTTCCCTACGTTGAACGACACATCCTCCTGAGTAAACCCAAATTCGCTGCACATTTTCTGAAACGCTTCAGCCTCTTCCATTGGGTTGAGGTCTTCCCTTTGTATGTTCTCGATAAGGGCAACGATCATTAGCTGCTCTTGGGTAAGCTCTTTGACCATTCCCGGCACTTGCTTGAGCCCCGCTTTCCTTGCCGCCCGCCAGCGCCGCTCGCCCGCGACAATTTCAAAGCCGCCCCCGGACTTTCTGAGGAGTATCGGCTGAATGACGCCATGAGCGGCTATGGACGCAGCCAGTTCGTCAATTTTTTCTTCATTGAATACCTGTCTGGGCTGGGTAGAATTCGGTTTAATGTCGTTGATGTCTACATATTGTATAAGCGCACCGTCTTGCCTTGGTTCGCCATCATATTCCTCGCCTGTTTCCGACGGCCTTATTTCCACGTCGCCGAACAGGGCTTCAAGGCCTTTTCCCAAACCTTTCACTTTCCTGTCGGCCATCAGTTGTTCTCGCTTTCCAAATCCAAAAACTCTTCTGCAAATTCGAGGTACGCCTCCGCGCCTTTCGATCTCGGATCGTATTCCGTAATCGGCAAGCCGTGGCTTGGCGCCTCGGCCAGCCTTATGTTCCTTGGGATCACTGTCGAGTAGACTTTTTCCCTGAAGTACTTCTTCACTTCCTCAACAACCTGTATGGACAAATTTGTGCGCCCGTCGAACATGCTCAGTATAACCCCTTGGATTTCAAGTTTCGGGTTAAGGTTCTTCTTCACAAGGTCGATAGTGCTCATGAGCTGGCTCACTCCCTCAAGTGCGTAAAACTCGCACTGTATCGGTATCAGCACGCTGTCCACCGCCGTCAGGGAATTGATCGTCAAAAGCCCAAGCGACGGCGGGCAATCGATGAGAATATAGTCGTATTTGGTTTTTATTTTTTCGATAGCCCTTTTCAGGCGTTTTTCCCTTCCTTCAAGGTGCACCAGCTCAATCTCCGCTCCTGCCAGATTTACGCTCGCAGGGATGATGTCCAAGTTGTCGATGAAAGTCTTCCTTATGGCCGTGACCGGCTCCAGCTTGTCGTCAACCAATATGTCGTAAGAAGTTTTTTCCAAGCCCTTCTTGACAATTCCCATGCCGCTCGTGGTGTTGCCTTGCGGGTCGATGTCAAGCACCAGTACTCTTTTCTGTTTTATGGCAAGGCAGGCGGCCAAGTTCACGTTTGTGGTAGTCTTCCCCACTCCGCCCTTCTGATTAAATATCGCAATCGCTTTTCCCAAGTTATTCCCTCCCTTGTCTTTTCTCTCATTTTCTCACATATTATATTATACTACAAAGCACAGAATTTCTCTACGGGTTTGTGAAAATAATCCAGTGTTTCACGTGAAACATGGTCGGCTAAGCTCGGCGAAACCTTCCAGCAGCTTGAGGGTTTTTGCCCTCTTCGTTGGCCGTTTTCGGCTCTGTTTTGCCTCCCCTTTGAACTGTTTGTAGAATGCATGGTCAAAACAGCCAATCGTCTTTTAATGTCTATTGGCTGTTTTTCAACGATTCCCCCCTCTCCCGTTCGTTCGGTTACATTTTAATAAATTTATTTAATCTTTTTTTGAAAATCGTATTGACATTGAAGCAGCTTTATCATATATCATTAAACTATACAAAAGAGAGGAGCACCACGCAATGTCAATTAAATCAGTAGCAGAGCTAAACAGGGACTTCATAATTGCGAAATTTGAATACCATGAACGCAATCTGTTAAAATCGGTTGAAGCATTCGAGGCAGCCCCATCTCTTAATGAAAAAACGACTGCGGCAGCAACTGTGGGAATTTCCACACCAGTTGAAATTCCCACACCTGTCGAAATCCCGATGCCAACCGAAACCACGGTTGAGATCGCCAAACAAGTGAAAACAGAAAAACCGCACACCGCTTTTCGCAGCAAATTGCAGAGCCCTGCGAAGAAAAAAAAGAGTGGGGTCGCAATAGCGTCAGACATTCTGTTTTATGCGGCGATACTTGTTATTCTGGTAACTGCCGTGTTCTCTGGAGGGGGAAACGGAGCGCCGAAAATGATAATGGGCTATTCCTACTTCACCGTCCTGACTTCCAGCATGCAAGACGAAATCCCAAAAGGATCTTTTATATTAGTGCGCAAAACAAGCCCTGATCTGCTCCAAATTGGCGACAACATAACTTATATGCGAGATCAAAGCACTTCTGTCACACATAAAATCATCGGTGTTCAGGAAAACTATCAGAACAGTGGCGAAAGAGGCTTCATAACAAAAGGCGTAAACAACGAAAACCCTGACAACGACATCGTATTTGCAGCAAACGTGGTGGGAAAAGTGATAATATCCCTTCCTGCCGTCGGGGCAGCGATATCATATTTAAGAACAAACATCTACTTGGTGTTCATAATGTTTGGCATGTGCGTACTCCTGTCGTTTTGCATCAGAGGCATATTGGCAGAATCAATGCAACGAAAGAAAAAACCAGCAGAGGCGCCTTTGCTGGCAACCCAGCCTTCCTAGGGAATTTCGCTGGTGTTCGCCTGGCCTTTTTCACAACGACCAAGCTGTGGTCAATGCCCAAGCCGCAAATGGGGGCTTTCCTGATTTCAGCAGGCTCTCCTCCCAGCAAACTGACCGCTTTCGCCGCCTCTTCCGCTTCGCCGCTCGCATCCGGGCCCTTGTATGCAATGAACGCGCCCCCCACTGCAACGAAGGGGAGGCAGTATTCGGACAAAACCGCAAGGCGCGCCACAGCCCGTGAAACGCACAGGTCAAACCCCTCCCTGAAGCCATCTTTGCGAGCAAGGTCTTCAGCCCTCGCGTGTAGCAGCGATACGTTCGCCAGCCCAAGCTCTTTTGCCATTTCGCCTACGATTCTTGTTTTCTTTCCGACAGAGTCAATTAGCAGGAATTGTTTTTCTGGGAAAATCAAAGCCAGCGGAATGCCCGGCAGCCCCGCGCCGGTACCCACGTCGATCACTCTGCTTGCGTTTTTAACCTCGTCAAAGCAAGCGCATAGGACTGAGTCTGCCAAATGCTTTCTGACGAATTCGCCTTCATCTGTTATACCAGTCAGATTTACCTTGTCGTTCCAAGAAAGCACCATGTCCATATATTTTTTGAATTTTGCGATTATTTCTTCGCCAACTGGTATTTTCAGTTGTTCAAATGCATTGCGCAGCTGCTCCATGCCTATCCCGCCGCGCCGGTTTTTGTGCCGTCTGAGCCGATGCAAATCATATAGGTCGTTTCCCCTGTTGTCTCCCTTGCACATGCAATGCCGTTCTCTACAAAGCTGTCAAGCACAGTCCTTGCAGTTGCCTCCGAAACGCCCGCCCTGTGCGACAAGTTCATGATGCCGCTGCCTTGCGAGTCCTTTAAAGCGTTTAAAACCAAAAGGGTGTTTAGCGTAAGCGGCCGCCCCAGCCGGCTCGACAGCCTCGTTGACAACTCAGTGGGATACATAGGCACGTTTTCCGGCGTCCCGTCTAGTTTGATTCGTCTGCGCAGGATCACCGAATCCTGTATCTTTTGGATGTCGCTTTTAAACTCTACTGTTAGCGTCTCGCTGCTTGGTATCATTCCGTAAACTTCCTTTTCTTGTTGTTGCTGCTAACAGGATACCACAAACTCTGCTGGCTGTCAAAATTCTCGTTTTCTACATTTGTCCATATTGTAATAAAATATATGTTGACTTTCTTCATCGTTTATAATATAGTGTTAGTCGCGAGCGGTTAAACGGGCTTGGAAAAGTTCTATTAACCGCCGTAATAATCAACATTAAATTTGAAAGGATGAGACAATGATGAAAAGAAGGATTATTCTAACTGGAACGCTGCTGCTAATTTTAGCCATGGTATTTTGTTCCTCCGCAACAGTTTTTGCCTTTAACGCAGACAACCCAGAAAACGAAGGCAGGTATTACGCATTCAACCAGTTCTACGTCGACCATTTTACCGGATGCGCGAACGGGGACGTGGATTACCTGAGCCATTACAACGCTATTACGGTACCCCTTGCCTCGGGCCTTGCAATGGACAGGATGCTCTACATTGCGGACAACGAATGGATACCCATCGCCGGCTACTCACCCATGGCAAACGTGATGAACATGTATTTCTGCGGCGAGCAAAACCTCGACTACACCGGACAAGCGATACAGATTGATCCAAAATTCGCCAACACGTCTCTCGCCGACGCCATAGCGGGCCTCAGCAAGTCAGACATCAAATCCTTGAGCAACATGACAAAAGCTGCAAATTCCTTTGAATTTTACTTGGCTTTCCTGCCGGAAAAAGCCTCAAACCAAGGTTTCCCCGTCTCCAACGTCTATGAGGATTTTGGCGATTTCATCAGGCTCTTTGAGTCCAAGCAGATCAATGTGACAGTTGGGGACGGCGCCGTTCTCAAACTCAGCGCACCGGTGAAAATCGGCAAATTAGCCATGAACGCAGGCTCAATTCTGGATTTGTCTCTGGTTAAAACAAACGACCTGGCCAACTTCAACAGCCTTGACAAAATTACCAGCGACGGCGGACACTTCGTATTCCCGGCGGCCGCTACAGACAAGCAGAAGGAGAATTTCTTCAAAAAGGTGATTGGCACATATACTTTTGATTAACATGTGTTCGTCCATATAATCGTGCGGCACTGGAGCGATTCCAGTGCCGCTTTGCATTTGATCTAAAACACTTCTCGAAGGTCTATCCTGCAGCCTTCGAGAACATTGACCGGCACGGTTTCTTCTTCGCCATAGGCTTTGTTTACGTATTCGCCGTTTTTCAATATGTTGACGGCAACCTTCTTGCCATCAGGGTCTACTATCCAGTATTCGCGAACCCCTGCTTGCAGGTATTTGTTGAATTTCAACACCCTGTCCCTGCTCAATGTTGACGGCGAAAGAACCTCCACCACCATGTCCGGCACACCCTTGCAGCTCTTGCCCTCAATTTTAGCTTTGTCGCACACTATAAGAATATCAGGCTGAACCACAGTATCGTCGCCGCTGGCTGCATTGAGCCTCACGTCCAGTGGCGCGATGAACGCTTCGCATGGTTTGCCTCGCAGGAAAAGGTGCAGTTGAAAAAACAAGCTGCCGACGACTCTTTGATGTTCCGGTGTCGGTTCCGGCGACATCAGAAATATTACGCCGTCAATCAATTCACACCTTTTTTCGTCATCCCAGCTAGCGTAATCCGAATATGTGTAACGATCGTTCTCCATTAGCTGGGGCGGCCTAGTGCTTCTCCCTTTTCGCAGGCCTCGATCACGTGCATCGCCAGTACCGAGGTGGTGACTGTTCCGACCCCGCCGGGGACCGGAGTTATGCTTCCTGCGACCGGCTCAACGCTCTCAAAGTCCACGTCGCCGCACAGATTGCCGTTTTCATCCACGTTGATGCCCACGTCGATCACCGTAGCGCCCTCGTTTACGAAGGAATCCTTCACCATTTTCGGAACGCCGGCCGCAGCAATCAGTATTTCAGCCTTCCGGCACTCCCCCGCAAGGTCCGCAGTCCTTGTGTGGCATATCGTAATCGTGGCGTGCTCCTTCAGCAGTAACATAGAAAGCGGCTTTCCGACCACCATGCTGCGCCCGACTAGGGTAACCCTTTTCCCCTTTAGCGGAATCCCAAAATGCTTCAAAAGCTCCATGACCGCCTGGGGCGTACAGGGCGCGTACCCTGTTTCGTCAGCCGCAAACACTTTGGCTATGTTGGCAGGGCTCATGCAGTCCATGTCTTTCTCCGGGCTGATAATGCCTTTTACCGCCTCCTCGTCGATGTGTTTTGGCATGGGGCGGAACACAAGCAGCCCGTGTACAGACTCGTCAGCGTTGATTTTCTTGAATTCTTGGATGAATTCCTCGTTGGAAACATCAGCCGGGAAGTTAAACACTTTGCACAAAAGGCCTATGCCGCTGCACCTTTTAACCGCGCCCTTTTCATAGGACAGGTCATCAGGCCGTTCCCCAATCCTAACGATCCCCAAGCACGGTGTTTTCCCTTTTCGTTTTAGTTCCAAGACCCGGGACGAAAGGCTTTCCTTCATCCCGTTAACTACTTCTATGCCTTTAAGCAGTGTTGCCATAACAATCCTCCAATCAAAACAGCCCCGATATCTTCCCTGTGTTGTCCACGTCGATCTTTTCAGCCGCCGGCAGCTTCGGGAGCCCCGGCATGGTCATAATTTCGCCGGTCAGCGCCACCACGAACCCCGCGCCAGCCGAAACCTTTGCGTTCCTCACCGCAATGTTGAACCCTTTCGGCGCACCGAGCTTCTTCTGGTCGTCAGACAGTGAATACTGCGTCTTAGCCATGCAGACTGGGAACTTCCCAAACCCCAGGCTTTCAAGCTTGTCGAGCTCCTTTACTGCCGTTGGCGCAAAATCCACGCCGTCCGCGCCGTAAACGTTTTTCGCTATCGCGGTGATTTTTTCCCTGAGCGTCAGGTCTTCGTCGTAGGCAAACTTAAAGCTTGACATGTTGCCGTCGATTATCCGCAGCACTTCGTTTGCCAAGTCTATGCCGCCTTCGCCGCCTTTGCCCCAGACTTCCGACAAGGCGACGTTTGCGCCGTATTCCTTGCATTTTTCCCGTATGAGTTCAAGTTCTGCTTCCGAGTCGTCCGGGAACCTGTTAATTGCCACAACAGACGCAAGGCCAAAGTTCTTGCTCATGTTCTCAATGTGCTTGAGCAGGTTCGGAAGGCCGGTTTCAAGCGCCGCAAGGTTTTCTGTAGCGAGGTCCGCTTTTGCCACTCCCCCGTGGTGCTTGAGCGCCCGGACAGTAGCGACGATAACGCAAGCCGAAGGTTTTATCCCTGCAATCCTGCACTTGATGTCGCAGAATTTCTCTGCGCCAAGATCTGCGCCGAAGCCCGCTTCCGTGACTACGTAATCAGCCAGCTTCAGGCCCATCCTAGTTGCCATGATGCTGTTGCACCCATGTGCTATGTTCGCAAAAGGCCCGCCGTGCACGAAGGACGGGGTATGTTCAAGTGTCTGTACAAGGTTCGGCTTTAGCGCGTCTTTGAGGAGGGCAGCCATTGCGCCGTGGGCGTTCAGCTCCCCTGCCGTGACTGGCTTTTCGTCCCTGGTGTACCCGACTATAATTTTCTTCAAATTTTCCTTCAGATGGTCGATGTTCTTTGAGAGGCACAGGATCGCCATTATTTCCGAAGCCACCGTAATGTCGTACCCGTCTTCACGAGGCACGCCGTTGGTGCGGCCGCCCAGCCCGTCCACTACAAACCGAAGCTGCCTGTCGTTCATATCGACGCAGCGCTTCCACGTGATTTTGCGCGTATCCACGTTCAGGGCGTTCCCTTGGTAGATATGGTTGTCCAGCATCGCTGCAAGCAGGTTGTTGGCTGCCCCGATTGCGTGGAAATCGCCAGTGAAGTGCAAGTTTATGTCTTCCATTGGCACGACTTGGGCATACCCGCCCCCGGCAGCGCCGCCCTTTATGCCAAACACTGGCCCCAGCGATGGCTCGCGTAGCGCCAAGATGACTTTTTTGCCAAGTTTGTGCAGGGCGTCAGCCAGCCCGACGCTGGTCGTCGTCTTCCCTTCCCCCGCCGGAGTCGGCGTTATGGCCGTCACGAGAATCAGCTTGCCGTCCGGCTTGTCCTTCATCTCGTCCAAAAGGCCGTAGTCCACTTTTGCCTTGTACTTTCCGTAGTGCTCCAGCTCGTCCGCCGTAAGGCCTATCTGTTCAGCTATCCTCTCGATAGGTTCCATCTGTGTGCCTTGCGCAATTTCGATGTCGCTTTTGTAACCCATTAACGAATCCTCCTTAAAAATTAGATGTATTGTTAACAACAAACGTTTATAACCAAAATCAATACTCGGTGGGCATTTTCGCCAGTTCAGCCATGCCAAACACTGGGCCGTCGACGCATACGTACTGCTTTCCGATGTTGCATTTGCCGCATTTGCCCACGCCGCAAGTCATTCGCATTTCCAAAGTGGTGTACAGCCTCTCAATCGGCAGCCCCAATTCGGTCAAGCTAGCCTGCACCGCCTTGATCATTACAGGCGGTCCGCAGAGTATGGCGTACATGTTGCTGAAATCAAGCTTCATTTCCTTGACTAGGTTGTGGGGGAACCCGACTTTTTCATTCCAGCCCGGCTCGGGGTTGTCGATGGTCAGGTCGACGGCGGTATCAGCAGTGGCTTTCCATTCTCCGTACTCGTAGGCGAATATATGGTCCTTGCTGGTCCTTGCTGCCAGAAGCATGTTGATTTTCCCGTACTTTGACCTGTTTTGACCGTCTAGGGCATACAGGATGAACGGCCTGAGCGGCGCGAGGCCGAGGCCGCCTGCCACGAAGAACAGGTCGCTCCCTTCCATCCCCTCAAGGGGGAACGTGTTTCCGAAAGGCCCCCTGATCCAAACAAAGTCGCCGATGCGCAGCGAATGAATCATGTCAGTGACTTTCCCGGTCCGTTTTACCGTAATTTCGTAATACCCCTTTTCCAAGGGCGAGGAAGCGAACCCAAAGGGGCACTCCCCGATGCCAGGAACGGAGAATTCCACAAACTGGCCCGGCAGAAAAACCATCGGCGTCCCGTCTGCAGCCCTCAATTTGAACGTTTTGACGTCAAGTTCGTCAGAAAACGTTTCCTGCACTATGTCAATTATCTCGGTTTTTACCGGCAGGTACGGATTGTTCACGGCAGCACCTCCATAATGCTTTCAACTACTTTTTTGATGTTCATGCCTGCAGGGCAGCTCCTGATGCACCTGCCGCAGCCTGTGCATGCGGTGTACCCGAAAATCTTGTTTATGTACAGGTACTTGTGCAGGACCCGCTGGCGGAACCTTTCTTTGACAGAAGCCCTCGGGTTGTGGCCTGATGCGTGCAGGGTGAACTGAGGGTACATGCAGCTGTCCCAGCACCTGTACCGCTTCGTCTCGTTGAATCCGGAGACGTCCTTGAAGTCAAAGCAGTGGCACGAGGGGCATATGAACGTGCACATGCCGCAGCCTTGGCAAATTTCAGTCGCCTTTTCCCAATCGATGATGTCGAAAAGCTCCCTGTCCTCGATGTTTTTGTCCAGCTCCAGCTTCTTTATGCCAGCAGCGGGCGTTTCTGCAGTTCTCTCAGCCGCTTCGATGCCTTTTGTTTCGTCAAACCCGGAAAGCAGCCCCCTCCCTTTGTCTGATAGGCACGTAACTGTGTAGCCGCTGCCGCCTTCGTCTTCGTGCAGCATGATGTCGCTGAAATCGGAGAACGTTCTGTCAAAGCCTCTTTCTGCGCAGAAGCAGCCGGGTTTTTCATTTGCGCAGCCCACTGCTATCAAAACGCTGCTTTCAAAGCGCCTCATAAAGAAGGGGTCTTGGAACTTTCCATCCGTTAGCACGGCGTGAAGCACTCGCAGGGCCTCGGCGTCGCAGGGTTTCGCGCCGAATACGACTGTTTTTTTGTCGTATTCGCTTTCCAAAACGTCCCCCTCCAAAAATGTCATCAGGTTTTCTGTCTGCGGCATGAACGCTTCTTTTGGGGATTTGTACGGAATGTCGTCGCTTATGACTATCTTTTCGGCATCGGTGACTGTCACGAAGTCCAGCACTTTGCCGTTCCATACCGGCGCAAGCAGCAAGACGTCTTCTGCCGCCGCAAGCCTCTTCAGTATTTTATTCAGGGTTTCTTTTGAAATGAAGCTGCTACTCATGGTCGTCACCCCCCAAAAAGCCTATCTCCCGGTCGTTTGCGTCGTATGAAGCCATGACAGGATCCGCTTCAGTATCAAACCCCGCCCGGAATCCGTACATGTCTTCAACGAACCCAGTCGCTTCCCTTATAAGGTAACGCACGTCCACGCCGGAAGCGCACACCCTTTCGCATGCGCCGCATTCCACGCACCTGCCCGCCAGATGCGCCGCCCGCCCAAGGTGGTACATCATCTTCGCGCTTTGCCCCGGCTCTGCCGGCTGCCAGTTCGGAACGCCCCTGTCCATGAAGCACACCGGGCAGTAGCAGCCGCAGCAGGCCTGCCTGCATGAATAGCACAGGATGCATTTGCCGATCTCTTTCTGGAATTTGCCGAAATCCCCGGTCATGCCGCCTGGTTCTTCTATTTTGGTGCTGCTTTTGTCTGGTAAATCAGGGTTTTCTACCCTGACGTCGTACACCGGCGGCGTTTTAACGCTGCATTCTGCGCACCACGGAAGCTTTTCACCATCGCTGCCGGCCATGCCCTCGCAATCCACGCCTATTATGTATACATTCTCCCGGTTGAGCTGGTTTTCAGCAATGTAGTTGACGATTCCGCGCACGTCGCAGGGTTTTGCCACAACCCCGGTTTTCTTGTCCCTCTTATCGTAGGCGTACGTGCAGAGGTTTGCCACGCAACGCTGATCCCAGCAAAGGGCGTCCGCCTCCTCAGGCTTTCCGCACATGCAGGGGATTCGCGCACCGTCAATGCCGCCTTCTGCATAGCCGATAACTGTGTCAACCGTGCCTTTTTCCAGCAAGTCTTTGCATATTTCCTTTATCTTACCCCTCTGGGCATCAAAACTCATACCGTTACCTCTCTTCTCGGCAGCTGCCTGCAGGCAGAACTGGCTGCCCGCTCGTGGGAACCTGGCCCAGCTTTTCCACTTTTTCAGTAACTTCCTTTACTACTTCGGCGAACCTGCCGCCTTCCGACGCGGACACCCACGTGAAATGCACCCGATCCGGGTTTACCCCCGCTGTTTCAAGCAGCTTCTTGAGCACAGTGAACCTGCGCCTGGCGTACATGTTGCCTGTTAAGTAATGGCAGTCGCCGGGGTGGCAGCCTGACACCATGACGCCGTCAGCGCCTTCTGTCAGTGCTTTGATGATGTACGCAGGGTTGATCCTGCCGGAGCAGGGGACCCTTATCACCCTTATGTTGGGCGGGTACTGCATACGCCCCGTCCCTGCCAAATCCGCGCCGGCGTAGCTGCACCAGTTGCACAGGAAGGCGATAATTTTTGGTTCCCAGCCCTTTTTCGCTTCCACGTCGCCGCGAAGCAGGTATTCTATCTCGTTTATGACCTGCATGTCCGAGAAGCCGCCAACGTCAATAGCCCCGCAGCGACAGTTCGCTGCACATGTCCCGCAGCCTTTGCAGAGCACGTCGTTGAGCACGGCTTTCTTTGCCGCCTTTCCTCTTATCAGAAGCTCCTCCACCGTTATGGCCTTGTATGCGCAAACCTTTTCGCAAGCGCCGCAGCCAACGCAGAGGTCCTTGTCGACTGCTGCAATAGCCCCCTCTGATTCAAGGAATTCCTTTGATATGACTGTTCCCGCCCTTGCAGCGGCAGCCTTGCCCTGCACAATCGACTCTCTCAAGTTCTTGGGGTTGTGAGCAAGTCCGCATAGGTAGACCCCCTCGGTGGCGAAATCCACAGGGCGCAGCTTCACATGGGCTTCAAGGAAGAACCCTTCCTGCGTCATAGGCACCTTGAGCATCTGGGCGATGGCCTTGTTTTCCTCTGTGTCCGGCTCTATCGCGCTGGCAAGCAGCAGCAAGTCTGCCCTGTACGCCACATCCCTTGAAAGCAGCGGGTCTTTTGCGCTGACCTCAACGAAACCCTCCATTTGGGCAACAGCAGGCTTTGCATCGTCTTCATACCGCACGAACTGTACGCCCATCTGCCTCGCCCGCCTGTAGAAGGTTTCCGAAAGGCCGTATGACCTAATCTCCCTGTATAGCACCGTGACGTTGATGTCACTGTTGTATTCCTTTATAATAATCGCATTTTTGATAGACTGGCTGCAGCAAACCCTGCTGCAATACGGGTTGCTTTCGTCGCGGGAACCTGCGCAGAGCACCATCACCACATCTTTGATCCCCGAAAGGCAGCCTTCGCCGTTTTTAAGCCTCTTCTCGAATTCGAGCTGCGTCGCCACGTTTGGGCTCTTTCCATATAGGTAGGCATCTGGTTTCTTTTCCGACGCCCCAACGGCAACGACTACAACGCCGTGCTCTATCTTTGTTGCGCTCTCTGCCTCCCGGCAGTCTTCTGCGCTGCCTGCCGGCGCATCGCCTTCGGCTTCCGCTCCGGGCTGTCCCAACGCCTCTATCAGAGTTGTAAAATTGCCAACAAAGCCGCTGATGTCCTTTATCTTCGAATTAAGGTGCACCGTGATGTTCGGATCCTCCTCCGCGTCCCTAATGAAGCCCGCAAGATAACCCCCGGCTGGGCGCCCGAAAAGGGTGGTGCTTAGGCTTCTGGCATTGCCGCCCAGTCCCCCCGTCTTTTCAACGATGTGAACGCTGTAGCCCATGCCGGATAGTTCAAGGGCCGAAGACAGGCCGGCTGCTCCGCCGCCTATCACCAAGGCCGCCTTGTTGACGTCAAGCCTTTTCCTTGTGAGCTGTTTTGCGTAAACGGCTTTCCCCACTGCCATCCTGACCAGCTCCTTGGCTTTGAACGTGGCCGCTTTTGCGTCTTCCATATGAACCCATGAACACTGGTCCCTGATATTTGCCATTGTGAGCAGGTAAGGGTTTAGCCCCGCCTTTTGCAGGACGCTTTGAAACAGCGGTTCGTGAGTCCTAGGCGTACAGGAAGCCACTACTATCCGGTTCAGGCTGTGTTCCTTGATCCTGTCCAGCATGACTGTCTGGAAATCCACCGAACAGGTGTAGAGCCCTTCCCCTGCAAATGTCACAAAAGGCAGCGTCTTCGCGTATTCGACGACTTCGCCCACCGAAAGGAACCCTCCGATGTTCACGCCGCAGTTGCAGACGAACACCCCTGTCCTGATAGGTTCCTTTGACACATCGCGCACCAGCGTTTCCACCTCTTCCCTGAAAAACGCAGGGTAGTCTTTGTACAAGTCGACGTCTGTATTGCTTGCAGCTTTTGCAGCAGCACCAGCCGCAGCACTGGCTTCTATTACGGTCTCTGGGATGTCCTTTGGCCCCGTCGCCGCACCGCAAGCCATTATGCCTGCCCGGGACGACTGCGGTGCTGACATTTCGCCTGTCCATATGAAACCGTGCCTGTCTGTTTTGACCTTCAGCTTGCTGCACAGCTCGATGTTTTCTTCCTTTGGCGCTATGCCCACTGACAGCACCACCATGTCGTATTCCGACTTGTGCACACTGCCGCCAGTGTCCGCATGCCTTAGCAGGATGTTTCCCGTCGCTTTGTCCCTTTCTGTCTCGGCCACTCTGCTTCTTATGAAATTGATCCCGTATTTGGCTTTGGCCGAATCAACGTACTTGTCGAAATCCTTGCCGTAAGCCCTCATGTCCATGTAGTAGATGTCTATTTTTTCTGCTTCCGGCAAATGCTCTTTTGTTATTTCGGCCTCTTTCACTGCGTACATGCAGCAGACAGCTGAACAGTAGTCGGCGCTGCACTGGTGGTCCCTTGAGCCTACGCACTGGATGAACGCAAGCCTCTTCGGGGGTTTTCCGTCTGAAGGCCTCTGAACGTGCCCGGCAAATGGGCCCGACGCCGACAGTATCCTCTCGTATTCAAGGCTTGTCACGACGTCTGCGTATTTCGAGTAGCCAAATTCGGCAGGTATTTCCGAAGACAAGTCATAGCCGGGCGCTAGCACGACTGCGCTGACAGGTATTTCGAAAACCTCTTCTGCCTGATCGTAGCAAACGGCTTTTGAGCGGCAGGCTTTTTCGCAAAGCCTGCAGTGGCGGCAGGCCGAATCGTCTATCACCGCCTTGTTCGGGACAGCTTGGGCGTATGGCTTGTACACCGCTTTACGTTTTCCTATCTCCATGTCGAACTCGCTCTTCACCGAGACAGGGCAGACGCTTGTGCAGTCGCCGCAGCCTGTGCATTTTTCCTCGTCGATGTACCGCGGCCTTTTTCTCACTACCGCTGTAAAATCTGGTGCTTCCCCTCTTACCTCCACAAGTTCGCTCAATGTAAAAGTTTTCACCAGCGGATGGTTATAGCAAGCTGTAACCTTGGGTGCTAGTATGCACGCTGAGCAGTCGTTGGTCGGAAAGGTCTTGTCAAGCTGAGCCATCCTGCCCCCGATGCTTGGGGAGCTTTCTACCAAGAATACCGGTATCCCCATATCCGCAAGGTCGGCTGCCGCCTGTATGCCTGCAATCCCCCCGCCTACTACCATTACCGGCTTTTTCATTTGCTTCTCTCCTCGATTAATTCGTTTACTTTTTCAAGCCTTTGCACTCTGGCGTCGTAGTCGGCTTTTTCGACCGCAGCTGCAAAGCTTTCGTCAAACATTCCCTCTTTCACCGCAATCAAGCGCAGCGCCCTTACCACATCGGCAAAACGGACGTCCTGGGGGCAGTGGGACACGCAAGTGTGGCACTGGTAGCATTTCCAAATTTCGCTGGAGTTTAACAGTTCGTCCCTCATTCCAAGCAGTATCTTGCGCATGATGTTCCTTGGGTTGTAGCCCGGCTCGATCTCGCTTATCGGGCACCCTGCGGTGCATGTCCCGCACAGGAAGCAGTTCAGCACACGCTCGCCGCCCGGCTGCGAAGCCACCTCTTTTTTAAAACTCTGTTCAAAATTCTTGATCTGGCTCATTTTTCGCCTCTCCTTATTCTATGACTGGCCTTGGCAGGAATCCGGATTTTTCAACGAGAGTCTGCACTATGCTCTCCCACCCGATGGCCATTATGTGTATACCGCTTACACCTTCGACTTTGCGAAGCTGCGCGATCAGGTCCAGTGCGATGCTCACGCCCTCGCTGTCGTAGTTCCCCTGCCCTGCGGCCCTCATCCTCTCGACAAGTGCGTCCGGCACGAGCATGCCAGGCACGAGCTGGGTCATTTCAATTGATTTTAGCGACTTGTTGACCACGATGCCGGCTATTATGTATGCTTTTTTGTGAAGGTCCAGGCTCCTTACTTTTTCCATCCATTCCTCAAATTTCGCTACGTCGTAAATTGCCTGGGTTTGGACGAACTGGGCGCCGGCTCTTATCTTTTTCCTGAGCCTTATGAGCTGGAGCTCCTCTGGGTCGGCAAAGGGGTTGACCGTGGCGCCGAGGAAGAACTCCGCCGGGAACTTGCACTTGCTGCCACCCATGAATATGCCTTCCTCCTTCATCCTCCTCAAAGAGTCCAAAAGCTGGATCGAATCCACGTCGTACACGTTTTTCGATTGAGGATGGTTCCCGAAGCTCTGATGGTCCCCGGAAAGAATGAGCAGGTTTCTGAGACCCAGCGCGTACGCCCCCAAAAGGTCGCTCTGTATGGCTATCCTGTTCCTGTCCCTGCACGTCATCTGCACGACAGGCTCGACTCCGTTTATGCTTGCCAGGTACGACGCCGCAATGCTGGACATCCTCACCACAGCCGTCTGGTTGTCGGTAACGTTTGCCGAGTCGATTATTCCTTTGAGCTCGCTTGCCTTCTTGACCACGAAGTTCGCGTCGGCGCTCATCGGCGGCCCTATTTCGGCTGACACCGAGAATGCGCCTGATTCAAGTATTTTCTGCAAATTGCCTTTTTCGCCAGGCATAACCTCACCTCACATCTTCACGTACTACGGACCTCGGCCCGCCGTCCCTGCTGGTCCGCCAATCCCTGATCTCGTTTATTTCGAGCAGCTCGTCCAGCCTGCCGAGCCGTTTCATCCTGTCGTAAATCAACTGCCACGCGCAGTCTGTATCCGGGTCTATCTCGCATGTTCCAGAAGACGAACCGCCGCAGGGGCCGTTGAAATTGCTCTTTGAGCACCTTGCCACAGGGCACACGCCGCCTGTTTTCGCAAGCATGCAGTTGCCGCAGCCCTGGCACATTTCGGTCCAGTAGCCTATGTCCCTGTTCACTCCTATAAATTCTGTGTTCAGCCCGGGCAGCACCACCTTGTCGGGGAATTTCTCTGCCAAAAACTGCACCCCGGCTCCGCACCCCAAGGACAGTATGCACTCCGCACTGTCAAGCGCCTCCTCGTTTTCGTCGAGGAACTCCATGTCGCACTGCCTTGTGGGCGTGGTGACAGACGTTTTAATGCATCTGCCGCGCGCCTTGGCCTCGATTTCGAGGGCGTCCGCCAGCCTTATCGCCTCTTTCTCGCCTCCCGACATGCAAACGGTGACGCATGTGCCGCATGCCGCTATGACTGCGGATTTGAAGCCCTCAAGGGACCCTATTATCTCGTCTATGCTTTTCTGTTCAGCAATTATCATTCAGCACCTCCAAAATTTCGTCCCTTGCGGCGTTTGGCATGGCATGGGACGTCTTTATGCAGTAAGCCCTCTTGTTGCTTACCCCGGCTTTTTCAAGCACCGCCGAAAGCCGCGTGGCTTGTTTGCATGCGCTCTGGTTGCCTGTAAAATGCCTGCACGCGTCGTCCATGCAGACGAGGGCTATCACTTTCCCGTAAGACCGCAATGCGCCTGACATCTGCTCAAACCCTATCCTGCCGCCGCAGGACACAGTTTCGCAATCTATCTTTGCCGCAAGTTCGCCAAGCCCCGGCAGTATCTCCCGAAGGGCGATTTCCCCGGAGTTCTCGCAGCAGAATATCTTGGTTTTTCCCGATTTGCCGGGTGCGCTTGCAGCTGAAAATTCATCTCCCGACATCGCAATCGCGTTGCCCGGGCATACAGCCGCGCAGGCACCGCACCCCTCGCACGCGCTTTCCATGTTTTGCATCACCCTGTTCTCCTCATCTGGAGCCATGGCTCCGTGAGGGCAGGCGCGGTAGCAGGTGTAGCAGAAAGCGCATTTGTCCCCGTCTACTGTTGCGTGGTTTTTGTCGCTTGTATCGCCATTTACGTCGGCGCAAGCCATGGAACCGATGAATTCCAAGGTTTCCTGCAGCCAGCTTTCGCAATTGTCCGGATTTAGGTAGTAAACACCTTTCCTCCCGGTAAGGGCAGAGGCCAGGAAATACCTGTCCTCATTGACAAAGCCCGCTTCGTCTGCTTTCAGCCGCAGCTTTTTTGCGAGCCTCGCAAACTTGTCAGGCACCCCGTGCCCACTGTCCGTGGCTATGAATTGGGTGTTCAGGTCGACGTCATGCACCCCGTCGGAAATTTCTACGTCGAAGCTTCCTGTGCCCTTGTCGTAGGATACCGCCAGCTTTTCGTATTTAATAAACGTAACGCCGGCCCTCCTGGCTTTTAGGTACATCTCCTCGCAGCCGCTTGCCGCCGTGCGCATGAATCTGAAAACAAAAGCGACATTGACCTTGTTCGACGCCAGTGCAAGCGCTTCCTCAAGCGCCCTCGCCGTTGAAGCCGGCGGCGACTCGTTGAAATAATCCAGCAGGACGACCACCGGGCTTTTTGTCTTTGAAGCCCGTATCCTTTCCATGGCTGCTGCGTCAAAGAGTGGCGACGGCATGCCGCCGCCCATGTCCGGCACAGGTTTTCTGTGCGGTTCCGTTACGATTGCAAGCGCGACCTCAACCTCGCCTGAGCCGGTTTTGACCTTGAAATTCCCGGCCTCTCCCGAAAAGGACTTTATCGCGTCTGCGTCAGCAATTATTACAGAGGAATACCCTTGCTTTGCCAAGTAGTTCGCCAGTTCTTCGTTTATTTCGTTTTGGCCTATAATCAATACGTTCATATCTTCCTCCATCGGGAAAGGACTTCCTTCGCAACTGCGGCAGAGTCAGCCCAAGTTTCCTCTATTTTCATCGGCCGTTTTGCACAGCCGGAAACGAAAACCCCTGAATCCCAACTGTTTTCTGCGCTTTTCAAAAAACCGTCCTTATCCTGGCTGAGCCTGCATAGCTCGGCTGTAATGTCCGCGTCATCCGGCGGGTGTATCCCTTCCGAAAGCACGACTATGTCGAATTCACGTTTGCAGACTCTGCCGCGCACCATGTCTTCGTATTCGACGACAGCCGGCGCGCCGGCTGTTATTTTGAGCGGCCTGCTTTTTATGAACTCCATACCCAGCCCCTGCAAACCAGCGAAATAGTCGCCGTTTGCTACCGCCTGAAGCTCCATGTAGAAAAACGTTATCCCGCATTCCGGGTAAATCTGCCTTATCACCTTAGCCGCCCGCGTAGAATAGGAGCAGCACACCCGCGAGCAGTACATCGATCCTTCTTTCTTGTCGCGGGAACCCACGCACTGTATGAAGCACACGCTCTGGGGCACCTTGTCAAAGAGGGTCTCTTTGCCCCTTCCCTTCATGAGCGCCTCAAGCTCAAGCCCCCTTATTATGCCTTGCCTTCCGTCGATCTGCAAATGGCCGCTGGCTGCTGGGGATTCCTCAAACCCCGTTGCAACGACGATGGACGCAAGGCTGTTGAAGTACCGCACCCCTTCCGGGGTTTTGAGCACGGCCGAATAATCCCCCGGCCCACCTGTTACGTCCACAAGCTTTGCGTTGCAAATTATGTCTATGTTTGAATTTTTTTCGGCCTTTTCCCAAAGCCCGCCTGCAAGGCACACCCCGCAGTTGTTGCACTTGTCTGTTGCCTTGCACCCGTAGCTCCTGACCTTGCCGCCAGCCCGCCCGGTTTTCTCCGCAACCGTGACTTTTGCGCCCACGGCAGCCAGTTCGCACGCAACGGCGCATCCAGACAAGCCTCCGCCAATCACAAGCACTTGAAACATGTTTTTCTCCTCGAACACATAAATTAGGCTACGCCAAAGCTTTTACCTGTACCTCTCCTGCGCTGCCTCTTTCTTCATAATAAATAATATCTGAACTTGGCAATATTTTTTATCATTTCTTACAGTTGTTTTGGTATTATTTTAAGTTTATTCAGAGAATATTTTCATTCTCGGCATAATTGCCATTAGTTTTTATGATTATTTTATCATTTTTGTGAATGCTCACTTTGGCGGCCTAAAAGCGGCAAGAATGTCTTTTGCTTCATCGTTTGCCAAATCGTAGTGGCTTTCCAAAATGAATGCCGCTCTTTCGCGAGTGTTGATGAATTCGGATTCTATGTGCTCTGCATAGGCAATTGCTTCAAGCATTTCCTGCTCTTTGCTGTATTCCGGGTAGACAATAGATATCTTTTTCAGGTGGCTCCAATTCGCACGTGTTCTGTTTGCTCCTGTTGACGAAAGCAGTATTTCACATATTGGTTCAGTATTTTGTTTTCGCTTTCCAAACTGCGCTCATACACCTTTGAAAAAGGCGGGTTTGTGATTGCCACGTCAAAATAATTCACAGAATCCGCGACTATTTCGCCAAGTTCCTTTTTCTCTATAATTGCCTCTGCATCGTCAGCAGCCTCGTCAATCTGAGGATTTTTGTCCAATGCGTCCGTATTGAAAATCTTAGTGCCGCCATCACCGTGCAAATACATGTTCAGCCTTGCAACCCTTGAAAGGTTGGGGCCTTTTCCAACGTCAATGCCAACGATGCAGCTCTTTCGTATTTTTTCTTTCAGCTCGTCTTTTTCCGTGCGTGACAAATTAGTTAACGCCTCGACTCTGCTCCATGCGTCGGCAAAAACATCTATCAAAAATCCACCCGTGCCGCAACAAGCATCAACGACCGTATCCGTGTGATAGCTTCCATCGTCCATCCTTGAATGAACTTTCAATTGGGCAAGGCCGACTCCCATCTTGATAAGCGATCGTGGAGTAAAAAACTGCCCCAGATCTTTGCCGCGCATTGTTGCGCTCAGAAATGTTTCGAAAAGCCTTCCGTTCAAATCCGCGTCTATCCCAAACAGAAACATCTTTTCTAATTTTTGCACCACTCCAAAGATTGTTTCAGGACGCAGGTTTATCCGTTCGGCCGCATTGAAAAAGCGTTTTCTTTCCCCCAGCGCAATTTCAGTTTCCATCCTAGCAACGAATGCGCGAAACTGTATGTCTGACATCGGATTTGCCGCGTTCTTCTGCTCTCGCTCAATCCATGCTGTTGAAAACCTAACATCCTCAGCGGGCACAAGGATTTTTTGTTCGGTAAGAGCCTCGGGGTACTTGTCTTTTATTTCTTTGTCGGACATCAGCTTTAGGGCAACAAGTTTTACAAATTCAGAGAACGCCTCGCTTTGGCTGATGTTGTCTTTCCTGTAGATGCGCTGGTGGCACCACGAAAATGCAGCGTTGACTTCAGGCAAGCTTTCTTTTACAATGCAAAAATTCAAATTGTCCCGTGCTGTCATTTGTCAGTAACTCCTTCTCCTTAACAATCATATCATACCACGCTTGAAAAGCAAGCGTGAACGGCTGTTCTTCTCTTATTATACGCGAACGGCTGTTCGTTGTCAAGCAGAAAAATCACACTGCCGCGCTATCGCGACATCATGCTAAGTCAACCAAGCAACTGCGCGAGCACCGGCAATAGGACCGGCACCGCAAAAGTCAGCACCGTCCCTGTGATCAACGCCACAAACCCGAGCTCCACGCCCACAAACTTGCTCACCGGCACCAGCATGGTGTCCATGTTCCCCGCAGCGCCCCCTGCGATTGGTGCCCCCTTGCCTACCTTTATGAGCAGTGGCAGCAGCAGCACAGTGAAAAACTCCCTGAACACGTTCACAAGGAACCCGTAGGTGCCGGTTTTTATTCCGTATGCCTGTGTCATGAACGCCCCCGTTATGCTGTAATAGCTCATGCCGCTAGCCGACAGCACGGAAACATGCGGCGCAAGGCCCATGAAAAGCCCCGCAGCTGCGCCCCCCGTCAAGCTTCCGATTAATATGGCGACAGGCAGCAAAGCAACTCTCCACCCGAGCGTCTTCATGTAGCCAAACACACCCCTGTGTTGCGAAAGCCCTATCCCTACCGTAACGTACAAGACAGCCAGCGATACAAGGAAGCACCTGTTTACGGCATCAAGGCATTCAGCCGGGACAGCAAAATACCCTGCTGCGGCGCCAACTACAATGCAGGCCGGTATGACCCATACAAGCGGTGAACGTTTCTGCTCTGAATCAGCCCCCGCATCCGCGCCGGTACCCATCTGCTCGTCAACCAGCCTGTTTTTCAGCCTGTCTAGGGGAAGCAGCGTTTTTTCCAGCAAAAATACAAGAAGCACGCTGAAGAATACCGCACACAAAGCGATTACTGCGCATTGGAAACCAATCACCCCAATGCTTTCGATCACCGTGTCGTCCGCGCCGACGCTAATGCCGATGGCAAACATGAGGACAACAAGCGCAGCATTTCCAACATATTCGATTGCCACAAGAGCTTTGCCCGGCAATTTGACCAAGCCAAGCAATGCGCCCAAGCCCAAAAAAACAAAAGGAAAATACCATGTCATGTTCTTGCCCTCCGGTGAACGTCTTTTCTTCTTGTTCTTTGTTAGCGATTTTAGTCCGCAAGTCACTAACGCGGGCTATCGCCCACAACCCAGATGGGGCTCTGCCCCATACCCCGGCGAAACTCGGAAATGAATTCCTCGTTCCTCACGCGGGCGATGCCCGCGCACCGCGCATATGCGCGGTGTTTAGTGACTTAGGGACATTGTTTTCTTGTTTTTTATTTGCGCTACGAGCCCCTAAGTCACTAACTGCACACAATTATACTACACGGGCATGGGTTGTTCAATCATTGTTTTCTATTGACAGCCCCTCCATGTTATGCTATTATGTAGTTAATGACATATGCCACTAACTATATAACGATTCTATGAGACGAGGTGATAGGCTTGAACGACAGCCAGCCAATCTTTCAACAAATAATTGACAGGATTGAAAGCGACATTATTACAGGCGTTTATCAAACCGACGGATTGATTATTTCTACAACGCAAATTTCAAAGGTTTATTCTGTCAACCCGACAACAGCAGTCAGGGCAATTGGCAAGATGACCGACTCGGGCACCCTGTATAAAAAAAGGGGAATTGGCATGTGCGTCGCGGAAGGGGCGAGAGAAAAAATCACAGCCCGGCGCAAAGACGCTTTTCTAAATCAAACGATTGACGCGCTGCTCACGGAAGCCAAAACTCTCGGTATTTCTGTGAAGGAGTTGATCCGCGCAATAAAAATCAAAGAAGGGGCAAACAATCATGATTAAATTCGCAAATGTAACAAAAAAATATGGCGGCACGGCTGCAGTTAACCGCGTATCGCTTGAAATCCCAGAGCAAGGTTTTTTCTGTCTGCTCGGCAGAAACGGGGCGGGTAAAACCACGCTTATGAAACTAATCGCCGGACATGTCGGCTCTACAGATGGCGAAATCACTGTTGACGGTAAACGGGTGTCTACAGGCCGAATGCCGGAGTGCGTTAATTTTATTGAAAGCGGTTCCGTGCAATTCAACATGAAAGTTTCCGATTTAATAGCCACCGCAGCTGCGCTTCAAGATGATTTTGACCGCGATTTTGCACAAGAAATGACCGAACGCTTTGAATTGAACACGGGCAAAAAATTCAGGCAGCTGTCTTTCGGAATGAAAACAATGCTGACGACGATTATTGCTCTGTCAAACAACTCGAAAATTATTTTGCTCGACGAACCGACACTGGGATTCGACGCAATAATGCGCGACCAGTTCAATACACTGTTGCTTGAAAGTTATCAAGCTCACCCGCGCGTAATTATAGTGTCAACGCATCTGATTGATGAAATTGCCAAAATAGCCGAACGGCTTATCATCATCGACAGCGGGAAAATTCTTTTAGAAACGGCCATTGACGATTTGGACGAAAAAGCCTATACATTATCGGGTTCGTCAAGTTTGGTCATGCCGCTGCTAGGCGGATTGAATTGCATCGGCAAAACGGCCATGGGGAGCGTCATGGCGGCGCATATCTACGACAACAGAATCAATCCACCCGCCGGTGTAGCCATTGACCGCTTAACCTTGCAAGATTTCTTTATTAACATCGTAGGAGGGAAGAGAAATGAAAAATAAATCGCTTGCAGTTGCAAAAACAAATTTCCGCAACATTAAAATAGCATATGCGCTTACAGTTGTCATTATGGTCTGTATGCTGGTACAGGACATTGGCATGCTCGTTATTGGCAGGGCGAACGGCAGCGGTTATTACGGCATTGAAGGAAATATGAACGTGAGCTTTGGCAATTATCTTTTTTTGCTCATTATTCTGAGCACGTTTTTTATTCCCCTTGTGAATTTTCGCAAAGTGATGAATCTCGGTGGGAAGCGTGCTGATTTTTTTAATGGCTGCGCGTTGACTTATGCCATTATGGCCGCCTCCGTGTCACTTGCTTGCGTAGTTTTATATTTAACCTATGACCGGATTATGGTGTCGCTATTGTACAATGGTGGAACGCTCGACGTTTTGTATTGGTTCGGTTGGATAAACAACGGAGCGGTAATTGCTTTTTTTCAAATGTTCGCCTTTTTGTTCTTGCTTGCAACTTTCTTGCATACGCTCATCGCCGCTCAGGACAAATGGTATGGATGGGTTGCCGACGTGCTAATTCTAGCAATTATCAGCGTATTTACGCCTATCGCAGCATTAAGAACGTCTTTGGTATGGTTTTTCAACATCATCATTTTCAATTCAAACGCCTTTGTGCAAATAGCCGCTTGCTTGATACTCGCGGTTGCAATTTATTCATTGAACAAATTGACATTTGCTCGTAAAGCGATTTGAACTGCACACTAAAGTGTACACAAATGCAGCATAGAATTCTAATTGACAATTGGAAATACTTGTAATATTATAGTCATTGAATAGAAGCTCTGGATACTTTGTTGAAATGGAGAGAAATTATGACTACGTTTGATCTGTTTTTTTTGGGGATTCCATTAGCTGCCGTGCTGTACATCCTCAGCCTTTTCAGGGACATCAAAGAGAAAGACAAAGGTAAAGAAAAAAGAAAACAGAAAATACTCATATGCGTCGCCATTTACGGGGTAGTTGCGGGTTTTTCTGTTTTGGGCGCGGTGTCTTACCAGTGGCCAAGCGATATTTTCGGAATACACCCGCCTGTTACCATAGATGCTGCACAACTGCCTTTCGACATGCATGCAGGTGAACCGGGAGATGAAGCGGGAGATGAAGCGGAAGATGAAAATAGCGACGAAGCTCCCGGCGACAAAGCCGAGGATTTGGAAGGCACGGCCGAGGATTCAGGAGTTGCGGCCGGAAATTCAAACGGCGCGGCCGGAAATTCAAATGGCGCAGCTGGGAGTTCAAAAGTCGCGAGTGGAAATTCAGAAGGCACGGACAAAAATTCAGAGGGCACTGGCGGAAATTTGAAAAACGATGACGCCGTTATTATTCCTCAACCAAACACCTTCATCATGTGCGAAGATGACGGCGCTCCCGAGAACGCCTTCCAAGACATGGCGCTCATGGGCATGTCGTCAAACGGCAACGACGGCTCAATAAGCATGAACAATGCAGACAAAGGCGTCAAAGCGAAGGTTGGCAGCGCTTCACTTAAATTCACTTATATGCCAGTCAATCCAGCAGAGCATTGGTCTGGGGTTGCGTTGCTTTGGGAACCGGGAATTTGGAATGCAAGAGGCCCTGACCTTAAGGAATACTCGCAGCTGACGTTTTGGGTGTACGGCAGCGGCGGGCAGGTGAAGTTTTTCCTCGAAGGCAACGGCGACAATAAAAAGCAAACAGCAAAAGTGGTTACGCTCAAAGAGGAATGGCAAAAAGTTGCGCTATCGACAGGCAATTGGGATTATATTAACATCCCATTCGGGTGGACCTGCAACCAGAGCGACCTCCTAGCGGCAGGCAACCCGGTCACGTTCTGGGTCGACGGCTTGCAGTTTGAATGAAAAGGAGAAGCACTATGAAAAACACCTGCAAATACATATACGCTATTATAGGATTCGCTTTAGGCACTGCCCTGTTTGGCTGCGTTATCGCGGCAGCGTCCAGCGTTACAGCCATGCCGTCAAATGACCGGGTCTACGTCAATGGCCAAGAAATCAATGCACAGGTATATAAAATCGACGGAGCGAATTACTTCAAGCTCAGGGACATAGCCGACGCCGTAGATTTCTCTGTCGCTTATGACGGGCGCCAGCAGCGCGTACTTATTGACCCTTCAAAGCCATATGATCCAAACGAGCAGCCTTACATCGCTCCTTATGTCCTGCAAAAAGACGACGGTGCGCCCGCAAACGCCTTTAAAGACATGGCTCTTATGGGCATGTACAACAACGGCGTCGACGGATCCGTCACCATGAACCTTGCGGACACGGGCGTTCCGGCGAAAACCGGGGACTCCTCCATGAAGTTCACTTATACGCCGAGTAAAGACGCCCGCCATTGGTCCGGGATCGCGATGCTTTGGGGATCTCAGGACTGGAAAGGAAAAGGCCCTAGCCTTAAGGGGTATGGCAAACTGACGTTTTGGGTCTGCGGCCACGGCGGCACAGTGAAATTCTTCATCGAGGGCGACGGAAGCGCACAAAAATCCACCATCGTCACGGTCGGAGAAGAATGGCAAAAAGTCACAATTGAGGTGGGCAATTGGGAGTACATCAATATTCCCTTTGGCTGGGCCTGCAACGAGCAAAATCCAAGCGCAGACGGCGCAACCATCACATTTTGGGTGGATGGGCTGCAATTCGAGTGAGCGGCAAAAGGAGGTAGTAAACATGAACCTTAATTTCGACATCAACCGTTTCAAAGTGCACGAGGACCTTCTTCCAACCGTCCAAATGGACGACAACTTTTTGGAATCCGTAAAGAACGGCACTTACACAAAAGACTGGGACAACTTGGAGGAAGACGAGTCGCTGCTAGTCGATAGGCGCAAAACCCAAGGTTGTGGCAACCGGGAAGTGCCCGTTGTATTGTTCCGAAGGAAAGATCTCGCCGGCAAAGAGCTGCCCTGCTACATGTACCTCCACGGCGGGGGCTACTGGTGCCCTTGGGGGACAACCTGCCTAAACATTGTCAAGAGGATTGCGATGGACGTGGATTGCGCAATTGCAGCGGTTGATTTCGCCCTTGCGAAGGAATTCCCATTCCCGGCAGGGCTTCTGGACAGCTACGCGGCAGCAGAATGGCTGTGGGAAAACAGCAGCAGCCTGAACATCGACAGGGACAGGCTCGCCATTGCAGGGGACAGCTCAGGCGCGAATATGGCGGCAGCGGTGTGCCAGATGGCGCGGGACCGCAAGAGCAAAGTCCGTTTCTGCCTGCAAGCCTTGATGATACCGGGCCTTGACAACAGCTTTTCCCAAGAAAGCTACCTGCTCTACGACCAGCCAACGCACCCCGGCATCAACGCGAAAACTGTTGAATACGTCTTTCAGGTCTATTTGAAAAACGGCATACCGGAAGGCATGCCTCCTTGGTACGCCGCGCCCCTTCAAGCGGAATCCTTTGCCGGTCTTCCTCCCGCATACATCGAAACCGCAGACTACGACCCGCTCAGGGACGAAGGGGTTGATTATGCAACAAACCTGACGCTGGCTGGAGTGCCTGTCACCCTTGTCCAAACTAGGCGCACACCTCATACCTGGATGGCGGTCGAATCCGGTTACACCGAAAAATACAAAAGGTTTCGCAGCGAGTTCTTGAGGAACGCATGGTGGGGCTGACGGCTGTATTCGAGAGCCAAGTCATACATCGGCTGTTATATACTCAGCACAAGCGGCTTCGAGTTTCTTAAAATTGCAACAGTTTTTCACCATTATTGGATCCATATTATTTACGACAGTATTGTAAACGAATTTTGCTAAGCGATAAATGGCTTTTGAATTTTTTTGGCAGTACTGCAATTCCCAGTTTAGCAGTCGCCTGTACTCCAGAGAGGGCTCATCTTTGATTCTTTTTGCGACAACTACATTCGGCGGTATAGGAATCATAAATGAAAACCGAATGCTGGATAAAATTTTACCTTCTTCGTTTTTAATAATCATGTAATTCGCGCTCACTTCGTAAAAATCCAACTGCTTATCCATGTTATCCCTCAAAACTCACAAAGAGGGACGGTTTTGCAACCGCCCCCTTGCATTACAAGTCGCGCTCACAGCGGCGAAGCACTGAGAATATACAAGTCGCGCTCACAGCGGCGAAGCACTGAGAATATACAAGTCGCGCTTACGGTGGCGAAGCACCAGAATTATCTTCGTAGCACTTGCTACACCTATATTATACTCCAAAAATGCGAAAAGTCAACAAGTGCTTTAGGGTATGCGGCGTAACCGTCGCACGAATACTGGGGCAAGCCCTGTGGTTTGGCCTATTATCGACATCGGCTACAAGCGACTTGTCAGTCAGGCAGCCCTAACGGTTGCCGCTTCATGTTGCCCCTCTTCATCCGATTCTTCATCGTCGACGCTGTCTGCTGTATTTGTTGTTCCAACTTCAGCTGCAGCTGAATCGTCTATGTTGTCAGCTGCTATTCCGAATGGTTCTATCCATATACGAAACGCCAAAAACAACATCACCTTTGTCATCATACAAAAGCAAAAACCAGACGGGGCGAGGTTGAAGACTTCCCACTGCTCCTGCCCGTTTGAATCGTATTTAGTCAATTGTATGCCCTTTTGCATGCCCTCTCCCTCTGTTTTATAACCAACATCAGCGACAATGATGTCTCCTTTGCTGGTAACCACATAACCGAACGCCAAGTGCAATCGCTGTGCAAAAGCGGAAAAATTAAAGGGGTTGTTAAGTGGGGGCGTTCATGGCTTGTCCCAAAAGACGTACTAAGACTGCTTGATGGCAGGACGAAAATCGCAAAACAACAAAAGAAACCTTAATACTCAATTCCGGAGGGAAGCACGATGGCAGACAAAACTTTCAAAGGCAAAATAACGGCAAAAGGCACAGAGATAGCTGTTCTGTCACAAGGTACTCCAGATGACTTTATCAGCTTAACAGATATAGCCAAATATAAAAATCCCGAAGAACCCAATGTAGTTGTCGCTAACTGGTTGCGTAATCGCAACACGATAGAATACCTCGGCATTTGGGAGCAGTTAAACAACGCCAAATTTAAC
>Ga0082212_10000567_pt1 | contig 53017 bp, 36 predicted proteins | sample TergutNt197P3_FD_71548 | JGI IMG/M metagenome (GOLD analysis project Ga0082212, IMG submission 71548) | Neocapritermes taracua P3 segment gut microbial communities from Petit-Saut dam, French Guiana - Nt197 P3 | ecosystem: Host-associated > Arthropoda: Insects > Digestive system > Gut ...
ACAACATCCCCGGCGGGTTTATCCGCAATATATCCCAAACCGCCGCCTGGGTGAGAAACGCTCTTTTTCACATGTTTAGAGCGACGCGCCATGTTTGAAACCGTGGTTCAAGCTGGATTGAATACTTGCATGAATTGAGTGCGAATATTGTCGTATGTAGGTGTTGGATGCTGCCTAACTTGTTGTTTTTGTCGACTAAGCATATATTACAGCGGCCCCAGCCCCCTGTCAAGGCGTTTATTCCCTTGGTTTATCCAATATGGAAAACGTGAGAATGCCTGGTAATTCACCAATTTCTTTGGGTTCATTTGAACAACTCCCCATTTTGGTACGATTAGTAATTCTTGGAACTCTACGGCGAGCGAAAGACTTTATCCTGCTCCGTAATTAAGAAAGCATGATTCTATTTGGGACACCGGAGCCTTTTCTGATACTGCTCTTGCAGTCCAGACCCAGCCGTGACGTACCAAGCTCAAGGCAGAGGGGGCGGAGGTTGGGCGGGGCGTGAGGCGCGTCCAACCTCCGCCCCCTCTGCCTTGAGCCGCTAAACTGTTCAGTCTCAATCCGTGGCTTCACAACCATATTTCTGTCAGGAATATCCTCAACCGAGTCGGGCTAGACTTGATTTCTTAACATGGTTTCTGACTCCTGTCAACTCAGATATTGATTCCCTGAGATATCGATTCCCTGGCATAGAACCAGCAAAAGTTATATAATGATCCTGATCTCATGACAAATGACAAGGAGAAAAGCATGCAACCAACCATTCGCCCCATTCAGTACCCGGAATACCCCCTGTTGCAGGATTTCCTCTACCATGCCATTTTCTTACCGCCCGGCGCCGAGCAGCCACCCCGCGAAGTCATCTTCCAACCTTCTCTGTCGATTTATGTTGACGACTTTGGTCAACCTGACGACTGTGGTCTGGTAGCGGTATCTGATAACATGATAGTTGGCGCGGCCTGGACACGCATTGTCCCCGGGCACGGCCATATTGACGACGAAACACCGGAGCTGGCAATATCCGTTCTGCCGGCCTTTCGTGGACAAGGTACCGGAACAGCACTGCTGGTAAACTTGTTTGAACATCTTCGCGAGCAGGGATATATGCGGATCTCCCTCTCAGTGCAGAAGTCCAATCCGGCTCTGCGGTTGTATAAACGGCTGGGGTACCAAATCTTCAGAGAGAACACCGAGGACATCATTATGGTCAAAGAATTGGCAGATCCACAAAGTCAATTGCGCGTACACGAATCTCCGGCAGACATATCACGAATCCGTCCTTGGCAAACCAAAGACGCCCGTGATCTGGCAGCGGCCCTCAACAACAAGAATGTCCTGAACAATTTGCGGGACGGCATCCCCTTCCCCTACACGAAACGGGACGCGGCGGCATACATCCGGGCAATGCAGAACGCGGAACCAGATAGCCAATATCCTTTCGCCGTCACTCTTGACGACAAAGCCATCGGCAGCATCAGCGTTGTCCGTCGGGATAACATCCATCATCTGACCGCCGAACTGGGCTATTATGTGGCGGAAGACCATTGGCATAAAGGAATTATGACGGAAGCGGTTCGGCAGATTTGCGCTTATGTATTTGAGAACACCAACATTGTCCGGATTTTCGCGGAGCCTTTTGCCCATAACCGCGCTTCTTGCCGGGTGTTGGAGAAAGCCGGCTTCCGGCTCGAAGGCAAACAACGTCAAAACGCTGTCAAAAACGGCGTCACTCTTGACATGATGCTCTATTCCCGGTTACGGACATATCCTATACGCCCTTTGGATGAAGACGATATTGAGCCGGCCTTAGCGCTGGTGTGGCAGGTGTTCTCTGAGTTTGTTGCTCCTGAATACACCAGCGAAGGCATCGCGGAATTCAAGGCGTTTATCGGACCCGCCGCTGTTCTGGCCGCAATGAAAAACGCCGAACTGCGCCTTTGGGGTGCTTTTGACAACAATGTTCACACCGGCTCAACTGAGTTGGCCGGTGTTGTCGCGGTCAAACAACCGCTGCACATTTCGCTCTTGTTTGTTGATAAACAGCATCACGGGCGCGGCATTGCCCGGGCGCTGCTGGAGACGGCGGAGACCGACGCGGAGGCCGAAGCTGCCGGCGGCGGGTTGCGGACACGTACGGTTACGGTGCATTCCTCGCCGAACGCGGCGTCTGTTTACCGTCGTTTGGGTTTTGTGTCGACAGATACGGAAAAAACAGTGAATGGGCTGCGGTTTATTCCTATGGAACGTCAGATGTGAATCAGACGGATCGTCAACTGTGTCAGCTGTAGATCAGACTGTTGCCGGTAAGGCTCCTTAAGCTCAATGGCCCAACGCCTTGGCCAGCAACTCATTCAGCCCTGTCACCAGCAGCCTCGGATCCACGCTAAGTCCTGCCGCCATCTGGGCGGAAATCAGCAGCTGTTCCGCGGCTGTCCGGGCAAAGGGATCCTCCTCAGTCCGCAGGCGCTCGATCCCTTGCAGAACTTGATGATTCGTATTAATCTCCAGAATGTCACTAAAGGCATTGCCAGGCAGCCCGCTCACTTCGCTCATTGTTTGATAGAGCCGGCTCATGCTGTGGGAGGTTCCGACGCTCAGCAAAACAGCCGGGCTTTCCACCAACCGTTTGGAAATGCGCACATCTTTGACTTTATCCTGGAGAACATCTTTCAGCCAGTCAATCAGAGAAGCCGCTTTTTCCTCGTCCATCTGAGGCGGGTTTGCCGCGCCCAGATCCGGCATTTCCTCGTTCTCCTGGTCAACGGAAAGCAGGGGTTTTTCCCGGTAAGACCCGACATTGAGCAGCACATAGTCGTCAACAGTCTGATAAGTGTAAAGAACTTCCCAATGACTCTCCCGGAAGATCTCCAGGTAAGGCCCTTGTTCAATACTGGCGCGGTTCGGCCCGCTGGCGAAATAGATGGCTTTTTGGCTTTCGGGCATGCGGTCGATATATTCGTCCAACCCGGTCAGTTCCCCGGGATCGGTCATACTGGATTCAAAACGCAGGAGTTTGAGCAGTTCCTGCCGGTTGGCAAAATCTGTGGCTGCGCCCTCTTTCAAAAACACGCCGAATTCCTGCCAGAATTCTTCATATTTTTTGCTATCGTCCCGAGCCTGACCTTCCCAGAATTTGAGCAAACGGCTTGTCACCATCCGGTTGAGTTTTTGCAGCAAAGCGCTGTCCTGCAAGGTTTCACGGGAAATGTTCAGGGGCAGATCCTCACAATCCACGACGCCACGCACGAAACGCAACCATTCCGGTAGAATGTTCTCACATTTTTCTTGAATCAGAACTTTCTTGCAGAACAGATTAACGCCGCGCTCCGTGCGGTTGAAGCCGAAGCGCTCCATATTGCTGCCGGGCACGTAGAGCAGCGCTTGCAACGACAAAGGCGCATCGGAAGCGAAGTGCAAACGGGCCAAAGGTTCGTCGTAAGCTCCCGCAAAGAATTTGTAGAACTCGGCGTAATCCTCGTCGGAGATCTCTTTTCTATTCTTGACCCAGATCGCTTCGACCGTGTTGACTTTCTCGTCATTAACGCTGACAGGATAAGGTACAAAGTTGGAATACTTATTGATGATAAGCTTTATGCTTTCGGCCCCGGCCAAATAGGCCGCGTCCTCTTTCAGATGGATTTTAATGCTTGTACCCCGATCCTGGCGCGTGCCGGCACCGATGGTATAACTGCCCAAACCTTCGGAAACCCAACAGCACGCTTCAGCTTCCGGATCACCGGAGAGCGTCTGAATGACAACTTTTTGCGCCACCATAAAAGCGGAATAGAAACCAACGCCAAACTGTCCGATCAGACTCAAATCGGGCGTCTGATCCTGATGTTCCGCCAAATAGGACAGAAAAGATTTGGATCCGGAATGGGCAATGGCGCCAAGGTTCTCAATCAGTTCTTCCCGAGTCATGCCCACGCCGTTATCGCTGATGGTCAGCGTATTCTCTTTGTCGTCGACAGTGATTTTGACACCGAGTTCGGGGTCATCCGCCGGACGGATTTCCTCGCCGAGAAGAGTCAAATAGCGAATCTTCTCGCAGGCGTCGGCGGCATTGGAGATGAGCTCACGCAGAAAAATCTCCCGATTGGTGTACAGAGAATTGATGACGATGTCCAGGAGCTGACAGATTTCTGCCCGGAACTCACGTTGTTCTGATGGACCGGCAGACTCAGCCTGGGTCCCTTGGGCTTCTTGGGCTTCTTGGGATTCTTGGATCTCTTGGATCTCTTGGATCTCTTGGATCTCTTGGGTTTCATGGTTATTGGTATCTTCGCTCACGGTGATCCCTCCAAAAATTCAAATGCTTTTGGAGTTAATTATACCCATTATCCATATGTTTGTCCAAAATACCAAACCCCATAAACACTCTTCTCCCGCACAAGATCCAGCAACCCGCGACTCACCCCCATTCAACCATCAGCAGAATCAATCTGATCAATCACATCCTGCGCAATGGCCTCCAGTTCCGCCTTATCCGGCCCTTCCAACATCACCCGGATCATCGGCTCCGTACCGGACGGCCTAACCAAAACCCTGCCGTCCGCGCCCAAACGTTCCTTTGCCTCAGCAATAGCCGTCAAAACATCAGGATGGTTCATCAACTCATACTTGTCTTTGACATGAGTATTTTGAATCACTTGCGGATACTGTGTGAAGCCGGTCGTCAGTTCCGACAACCTCTTCTGCTTAACCTGAATAACCTCCATCAACTTCAGAGCCGACAGAATCCCATCCCCTGTCAGCGCATGGTCCGTAAAAATAATGTGCCCCGACTGCTCTCCGCCCAACACGGCGCCGCTGGCGATCAGCCTTTCCAGCACATACCGATCCCCAACCGCTGTCTCCTCAATCTGAATACCGTTTTCACGAAGCGCCCGGCGCAGCCCCAGGTTGCTCATAACAGTCAGAACCAGCGTATCTTTTTTTAAACTGTGCCGCTCCTTCAGGCTTAGAGCACAGATAAGCATAATCGCGTCCCCGTCAACAATCTGTCCGTTCTCATCCACCGCGATGACCCTGTCCGCGTCGCCGTCAAAAGCCAGCCCCAGATCGGCGTGGCAGGCCAACACTTTCTGAGCCAGATTCTCGGGATGAGTCGACCCACACATCACATTGATGCTCATACCATCGGCGCTGTCAAAAACCGGGATGACACAAGCGCCCAACTCGGCAAACAGTTTAGGGGCGATAGCACCCGCCGCCCCGTTGGCACAATCGACGACCACAGTCAACCCCTGCAAGGAAGGAGCGGCGCCCTTGAGAAACTCAACATAGCGTTCCTCCGCTTGCTTCATGGTCACAACACGCCCCACTCCTGATCCAACCGGCCTCTCACCCTGCGCCACCACACCGGTGGTCAAGCCTTTGTGGATCAGAGCCTCAATTTCATCCTCAACCTCATCAGGAAATTTGTAGCCCAAATTGCTGAAAAACTTAATGCCGTTATCCGGCGCCGGGTTGTGGGAAGCCGAAATAACAACCCCCGCGCAAGCCTCAAAAGTTTTCGTCAAATAAGCCACCGCCGGCGTCGGCACAACACCCGCCAACCAGACATCGACTCCCATAGAACAAATTCCCGCGGCCAAAGCGGCTTCCAGCATACCGCCAGATACACGCGTATCCCGTCCAATAATAATCTTGGCCCGGGTTCCCTCGCGAAGACCCGCTTGCTTGGCCAAATAGAACGCTGCAGCCTGCCCTATATACATAGCCAATTCCGGGGTCAAATCTCTGTTGGCCACACCTCTAACTCCGTCGGTACCAAAGAATTTTTCCATAATGACTCCTTCCTGATCCATCTTTCAAATTACTCAGGCGCCGTAACAACAAGTGTCACCTTGGGCGTCTGGACCGGCGCCACACCCGGGGGCATCGTCCCCCATAACAATTCGACAGAATGTGTCCCCCCCTCAAGATCGGCCGCGTCAACCCAAAATCTCAGTGAAGAAGCTGTCACATATTGAATATCTTCCGGGTAACCACGAACTGTAATAGCAAGGGGCTTCACATCCGAATAAGAATAATGAGGCCTTTGATTGCGGACCTCCACAGGAACAGCCGCAATAACTCTCTGCTGCATCACTTGACGTACGCTAACCAGAACTTTGATCTTGACGCCCACCATAGCCGAAACACCTTCCGGCAAAACCAACGTGCTCGAATCAAATTCGAAAGTCTTGTTCTCATCCAGCCCCTCAATCGAGATCGTACCAAGATCAACAGACGAAATCTGTTCCAAAGATTGAAACGAGCCTAACAAGGTCACAACGCCCGGTAACGGCTCAAAAGAACGCAGCTCATAACCGTCGGCCGTTTTGCCGTCAACATCAACGCTGAGGGGAACTCTCTTGCTGGTGTTGCCGGCTTCATAGATAGGAATGATGATTTCCACCGCGCCCGTTAAGGCCGTTAATTTTTTCAAGCCTGGATCCGGGGCAAACAAGTTAAAAATGCCGAAATCTTTATACAATATCGGCATGGAAGCACGCAAGGTGCTGTCGGCATCATCAATATTGATTTCCACCGCCACCTTTTCCATCTTGTCAACAATGCTCTTGGGGCCGCGCACCACAACTTCCTCAGGCGACAAAATAGGATCACCGGCGACATAACCAACAGCCGGCTTGCCGGAAACCTGGGCATCCACCCGCATAGGTTTATCACTCATCTGGTCGATGTTGAGCGGCACTGTCCGCGGGCTGATTTTGCTGATGCTGGAACCATCCAGCGTCTCCGCTTCCACAAGATAAGACCCCTTGCCCAAGGCCGCGTCCTTTAAATCTATATAAGCGTTAACGTCCTTCACGCCCAATTGTCTGTTCTGCCAGTTAACCTCCACACTAACAATGGGCAAATCATTGAGCACCACCATATCCGCCGGGGCGTTGCGCAGTTCAACCTGCACAGAGATAATTCTGTTGCCAAGGAGGCTGAAGGATTCGGCCTGCCCTGTCACCCAAAACCAAAAGGTAACGGCGCAAACCAAGGATATGATCTTATAGCGGATATTGCGGCCAAAAATGTGCCGCCAATTGATCTTCAACCTCATCCTTCCTCACCTCCAAAAGGCAAAATCTCTCTTGCTTGTTTCCTTCTCCAAAACCATTTCACCGTTCAGCTTCTCTCGTAAAGCTTTGCTGTCAAGGGAACGCTGCATCTGCCCGTTTTGGGCTGTGGAAATGATTCCGGTCTCTTCCGAAACAACAATAATCAAAGCGTCGCAAACTTCCGACAACCCGATGGCGGCACGGTGACGCGTCCCCAAATCCTGCTGCAGAATGTCGTTCTGAGACAGGGGCAAAAAACATCCGGCCGCCGCCACACGATTGCCGCGCAAAATAACCGCTCCATCATGCAAAGGCGTCGACGGCATGAAAATACTCAGTATAAGTTCCGCCGAAACAGTCCCCTCCAACTTGATCCCCGTATCGATATATTCTTGAATTCCCGTGTTTTTTTCCAGGACGATCAGTGAGCCAATCTGATTGTCCGAGAGATTCTTAACAGCTTTAAGGACTTCCTCAACAACACTTTTCATTTCATCGGCGCTGGCAGATTGAATATGAATATTCAAAGGCGAACGCCGCCCCAACCTTTCCAAAGCGCGGCGCAGCTCCGGCTGAAAAACCACAGGCAAAGCGACGACCAACATAGCCCCGACATACCCTAGAATCCATGACACTGCTTGCATGTGGAGCAAAGAAGCCAACCAAGAAACAATCAGAAAAATACCCAGCCCGTTCAACAGGGTCATGGCGCGGGTGCCCTTGAACTGCTTAAGGATCTGATATATGATGACCGTTATAAAGATGATTTCAATAACGCCCATCCAGTTCAATGTAAACAGCTGGCTTAAAAAATTTTGCACCTAACATCCCCCATCTGTCCCCAGCCATTCTTCGATACAAGCGACGATCCTCTCACAAGCATGCCCGTCGCCGTAAGGATTGACGGCTGTCGCCATCGTCCGGAACTTCTGCTTGTCCGTCAGCAGGGCATAGGCGGCTTGATAGATCCGCTCCTCCTCCACCCCGGCTATCTCCACCGTCCCGGCTACGACAGCCTCCGGCCTTTCGGTCTCAGTGCGCAGAACAAGAACGGGTTTGCCCAAAGCCGGTGCTTCTTCCTGCAAACCGCCGGAATCCGTCATCACAAACGTGGAACGGTTCATCAAATTGTGCATTTCCTGCACATCCAGCGGCTCAATCAGATAAAGGCGCTCCATGTCCGCCAGTTCCTGCCGCACCGGCTGTTGAATCTGGGGGTTGGGATGCACCGGATAGATAACGCGCAAATCCGGGTGGTTTTGCACCAACCGGCGCACCGCGCGGCAGATGTTCACAATGGGCTGACCAAAATTCTCGCGGCGATGGGCCGTCAGCAAAATCATCGGCCCCGCGGCAAAATCGAAAGTACGGAGGAAATCCCGCTGAAACTCGTAAGTATCGTGAACCATGCTCAGAAGCGCGTCAATCACAGTATTGCCCGTAACACTGATCAAACCCTGGACATTCTCCCGCCGCAGATTGTCCGCGTTAGCGGCGGTCGGCGCAAAATGCAGTTGGGCTAGGCGGCTGATGAGACACCGGTTCATCTCCTCCGGGTAAGGCGAATACGGATCCAGGGAACGCAAACCGGCTTCCACATGGGCAACTGGAATCTTCTGATAGAACGCCGCCAACGCCGCGGAGACCGACGTGGTGGTATCCCCATGAACCAAGACCAGATCCGGCTTACGCTCGGCCAGAACCGGCGCCAGCCCTTCCAGGGTCCGCGTTGTAATGGAAGTCAAATCCTGATCAAAACGCATAATATTCAAATCAACATCAGGCTGAATCGAAAAAATATTCAAAACCTGATCAAGCATATCACGATGCTGACCTGTCACGCAGACCAAGCTCTCAATATGCGGCAACCGGCGCAACGCCTGCACCAACGGCGCCATTTTGATAGCTTCCGGCCGGGTTCCGAACACACTCATGACTTTTTGTTTCGACATCATTCAAGCCTTCCTGTCATCTTTATGGTTGTTATTGTACATCATTTCCGATGATTTGGCGAGGCCCTTCGTACTGTTCAGATCGTTCAGATCGTTCAGACCCCAGCCGGAGCAATGTACAATGACAACCTATCTTGTTATACTATACCCATGAAACATGACACACTCGCCTTTCTTCAACAAAACCCGGGCAATTTCATTTCCGGCACTGATATCAGTCGCACCTTGGGCGTCACACGATCCGCTGTCTGGAAAGACATCAAAGCCTTGCGGCAGGACGGCTACTCCATTGAGGCTGTAACCAACCGGGGGTATTGTCTCACAGTCGGACCCGGTCTCCTGGGGTCTGAAGCCCAAAGGCTCCTAACCACCGAACGCGTGGGCCGTTGCTTTACCTTGACAGAAAGCGTCGACTCCACCAACCGCCAGGCCTTGCGCGCGGTGGAAACCGGGGCTCCCGACGGCGCTGTTTTTGCCGCGTGGGAACAAACCGCGGGCCGGGGTCGTATGGGGCGCTCTTGGTACTCAGCGCCCCAATGTCCGCCAGGCAGTTCCGCACTGACAAGTGAGAACTGCCCACGGGGCAGTTCCTCGCTTATGATGTCCATTTTGTTGCGCCCCAGAACCTCCGTCGCCAACGCCGCACAAATAACCCTTGTCGCCGGATTGGCCGTATTTCAGGGTATTGAAGATGTTCTTGCTGATCCGGCCCATTCTGATGAAGCTTCCCGTTCTGTCCTGGCCATCCCAAAAACAGGTGTTAAGTGGCCCAACGACATCCTCATCAACGGCAAAAAAACCGCCGGCATCCTAACCGAATTAATGGCGGAAATCGAGCTTATCAAGGCCATCGCCGTAGGCATCGGTATCAATGTTCAGCTAACGTCCTTCCCACCGGAGTTGGCTGGCTCCGCCACATCACTGATGCTGGAGACAGGCAAATCCGTTTCCGTTAACGCTCTGGCCGCGGCCATTCTCAACCGCTTTGAGCCGCTGTACAACATGTTTCTTGAAGATCGTTTCGCGTCGGATATCCTGCCCCAATACCGACAACACTGTGTCACTCTGGGCCAGGATGTTAGAACGATTCACAACAACCAGGAAATTCGCGGACGCGCTGTTTCCGTCAACTCCGCCGGAGAATTGCTTGTTCAACTCTCCACAGGCGGCAGGGTAGCCCTGAACTCAAGCGAGGTTTCCATCCGCGGATTCATGAACTGTGGGCCGTGAGGCCGACGCTCCATGTTCAGCTCCATGTTCAGCTCCATGTTCGCTGGCTCAACCTTTCACTATGAAGACAAATCAACGTTTCAAAATGTCACACCAAATATTACCATTTTCAATTTGTGTCCGCTGTGATAATGTGATGGTTGACAGCCTAATATAATATCTGAAGGGCTACTACAATATCTGAAAGGCTAATATAATAACTGAAGGGAAGGAGGCTGCGAGCCGTATAGTCACTTCATCATTATTTCAAGATCCGCCCAAGAAGTTGGAACTTCATTAAGAAAGAAAGGAATTATTAATTATGTCTAATGAAAACACCCCGCAGGAATACAAGCAGCCCGGCAACGTACCCAGCGACGCTGAAAACAACAAAATCTATGGGATCCTTGCTTACATTGGGATTTTGTTTGTCGTTCCCCTCATTGCGGCGCCAAACTCGCCATTCGCGAAATATCACGCCAACCAAGGTTTGATTCTGTTCATTGTTGAGTGCGCTATCTGTATTATTTGCTCAATATTTAGCTGGATTCCCGTTCTCGGCGTCTTGGTTATTCTCTGTGGCAGCTTGATTGGTCTGGGATGCTTCGTGCTCATGATTCTCGGCATTTTGAACGCCGCCAATGGCAAAACTGAACCCCTTCCACTCATCGGTGGCTTCACAATTCTGAAATAATAGAGTCACACCACCAAAGACCCTTTTTTCGCCGCCACAGATATTCTTGCTTCAATACCGGCGTTAAACCGAAGAAAATCCTGTTCCACGCCGTCGCTGAAGATCACGCCGTTCTCGGGCATCTGTGAGGTGATGCTCAGGGGCGAATCCTGAATCTTGCCAAAGACGAGGGTTGTCCCTGTGGTGTTGCTGGGAAAGGGCTCACGTACGGAGTAATACAAATAATTGCTGTTCCATGGCAGCACGCTGGTGCCTGGGAGAAATTCTTGACCACTGACAGCCGCGGCTCCCGCAAGAGTCGCGGCAATTTCGCGCGCCCCGGCTAGGACGCTTTTCAGCCAGCCTGTGGATCCAAGCCCCGTGGACACAATAATACCGCTGGAGGATTGGTTCTCTTCTTTGCCGTTGATTTTCAAAGTGTATCTTGCTGAGACGTGGGTCTGCCTGCCAATGAAAAAATCATTGACCGCCAGCAAGCTTTGTCCATCGTTCAGCTCAGCCGCCGCCATGGTGATCTCTTTAGTGGATCGGCGATTATTCAGAACATCTTGGACAACTCCCGTCAAATCGGAAGAACGGAAAGGCAGCAGCACACCGTCATATCGGGCCGGATCCGGATTAACCGCAATAAGGGGCTGCCCCTTTAGATATTTTAGTGTGTTCGCCACCAACCCATCCTGCCCTAGAACAATGACTATATCATCTTCACCAAAGATAAAATTCGGCACATGCTCCACATCAATCTGCTGCATTCTCGCCAAATTCTGCAACCGGTTGGAGGAATCGGCCACCGCTGTTTTATAGACCTTGGCTTCTTCAACATATTCGCCGATGTCGCCGCCCATATGCTGAACATAGTACGAGGCTTGAGCCATATTGTTATACTTTTTGACCAGCTCGTCCGCACGGGTCTGTTTGGTAATCAGAACGATTTTGCGTTCGGATAAATAGCTCATGCCATCATCTCCCTCAACAAATCAGGCGTGATGTTGAGATGACCGATTTTTTCGGCATTGTCCGCCAAATTCTGAAACGCGCCGGCGATGAGCGCTTGTGGATCCATCCCCATAGCCGCCAACGCTTTGATAACGCCCGTCTCTGTACCGGACAGCGCGTTCATGAAGGCTTTGAGCTCATACGCTTTGGCGTCCGCTTCCGTTTTGCTGTTTTCGGCGGCCAGAGCAATCAGCGTCTTTCTCTTTTCCTCTAAGCTTATGGCTGCGTCCAGTTTCTCGTTTTCTTGTTCGTTCTGCATCTTCATAACAGCTCGTTCGGCTTCAAGCTGAGTTTCGCGCACCTGGCGGCGTTTGTTTTCGACAGCGATATCCGTATTGTACTCGTTTTCTTTCACACCCCGTTCCTGTTCGATTGAGGCGTTCCTGCGCTCATAAACCGCGTCATCGGACATCTTGAGAATGCGTTCTCTTGTTTCGGCCTCAAGGGCCCTTGACGTCTCTTTGTTTGGCAAAACGGCAAGGACCGTCAACCCCAAGATCTCGATACCCAACCGGCCGATTTCTCCGTTATGCCGGATATCTTCAAGAATGCTTTGGGCGAGGATCTCACTGGCACGGATAGCTTCCGCAAGCTTCAACCCCTCAATATGCTTCTTGGTCATGACGCGAATCAAGTTGCTTATGCGCACAGGGATTTGCTGCGGGTCGTCGGACAAATAGCTCTTATGCCCTCTATGAACCTCCAAAGTGAAGTTGAGAAGCTCCGCCACCCTCTTGCAGTCAACAACGCGGTAAGTAACCTGCCCCTGAATGGAAACCGTCTGAAAATCCGCTGTGACCTCCTCGAATATAAACGGACAGTCGTTGCTGACGATAGGAACCATAACGATAGAAGCGGCAGGCGCGTAATAGCAGAATGAAATACCCGCGCCTTCTTTGACAACTTTGCCGTTCTTGTACATGAGCCCATATTCGTTGGGCTGAAACTTAATAAAATTGATTCCGAACATCGGTGTTCACACCTCCAACACTTGATATTATCATTTTGATAATATCAAGTGTATCGTTTTCCCGGTCTTTTGTCAAGCAGATTTATTCTGATTTTCCGATGGGAAATATTAACACTTGACTGCTCAGCTCTCTCGGGGTTACATTACTATTGTAATATTAAATATTACTATAGTAACTATACGTGTTACTATAGTAACGGCATTACGTTGCAGAGTGAGGCGCCTGTAGAAGAACTATAGAAGAGGAGGTGTGCTTTGATATAAGCAATCTGTTTGGTTCTGTGTATCAAAAAAGTATTAGAAAGATTAGGAGATGTTTGTATGAAGATTAAAACACCATGGCTGGTATTTATGGCTTCATTCGTGTTTGCTTTATTCCTGAGTGCCTTGTTTATCGTCCCGAATGCTTATGCGGTGGATTATCAAGTCACATATAATTTTGCTGAAAACAAAGGCACATCCGCTACAAAAACCACGGATCTGTTCAACAGCGGCGCGGTCGTACCCCTCACCGGCCCCGCAGCGCCCGAAGCCACAAAAACCGGCTGGACTTTTGTTGGCTGGAACACAAACAAAGATGCTACCACAGGGCTTGCGTCATTCACAATGCCTTCATCGAATACAACGCTCTACGCCATCTACAAGAAAGAGCTGACTGTGACCCTCATGGACTTTGATACTGATGGCGTGACAAAGAGAACACACCCGGTCTCAACGACAATTTACAACAAAGAATCAGGCGGAACGGTCACACTTCCGTTGCCGGGCATTTCTAACAACGCTGTGACGAGCGGCTACAAAGCCCTTGGGTGGAACGCGGCCGGAGTCACAAGCCTTGCCGGCTTGATCCCGCCTGGATCCCTGACCATTGACAAGGATATTTCTCTCTACGGTCTGTATGAGGGCGACATCGCGCTGACTTTTGATACCAAAGGCGGCACGCCCGTGCCGCCAATACCCGGGAAAATATATTCCTGCTGTGCCCCTTGGGTGACATGGCACGGGACTCCGGTTCTGACCCTGCCCCCGGCTCCGGAAAGACAAAACTATAACTTTGTTGCCTGGGTAGATCCCTGGGGAACGCGATTTGAAGCAGGCCATGTCTTTTCCGCGGAGCGCAATGGGATGTCTCAAAGCCGCTTGTTCACCGCGGAGTGGATACGAGAAACACCTGCGGATGAAGATACCACACAATATTTGGCTGTGCATAAAGTTGACCCTGTAACTTCCGCGCCCAAAAACTACTGGAGCCTCAACACTCCCTCCTCTTTTTTGGATCCGGACAGCTGGGATGAGATCACCAATGAGCTTGGAACCGGCAACGCGGATCGGCGAATGGCGATTGGCTTCACCTTTTTTTACAACGCAACAACTCAAGTGGAAGGGAAAGTGGTAACATCCATCAGAAACATGATGGATATGGCCCTGGAAAAGGATGTCCCGATATTTATCCATCTTGATGGGGCCAGTGATTGGTATTATACTGACCTGTGGAATTGGTGGATCCCGGATGGAGATCCGAGACTGCATCCGACCTGGCTTGGAGACGCCTATAACGAAGAGAACTACAAGAATGTGGAACATTTTGGCTGGGGCATGGAGAAGGCGACTGCCCTCAAAATAAGCTGGAGAAACTGGAGCCCGACCGGCGATATCTCCGGACAGAGACGTGTCATTCCGCCGCCCAACCTGGCATCCGAGGCGTTTCGTCAGAAAGACAGAGATGCTTTGAGCCAAATCATACCTGTCATTGCGGATTGGTATAATAATACTCTTCCTAATGACAAGAAATATTTGCTGGCCGGCGTGGTTTTGGGCTGTGAAGTGTCACCCTATGCCGGCGCCTACTATTACCATTATGTTAATGATGACGGCCAGCTTCTCAACGGCAATGATTATTGGGATGACGGCGGCATGTATTATTGGGATTGGAACCAGGAGACCAGGGACAATGATATAGCCAGAGGCCTTGTGGGAACTCCCTATAACTCCACAACCGTACCTCTGGGTTATGCCGCCGCGGAGACGCTCCGGCAGCAGGGTCATGATATTCAGTCCGAAGGAAAAATACAGCCGGATACGATAGCCTATATCGTAACCGACTATCTTGACTTTCTGATTGGAACAACACTTGACTATGGAAATGGCATACCCCGCGACAAATTGATTACCCACGCCCTGTACGCTGAAGGTCATCCCCAGAAAGCAGCCATTTCTAAGAAGTTTGAAGGGGTCATGCCCGGTTGGACAACCTCTTCCGGTCTATACGGCACTCTAAGCACTGGTGTCATGGAAGGACGGCCCTGGGCGGCCATCGAGTTCAATCCGAATAATATGACCGCCGCGAGTCTTAACGCTGTCTTTAACCACGGGGATTGCCGCCATATCAATATTAAGCAATGGGAAACAATTAAGGATAAGCCGGCTTATATCCAAGCCATAAAGACAACGCTCGGCGGTTGATGGGTCATGATAATTTGATAAGCAACAACGGTTGAAGACCTTTTGGCAATCCTGCAAAAAGCAGAAAGAAAAAGACGGCGTCCAAGCCGTCTTTTTCTTTTGCACATTGCTTATGCTCAAGCCTCATCACTCCGCTACTCAACTGTTTTCCATACTGCAGTAAACGACATGCTGGCACTGATACCGCTATACTCCGTAGCAAAGACATGGCCTTGATCGTAGAACACACCGAAATTTGATACCCATTTGTCAAAGGTACAGCCCGGTTTAGGGGTTCCCGGCGCTGAAGGCAGCGTCAACACCGGGGTCTTGATGTATCCGCAGACACTGTTCACATATGCTTTTGCAGTAATGTCAGCTACAGGGCTGCCCCCGTTGGTGTTGAAACTGAGAGTAATGTTACGTTCGTACAAGCCAATAAAGGTTTCATTTTTATCAATAACAAGGGATGTTGTGGGAACCAGCATGGTATTCGGATCAGGAGTCCATAAGGTTCTGTTCCATCCGATGGCAGTCCAGCCGCCATACTCGGTGTACCCGGTATGTTTACCCGGCACAGGCAAGGTTATGGTTACAGAAACATTATTGTTATAAATCGTCGTCTCTGTTTTCGGAAGAAGTTCATCGATTCGCGCCTCTGTGCCTTGAAAGTGGTAGAAGGTCACAGTCAGCTCTTTCTTATAAAGAGCGTACAGCGTCACATCCGCCGTCTGTATGGGGCAGGAAGTCAGAGCCACCTTCGCGTTCCTATCCGTGTTCCAGCCAACAAAGTCCCAGCCGGCTTTCCAGGCTGTGGGCGTAAGATCCGCTAACATACCGTCGGCCACCGTCGCAGTGGTCATGGTGGCGGAGACGCCGCCGTTTTCCGCGTAGTTGTACGTAACCGAATATTCTGCGGCAGGCGCATCCTCATCGAATATAACTCCTATGGTTACGTCAGGAACGTCGGCTGACGTATTGTGTACGGGCAAAGCCGCGACAGAACCAGCGGACGCCCCCAGTGCACCAACGACACAGACAGCGGCTGTCAGCATCAGCGCCGATATCATCCGCGCAACGAACCTGGGCTGTTTGTACCGCGCGACAGAAGTCAGCCGTTCTTTCAAAGCCTTCTTCTCTTCACACATGGTCGTAGACAGAACGGCCCGAGAAACTCTGAAATCAACAGCCATAGCGATCAGCGTCCGTCCGTAATTCTTCCTGCCGTTGTCATTCATATCGCGAATGACAGCCGCGTCGCAGGACAGTTCGCAGGACCTGTCAATCTCCCCCTTAGCCAGCCAGACAAGAGGATTGAACCAATGCAAGGCACATGCCGCAAAAGACAACCATTTGACGACAATATCCCGCCGCCGCAAGTGGATGAGTTCGTGAAGCAAGACGCTCCTCAATTCTGTTTCTGTGTATTCTTTGTCAGGGAGAATAATCATGGGCCGGACAAGACCAACCAGCATAGGCGTCGCCGCCAGAGGGCAAAGGTAGACCGGCGGCGGGTTTTTGCCAAAACATAGTTCCGGGACTCCAGCCAAAGCCGATTTCAGCATAATTCTGCGGAAGCGGAGTTTCCCCATGAAATAGGCGTAAGTAACGATGTTGTAAAACAGAATCAGCACCACAACAAAGGGATATATCAACATGAACCCCGTACAAATCCTGGCGAACAGACTGGGTTCATGAACAGGCTGAACCGTGCCAAATACTGCTGCTGTGTCTATAGCATCAGGTGAACTTGCCGGGTCATTGGAATTCGCCGGTTCCGCCAGATCGGTCTGGTCCGCCAGATTAGCTGAAGCAGCCGGTTCAACCAGGACTGATGAACTTGCCGCGTCCGCCGGAATTGCCGGATCAGTCAGTCCGGCGAAGGGAACCGGGTTCGCCACGTCACCCGGCGTTGCTGTCGGAATTGCCCGCTCCCTCTCTTCAGATGTTGTCAAGATTCTATGCTCAACAATGGTATGAAACGGCGCCAATCCCATATTCACAACCCGCTCAGGCAAAACAATGAATGTGGATACCGGAACCAGCAAAGCCCCCAGCACCACAAGCCATAAGCCATATTGCACACTTTTGGGAACGTGGTTACGCACAAGAGGCTTAATAAACATAAGCAACAGCGCCAGGGCACCGCCGGAAAGGGACATAACCAGAACCGTACGGACAAGATCGCTAAGAATGGTGCTGGTAACACTCATAGGTTAACGCCCCCTACTTCTTCTTGTTTTTTTCCAGCAGAGCTATGAGTTCGTCAATGTCGCCAACATCCAGTTTGCCGCTGTTGCAGAGTGAGGTAACGAATTTCTTGGCGTTACCGTCAAACAGCTTATCAAGGAAGCGCTGGCCCTCAGCTTGTATATACTCATGTTCGCTGATGTTGGGCGTATGCATTATGACATCAGCCGCATCGTCATGTTGGCCGTTAATGAACCCTTTATCACGCAGACGCAGAATGAGCGTCTGAATTGTTGATTTGTTCCATCCTCTCGTAACTTCCAGCTCTTTGCGCATCTCTTTATAGGACAAAGGACGTCCTTCGCGCCATAGTATACGCATAACTTCCAATTCAGCGTCGGCTATTTTGATGGACATCAAGGTTCCTCCTTATTTCGGCTAGCAGCCCCCGATTGCCGTCTGGCAAATATGTATCTCGCAACATACACAGGAACTCATAAGCTATATTACATTAGTAATATAGCTGTGTCAAATGGTAATGAATGACAGCTGCTCTCACCACCGTGTCGCGGGGGCATTGTCGAGCCAATTCAAATACCTGGGCGCGGCACCGGCGGTGCCTAAGAATTGTCTCTATATCTGCAGGCATTTCATTTCGGCACCATATCCCACGTAGTGTTCAAGCGATTTTTGCGAAATAAAATCCAGGGCCTCCCATAAAACTCTATGTCAACTCTATCTGCGGGAAAGCTTGAAATATTGCAGCCAAAACAGCCACGGTCACATCCTCTGCGCTTTGTTCCCCGTCAACCTCTACAACCCTTTGGCCGGCCTCTTTAGCTTCCGCAACCAAAGTTAAATAATTAGTATAAATCCTCTCCAAAAGATCCTCTTGTTCAAAAAGCTCAGCATGAAACCGCCCTTCCTCAATGCGTTTCATGCTTACAGCGGGGCGCACCTTGATCAACACCGTCAAATCTGGCGCAACAGTGAAACCATTGATCTGCCGCAGCCAGGAGACATCAAGGTCAAGTCCCTGGTAAGCGAAAGTCGACCACAGATAGCGATCGCAAAGCACAACGCCGCCGTCAGCCAAAACCGATTCCACCTCCTGCGCGAAATGATCCTGCCTGTCCGCTGCGAAAAGCAAAGCCAAAGTCTTAGAGTTCACTCCTTGTAGACGCCCCGTAAGCACCTGGCGGATCAGCGAACCAACCGGACCATTGCTAGGCTGTTTAGTTGTCATAATTTTGCGGTGAGCTGACAGCGCCTGACTCAATCTGGCGATTTGGGTACTGATACCCGAACCGTCAATCCCTTCCAGCGCGATAAAAAACCCAGGATAGTGTTCCAAAGCATATGCCATCCTATCGAAAAACTTATCACTCCCTTTTTACCACATCACAACAGCAAAATCAACCTCTGACACCTCATTGGGCCAGAAGTTGATTCAAGGGTTGTAGATTTGGAATGGCCAGATTCCCTTTATTACTCCTTCCTTCATCAACATTCATCCAGAACCGACAATCCAGCGCCTGATGAACAAAAATGTCGAAAACCCACAATATAAGGGTTGCCGCCCCTCCAGCAACCCTAAAAACCCCTGCTCATTCCCACAAAAACCTCATCAACGAACTCGCCCACGCAAGCCTCCAAACCCCTTAACCCAACCCAATCCAATCCCAGGGAATTCGAAGAATTCCCAACCATCCCTAACCCCTAACCCCTGATTCCCTAACCCCTATTTCCTAGCCCCTGTTTCCCTAACCCCTATTTCCCTAGCCCCATTCAACCCACTTTACTCAACATCCGCAGTTTATCGGCCAGAAGAGCAATGAACTCCGAATTCGTCGGCTTCTGGCGTTCAATATTCATTGAATACCCGAAGATCCGTTTCAGGGTTTCCATATGCCCTCTTTCCCAAGCCAATTCGATAGCGTGTCTGATGCCCCGTTCGACCCGGCTCGGCGCCGTGTTGTACTTCTTGGCGATAGCGGGGTAGAGTTCTTTTGTCACGGCTCCCAACAGAGAAACGTCATCGATGACCATCAAAATGGCGTCGCGGATATACTGGTATCCTTTAACATGGGCGGGAATGCCCAGCTGATGCATGGTGTTGGTAACCTCGACGCTCATTTTGACACCCTGTCCTGCCGGTACAACTGAAGAACAAACCGACGGAGCATGAATAGGTGCGTTTTGGATCTCTGTATCCTGAGCTAAGGTTTTGATGCGTTTGATCAAAATATCAAGGTCAAAAGGTTTCAGAATAAAGTAATCGACGCCCATCATCATCGCCTGATTCGTCAAGGACTCGTGTCCAAAAGCCGTTAACATTATAACCTTCGGACGCGGTACCGACGCTCTGGCGTTAACGCGTTCCAGAACTTCCAAACCGTCTAGATTCGGCATGACCAAGTCCATAATCACCAGATCGGGATCGTGCTTCTGAATAAGATCCCACGCGTCCAATCCATTATAAGCAACGCCCGCCAGGTATAATGAATCGTCTCTCTGAATGTACTCCTGGAGAATCTGGCACAGATTTCTGTTATCTTCCGCAATGACCAATTTGATTTTCTTTGACATCCTATCAATCCCGCCTTATTTAGATTTTCCGACCAGAATGTATCGGTACACTTATTATAGTCGAGACCCTTTGTCGAATTCTTAAAAAAAACCGATCAACAATATTCTATTGTCAGAAAAAAAAGGGGCCATAGACAGGCCCTCCTGAAGAACACGGCAAAATTTTTTTTCGATTAATAGTACCATTATCCTATAGGTCGCCGATAATTTGTCAGTTAATCAACTCTGATGGCCTCTGATGGACAATTATCTGCCGCCTCTTGCACAGCGTCTTCATATTCATCAGGGATTTCATTGACAACGGCTCCCGCCAGCCCATCTTCCTGCATTTCAAAAACCTCAGGGCAAATATCAGGGCACAACTCGCAGGCAATACATAAATTCTTGCTAACATCGGCATACATCAAAGGTAACCCCTCCGTTTATTAAGTGATATCAGTATTGTACCCTTCTGTCCTTGAATCATACAGGCTTCTGACGGCAAAATATTTTGTTGCCGCCGGGATCAGCATTATGTCTTAATGATTTTGCTGATCACCCATATGCCGCCGACATTCTCAACATCACAAAAATATACTCTGTTTTCCCTGTCACTAATGACCGATTTCCATTTCATTTTGACCAAATAACGATTTGGAACATCGGTAGCGACAATGGTTGCGCTCTGTATGCCGATCAGGGGATTCTCCGCGAAAAGGCCGAACAATTCCCGACACTCAGCACTGTCATAGGCTTCTTGGGCCAACATGTTTTTGGTTGAATCCATCTGTCTCAGATCAACCTGACGCCAAAAAGCCCGCAACATGACCTCAGGCTGAGCGTCGGTTTCAGCGGACTGCCCCTGGGCCAAAGCCGTCACCGCCTTCCCCCAGTCTTTTAAATTGGCAACCCCTCCCCGCAAAACCGCGCTTTGCGACCATAACAAAACTCCCATGCAGACCAAGCATGAGAGCATGTAAATGAAATGCCTGTTCTTGTGCATAATTCCCCCTCCTCTTCGAAAAAACAATTTCTCGAACATCGAACCACGAGTATTGAACATCGGGCCGCCCCGTACTCTCCCCGTTCTATCTATAGATGGGAAATCATGCCAATATGACTTGGAGCCTTTTTAATTAATGGAAAATTTTCTTGAGAATCTTGAGAATGGGCTGCGGCAGGTGAACATAATATATTTTCAATTCTTATCCCTCCCTTCTGGACAATGGACAAGGCTGATATCCTTCAGCCTGTGGACCAATGGACAATGGGACAACCCTGTCAACATAGCTGACGCTGACAATTATGATGCAGCCGTTGTCATCGTCTTCGGCGCATTGTCTTCGTTGTTTGTTTTTGCCTTGCCGGTTCTTTTGTATGTTCCTAAATAGGATAGTTCTTTACGACTTCCTCTAATTGCATCACCAATTTGACGTCGTCGTCGCTCTTGACGCTGAGATACAATTTCCCTATGATACCCATAATCATTTTTGCCACATCATCCAGCGCTAAGCTGTCTTTCATAGCCATTTTTTCGCTCGTTTCTATCATAGCGATGCCAAACTGATGCCCCGAACCCTCCTTCATCATTTTTGTACAAGTCTTACCCAGCAGCTTCATAACAACCGCCGCTTCCTGAGTATCCAGCTGTTTTACGGCATCCAGAGTGGTTGTCAGGCCCTGAACGATACGAGCGCTCAGATTGGCCCAATCTGTGTCCCCCACATCTTCCCCTCCTTCTTGCGCTTTTTACTTATAGAATATGCTTCAGCATCAAGAACGGTGCTTCTGCGAGAGAACTCTTGACCGGCTCCGCGAGAAAACATATACTGACTTGACGGCATCACAATCAACCCCGGTGAAGTGTTTTCCTATTGGAAAGCAATTGGCAAGCCAACCCGGCGCAAAGGCTATCTCAAGGGAATGGTTCTAAGAAACGGCCTGTTCTTTCCGGGGATTGGCGGCGGTTTATGTCAGCTGCTTGAGAACTCAAAGACCGAAAGATCGTAGAGCCGCTCCTTCTTATGCTGATCCCCTCTCAAAAAACTCGCTAAGCTTCTCTAAAACCTGCTCCCGGTTCCCCCGCACATGGGATCGCTTGGGTAAAGACCTCAAAAAATTCGACCCATACCCCTTGGTCACAACCCTATCATCCAAAAGAATAAACACCCCCTTGTCCTTCCGGGTGCGCAGCAGGCGACCAAACCCCTGCTTAAAACGAATGACGGCTTCCGGCAGGAACAGCTTGCTAAAAGGATCCTGTCCTTTTTTCCGCGTCAATTCCGACCGGGCTTCAATCACCGGCATATTCGGCGGCCAGAAGGGCAGACGCACCATAATCAGACACGTTAGCTCTTCCCCAGGCAAATCAATACCTTCCCAAAAACTGCTCGCCCCCAGCAGAACCCGTTCCGGGTTGGTGCGGAAATCTTCCAGCAACGCGTCGCGGCCGCCATGGATCCCTTGTGCCAGCACCCCCGGCACTGGCTCTCCCTGTCTCGCCATACCCTCCAGGACATCGTTAACCAGACGCAGCAGACGATGAGACGTGAAAAGCACCAAAACGCGTCCCCCCACAATCTGCGCCACCTCCACAATAAAGGCCGCCACATCCCACGCCAGCTTGTTCTCATCTCCTTGCAGCGGCAACCCTGACACAATGCAGGAAAGCATCTGCGACTGATAGTCAAAATGGGATTTTAGCGTCAGCGTCTCTGCGGTCTCGTCGCTCAGCCCCAGCTCGCCCATAAAATAGCTGAAATCTCCGGCAACGCTTAAAGTTGCCGAACACAAGACCACCGCTTCTTTAGAGGCAAAAAGCTCCTCCTGCAGAATCGCGGCAATATCAAGAGGCGCGCTTTTTAGCCAAAGGCTCGCCGACCTTTCCCCGGCAACCTTCTCCAAATAGATCACCCTCTGCACGTCGTCCAGAACAGCCGCTTGCCGCAGACCAACAATCCATTCGGACAGCTGGGCCCTGTCTCGAGCCAACTCGATCTTCAACCCATCCAAGGGTCGGGACATTTCCAAACAATGCTGCATGTTTTTCAAAGCTCCGTCCAACTCCTCCAAACGGCCGCTCAGGTTTTCCAGCTCAACCTTGAGCAACTCATAAGCGGAAGGCGGCAACGCGGCCGTCGTCAGGCGCAGACTAAGATGATCGCCCATGATTTGCCTGAGCCACGCAAACGTCTGCGCGGCTTGCTCTTCAATACACGCGGTCAAAGAAGGACATCGCCTGAGGTTATCGGTAAAAATCTGATAATCCTGTTCGGAGCAAAGATCCTTAATTTTTCCGGCCATCTCCTGCCACACAGCGAAAGAAGAACCCCTGCCGCCAAAACCACGGCCGAAACGCTTACCAAAGCGGGCGGATTGCCGCCATTTATCAAGCCATCGGGACAATCGCTCATAGTTCATTTCAAACCCAAGATGCTGTAAAGCGCCGGCATACAGATTGTGAGCCTCGTCTACAATCAAATAATGATATTCCGGCAGCAATCCCATTCTCATATCCCTAAAAAGCAAAGAATGGTTAATCACAATGACATCAGCCTCTTGGGCCGCCTTGCGCGCTTTTAGCATAAAACACTGATCCGCGTGCCGGCACCGCGCCGGTATACACAAAGCAGAATCGGCACAAAGCCCGGACCAACTTCCATACCATTCCGGCAATTGGGGCAGCTCGCTGATATCCCCCGTCCTTGTTTCTCTTAGCCAGCTCAGCAGCATTGGCCATAACATGACACGCAATTCACCGGCTTGAGGTTCCTTTGCTCGGGATTCCTTTGCTCGGGATTCCTTTGTTCGAGGTTGGCCGGAAAAACCTATAGCGTCGCTAACCATAACCGCACCTGCCACAGTCATGCCGGCCTCCCCTGCTGACCCGGCTTCTTCCTCCAAAAGCAGTGGACAAAGATAATTGTTACGCCCTTTCAGCAACACCGCCTGAAACGAGAACGGCAGCACCCGGGCTAAAAACGGCAGCTCCTTTGCGAACAGCTGTTCCTGCAAGGGGATGGTATGGGTCGCCACAACAACTTTTTGCCCCATCAGCTTGGCCCACCAAAGGGCCGGCAACAGATAGGCCAGGGATTTTCCCGTCCCCGTCTCCGCTTCTATCACCATATGGCTGCCTGTGTCGAAAGCATCAACCACCCTTTGCGTCATCACAACCTGAGCCGACCGGCTCTCAAACCCCGCGAAAGCAGAAGCCAAAAGACCGTCCCCGGCAAAACAGGAAGCCGGCCACTGAAAATCCTTCGGTAGAGCACGCCCCTGCCTTGACACACATATATTTGTGGGATCTCCCATCGCTGCAGTGTCAACCGCACCGGCTGTCGCCGACGCAAACAGCCCTGTCAAGTTAGGTTTTCTTTCGGTATCGTTAAGAACCGCTGCTTTCAGCGCCTCAAAAAAGCCTCGGTATGCTGTTTGGCTAACCGAGGGTTCCACCCTCAAGAAGTAAGAAGCATCAAAAGCAAATCCTTTTTCCCAACAGCGGACAAGAATGCGGCCTATTGCCTTTGCCATAGCCATCGGCGCTGCATCTGTCTTTGCCGGCTCCTCGATCCCTAAATCTCGGCAGACCGCCTCAATCGCATAATGTTTCTGACGCGGAAAAAAAACCCTCGCCAATATCGCTGTATCCATTATTGGCAATGTCCGGCCACTCAGGTCACGCACTTTTTCAGCCAGGTCCTTCTGACCATAACCGGCCAAATTCGCGCCGCCCACAAAATCAAGGAACTTTTGCCGGATCGCCTTCTTTTGTTTTTCACTGAACGCGTCCTGCCAGACAAACTCCTCACAATTTTCGTCATCATCCAAAGCCAAGTGCCCATTATCCATTGTCAAAGCACGCTTTGCCGCAAGTATGCAGACTTCGCCACTGGCATGATAAACGAGACAAACAATTGACAACGCCACAATCAATATATCTCCCCAATAAACAAAAATTACCAGCCACAATCCCAAATGTCATTAATCATTTTACCTTAACTCATGGTATACTTTAAAGTGTAAGAAGAAATTTTTTTGACAGGTTTTCAGCATCCGTTTTGGCGACCCTTTCCTGAAAGATGTCTTAGTGATCATCTCGAAGTGTCCCATGAAAGGGGAAAAGAACGTGAATCTGGCTTATCTCAAAACTGTTTTTCCCAACGGCCGTTCGCGGATCATGATGCGCAACCTTGACGATCCCAACACGGAACTGCATCATTTTATTCTGGTATTGGATGACCACGGCCAATTATGGGTAGACGTATTCTGGCCAATCGATGAAGACAACGAACCCTTGACGACCATCTTGTCGGAAAAGCAGTTCTGGCGTGTTTTCCGGGAATGGCGCTTATCCGGGATTTCCATGGGCGACAGCAGCGCTATAGCCGAAGTATTTGCCCAAAAACAAATGCGCCGGCAAAAACAGCAGCATGTTGTACAGGTTTCACCTGTCTCGCAAGTGACTATGTGACTTTTTTCCAATGAACAGATTTGGAGCAATCATGATAGCCTTGTTTGAAAATTCTCAAGGATTCGTCAAGCAAGGCTATGCTTTTGGGGAAAACTCTTTGTCATCCTGATCCTCGATCAAGCCCCCTTATCCTGATCGCGGTTCCCTTTACGTTTATTAAGCCGGTAAATAAATGCCAGGATTTCCGCGACGGCTTCGAAGAGTTCCGGCGGTATTTCTTTAGAAAGCTCCACATTGAGAAGGGCGTCAATAAGGAGATCGTTTTTTTGGATCGGAACGCCCTCTTTGTCAGCAACCTCAAGGATTTTCCGGGCCAACTCCCCTTCGCCTTTCGCGATAACCCTAGGCACACCAATGTCATTGTAAGCCAGCGCCGCCGCTTTCTCCCGTTCCGGGAGTTTTTTGCCGTTTTCTTGGTTATCCTTCAATATTAACCTCCAGTTGTTCCCCCGCTAAAAAGTTTTTGAACCTTGGCATATCGGCAAAATTCTTCGTCGTTACAGAAGCCAGAAACATGCCCAAAGCCTGAAACTGTTCCTGAGCGGAAACCAGCTCAGGTTGAATTACTTCCGTCAATTCCGCGGGGTCATCACTCAACAGGCAAAGATGAATATGGTTTTCATAGAGCCAAACATCGGCTCCAACAGTCCCCAAATGAAATGTATCAACCTGAACGGCAATCCGGCAATGCTGTGAATCCATTTTGGCGCCTTTGCGCGCGCTTTCAACAGCAATACGGGCTTGATTCAAACCTTCCTGATCCTGCAGAGGCACATTCATCAGCATAAAAGCGTTCTTGCGCAAGCCAGACTGAAGCCAGAGCTGCTGAGCCGTAATGTCATCCAGCAGCGCTTTGGCCAGACCTTGTTCCCCTTGGGATAGATGCCGGCCGGAAGTTTCGAGCAGCTTCATCAGCTTAGCTTTAACTGTATCGTTCTCCTGAGCGGCTCTCGCCATTTGCGCGGCGGCAGGATCCGAACCCGGCTCGGCAGGCCTCCCAGGGGCAGCCTGCCGGGTTGCCGGAGCGCCAACAGGCGTTTCTGGGTTCACGGCAACCCCGAGAACTGATCCCGTTCCGCTCCCTTGATTGGTTCCAGTCGCGGCTCCGGGCGTTCCCGGAACGCCGGGTTGGCTCCCAATACCTATCTGAAATCCTGTTCCCATCGGAACGCCTATTCCTGTCGGAACGCCTGTTCCTGTCTGAACGCCTGTTCCTACCTGAACGCCTGTTCCCGTCTGAGTTTTGGCCAGAGCTCCTGTTTGGTTTCCAGATGGAACCATGGAAACACCAGCTTGATCTCCCCGCGGAATCCCTGCGTGTGCTCCCTGTGAAGTTCCGGCCGCCCTCGCCCCCCCAGCAACTTCCGGCGGTACTCCTGGCGGAACCGGGGCTCCGGTCGTCTCCGGCTGAGCGCCTAATGGCATTCCTCCTTGAACGCCTGATGAAACACCAGACTGATTCCCCGCCAAACCCCCCTGCACCCCTGCCGGTGTTCCATTCTGAGTCTGTCCTAAACTCACGCTTTGTGGTTGTCCCTGGGATTGACCCAGGTTCCTTCCCTGAACCTGTGCTTGTTTCTGCGCTTGAATCTGCTCCTGAGTCTGCCCTTGAATCTGCCCTTGGGCTTGCGGCTGACCCGTGTTCTTACCAACTTGATTGAGCAATTGATTCTCGTGCTGAACACCCAAGTTTCTAAGAAACTCCACAATACTCTTTGACGACAGGTTCTCCCACTGGGGCGCCGTTTGTAACAACTGCGATAGCGCCTCCTTCAGTTCCGGATTCCGAACATTATCCAGCCCATCGCGCAAGAAAGAAACCAATTGCTGGGGGTTGTTCTGAAACTTATCCAGCAAGGCGGCTAATTCCAAATTTGGCGGCAAACCCCGGGACAAGAGCACCAGCATCTGCTGCGGAGAAATATTAAGATCCGTCGGTATATTTTGTCCTCGCGACAAAACGAGCGCCTGATCGCTCAATTCACGTACCGCTACCCAGAAACGGTCGCCCTGCCGAACAGGCGTATCCATTTGGGCTTCCACCTGCCGTCCGCCCAGCCTAATCAGAGCAGCGTTTCCCCCGTTCTCACCTCTCGCCGACAACACTTCCACAGGAAGCTTTTGGCCGACTTTCAGACTGCTCATATCAATTTTCGGCAAATAACTCAACACATCATTGTTTGAACGGATCTGCATTGATTTAACCCCCGGAAACAATGGACAATGACAATGGACAATGGACAATGGACAATGAATAATGGACAGGGCTGATATCCTTTAGCCTGCGGACCAATGGACAATTAGAGTAGGTTTCTATTTTCCTTTGTCTTATATCTTGCGCGATCGTTTGCCTCTTTATTACATTGTCCTTGCTGCTTATTCTGATCTCAGTTGAGCATAACCTCAACAACATGAGTCTTGCCATCATCAACCAGCTTGACCGGGAATGAACAGTTCGCTCCGTCCAATCGCACTTGAACATGGTCATCCCGACCGCTTCCCTGACCCCAACTGACTGCTTCCTCCCGGCCGGCCGTTTCTCCTTCATCTTCCTTCTCACATCCGGCCTCCCATCGCCGGTTTGCCTCATCCCGCTTCTCGTTTCCTAATTCCCACTTCTCACGAGCCTTATTATCGCAATAAATGATATAGTCCGAAGTGCGAAATCGGAACCGCAGATTGAAATCAGGCCACTCCCGCGGCAGGCAAGGACGTATTTCCAGTTCATCTCCCCGCAGATGGAACCCCAGAATCCCCTCTAACATAACCTGATACATCCAGCCCGAGGCGCCCGTATACCAACTCCAGCCTCCCCGGCCCAAATGCTGGCCTTCAGAGTAGACATCCGCCGACACCACATAAGGCTCTACCTTATAGGTCCGGGCTTCTTGGTCTGTGCGCGCGTGAAAAATCGGAATCAGATCCCGCAGGAGCGTCCAAGCCCTATCTCCATCGCCCATGTGGCAATAAGCTGATACAGCCCAGATCGCCGCGTGGGTATACTGGCCGCCGTTTTCCCGAACCCCCGGTAGATAACCGCGGATGTACCCTGGATGAGGCTCTCCCATATCGAAAGGCGGCGTCAGCAGCTTCAGCAGTGAAGCCTCCTTGTCCCACAGATAGTTTTCTAAAGCAACCATAGCATCCTGCGCCCGGGTGGCTGATCCGCCGCCGGTAATCACAGCCCAAGACTGGCTGATGGAATCGATCTGACATTCCTGGGCTGTGGCCGACCCTAGAGGTGTGCCATCGTCAAAATAGGCTCGTCTATACCAAGAGCCATCCCAAGCGTTCTTCTCAACATTTTTTAGCACTTCCTCGGCATGCTCCAGATATCTTTCCGCTCTCTCATCATCATCCATACGCCGGCAAATCGGCGCAAAAGACCGCAGAATCGAAATGAAGAACCAGGCCATCCAAACGCTCTCCCCCGTGCCCAGACGGCCCACGGCGCTTAACCCGTCGTTCCAGTCTCCTGTTCCTATCAAAGGCAGCCCATGGGGCCCAAGTTCCATACTTATATCGATCGCGCGCAAGCAATGATCATAAACCGACGTCCGCAGCGGCGATACCTCCGGCACAAAATACCGCTCATCCTCCTCTTCCGTCAGCAAATCCCCCGCCAAAAAACCAACCTGCTCCGCCAGCACGCTCCAGTCTCGGGTATGTTCAATATAGTCAGCCACCACATAAGGCAACCACAAACGGTCGTCGCTGAATTTCGTCCTGATCCCCTTACCTGTTTCACTATGCCACCAATGCTGGGCATCTCCTTCGGGAAACTGACGCGCCGCGTGGATCAGAATCTGTTCCCGGGTTATGCGCGGTTCCACCACACTAAAAGCCATTGAATCCTGTAACTGATCCCGGAACCCGAAAGCCCCGCCGCATTGGTAATAGGCCGCCCGGGACCATATGCGGCAGCACAAAGTCTGATAGAGAAGCCAGCTGTTGAACATAATGTCAAAACCTTTGTCCGGCGTCTCCACCTGCAATGTATTGAGCATATGGGACCAAAACTTTTTACCGGCATTTAAGGCCTTAGCATGAGGTTCGGCGCTCCCGATGCCACCGACCATTTCTTTGGCCTCAGCCATAGACGCGCAGTCACCCAAGGCAAAAACCAGCGTATGTTCAGCCCCGGGTTCCACCACGCATTCCAGCGTGACGACACCGCAGTCGTTGCCCTGCTCGCCCATCACCCCGTCCATCAGCCCCTTGGGCGCGCCGAGACTGCCGTTTACCCCGAGAAAATCACGCCGCGACCTACTGACCAGACGCAGAGTTCCCCCATATCCTGTTAAAAAAGCTGTACGACCGGCAAACTCATCCTGGTAGACACTCCTGGCCAGCACGCTGCCCTCCATCTCCTCAACCACCAGATAAGGCGCGCTTTGGGCTCTATCTACGCCTAACACCCATTCAATGTAGTAATAGGCCGCCAGACGCCGTGGTTCAGCCGTAAGGTTTTTGAGCCTGAGGGCAATATATTTAATGGGCAGCTCCTTATCAACAAAATAGGCCGTCTCTTGCCAGACGCCATGAAAAACATGTTCAAAAACCGTCGCCCCATGGCTATGACTGACGTTGTAGTGTTCAGGCGTCCCTGCCGGCTGCGGCGTCGGCGACCAAAAATCACGTGTATCCAAATCTTGCAAAAACAGCGCTTCCCCAGAAGTATCCAGCAGCGCGTCATTATACCATGGCGATAATTTGTACTCCCGGCTGTTCTGGGACCAAGTATAACCGCCACCGCTCTCACTGATGAGAAAACCGAAATTCTTGTTGGCGATAATATTGGACCACGGCAAGGGTGTCGTCCTCCCGGGGGGAAGATCAATGAGATAACTTCTGCCGTCGGCGCTGAATCCGCCGTAACCGTTATCAAACAGTTTTTCGCCGCCCATATTCGATATCCGTGGCTCAAAGCCCGTATTCCGGTCCTCACCGCGACGTCTCGCCTGATCCACTTGACCATGACCCTGACTATGACCATGGCCCTGACCATGCCCAACAAAGCTATGACCACCATAACCCACATTCATCAGAGGCAAGGCCGATATCCCCAGCAATTTGCCTGAAACTTTGGCCGGATTTTTGCTCGACGAGAGCACCTCATTGCTCTTACGCACCATCTTATTGATCTGGTTGCGCAGAGATCCTTCCTCACTGGCGAAGATCATCCGCGCCACAGCAAAAAGCAGTGTCAGCAGATCCTGTGCCAGTTGATCCTTCTGGAGCAGAAAAACACCGCCGGGCCGGTTGACCAATTTCCTGGCGTGGCTAAAGTCAATGCGCTCTTGAATGGCTGCCAGAAAGTTTTGGCGGTACCCCGATTCCTCGTCGGACAGAATGACCAGATCCACATAAAACCCTTTAACTTTCCAATACTCGTGGATGCGCAGCATCTGCTCAAGCATGACCAGATCGCGGTTCTCTCCTATCTGCAAAATCACAATACTCAAATCCCCGGAAATCCCCACACTCCAAAGCAAGGACTGTCCATTCTTGTTTTGGCTCAACTCATCCCGCCGCTGTAGCGGATCGGCATAGACCAACTGGGCCGCCAAACGGGCATAAAGAGTCGCATCCGCGAAACTAAGCCCCATATTGCTCAGCTCCATCAGCGATTGAGACCAGGAAAGCTCCTTGACGGTATCCAACATACCGCTGCGTTTGTATTTTTCCGCCAGAAGGAAACAATCCTCTTTGCAGGAAGCCACCCCGCTCAAATAGCAGATCTTGGCGGTTTGACCCGGCATAAGCCGCACCCGGGCCCGCAAGCTCATGATCGGATCAAGAATCGATCCTGTGGTGTTCGACAGGGGAATGTTAACGCCCAAGGCGTAAGGATCGGCCAGAGTGCCGTTACGCCCGATGAACTTGGCCCGGTCGGTTTCATACTGGAGGTCGCCGGTCAGTTCAGTGTCGCTGATCAGCGAATGCCAGCCAAACACCTGTTTATCTTCGCTGTCCCGGGACCGCCGGTAAGCGTAGATACAGTTGTTCTCAAAGCCTGTTTTAATAAAAAGGTTGCTGAAAGCCGGATGGGCCAGATCCGCCTCAAAAGTGTTCAGCACCAACTCAAAATAGCTGGTCGTTTCCACATCACGGTAATACTTGCTGTGATTGGTCAAGGTCAGAGTTCTCAGCTCCACCGGATCGTCCGGGGTAACCCAGATTTCTGTGCTCGTGGCAATGTTGCCATCCCGGCGCTGAAAACGCACAGAATTGGGAAAACAGAACACCCTATACTCATCACCCCGGCTATGGCAGGGTTTGTAGGTCGCCGACCAGAATTCTCCGGAATTCAAATTATGCACGTAGATGTAATTGCCGTAAGTATCAAGAACCGGATCCTGGCGCCAGCGCGAGAAAGCCATATTATGCAGCTTGCTGTAGCCGCTGCCGCTGGGTGTCAGCATAACGGAATACTCCCGGTTCGATATAAAGTGAGGCTGGGGTAGCCGCATCTGAACCTCCGTATAAACCACAGGTTTCTCCCCGCTGGCGTTGGTTCGGGCGGCAACCTTTTTCTCTCTGACTTCCTCAATAATTGGACTGAAACTGTAGTCCTGGGTCGGCAACTGTTCCTGCAGCAGCAGTTCAATGCTTTTGATCATGGGCTCTCGGTGGAACCGTTCCTGCAAAATGTTGTTATTCAGCGCGTTAACCAAGGCTCCCAGGCTCATTCCCTGATGGTGGGCCATATAGCTCTTGACAACGCTGTTTCTGTGGTTATGCCGCACCCGCCCGGGGGTATAGTCGGCCGCCTCATACAATCCGTAAGGGCCCTCAAACCCCTCGTCCTGCATGGCTCGGAGGTTCTCGATGCAGGCGGGACGATCCACCGTCAGTCCCATAAAAGTGGCGTAAGGCGTTATCACCAAATCTCGAGGCAGACCCCGTTTCAGACCAATACCGGGTACGCCGAACGCTTTGTACTGATAATTGTTCTGTACATCAAAAGCGTAAAAACCCGATTCGGAAATACCCCAAGGCACTCCGCTCTTGCGGGCGTAGTTCTGCTGGATTTTCAGCATGGAACGATATGACTCGTCCAACAGTGTTCCCTTGAAGTTTTTCATGATTATGAGAGGCATAAGGAACTCAAAAGCCGTGCCGCTCCAAGAGAGCAGACACTGTTGCCCATCGATGCGGGTCAGAGGCCGGGCCAGCTTGAACCAATGACTCTCCTCGACGTCCCCTTTAGCGATGGCGATGAAACTGGAAAGCCTTGCTTCCGAAGCCAATAAATCGTAATAGGATTTGTCCAATTTTTGTTCCGAGACATTGTACCCAATGGTAAAAATATTGCGCTGTTCTTCCAAAAGCGGCTTGAAATCCATTTCGTCAACAATGCCCTTTGTATGCCGTCGCATAGCGTAACTGACAAATTCAGCGTTGACAATGTTACGCAGCACCTTTTTGAGACACTTTTTCAGCGCCAGATCCCTATCGGAGACATCTATCTGAGTGCGACCCAAATCTTCATCTTCCGTCTTTTCCGACTTCGTCAGCTGTTGCAGGCACTGAAAATAATGGATGCGCATAGCGGCTAGCGGCATCCCTTCCGGAATTGCCCAACCCCGCGCGGCGGCGGCGTCAAGAAATTCCGCCGGAAAGAACCGGGCAATTTCTTTCCGCAGCGCCTTGATCATCATCAGCAAGGCTGTCAAGGAATCAAAACTCAAAGCGGCGCTTTTCTCGTCGGCTCCCAAAGGGCTGGATGACTTGGGCCTGACAGCCTTAAACCGATCCTGCCACACAGCCAGCATCTCGTCAAGCTCTCTGACAGCCACATAGCCCCGTTTCGCGCACAACTCCGAAAGCTCTGCCAGCTCCTGTTGATAACTCCCTTCTAAATGGGAATCTGTGCAGGCGTCCCGGAGGCCTTCCAGCACTGTCGGCGCAATCAACGGATAGGCGCTGTAAACATGCTCGAAACCATTAGTTAACGTCAGCAAATACCCGGCGAGATTACCGCTGTCCACCGTAGAAATATAGACGGGATAAAGGGGTTGCAGGGTGTCCGTGCGATACCAGTTATAGAAATGGCCGTTCCATTTATCCAGCTTGTCCAGGGTTTTCAGGGTCAGGCGCGTGCGCCGCAGCAGGCCGGAAAGCGTCAGATAGCCCAGATAATAAGCTTCCAGGTTCGCCAGCATTGCTAAGCCGATGTTGGTAGGCGACGTGCGATGGGCCACCCCTCTGTAAGGTTCCAGCTGAACGTTGTCGGGAGGCAAATAATTGTTGATTTTATTGACAAACACCAGGAAGAAACCCCAGATTTTCCAAGCGTGCCACCGCAGATACAGATGATCTTCTTTGCCGGGGGCCTCTTGGCTGGGATTGCGATAAGGCTTCGCCGTGACATAAACCACCCATGGACCCAACAGCCAAAGGGCCGCCAACACCACAGAAACAACCGGAGAAGTCCCAAAACCCCACAGGCAAACCGCCAGCCCCAAGATCACACCACCGGCCATACCGCGGTAACTGGCGCCCAGCGTGTTTTTCAGCTGCCGATCCACTTTGGCGGCCGATTCCCACTCCAACAATTTCCGGCGGGTCCATTGCCGGTATAGACTACGCACAATAGCGTCTACTTGGGTCAACGCGCGATGAGAGAGCACCATAACCTCAAAGCCGACCTGTCGCAGCTGAGTAAGGCAATCTTTCCCGCCGTATCGGGTGAACAGACTCCTCTCCTGCAGCCGGAACACAACACTCAACAACAGCGGAAAGATCAGGCAAAGGCCGATCAGGCCGAAACAAAGCCACTGAGCACGGGGAAACAGCAGCCCCAAGGTCAGCAGCGTCAGCTGAGCCGGCGCCTCCAAGCTGCGCCGGAGATTGTCGAAGATTTTCCACTTCGAGATAGCGCTCAGGTGTTTCGCAAAAAAGAACCGGGCTATCTGCCAATCGCCGCGGATCCAACGATGCAGTCTTTTGGCGTAAGACAGATAACTCTTGGGATATCCGTCAATCAACTCAATGTCAGTAGCCAGACCGGTTTTGACATACAGGCTCTCTATGAGATCATGACTGAGAATCAAATTGTCTGGAAAAGCCTTTTGGGTCAGAGTGTGAAAAACCTCCAGATCATAAATTCCCTTACCTGTAAAAATTCCGTCGCCAAAGAGATCCTGATACACATCGGAAATCGCGCACGTATAAGGATCAATCCCGGCGTTGCCGGAAAACAAATGAGCGAAAGGCGTCTCAAAAGCGCTCTCCACCGATATTCCCACCCGGGGCTGCAATAACCCGAAACCGGAAACAACCTTGGTTCGCTCCGGATCCAAATGGGCTTCCTGCAGCGGATGGGCCAGAGCGCCGATCAGCTTGATAGCTGTCCGTCCCGGCAGGATGGTATCGGCGTCAAGAGAGATAACATAGCGCACGCCTTGCAGCAAGGTAAAATCCCCTGCCCGCAGAAAACTCGGCGGCGCTTCGCCCAGCAAAACCCGGTTCAACTCGATCAGTTTGCCCCGCTTGCGTTCCCAGCCCATCCAGACTTTTTCTCGTTCGTTGTAAGTGCGATCGCGGTGAAAGAAGAAGAACTGAGACGTGGAGTATTTTCGGTTAAGCTCGTGAGCTTTGGTAACGCCGTAGTCGATGAGCTTGTTTTCTGCCGGCGTAATTCGGGCAACAGAATCCTCAAAATCCCCAATCAACGCGAAAAACAGCTGAGGATCCTTGTTGCGTAGATAATGTTTTTCCAGCTGACTGAAAAACGCTTTAATCTGCTGGCGGCTGTTATAAATAACCGGAATCACCACCAGGGTCTTGCTCTCCGGTGGAATCCCTTTGCCAAAATCCATCTTAGGTAAGAAACTGGGGGTGGTAAAGCGGCACACGAGAGTGTTGGCTCCAAAAACCACAATCCCCAGCACCACCACGCAGATCGCCAGCCAGCCGGCGATGGAGGCGCCCAGAGGCCAGACGTCGGTTGCGGCGCCGGCCATCGGCCCCACCACAGACCACAGGCCCCCAAACCCGCTCACCACCCCATGGAGCAAAACCGTTATGAGCAGCGTACATACGCTGATAAACCCCAAATAAGAAGCCGTGTTATGCCGGCGCACAAAAAGTCCCGGCCAAATGCGCCAGCGTTTCCCTTTCGGGCAATAATCAAGGAGCGCCACCTCCAGGAGCTGCCTGCCGTGTCCCAAAAGATAATACCCGATATGGCGCTGAGGGTTCTCCGGCTTGGTCGCCGCCAGTTCTTTGACCAGCTGCGCTACCCGCAGTTCCGACAGATTGTAACGTTCGGCCAGGGACTCAACCTCATGCCTGTATTTATCCCGGGACTCAAAATCCATTAGTTCATAGGTTCCGCTGGGATCATCTCGCAGAACCCGTTGTACCAGACTGACGGTCTCAAAGAAATACGACCAATCCATGGCGCCGATTTTTTTGATGCTGGACAACAGATTGCCCATACTGAGACCACTCAGGGAAAGAAAATACTGCTCTTTTTCACGGATCGCTTCCAGCGTCTGTTTGCGCCGCCCCGCTTCTTTATCCAGCCAATTCAGCAGCAGCTTGGCATCGGGGCCTACTTCCCGCAGCAGAAACCCCACCCGATCCAAAAACACCGTCGAATGTTCCTTGGGGGCGGACTTCGGGGCGTACCGGGCGGCAACCGCCGGATTTTCCATAGAAGGAATCTTGGCCGCCGCCTTCGCCGGCTGTTTCAGCACATCATTCGCATCATCCACGTTGACCAGCCCACGGCCCAACCGCGTATATTCCGCGGCGGATCCGTGGAGAACGCTGTCCAGCCATTTTTCCGCCAACTGACGTTCCTGTTGAATATACAGAATCTGTTCGATGTGTTTACAGATGCGTTCCAGAATGACGATTTTCAAGATCAGCGGAATCGCCCAAATCTCCGCGGAAACCAACGGGTTTTCTTTCTGGTAGATATCAACAAACTCTTTCAGGGTCTCGATATCAATATGACCGTCGGTCATCTCCATAAAGTTCTCAATCAGCACATAAATACGCGGATAACCTTTCAGATGGCTGCCTTTTAAGTACAAAAGCCGTGATTCGTAGGTCGTGGTCAGGGATTTTTGCAGATCACCCATCAGTTCCTGAATCAGATAATAATTATCAAGATACCACTCCGCGGCGGGTATCAGATCGTCTGTTTGATAATAATACTCATTGATCGCTGTGTAGGATTTTTCGATAAAGGTGCTCTTGTTTTGGACGTGGGCCCGCAGGCTTTGGCCATGAGACTCCGTGCCGACATAATGATGAAGCCTGGCCATTTCACCTGCCGAAAGCAAGAGGTCGGCGGATGAGTTTATCTTATCTAGCGCCATAGTCAACTCCAGTTTATAAATGACTTTCTTATACATTATGTCCAAAATCTCGGCTGTCATTCGTGGGTTACAGGTCAGACCCCAGACGGAGGGGCGGGAGGAGGCGGTGGGGTACAGGGCGGAGCCGTTCTTCGTGGCGGCGCGGTTCTAAGACCTCTATGCAGAAAGCGCAAAATAAGACAGCCTTGCGCTTTTTTTCTGCTCCAAGGTCTAAGAACCGCTACCGCCACTCCCGAAAAGGCTCCGCCCTGTACCCCACCGCCCCCTCCCGCCCCCCGTCTGGGGTCTGACCTGTAACGGGGGGAGTCGGAACACGGGATTGGGGCTGGAAATTATTATGTAAGGGGTTCTTGGGTTGGTAAGGGGTTTTTCATTTCGCAACCTCCTCTTCAATTTGCGTGATACAACTCTCTGCCCATTCTATCGTCGCTTTGGCCTCTCTGATACTTAAATCAAGAGTCATGGCCCAGTATTTGCTTCTCTCCCGCCCGTTGTTGATCAGGGATGAATAGGACTCAATGCTTTTCTGATTCTTGGCGCAGTTTGCCTCAATTATATTCTCGCATTGATTTTTACACGCCTTCAGCAGAGCCAGGGTTGCTTCCGGAGCATCGGCCCCGAAAAACACTCGCATCAGCATGGAAAAGTGAGGGTTCTCATACTCAAGTCTCCCTTCGCCCAGCCATCTTGCCAGTTCCCTCCTTCCGTCGCCGGTAATTGAATACAACCGCTTGTTAGGGCGGCCGTCTTGAATAATGCTGCGGGAAGAAACCAAGCCCTGTTCTTCCATCCGTTTCAGTTCTCTGTAAATCTGGCTGCTTTGCGCATGCCAGAAGTTGTTAAGGGAATCCTCAAACATTCTTGTTAAGTCATAACCCGTGCTGTCGTTATATGACAACAGCCCTAAAAGTCCAAATGGCAAAGACACACATACCACCTCGTTTTATATTATACCTGTATAATATAAAGCAGAGCGGTATGTGTCAATATGTTGGTCGCCGTAATTCAACAGAAAGCTAATTTAACGCAATAATTATACTCCCATTTTCTTCATTGATACTCGTATACCCCTGTTCATCAATGTTAATGGGTTCATTCGAACCAATGTAAGCTACAAATCCGTCATGACCTGGAGGAGTAGCAAATCTGATACAAAAGTTAGACTCTAAATTGCCTGGAATAGTTTTAAGTTTATGGACTATTCCGAAAGAGTACATTCTGAATAACTCCTGGCTTGATTCTGCACCATAAAACGTGATTGCGACACGATTTTCTCCTAATCCATCATCTTCAATCAATCGCTCTCCATAATGCACCTTTTCATCTTTATCCATCTTTCTTACTGCATAAGCACAGACTCTATCACCTCCAATGTCAGCATAGTCAATAACCAACGAGGATTCACCTGAACCGTCATAAACGATTTTTATTTGCCTTATACCGGAGCCGTAGGGGTCGTTCTCCAATTTTTCGAACCCCTTAACAAGGTCTTCTGCTACTCTGAAAACCTCTTCATCCTCAAACTCTATGGTACCTTGTGTAATTTTTCTAAGCAGTTGTGCGTATCTATTTGCATCCACCATTTTACCTTCAGAGATTTGTGTAAACAACCGAATATAATCTTCTATAAAGTCAACCTCTATATCCAACCCTTCTTGTTCTCCCACTCTTGCATGTAGTTGCGTATAAATCTCTTCGATTTCTGTAAAATCCACTTTCGCGACTCCCCTTGTATATATGCTTACGAAGAAGAACACAGCAAATAACAAAACGAGTATGGCACCGCTGATAATAAGAAAAATCTTTTTTTCATAAGCTTAGGATCTCCCATAATTATTTTTTCTCTAACTGAAACATTCAATTCTAAAGTGATGCTTTTTTATTGGCTATCCACTTCCAAAGCCAACTTCAGCATTACGGTGGAATTACATTGTATCAAACCATCATATGCATCGGCCAACTTAGTCAAATGGATAGCCAAATGTATTATCCCATGTTCGGTGCTTCTACATGGATCAATTACCCCAAGCAGTAATATTCGGACGCAGAGTACCATCTATCCATGGTGCTGCATTGTTTCCGGGACAAACTTGATTAACATCATTCCCCGTACCTATATCAATATTTTTATGCGTACTAATAGGAGCCATATTAGTTCCAGAACTTATCATTTTCAAGTCATATTCATAGCATAACCATTTGGCAAGTGCTTCTGCCGCATTTTTCTGAGCTTGGTTTAATGTGTTACTCGATTGAAAATTTCCCAATATTACGACACCAATATCATCATTATAACCATAAGTGTGCGATCCTTTGTACTTCATTTCCCTTCCTTCCCATATATTTCCAGATGGGTCAATGACGAAATGATATGCGATATCTGACACGAAATCTCGTCTATGCTGTTGATCACCTTTTTCCCTCACTGTCCGCTACCAAAATACCTGTCCAACAAAAAATCAATATATTCCTCATAAGACCCGGACGCAAGAAACTCATCTTTAATATCATCATACAGCAAAGGCCGGGCCAGAATCGGAAAAGCCATCGCCCCCAGGAGTTGCATACTCATCATTCTCTGCACACTCGGATCGGTAATCCCAGTCAACTCTCTCATAATATCCATCACCCGGTTGATGCCCATGTGCTGCAAAAAACTCGCGAAATCATACGGCGTGGCAAACCCAAAAGTATCTTGGGTGATCACGCGGTGAACAAGATCGGGATATTTTCGCAACCCTATGGCGTAGCGCATAAGAAAGATCTTCAACCGTTCCCTTGCCGAAAGGTTCTCATCTGTCAAAACATTGAAAGATTTTTGCAGAATCGCAACAAGGGTTTTCAGCGTCTCATTGAGCAAATTTTCTTTCGACCCATAATAATAATTAATCAAAGCAATATTAACATCGGCCATAGCGGCGATTTTGCGCACAGTGATCCCGTCGAAACCCTCTTTGCTGATCAGCTCCATTGCCGCGTCCAGGATCTTCTCCCTGGTCGAACTCTCGTTATCCATATGGTCTTTGCGAACCCCTTCCCCCTAGTCCTCAGTCAAGCCAAAATCACTTAGTGGAGTACCAGTCCCAAATCAAGCTGCTTTTTATATAGTATACCACATAACAACCCCGGATAGGATGAGACGCTTACTGTCGCGGGAGTCCCAAGGAGCAGGTTGGCGCCCGGGATAATCCAAAAGCCCGCTTATTTTTGCGGGCTTTTCTAATGAATCGTCTGGCCAAAGACAAATTGGATTATCCCGGTCCCCAACCTGCTCCTCGTGCCTCGACGGCGCGGGGTCGTTTGCGGCCTTTTGTGGCCTCTGAATTGGGTTCTAAAGAAGAGGCCTTTGACGCTCGCGTCCGCAACGCAAAAGACCCGCGATTCAGGGACATTCAGACAGTATCCCTATACAGTTCAATGAGGCACGCGGTAGGGGTTGGGGAGGGGAAGAACCCAATTGTATCCCTGCCTGACGCGGCCCTTGAAAGGGGGAAAGAATTCGCGGGCTTTTGGATTCTTCCCCTCCCCAACCCCTACCGCGGTACTGTTACTATCAAACTCGATCTCTGCCTCCCGCACCATCGGGTTGCAGACAAAACCCGCTTCAGGAAAGTGTTTTTAGCTGAACAGAGTCCTCGTTAAGGACTCCTCAACAGCCATCGACGCCATAGCAAGATTCCCGGAACACCAACAATAACAAATGCCGGCACAATCCACCAAAGCACATCCCAAGCTCGCCGGACATCCACGGTGCATATCGCTGTTTGGCCGCCTTCAGCAGTTTTTGCCGTTATAACGACTGTCCCCACATTTACAGCGGTCACAATGCCCTGATCGTCCACTGTGGCGATAGCAGGATCGCTGCTGTCCCACAGCACATCTTGAGTCACATCGGGGGACACATGGGCTGACAGCCGAAGGGTCTTGCCCACACCCATTGTGGCTCTGGTTTTGTTCAGAATCACATTGAGATCAACATAAACAAGCGCGTAGGCAGAAAATCTGTCCGTTTCAAAACTCAACAGCCCCGCTTCGTAATCGTGCCTGCCCTTAATAACCTCAACATCGCCGTTGTGAACACGGACAAGCTTGAATACCCTTCCTTCAGCGTCCAATCCTTCAGGTATTTCAAAGCTCAGACTGATTTTCTCCCTAAGAGCCGTCATCTTATCAGCCGGATTATCACCAACTTGCTTGAACACACTTATGTCAAGATATAGACCAATATCGAAATCCCCCAGCATTGCGCTAACCAGGGCTTTATCTTCTTCATCCACCGCATCGCCGTTATCGCTAACGACAATGAATATCCGCGCTTCCTCGCCCCCGGCAATCTGTTCCATTTCTTCTTCTAGAAACACAAGAAGGCTAAGCGGTTCAACCGGCGTATTTAAAATGGTTTCAGGAGCGCCGCCGCTTTTTTCCACAACAGCCATAATCACGCCCTCTTCGGGGTCGCCGGCCAAAATAGTTATGGCTGCCGCAGACCCGGCGTTATAGTTCTCTGTGGCAACATAGCGCACGAAATATGTCCCCGGTGCCAGCTCCACGAGGGACGTGCCGGTAATGGGCGTAAAGTTTGTGTCGCCGCTTCGGCCATACTCCATATCCGGAGAAACACCTGAAACGGCACCGTCGTTCGCCTTATGCTTTGTTTCATCGGTTTTATTCAACCCTGTAGGCTCTGCCTGGTTGCCCTTGTTCACGGTAAGAACAGCGGTAACCGGCGCGCCGGCACTATGGGTCGATGTTTCCGCCGTAACCAGACCGATGAGAAAAGTCCCCGCAGCCGTGATTGAGAGTGTCTTATTATCGGTGCCTATGGTTCCCGCGGCCTCATGGCTTGTCCCTTCTTCGATCGTATATATCCTTGTGCCCGCGTTGACGTCAACTTTGAATAGACTTGCGAGGGTGGAAAGATCAATGGCGGAGCCATTATACGTAACGACAGCGGCGCCGGGTTTGTTAACAACAGGCGATTTCCGGCGCGCGTCTAAATCAGAGGTGTCCGGTGCCACATTCTCATCAACGATGCCGTAGGTACCGCCGACAAGAAAACCATCCGGCGACAAAGCTGATATATTCGTCCCAATGTTAAACTCCGCCACAGAATGGTTATTCACCAGAAAGCCGCCAGAAGGAATCCCTTCTTCTGAGGCATAACCCACAATCCCTCCGGCGCAGAGCCGGTAGATCTGCGTTGGTGTACCACAGTCCGCTCCGAGGACCGTCCTGTGCACCGCCGTATTGACGATCGCGCTCTTGATATTCGCCCCTGCCACGCCGCCGATATAGGCTGCGCTTTCACCGTCGCGAAAATATTCCGTAAGGCGAACCCTACCGCCATAAACCTCGGCGCCGTTGATGGCGCCCACCGCCTCAACTCCCGTGCTGTTGTTTATGTCACCCTCCCGAAAACAGCCTGCCACACCACCTAAATACGAAATATAGCCACAGTTCTTTATCTGAACCGTGGGATTGTTAATAAGGACATCCCGTATTTGCGCGCCGAAACTTATCCCTGTAATCACCCCGGCCGCGTTATCTTTATTAGAGTCTCCGTCCACATTAATAACCGGGCCTTCCAGCGTTAGATTGCGTATGAGACTGTTTCCTAAGACACCAAACAGTCCGGCGGTCTCCACATTTCCATATCCGACAGTGTCAACCACCGTCAAGCCACTGATGGTATACCTGCCTCCATCGAAGATTATATCCATGTTCGGTATGCAGACAGGATACCAAAGATGCGCACTCAAATCAATGTCATCAGTAAGTATGACTTCCCAATCGCTGAAATCCACATTGTTGTACACCTCGGATGCAAACAGGGCAAACTCTTCGGCATTGTCAATATACAGCACGTTATTTTCTGGGGCGCCATGGGCACCGCCCAAATAATCCGGTGCACAAAAATCGGCGCGCACCGGATGAAACCAGTAGTTCAGAGGCGGGGATTCCTCCGCCTGAGCCGGAACCTTCAACAGAGCCAATGACAAAACAAGGGCCAAAAAAGAAATCACACCCAGCACCAGAAGAACAAGCAAGGAGTCTCTATGCCGGAAAATCAAATCCTTCATGTTGGGCGACCCCCGCCTGCCCTTCTCGTCGTCATCAGCCTTATCTTACTCTGCATTCGGTTACCCCTCCTCCATGGATTATTTATGATGCAAATGATGTCTTACTCATAATAATTGCCAACTGACATGAGAATATGCAGCACCGCAAAAAGCTGTAACTATACATAAAGAAATCGGGCGCACCATGAAAAAACGCCCTGTTGTTCCCAACAACGCGTTTAACTTCCCTATCTGCAACTGGGCCGCACAACCATCTCTGGACTTCAGCTCCAAACCCCCCTTTTCCTCCCCGGACTCTACTCAACGAATCCATTAACCCAAGCAAGCACCATCGTCAAATGCCCTCTATAGAAATCAGTCTTCGCCGCTGGCAAAGCCTTTTTGACGAACAGCGGCACCCATTCACCGAGATGAACACTGTGGAACACCTCTTGCTGTTTAAGCAGCTCTTCAGCCGCCTCCTCGTCTCCCCTTTGCCAGGCCTCAGCTTCTTTTTCCGCCAAGCGATGCATATAATCCATCTCCACGCCGATATAATCCAAACGTTCCCCCGCGTTCTCCGCCAGGGCCAAGCCCGATTCCCGATAGATTCCCGTCAGTTCCTGCAGCAATTCAATGACATTGGGTCTGCTCCTGGACCATACAGCTTCGCAAGGGGGCGGTGGACTGTCTTTGGGATTCACGCCCCTATACAAGTAAGTGCGATCCTTACCCAAAACATTTGAAAGCTCGGCAGCCGCCACATCCGCGTTGTCATCCAAGAACTGCAGCATAAGTGATGCGCCGGCAGACAGATCACCAGGGAGAGCCTGGTCAGAGGCCAGGCTCTCCAGCGTCGCGCGAAACCCGGCGCTGCGGATCTTATCAACAAAACCAAGATCCGGCAAGGTGATAAAATGAACATTGAGGAAAGAACCGAACGAGGCGCGTGTGCGGGCACTCTCAGCCATTTCTTCCATATTGAGGCTTGTTTCGTTGTGATCCATGCAACGGTCCTCCCCTTTGTCAATTGACAATGAATTTTTTTGACGCAACTCGCTATACGTGTTCAATGCCGTATTGAGGCGTCATTTTCTAGTGTACCCGTAACAAGCGCCCTTCATTTTCTCGGGATTTCACGTCATCCTGATTAGGCGAAGTGTGCGGTTTACGCTTCATCTTGGGCAAGCGTCTACGCCTCAGCTTCCGTTTCGGCTTCTGCAGGCGCTTTCGCCTCTTCAGTTTCTGCGGACGCCTCAACTGCGGCCGGTGCGTCACCAAAGAAGTTTTTACCCAGAACAAACAGGAACACCGCCAGACCAAGGCCGCCGAGCATCCCGCCGATTTCAACAATTGACGGGAAATAGCCGATTGTTCCCCCTTCAAAAGGTAATGCCTGTCCGGCGACCAGCAGATTGATCTTCGCCAGCAGAACACCGCAGACGGCCAACACCGCGGCCAGTTTGACCGCACCGGCCCTGGCGCCTTTCCAAAGAAGCAGTACGAAAGGCAATGCAACGCCCAGGACGACCCAGCCCCAATAGAACGGCGCCAAACTGCCGGTCAACAGCAGTTTCGTCCCGGCCGCTTCTTGCGAAGCACCCATATAGTTGCCCGCGAACATTTCAATCAAGCTGAAAATCAGCAGCAACGGCAGCAACCCTATCAGAATCTTTTTCAGCGACTCGAAGGCGTCTCCCTTCGCCGCCAGCAGCACGGCGACCGCAACTACGATGGCTTCCACTAAGAAAACCACCGGAATCAAGGCGCTGTTCCAAACAGTCACCGGATTAACCGCCAGAATCCATCCTTCAATCAGGACAATGCCCAAGGCGGTCACAGCCGTCAGCCCCAGCAGCCATTTGCTCGTTTCTTTACGGAAGAAACAAATCAGCACCAAGACCACTGTTACCAAAAGGAAAAGAAAATCCCAGACGAACATCGATGTGAAATTCGGGGAAACAAAGAAGTTGTAAATCCGCACAGGTTGGCCAAGATCCAGCAGAATCATAAAGCCGGCGGCAATATAGCTGGCAGCGGCGCCTATCAACAGCGAACGACGCCAATCCTTCAAGGCGGGCAGGATGCCCCAATCACCCGCGGCAGCCATCATAACCAGACCGCTGCCGGCGCCGGCCAACAGGAAGAAAGCGGCGATATAGACACCCCAGGGGATGGTATCAGCCAAAACAGACGGTCCCACAATAAGCTGAACCACCCAGCAGGCAACGCCGATTACGGCCAGCAAACCGGCAACCGGCAAAATCAGATTGCCCGCGGTTGATCTTTTCGCTTCGTTTGAAGCACTGTTAGTCATATTTTCACCTTCTCCCTATATATAGAATACTTTCGGTTTGGTACCGGCTTCCGGTTTAAGAGTCTTGGCGTTGGGATTGTCCGTCAGCAGCTTCGCCACCTGGCTGGCGGGGTCATCCAGATCGCCAAAGAAAAGGGCTTTCGCGGGACAGGTCTGCACGCAGGCCGGGTTTTTCCCTTCCTCCACCCGTTGGGCACAGAAGGTGCATTTCTCAACGGTTCCCACTTTATGCTCCCCGTAAACCGCTTTTTCGTACTCGGTAAGACCTTCGTCAAAATAGCCTTTATCATTGCTTCTGACATAGGCTCTGACGTTATAGGGGCAAGCTGTCATGCAGTAACGGCAACCAATGCATTTTTTGGCGTCAATTGTAACCATGCCGTTAGCGTCCATTTTGGTTGCTTTGACCGGACAGACCTTGGCGCAGGACGGGTCTTCGCAATGGTTACAGAGAAGCGGCAGGGCATGCATCGCCGCTTGCGGATACTTCCCTGATTCTGTGATGATAACTTTGCGCCAAAAAACCCCTGGGCCTGTTCCGTTTTCATGCTTGCAGGCGATAGAACAGGCGTTGCAGCCGATACACCGGCTGAGGCTAATTACCATTCCGTATCTCAAGATTACACCTCCTATACTTTATAGATTTTGACGGCGGGTCCCGATTCCACCCCGGCTGTCAAGGGGTCAACGCCTCTGTTCTTTTCATCAATGTTGCAAAGAGCGTTAAAATATGGCCCCTCGGCAGTAATCGGATTGGCCTTGGACGACGACGCGCCATGACCGGACGGGAAGCCCAGAACTTCCGGATGAATCAGTTCCGTGACCTTCACATAACCTTCGGCTTTGCCATAACGGGACTCCACGCAGACCTTGTCTCCATCCTTAATCCCCTTCTCCTCCGCTGTCGCCGTGTTGATCCAGATAGAGAATTCATAAGGATCGAATTTCTTCATGGTCTCATGCAGCCAGACGTTGCCAAAGGTATCGCCGCAGAAAAAAGGCGCCATAGGGGTCTTCCAGTTGATGGCCCACAAGTCGTACTCGGGCGGAGGATTGAATTCCGGACAGGTCATCCACTTAGGAATCGGTGTGAACGCCTCGAAGAAATAATCCATATCGCCTTCCCAGCCGGGAACTTCACTCAAGCCGGCCGCCTCCAGATTCTCTTTGAACTTCTTGGCAACCCTCAACAGGTTGATATAATAGATCGGCGTCCTTGTTTGGTTATCCGGCTGATAATAGTAGTTGTAATTCTTGGCGCCTCTCGTGGAGTAGAAATAAACCGGACCGCTCTCATCGGTGATATCATCCAGTTTCTTGTCCGCGCCATAGGTCTGTTTCAGTGAAGCTTCCGACCATTCCCTGAGCGTGAACTTCTTGCCGGTATCCAGAGGAGCGTTGCGCAGTGAGTTATTGGCCTTCGCCGCCATCCCGTCCGGTCCGGTCATAATGCCCAGCTTATCGGCAAGGTCAACCAGAACTTCGTCCATATTGCGGGAGTCGTAAGGTTTGGTTATCTTGGAAGCATCCCTGAAGAGGAAAACGTTGAGGCCCCTGCTGCTGTCGACCATGACTTTGTGCCCGGGCGGGGCGCTGCTGCCGCCATGGAACGTATCCTTCTCCAGGAAAGAACTGTCAGGCAGCACAATATCGGCCAGAATGGCATTCTCGTCATAGGTCAAAGCAAAAACGAAGTGGAACGGCACCGCGGCCCAAGCTTTCTCAAAAGCCTCACGGTCGAATCCCGAACGGACAGGACCGCCGCCGCAGGACATCAAAGCCTCAATACGATAATCCATATGGTATTTTTCCGGCTCCAGAATGGTCTTCGGCAACGCCCAAACCAACGTATGGGAAACCGGGTAAAACTGGCGCAAATCCGCGAAATTCAGCGGCCAACTCCACGGGTAACCGAAATAATCGGCGCCGGCTTCATAGTTCGCTATACGAATCCCTTCCTCATCGGGCTTGAGCCAATCCGGATGGGGCATCGAACAACCGCTCATGCCGCCGGGAACCTCGATAGCACCGACCATCTGACAGATAATCTTGGTAACGAAGTCCTGCATCGGTCCCTCGTTGGTATGCTGATAAGGGCCTCTCTCACTAACGATGCCCACGGGCCGGAGCGGGAACGTGAACCCGTCGATATCGACCGTAGCGCCGATTTGGGCATGCTCAACGAAATCATTGGCGATGCGTCGCACCGTCGCGGCTGAAATTGTCGTATGCTGCTCAGACCATTCGGGCGTATACTCTTCCATCTGATCCTTAACCAACTGGAAGGCGGGATGACATGTCACACCGTTAACCGTATAGGTTCCTTCCAAGGCACAATCCATATAATCAGGCGTGTCAAAAGGAACAGCGCGGCCGGCAGCCTCATTCCACATCAAAGGCTTGCCGCTGCCGTCTTTCACAAACTCGCCTTCCGGATCGATCAGGTAAGGACCGTTTGTCCGAGCTTTCAGATACCAAATATCCAGCGTGCCGATCTCATAGAGCATGGTATGCAGCATCGCCAAGAAGAAAGCCAACTCCGAGCCGGGCCGGATGGGAACCCACTCCGCGTATTTGGAAGCTTCCTGACTGCAACGCGGGTCAATATCAATGATTTTGCAGCCGCGTTCGATCGCGTCAAGAACATTCCGTGTCCCGGGGGATGAATTGGCGATGTTCGGTCCCAAAGTGTGACCGACATCAATGAAATAGTTACAGCGATCCAAATCAGGCACGCCATCGGGGCCTCTCTGATGAGTTATGTGGCCGGCGATATGGTAAGCACAGGCCGAACCACGGGACGGCACGTCGTTAGGTGTGCCAAAAGCCTGCTCAAAGTTTCCCAGCAAGGCGCTTCTGACACCAAAGCCGCTGACACAAACCAATTTCCTTGGGTCACTCTCTTTGATGGGTTTCAGGCGATCAGCCACAGTTTGCAGCGCCTCATCCCAGGAGATTTCCACAAACCCCGGATCCACATCGAGCCCTTTCTGGGGATTGGTCCGTTTGAGCGGTTTCTTAACCCGCCAAGGATTGTACATTTGCATGATGGAAGCGTTGCCGCGGGGACAAAGGGCGCCAAAGTTCTGACGACCTTGAGGATCTCCCTCCACCTTGACAACGACCCCGTCCACAACATGGACGCGCTGCTGGCAGTCTCCTTGCATGCACATTTTGCAAACGCCCGGATACCAGCCGTCATCAGCGGCGGGAGCTGCGTTCGCTTCCAACACGCCGACGCCATTTCCGCCCAACAGCTGATCGCCCGCCGCCACAGCAGCCGCCGTGGCCGCAGACACTTTCAGAAATGTCCGCCGAGACATTTTGTTAGCCAAACTATCTTTACTCAATCCTCAACTCTCCTTTCACATCCATTTTTGCTATGAAATCCCTTCGTTGCTGTTGATACCACATCATCTCTCGATCCGAAACACAATCCTGCCGCAGCATGCGAACCTACCGCGCTCAACGGCTAAACTCCCCCTTTCCCAATTGAAAAGGTATACTAAGTGCTAAAGTATGCTTATGCTCGTCTTTGTCAAACAATGACTGCCCGGTTATGCGCCTCCCCTCTCCTTCATATTGGGTCTAACCCCAATTCTCTAAAAACAGAAACAAAAAACCACAGCAACGAAAGAAAGTAAAGCCTGAAACAAGAGGAATCCTGGAAAACCCGTTTGTAGCAAATCAACGGGAATGAGATAGAAAAAACACTGATCCCAGATAGAAATGACGGATTTTGTGAAATAATGCACAATTAGGTCTAAATAGAGATAGTTTTAGTTCATAACCCTTTGCATCTGCATCCTACAATCAATCAATCAGTGTGTCATACTTTACAGTTCGTGTGTAGTTGTGTCTGTTATGTCCGCAATGTTGTTCTTTCAGCCGGTCAAACGCCTATTGTGATAGTTCTTTGCCTCCCATGCTGTTCTTAAGCTTGTTTTGTTCTTCTAAGGCCATCATAGCACCTTGTCTTAGGGAATGCAAGAGTTTTTCTTCTTGCGGTGTTGTTACCGATCAGACCCCAGCCGGAGGGGCAGGGGGGGCGGTGGGCACAAGGCGGAGCGTGAGGCGCGTCCGCCGAGCCGTGCTCCGTGTCGGCGCATCTCTAGGGCATCTGCGCAGAGAGCGCAAAATAAGGCAGCCTTGCGCTCTTTTTCTGCTCCGATGCCCAAGAGCTGCTGCCGCCCCTCCCGCAAAGGCTTGGTGGACGCGCCTCACGCTCCGCCCTGTGCCCACCGCCCCTCCTGCCCCTCCGGCTGAGGTCTGATCGGTCTGATCTGTAACCAGACGGCAACTGAGCGACGCCTACTATGGTGCGAGGGCCGATGCCAAATCCTATGCAATAGCAAGGATTTATGATATACTCAACCCAGAAAAACTGACTTGAGGAGATGATGGGATCGCAATGTCCGCACAGAATACAATGTCTTCCATCCAAAGACACCAGCCTCTCTGGGGCGCATGGACTATTGAAGAACTCATCGGCGAAGGTTCCTTCGGCAAAGTCTACAAAGTTTCCCGGAGAGAATTCGAAAAGACCTATTATTCGGCTGTCAAAATCATCTCCATCCCCCAGGACAAAGCCGAAATACAAAGGATGAAACTCGAAGGGCTTGACAACGCTTCTATAAGCGAACTTTTTCATGAGTTCGCCCGCGGCATCGTTTCCGAAATAGAATTGATGCATGAATTCCGCGGCAACAGCAACATTGTCAGCTTGGAAGACCATATGATCATCGAGAATCCACCCCCTGAACCCCAAGCCCCGAACCCCGAACCCTCAACCTGGGATATCCTGATCCGCATGGAACTCCTGAAGAGCTTATCCCTTCACGCGGCTGAAACCCCTCTAACCCCCGCCGAAGTCGTCAAACTCGGCGTCCACATATGCCGGGCCTTGGAACTTTGCACGCGGAAAAACATCATTCACCGGGATATCAAACCGGAAAACATCTTCATCTCCCCCCACGGCGAATACAAGCTGGGCGACTTTGGCGTCGCCCGGCAGATCGAACAAACCATATCCGGTTTATCAAGAAAAGGCACCTATATGACCATGGCGCCGGAGGTTTTTAAAGGCGCTGAATACGGCGCTGATGTAGACATATACGCCTTGGGGATCGTTATGTACATCCTTCTCAACCAGAACCGCGCCCCCTTCCTGCCGGCTCCCCCGCAGCCAATCAGACCCCAGGACCGCGAAGACGCGCTGCAGAAGCGCATGAAAGGCGCTCCCATCCCTGAACTCAGGCTGGGTGATACCGGCCTTGGCCTTGGCGTCAGCCCGGAATTGAACGCGCTGGTCCTGAAAGCCTGCGCCTATAACCGCCGGGAACGCTTCGCCGATCCCACCGTCATGCGCAAGGCTCTGGAAGCTGTCGCGGCAGCCGAGGGATACGAATTGGGTATGGAAGCAATCAGTAAGAATCAAAGCACAGACACAACCATGCAAAGCAGGCAAGCCACCCAAAAAGACGCGCAAGATGCGCAAAGCATGCACGACGTTCCGCCAGGCACAGAACACGTCTTTACAGAGGCCCCAGGGAGCCTGTTCAACACCATAATGCAGAACCCCGCCGCGGACGAACAACGACCCGGCCACCCTGACACCATCCCAACACCGAATCATAAACCTGACGGCGCCAACAATGAAACCCGCGTTCCCTCAGCCGGTCCATCCAACCGCAAACGGCCTCTCCCCCTCCTTGCCGGTTTAGCCGCCATCACTGTAATATTGGCCCTCATCGGTACAGCCGCATACTACTTTTGGGGCAATCTTAACAATGCCCATCATGGCTACGGCATCAGCGTCGACGAACAGATCGATATCGTCCTCCCCAACAAAAAAGAAGCCCAGGCTGTCCTGAACGAACTCATCGCCTACTACACTCATCTTACCGGCGCTGCCCCTAATGCCGTATCGGCCACTTATAAAGAAGAAGTTGATGTTGTCAAGGTAAGTCTGGCGCAGACTGATTCGCCCCAAGATATCGTCGTCATGAACAAACAGGATGCCCTGCAAGCCCTCATCGACGGCAAAACGATAACTGTGAATGATTTGACCTTCGTGCAGCCCTATCTTCATGTTGTGCTGCAATGGGCCGGGGAAGTCACGGAAGAGATCGACTTTGAAACGGATACAAGGAAAGATGACGCGCTGGCTCCGGACACAAGGGAGGTGCTGCAAGAAGGGGAAGCCGGCAGCAAAATTCTGACTTACAATTACGTTTCCAGAAACGGCTTCATAGTCGAAAACACCCTCCTTGATGAACAGATCATCAAGGTGCCAGTCAGCAGAATCATCCTTGAAGGACCAAAAACAACCGAAGAAAAACCATCTGAGGAAGCGCCGCCGCCCGGATCGGACTCCAATGACGGCGCAAAGACGCCTCAAAAGCCCGAATACCGCAGTTTAGAAGGAAGCTACATTATAAAAAGTTATAATTCTGGAATCGTGTTGAACGCCAGCGCCAGTCCGGGACAAGTCGGTATCGGAACCAACGTTTGTATAATGGATAGTGATGGAACGCCGGAGCAGAAATTCCACGTTAAAGTCTATGAGGAAAAAGAACCCGGAAAATTTACCTATCGCATAATATCTCTAAGTAACGATAAAGGATATTATATTGACGTCTACGGAAATCCTGGACATGTCGTCGCGGGCGCAAATGTTCACATATGGGGAGACACCCTATCCGGAAACAATATATGGTCTATAGAAGAAGAGGGCGGCTACTATATCATTCGCAATTCCCTCAATTCCAACCTTGTCTTAACCGCCGCCAGCAGCACCAATCGGGCGAATGTGGGCATTCAGGAATACTCGCCCTCGAACACCCTTCAGAAGTGGAAGTTGTCAAAGATAAATTAAGAATCGAGGAATTTGAACTTTATGAGATTTTTATAAAGGTACGTCCCGAATAACCGGCCCGTTTTCCTGGAGGGACAATGAGAGAAACCGCCTCCATCAACCATCAACCATCAACCATCAACCATCAACCGTCAGCCAACACCCGAAACACCTCCAGAACCCGCTCAGCCACAGCCTCATCCTCCGCCACGCTGCCGCCGCTGATCCCCAAACCTCCAACCGTCTCCCCCGCCACCCGCAACGGAAAACCGCCGCCGAAAATCACCAATTTCGGAAACGTTACATTAATCCCAAACGCCTCCGCCCCAGCTTGCGCGATTTTCCCAAACTCCCCGGTACTCTGCCCCAGTACCGCCGCTGTATAAGCCTTGTTCTGGGAAATCTCCAGACTGGGCAAAATTGCGTCCCCAAAACGGAAACAATAGCGCAGAGCGCCGTATCTGTCGGCAACAGACATCGTAATACTGACCCCGAGCTCCTTTTGTGCTTGCTCAGCCGCCGCCGCCAACTTATGACACATATCCATCGTAAACTCAAAATCACGCATATCCCCGTACACTCCTTCGCAAAAATATACCGATATTGTACAACAGACCACGCACTGCGCACAACATGTACGCAGCCTCGGGTGCATATTTAAAAAGGGCAGGAAGCGACAAAAAAATAAATAGAAATATCTACTGCGGGGTTCTCCCGCAACCGAATGGTGAATGGAGATGGATATTATGTGGGCTCGTAACAGTCCCAAGGTAGGGTTTGGTGAGCGGGAGACTCCAAAAGCCCGCGAATTTTTTTCGCCTTTTGAGGTTGCGTCAGGCAGAGAGGCGCTTGGATTCTCCCGCTCACCAAACCCTACCTCGTGCCTCATTG
>Ga0082212_10000568_pt1 | contig 53003 bp, 42 predicted proteins | sample TergutNt197P3_FD_71548 | JGI IMG/M metagenome (GOLD analysis project Ga0082212, IMG submission 71548) | Neocapritermes taracua P3 segment gut microbial communities from Petit-Saut dam, French Guiana - Nt197 P3 | ecosystem: Host-associated > Arthropoda: Insects > Digestive system > Gut ...
AATTCTGTTGTTTTTATCTGTATAAATTGGAAATTGCAAAACGTTACTCATCCCATTATACATATTCGACGCATTTCTCCAAGCGGTTTTAACAGGTCGCGATGTGCCGGTTACTAAATTAGAAAGTAAATCTCCAACAAAAAATAAACCTGCCGCTGCCAATCCTAAAAATTCCCCATTTGGGTCTGTATAGATGAGGGGGTTATTTCTCGCATACATAAAGCGGTTAAAATCCAAACTGTTAGCAGGGTCGGCTATATATCTGTCAGGACTTAGGAACTGCCCTATGGCGGGGTCGTAGAGTCTGGCGTTCATATTGATCAGTCCGAACCACGGCAGGTGTTCATGTCCTGTATACCCTCGTCCGAGAAGCAGATTCGGTTCGGTTCCGGGCGTATACGCCGTTTGCGTCACCGGATCGCGAAGGCGCCCCCATGCATCGTAGCTATGCTCGCTGTTTATTCCGCCGCGTTCGCTTATCAGATGCGTAATGCTGCCCAGGTGGTCGCGGCAAATGTAGTAGAGTTGCCATCCGCTGCCAAGACTGATATAAACGGCAGGCGCGGTATAGGCATCGCCACCGATGAATAACCGCTCCATGTTACCCGCCGGCGTCGCGTCGTATTCGTAGCGGCTGCCTCCAAGATAATAACGCTGCAATACTGAAGCGCCGTTAAGTTTGAGCTCCATCTTTTTGCGGCTGCCCGAACCGCTGTAGGTGAACAGGGCTTCATAGCCGTTCTCGGTGATGCCGGCAGGACGGTCAAACGATGTATGGGTAACGGTCTGGTTTCTAAATGGAATGGCTGTATTCGTTCCCGCATCCACGCCCGAAATCGCATACGGCTTGTTCGGAGTATTGTAATAGAAGGTATTGCCCGCATCGCTTTTCTCCGTGATGTTTCCCTTCGCGTCGTATTCCATGTTGAAACCTGCGAAAGTCTTCAGGCGGTTCAGGCCATCGTAGGTAAAGTTCTCCTGAATATTCCGGGTATTGTCTTTCCTGCTGTTAAGATTTCCCTTCAGCGGATCAAAACCGTATGCGAGATGCTGAAATGTGCCGCTTAAGGCCGTCGAGGCGCTTCTGCCGTCCGGCATGCCATACGCATCGTAGCTGTACGTTCCGGTTACAGAACCGGTCAGAACGGTTACAGGCAATCCCATTGCATTTTCGCCGGTCAGCTTCCATATTTCCGTACTTCCAAGTCTTATCTCGGACAGTTGCCCGTTTGAGTACAGATAGGATTCATTGCCGATGGGGCCTGCCGACGTGTTGTAATTGATTTCTATCACTTTATTTCCCTGATACGCATAGGTGCGCTCCAGCCATTTGCCGTCGGGCGCGTTCTCGCGGTCCACATACAACTTTCCGTAAGTATTGTACTGAAAGGTATGCGACGTCCCGTTTGTTGAAATCACCGTATCCGGCAACCCGTCGCCGTTGTATTTGTAGACAGTCGTAAACTCCGGCAGCGCTTTTGAGGTAATCCGTCCGTAACGGTCGTAGTACATCGTTTTGACGCGGTTGTCTGCATCGGTTACGAGGTACAGGTTTCCTGCAGCGTCGTATTCAAAAGTTCTGTTGCCGGCGCTTGGGTCGTTAATGCCCTCCTGTCGTCCGTAACTGTCATAAGCGAATGTTGTCGTAATGTTTCCCGGCGCCTCAATGCTTGACGGCTGACCGTCGGGACGCAGATGACAGGTAACAGTCCCGGCAGGGTCGGTTACGGAAGTCAGGTTACCCTGCGCATCGTAACAATATGTTGTAGAAATTCCGTTACCGACGGTTGTTACATCCTTGCCGTTATAGACGTGAGTCGTGTTTTTGCCGGAAGCGCAGGCAACTGTACCGGGCCGGTCGAAACCGTCAAACGAAGTAACCGTATTCCAAAAGGTAGCGGCGCTTCCCGTAAACGGCAGCGATTCCCGGTAGGCGCGTCCGTAGGAGTCATATTCTGTGTCCGTATTCAAAACCGCATTGTCAAACCGCATAACGCTGTTTCGCACGTTCCTGCCAAAAGCGTCAAAGTAGCTGTACGTATGCGGTTCGTTTGAAGCCATAGTTGTCAACCGGTACAGACCTGCGCCGGTCGACCATTCCAAAAAATTATGCTCAAAGACGCCGCCAGGATAATCGGCAGCCATTCGGCGCCACAGGTTATCGTAGGTATAAACGGTTGCCTGCAACTTGTGATCACGCGTCCTTTCCAGTACCCCTGTCAGGGGATGATATTCAAATGTCGTGTTCAGCCCCAGCGGGTTTGTTTCTCTTATCATACGCCCATAAGTGTCGTATTGCATTTCGGTGACAAGTTTGTCTGTTGAGGCAAACCGTTTAACGGTATCGGACGTAAGGCATCCCATAGCGTTATAGGTATATGATGATTCGGATGTTTGGTTACCATTGGCATAGGTAATGGAGGTCAATGGTATCCCGTGGCTGTGACTGCTTACATACATTCGCCTGCTGTTTGAAGCGCCGCTGCGCGTAACTGTTACCGTTTGGTCAGTCAGTGCGCCCAGTATGTAGGGCGTACCTGTGTTATGATAATAAATGTTCGATGTCGTTTGGACAATGTTGTCGCCGAAATTGACGGTTTCGACAGCCGGATGACCGTAACTGTCGTGAGTATAGGAAACCGTTTGCGTAATGCCTCTAATCCTGTCCTGTACGGTTTGGCTCGTCAGGAGAATCTGTGTCCGTTTATCAGGCTGTATTATTGTATCATACATATTCACAGTTTTGGATGCGATATTTTCATCGCCTGTCATGACGCCGAACCGGTACGGATCGTATGTTTGAACTGATTCGCGGTTTCGGATATTGTCATAGGATTTAATTTTGGAAAATCCGCAAAAACCCAAACCCTGAATATGTACAGTCGCATTTTCGTAAAAGTAATCAATATCGCTGTACAGCTGACTTTTCATAATCTGTTCATTTATTATTAATCATGTTAACTGTTAAGCTGCCATTGTTGTATGACGATGTAAATTTAGAATGATTATTTTAAAGAACAAATACAATCATGTTAAATAATTGTTACGAAACTGTTAATTTTTTCATTCCTGAAAAATGCTGCCGAATGAAGGTCATTGGCCGAGGCAATACGGACTGCACAAAGCAGGCTTTGTTTGGTAATGCAAAAAGAAAAACTTGCTTTTTTTTGTATTGCTCTCAAATTGCATTACCTTTGTAAACTCAAAACGGCAAAGTTAACTATGCGCGAATTGAATGTAATTTTTACAATATTAAACAATGAAACGGGATCATATAATTTTTGAACTAATAGAACGGGAGAAACAACGTCAGTTGCAAGGTATTGAGTTGATAGCTTCGGAGAATTTTGTAAGTGGGCAGGTCTTGCAGGCTATGGGAAGTTGCCTCACGAACAAGTATGCCGAAGGATATCCGGGGAAGCGATATTATGGCGGTTGCGAGGTGGTTGATGAAAGTGAAAATCTGGCTATCGATCGTCTGAAAAAGCTATTTAATGCAGCGTGGGTGAACGTACAGCCACATTCGGGCGCCCAAGCCAATGCGGCAGTATTCCTTGCCGTGATGAACCCCGGCGATTCATTTCTGGGGTTGAATCTGGCGCATGGCGGACATTTGTCGCACGGGTCGCCGGTAAACAGTTCCGGAATTTTGTATCGCGCTACCGGATATAATGTGAGTGAGGATACCGGACGTGTCGACTATGCTCAAATGGAGGAAGTAGCGATGCGGGAGAAACCGAAGCTGATTGTGGGAGGCGCATCTGCCTATTCCCGCGAATGGGACTATCGGCGTATGCGTGAAATTGCCGATCAGGCAGGCGCTATCTTGATGATTGATATGGCTCACCCTGCGGGACTGATTGCTGCCGGCTTACTTGATAATCCACTGAAATATGCACATGTAGTAACATCAACAACCCATAAGACCTTACGCGGGCCTCGCGGAGGGATCATACTGATGGGGATGGATTTTGAAAATACATGGGGTAAGAAAACGCCTAAGGGCGAGTTGAAAATGATGTCGCAGTTGCTTGATTCAGCCGTATTTCCCGGAATACAGGGAGGGCCGCTGGAACATGTGATAGCGGCAAAAGCCGTCTCTTTTGAAGAGGCGCTTCAACCGGAATATAAAGATTATCAGGCGCAGGTTAAGAAAAATGCAGCCATAATGGCGCAGGCATTTATGGATAAAGGATACAAAATTATTTCCGGAGGTACCGACAATCATAGCATGCTGGTGGATTTGCGTACTAAATTTCAGGAACTTACAGGTAAAACCGCCGAAAATGCACTCGTAAAAGCGGATATTACGGTTAATAAAAATATGGTGCCATTCGACAGCCGTTCGCCGTTTCAGACTTCCGGCATTCGCATAGGAACGCCTGCCATATCTACACGCGGCGTAAAAGAATCGTTCATGGGCGAGATCGTCGAATTGATCGATACTGTTTTATCGAATCCCGAATCGGAAGCAACCATCCTGTCTGTAAGGGAGAAGGTAAATGCTGCCATGAAGGATTATCCATTGTTTGCATGGTGAAAAATTAATTCCGAATTGATATGATCATTCAAATTTTACGTATACTCCGTTTGAAGGCGAAAGGCCAAAGCAATCTACTGATGTACACTGCTCCGGTTCGCTTTGTCATGCTCGTAATGTTATTATTGACCTCATGCGGGGATGCTGCAACCCTGACGCCGAAAACGCAGCATAACGGGATCAATATTATACCGAAACCTCAAAACATTGTTGTGCACAAAGGCGCTTTTCAATTCAATGAAAAGACATGCTTTTATACCGCTTCACCGGAAGCAAAAACTATCGTTTCTTTTTTTGCAACAAGACTTCGCAGGGTTACCGGTTATCCCGTTCAAATTAGTGATAATGAAGTTACTAAAAATGTCATTTCATTACAGATTGACGCATCGCTTGACGTGAATGACGAAGGGTATACGTTAGTTGTTACCCCTTCGGCAGTTGTAGTGAAAGCAAAGGCGCAGCAAGGTTTATTTTATGGTATGCAATCATTTCTACAACTGCTTCCTGCAGAAATTGAAAGTTCTCAGCCTGTTACCGACATTGCATGGAGCGCTCCATGTGTTGCAGTTAAGGACGAACCGCGCTTCGGTTATCGCGGACTTTTATTAGACCCATGTCGGCATTTTATGACAGTTGAAGAAGTGAAAAAAACACTGGATGTAATAGCCCTTTTTAAAATAAACCGTATGCACTGGCATTTAACAGATGACCAGGGCTGGCGCATTGAGATTAAGAAGTATCCTGAATTAACAGCAACAGGGGCTATCCGCAGAGAGGGAGAAGGCTATGAATATGGCGGATATTACACGCAAGCTCAAATAAAAAATATCGTCGCCTATGCGGCAGAACGTTTTATCACTGTTATTCCTGAAATAGAAGTGCCGGGGCATGGATTAGCGGCTATCGCCGCCTATCCGGAATTATCGTGCAGGGAAGAAAAACACAAACCTCGCATCATCTGGGGCGTTGAAGACATTATCTTTTGCGCAGGAAAAGAGTCTACTTTCGAGTTTTTGGAAAATGTCTTTCAGGAAGTAGCGGCGTTATTTCCGTCAGAATACATACATATCGGCGGTGATGAATGCCCTAAAACCGAATGGGAAAAATGTCCGTTGTGTCAGAAGCGCATCCGTGAAGAGGGATTGGCGGCAAACGACGGTCATACTGCCGAAGAGCGTCTGCAAAGTTATTTTGTGCAGCGTATAGAAAAAATGTTAGCGAAATACGGGAAGAAAATAATCGGTTGGGATGAGATTCTCGAAGGCGGACTCGCGCCGACGGCAACAGTGATGTCATGGCGAGGCGAAAAGGGAGGTATTGCCGCAGCGACTATGGGACATGATGTCATTATGACCCCAAATCCAAACGGCATGTATATTGACCAGTATCAGGGAGATTACAAAATAGAGCCTGTTGCGATCGGCGGATATACATTGCCTGAAAAAATTTATAATTACAACCCTGTTCCCGACACGCTGACGAAAGAAGGGAAAGCACATTTCGTGAAAGGCGTTCAGGGGAATAGCTGGTCAGAGTACATGTATACCAACGATATACGCGAATACAGGATTTATCCGCGTATCCTGGCGATTAGCGAAATAGCTTGGACGCAACCGGAAAATAAAGATTATGATGACTTTGAACGCCGAATGAATAATGCGTATGTCAGGTTAGACGGACACGGCATTAATTATCATATACCTCAACCCGAACAACCGTATGGTTCCTGCAATTTTATTGCCTTTACAGATAAAGCCACATTGGAATTTACCAGTTCACGTCCTATAAAAATGGTTTATACTACGAACGGGTCGGAGCCAACACCTGCTTCGATGGAGTATAAAACGCCTGTGGTGTTCAATACCTCCGGAACGTTCAAAATACGTTCAGCGCTTCCCTCCGGCAAGATGAGTCCTGTACGAACCATTACCGTAGAGAAACAAGCCTTCTCACAGCCTAAAACTGTTGCTTCACCTAAAGAAGGATTGATAATGCAGGTCACAGATGGCATTTATATTGAAGCATCTTATTTATCGGCTGTCAGTAACTGGAAAAAAATTGAAATCAAAAATTTACGCGAAATAACAAATTACGTTCAGTCAAGCGAGTCTATGCGCGGCGTAAAGCAATATGCTGCCATTGCATCCGGTTATGTTGATATTCCGGAAGATGGCGTATATTATTTTTCGTCAGAACTGGAGGAGGTATGGATAGACGGTAAGATGCTCATAAATAATAACCGGCAAGTCAAACGGTTCTCCCGAAGCGACAAAAGCGTAGCCTTATCCAAAGGACTGCATGAGTTAAAGGCAGTTTTTCTGGGGCATATCATCGGTGGATGGCCGTCGAACTGGAACGACGGAAGCATACGGATACGCAAGTCCGATTCAGAAAGATTTGTAAGAATCCGGCCGGAGCAACTGTTTTATGAATAAAAAAATATGGAAGTTCTAATCATCCTTGCATTAATTTTGTTAAGTGGACTTTTTTCCATGTCCGAAATTGCGCTGGTTTCATCCCGAAAGGCAAGATTGGAGGCGTTGGCTAAGAAAGGTAAAAAGTCTGCTCGGAGCACATTGAATCTTTTGAAAGAACCTGACCGTTTTCTTTCTACTACGCAGATTGGCAGTACTTTGATCGGTATATTTACAGGCTTATATTCAGGCGAAGCGTTTGCTGAAGACCTTGCCAAAGTATTGTCGAATATTTCTTTCATCCAACCTTATGCTTTTGGCGTATCGAAATTTATCATTGTTGTTGTCGTCACTTATCTTACGCTTGTGCTGGGCGAACTTGTTCCGAAGCGAATCGGACTGGGTTATGCGGAACGGGTTGCCATGGCTATTTCAGGCCCCATGTATTTATTGTCGAAGATTGCCAAGCCGATTGTTTGGGTATTATCCAAAAGCACAAAAGGGGTTGCTGCACTCATTGGGCTTGGTAAAATAGATAACAGTCATATAGTTACGGAAGAAGAGATACGAGAAGTTGTGCTTGAAGGCGTTAAGGGCGGCGAAGTGCAGGAGGTTGAGCAGGATATTGTTGAGCGGGTTTTTCATCTGGGTGATCGTACAATTGGAAGTATCATGACGCACTATAGCGATCTGGTAAGTTTTGACCTTTCTGACAGCGTTGATATTATACGTGGAAAAATGAAAGCGGATATATATAATACATATCCTGTGATATCGGATAATCTGGATAATATTCAAGGCGTTGTTTTTCTGAAAGAATTAGTCGGTAATGTTGATGAACCGGAATTTTCGCTTTCAAAAATCATCCGACCGGCTCATTTTATTCCTGAAAATATGAGCGTCTATAAAGCGCTGGAGCAGTTTCAACAACTGCAAACAAAATACGGAGTTGTTACAGATGAGTTTGGAAGTATTCAGGGAATTGTCACGTTTGGAGATATTGTTGAAGCGCTTGTAGGCGAAGTGAGCGAGGTTGGTGAAGAACCCGAAATTACGAAGCGTACAGACGGCAGCGTTCTGGTCGATGGTCAGTGTTCATTTTTTAGTTTTCTGGAATACTTTGATATGGAAGATTTGTATGAGGAAAACGATTATAATACGCTGAGCGGATTGATACTGGATATTCTTGAGCGAGTCCCCAAGACGGGCGACACTTTTTCCTGGATGAATTTTGATTTTGAAATCGTTGATATGGACGGCGCCCGTATCGATAAAGTATTAGTAAGAAAAAAAGAATTGTTGTAATTCGTAATTTAAAACAATCATGTTTGAAAAAATGAAAGAAAGACGAACGATTCGTCAATATTCAGAGAAAGAAATACCGGATTCGCTGTTAAACGAATTACTGGAAATAGCGGCAAGAGCCTCCAATACAGGTAATATGCAGTTATACAGCGTAATTGTAACACGCGATAAAGCACAGAAAGCAAAGATGGCGTCGGCGCATTTCAATCAGCCGATGGTTACCACAGCGCCTGTCGTACTTACCTTTTGTGCGGATGCCAACCGTTTTGTCAAATGGGCTTCTTTCCGTCAGGCGGAAGCCGGGTTTAATAATTTTCAGACATTTATAGCTGCCGTAATCGATTCAATGTTGTTTGCGCAGACCTTTTGCGTAGCTGCCGAAGAAAAAGGGTTGGGTATTTGTTACCTGGGAACTGCAACCTATAATGCGGCGCCCCTTATTGAAGCGCTGTCATTGCCCCGTCTTGTCGTTCCCGTCACAGCTATCACCGTCGGTTATCCGGCAGAGCCGTTACCTGAACAATGCGAACGATTGCCGCTGGAAGCAATTGTTCACCGGGAATATTATGTGGATTATACTGAAACGGCTATTAATGCACTATATAAAGAAAAGGAAGCGCTGGAAGCCAATCGGCGTTTTGTGGAAGAGAATGGAAAAGAAACTTTGGCGCAGGTATTTACCGATGTGCGTTATACACGCAGGAACAATGAATTTTTCTCGGATGAGTTTTTGAAAGCGCTTGAACGGCAAGGATTTGCTCCCTTATTTGTATAAATAAGTCAATAATAAATGCTTATTACTCTGAAAGGGCAATAATGAAATGAGATCGTGTAATGCGACAATTTGAAACGCACTCTTTCATCAGTTCAAATTCTGTTCAGTACTTTTTCGATGAGTACCGGAAGGCTTTTTTTATAGTCAGTATTCATATTTTCGTCTACACGACCTGCAATGATGCAGCAAACAGTCAGGGCGCGGTGTCCCATCAGGTCGGCAAGTCCGGCAAGCGCGGAGCTTTCCATTTCATAGTTAGTTATGCGATAGCTACCGTACTTAAACGACTTGATGTCTTTGACTAACTCCGGTTCTGCAAGCGGAAGCCGTAACGTTCTACCCTGCGGTCCATAAAATCCGTTTGCGGCAACGGTTATGCCGCGGATAATATCGTCTGCTGCAATTTGATCCAATAGTGACGGGTCTGCTGTTACTACATAAGGATCTATTCCTTTCCAGTACCATTTAAGATGTTTTAAAATAAATGATTCAAACCATCTATCTCTTACTTTTTCATGGTCTTTGTAAAAATAGATAACACCGTCAAAGCCGATTGATTTTTCGGCGGCAACATACGAGCCTATTGGCGTATTAGACTGCAATCCGCCCGATGTCCCGATACGTACCATGGTAAGCTGCCGGAAATCGGGGCGGATAGTTCGTGTCGTAAAATCAATATTGGCAAGCGCATCCAGTTCGTTAATCACTATATCAATATTATCGCATCCGATGCCATGTGATACAACGGAAATCCGTTTCTCCTGGTAAGTTCCGGTAATCGTGTGAAATTCGCGGCTGGATATGTCACACTCTTTTGTGTCGAAATATTCGGCAATCATGGTTACGCGCTCCGGATCGCCGCAAAGGATGATACGGTCGGCCAACTGTTCGGGTTTAACGTGAAGGTGGAATATACTCCCGTCGTCGTTGATGATAAGTTCAGATTCGGGAATCATGATGAATTATGAAATAATAATTATGAATTATGAATTACATGTTTTCATTCATACCTGAAAACTGGAAACTATTTTATCGGTTTGTTTTGAGTAGCTGCCGGTTTGGATATAGCGTCGCGCATTGAAGTATCGGCTTCAATGTTTTTCATCCGGTAATAGTCCATTATGCCCAGATTGCCGCTACGGAAGGCTTCTGACATGGCTATGGGTATTTCAGCCTCAGCTTCGATTACTTTTGCGCGGGCTTCCTGTGCTTTGGCTTTCATCTCCTGCTCTAAGGCTACAGCCATGGCGCGCCGTTCTTCGGCTTTTGCCTGCGCGATGTTTTTGTCGGCCTGTGCCTGGTCCATCTGCAGGACGGCGCCAATATTTTTACCGATGTCGATATCCGCAATGTCGATTGATAGAATTTCAAAGGCAGTACCGGCGTCCAGCCCTTTACGTAACACTAATTTGGAAATGGAGTCCGGATTTTCCAGCACAATCTCATGGTTGACAGCCGAACCGATAGACGAAACGATGCCTTCGCCTACGCGTGCCAAAATAGTTTCTTCGCCGGCGCCTCCGACTAACTGTTTGATATTGGCACGGACAGTCACACGCGCTTTGGCAATCAGCTGAATGCCGTTTTTAGAAACTGCCGTAACGGGAGGCGTGTCGATGACTTTAGGGTTGACAGACATCTGAACGGCCTGAAATACATCGCGACCGGCGAGGTCGATGGCAGTTGCCATCTGGAATGTCAGGTCAATGTTTGCCTTTGAGGCTGAAACAAGCGCGTGGACAACTCTTTCCACATGACCGCCTGCCAGGTAATGTGCTTCGAGCTCGTCGCGGGTCAGCGTTTTAAGTCCCGCTTTATGCGCTTCGATCATGGCGCGTGTGATAACGCCCGGTGGAACTTTTCGTATCCGCATGAGAAACAGCTGAATAAGTGAAATGTTTACACCTGATACTTTGGCTGAAATCCACATCAGGAAAGGCACATAGTAAAAGAATATGCATAGCAATACAAATGCTACGCCAATTGTTAAAATCAATAGTAAATCTCCCATAATTTAGTAATTTAATAGTTAATAAAATTATTTTGTTTCAACGATAACGTTATATCCTTCAATGCGTACGATGACTACCGGCGTATTTTCATCAATAAAGTCGTTTGTTGATTTTGCTTCGATGGTAATATGCCCGAAACGCGCTTTGCCGATAGGAGCAAGGCGTGAGAGCGCGACGCCTTCATCGCCTGCTTTTAAGTCCAAGTCGCGCGGCGATTCAACAGTTGATTCGATATTGGTTTTCAATGACACGCGGTGAAACGAATTTGACCGCATAAGCCATAGAAAAATCCCGCCGAAAACCACAAAAGACGAACCCAGCGTGATGTTGCCTGCAGCCATGCCAGTCGTATAAGCATAGGCAATTCCTCCAATAGCAAACAATGTGCCTGCAATGCCGGCAATGGTTAGGCCGGGCAACAGGAAAATCTCTGCAAGCAACAGTACGATTGCTGCGACCATTACAAATACAATAATTAATATTTCAAGTCCCATAATTCATAATTCATAATTCATAATTGACTGCCTACCTCCCCCCTGTTTGACGAATTTCAGCATTACGTGCTTTCTTTTCCTGCTCTTTTGCCTTCTCAATTAATGTAACAAGTTGATTTTCTGCCTGTAATATGGTAGGTTTCAACTGTTCGCGCGAGGAAGGCTGAGCGGTTATATATGAATCGCGTATGTCATCCAATCTATCACTCAGATTTTCAATTTGCCGTTTTGTTTTTAGCACTTCCGCGTACAATTCTTTGGCTTCCGGGCTTTTTATGTCATTAAGCGTATAATATGTCGTTTTATCGTTGATAAAGAATTCAAAATCTCTGTCTTTCTTTATTTCATTTTGGGGCTGATTGGTATACGCCAATTGTATCAGTTCGGAATAATTTGCGTCTTTTTTCCACGTATCTTCAATGGAGGCTAAAGCAGCCCTCCGCCTGAGTTCTTCGGGTGCAGTTATTTCTTCGATGCGTTTACGGGAGGGGTCGGGTATAAAAAGATAAACGCATACATAGCCTTCGGGCTGATTCCGATCCGACACGAACCAGCCCAATCCTTTCGATTCATCGATAACCAACATATAATCGTTCGCTGGCGAATTAAAAGGCATACCCATCTGTTCGGGCATCAGGTATGAATTGGTATTGGTGTTATAACGGGTAACAAAAATATCGTATCCGCCGATCGATTCATATCCTTTGGAAGCAAAGTACATGGTAACGCCGTCGGACAGGACAAAAGGGTAGTTGTTGTCATTTTGCTGGATAGGAAGTAATGCCTTCTCATCGCCCCATGCGCCTAACAGTTTTGATTGCGAATAGATGGTATAGACACCGTTTTCCGAAGGGCGTGCGAAATAGATTCCGGAGCCTTTCTGGTTTGTGTATACGGTCGAAGAGACAGGCTGACTGTTTTTAAAAAAATCGTTGTATGGCATCAATACGCCGCTTTCTTCGCTCAGGCTATAGGCTTCCAGGAATGTGTTCTTAGGGATAACCAAACTGTCAATAACCTGAATATCTTCTGTTTTCTCTAACATACGGTTTAGATTTCGTGCCTGTTCCAACCTTCTTTCCGATTCCGAAGGGTCGTCTTTTTGTTTTTTTTGCAATGCGATGTAGTCTTCCCACATGCCAGCCGCTTCATTAAAACGATAAAGGTCGGTATAAAGCATAGCAAGGTAGCGGTATGAGTCCATTACTTTCCGTTTATTGGCGACCATCAGGTATTTTTCGGCGTTCATATAATCTTTTGTCTCATAGCAACATACGCCATACCACTGATTATAGGAGGAGTTGTTAGGCGATTGTCTGACAAGTTTTTCCAAGTTGGGCTTTGCCTCTTCATACCTGCCATCATTAAACATGGTTTTAACTTGGTCAAGGCTTTGTGAATATCCGAAAAGGCTGAACGCCAGAAATGATATCAAAAAACCTGTTTTCGTATGTTTTAGGTCAAGATAACGTGCCATGATGATGATAATAAGTTCGTAGTATCAATTTTTAAACGACACAAAAGTAACAAAAAAAATAATACAAGCAAAATCTGCTGAAATTTGAATGAATAAATTCGTAATTTTTAATATAAATATTGGATTGTTTTACTAAGTTTGCAATGACGTCGTCATGTAGTTGATTATTTCTTCTATATTATCAGGATGAAACCATCGGATTTCGGGGTCACGTTTGAACCATGTCATTTGCTTACGGGCGTAGATGCGTGTATTGCGTTTTATTTTTTCGATGGCTTCGCCCAGTGTGTAGACGCCGTCGAAGTATAGAAACAGTTCTTTGTATCCGACTGTGTTGAGTGCGTTCAGGTGGCGTTGCGGATAAAGTTGAAGGGCTTCTTCGATAAAGCCGTAGCGGATCATTTCATCTACACGCCGGTTAATACGCTCAAACAGTTCTGGCCGATCGCGCATAAGGCCAATTTTGCAGATTGTGAACGGGCGGTTTTTTGTACGGTTCGTACGGAAAGTAGAGTAGGGAAGCCCTGTCATACGGCAAACCTCGACGGCATGGATGACGCGTCTGTAATTCATACGGTCTACTTCGCTGTAATGGACAGGATCAGCTTGCCGAAGTTCTTCCAGTATGGTCGTAAGTCCCTCGCTACGGTATTGATTCCAAAGCGTTTCGCGAATATCAGGCGTTACGGTCGGCATCTCGTCGATGCCTTTGCATATACTGTCGATATACATCATGGAACCGCCGCAAAGCAACAGTTTGTCATATGTTTTGTGTAGGATATTTATCCGTGACAATGCTTCTTCTTCGTACAGGCTTGCGCTATAATAGTCTGTTACGGAATGAGTTGCAATGAAAAAATGTTCCACCTGCGCCTGCTCTTTAAGCGTTGGCGCTGCGGCGCCGACAGGCATCTCTTTGTAAAGTTGCCGCGAATCGGCAGAAATGACAGGACATCCGAGGTGGCTGGCCAAATGAATACTCAATGCTGTTTTTCCGACGCCTGTGGGTCCGAGTAGCACAAAGAGTATTTTCATCTAAAAGTTTTCTTCTGCAAAGGGATCATTAAAGTCGCCTTTGTCGAATCCGTCCAACTCCTCATCATCGTAACCGTCATCGCCATAGAAGTCTTCATCAATATCAGAGATGATATCCAAGGTAGCCATGTTATAGTCCAAAAATTGTTGTGGAGGATTGCCGACAGATTTCGAGCAAACCGGTTCGGTAAGTTTTTTCCCGGTTATGATCTCCCACAGTTCAATAAAAAACATGCGTTCACTCATCTGGTCGAATACATAGAGGAGTTTTTGCCTTTCATCGGTAATGAGTTCTTCCAGATTTGTGCTATCCATGATGTAACAGTCTTCATCGGAAGACGTATCCATTTCGATTTGTGTCACTTCTGTCAGTTTGCTCCAGTCGTCACCGCAGATGAAAAAGGAATACAATTGATTGGGATCGAACCCGGTTACTTTCAGAATTTCATTATGAAAATCAAGAAATGTTGCTTGTGAACTAATTTGAATTTCTCTTTTGAAGTTGTCTGTTTCGTCAGACAATAATAAAAATCTATAAACCATACAAAAAAAATTACGAATTACGAATTACTAATTACAGATTACGAATTATAAATTATAAATGATTTTTTCTTCTTAATCATCGATTGAACCTCTGACGATACCTCTATCCGACGATTTAATAAAATTGAGTATCAGATTGCGTTCTTCGCCGGATTCATATTCGGTTTCTATCGCCTTAATCGCTTCGGTATTATTCAGACCGCGTGTATACAAAGTGCGGTAGATGTCCTGTATGAGGTAGACTTGTTGATTGGTAAATCCGCGTCTGCGTAACCCGACGATGTTGATACCGCAATAGGTAATCGGTTCGCGTCCAATAAGCGTATAAGGCGGGATATCTTTCCCGACGCGCGAGCCTCCCTGAATCATCACATGCTTCGATATCCGTACAAACTGGTGAACTAACGCGCCTCCGCTGACAATGGCAAAATCGTCGATTTTCACTTCGCCTGCCACCTGTGAAGCGTTGCCAATGATGATATGATCATTCAGGACACAGTCGTGCGCAATGTGTGAATAGGCCATTATCAGGCAATCGTTTCCTACGATTGTTTTGCCTTTGGATACTGTTCCGCGATTGATGGTCACACACTCGCGGATCGTTGTACGGTTACCAATCTCGGCAGTCGATTCTTCGCCTTTGAATTTCAGATCCTGCGGTATACCGGCAATGACAGCGCCGGGAAAAATCTGGCAATCTGAACCGATACGCGCTCCGTTTAAGATAGTTGTATGCGAAAAAATGTGGCAGTTGTCGCCAATAATCACATCTTTTTCTATTACCGCAAAAGGGTCGACTGTAACATTTTCTCCTATTTGTGCTTCAGGATGGATGAGTGATAAGGGCGAGTGCATAGATTATTTATTTTTAATGATTTGTGCCATAAATTCTGCTTCACAGACGACTTTTTCTCCTACAAAAACGTATCCTTTCATCGTTGAAATGCCACGGCGTATCGGGGCTAACAGTTGAATACGGAAGATAAGTGTATCACCGGGTACGACTTTTTGGCGGAATTTTACTGCGTCGATTTTCATGAAATAGGTTGAATAACGTTCCGGTTCGTCTACCGAGTTCAATACCAATATCCCGCCGGTTTGCGCCATGGCTTCCACAAGGAAGACGCCAGGGAATATTGGTTCCTGCGGAAAATGTCCCTGAAAGAACGGCTCGTTAACCGTCACATTTTTTATTCCTACAATATAATCACCGCCGATATCGACAATTTTATCTACCAGCAGGAATGGAAACCGGTGCGGAAGCAGTTCGCGTATACGATTGATATCCATGATCACAGGCTGGGAAGCATCGTAGAGCGGCGCCTGTAATTCGTTCAATTTTATTTCTTTACGTATAAGTCGCGCCAACTGATTATTAATTTTGTGTCCCGGTCGGGTTGCAATAATATGTCCTTTGATCGGCTTGCCGATAAGCGCAATATCTCCTAACACATCAATTAGTTTATGACGTGCGGGTTCGTTTGGAAAAACCAGCGGTTTGTTATTGATGTACCCATATTCCTTCACGTTTACATGGGGTAAGTTCAGCGTGTCGGCTAAGCGAAACATCTCGCTTTGTTCCATTTTTCGGTCGTAAATGACAATGGCGTTATCCAAATCGCCGCCTTTAATCAGGTTGCTTTGCAACAGCGATTCTATTTCATGAACAAACACAAAAGTGCGCGATGCCGCGATATTATGAGGAAACTCGTTCAAGTCGTCAAGCGTAGCGTACTGGTTTGAAATAACCGGCGAATTATATTCGATTAGCACATTGATACTAAGTCGGTCGTCGGGAAGAATGACTAAAGAGGAACCTGTTTTTTCATCTTTCACTTCGATTTTATGACGTATCATATAGTAGTCTTTCGGCGTGTTTTGTTCGACGATACCCACTTTTTCAATGTTTTCAGAAAAAAACCGTGCACTACCGTCCAGGATGGGTATTTCCGGTGCGTCGATTTCTATCAGGCAGTTGTCTATTCCCCAGGCATACAATGCGGCGAGTGCATGTTCGACAGTGCTTACCTTGACTTCGTTTTTCGACAGGACGGTTCCTCTTTGCGTATAGGTCACATTTTCCGCCCAAGCATCAATAACAGGCTGACTTTCGAGATCAATACGTTTTATTTTATATCCGTGATTGTCGGGCGCCGGATTGAATGTCACATGGATCATCAAACCTGTGTGAAGTCCTTTGCCTTTCAGAGAAAATGCAGATGCTAACGTTTTCTGTTTCTCCATATTACTGTTTGTTTGATTTCATGTCTTCAATTTCTTTTTCTAAACGGCTAAGCGTTTTATACAGTTCCGGTAATTTCTCGAAGAGGATGCTGGAGCGCAAATAGTTCTTAATCGGCATCGCCGGCGAGCCCATGATTTGAGCGTTGGCCTTGGCGCTACTCATTACGCCTGATTGTGCGGCGATTTGCGTCTGGTCGCCTATTTGAATATGTCCGCTTAACCCGACTTGTCCGCCAAACATGCAGTTGGCCCCAATCTTTGTGGAGCCTGCGACGCCCGTTTGCGCCGCCATGACCGAATGTTCGCCTACGTCGACGTTATGCGCAATTTGTATCAGGTTATCCAGTTTGACGCCTCTACGAATGAACGTTGAGCCCATCACTGCACGGTCTATTGTGGTATTGGCGCCTATTTCCACATCATCCTCAATGATAACATTGCCAATCTGCGCGATTTTTTTATACTCGCTGCCGTCGGGAGCAAAGCCGAATCCGTCTGATCCGATTACTGCGCCTGCATGAATAATACAGTTGGCGCCTATCAAACAATCATTATAAATGACAGCGTGAGGATAAAGGGTGGTTTGGTCGCCTATACTGACGTTGTCGCCAACATAGGTATGAGGGTAAATGCGGCAATTGTTTCCGATTTTAGAGTTTTCTCCGATACAGGCATATACACCGATGTAGCAACTGTCGCCAACAGATGCTGTTTTAGCAATGCATGCTGTGGGATCGATACCGTTTTTTTTGACTTTCACCGGCTCTGCCAGTTCCATTAACACGGCCAGCGACTTGTACGGATTTGGGACTTTTATCAGTGTAGCCTCAATGGGCGAGGCAGGTGTAAAATCGTTGTTTACCAACACGATACTTGCATTAGTGTGGTAAATGTAACGTTCATATTTAGTATTGGCAAGGAAGGTGATGGTCCCCGGTTTGCCTTCTTCGATTTTAGAAAAATCATTCACTTTTACAGTTGGGTTTCCTTCTACTGTCCCTGCTAAATAATCAGCTATTTGTTGAGCTGTAAACTCCATCCTCCTATGTTGTTGTATTAAAATTGTATTGTTGCCTGTATGGCAATTATGGCCCCAAAGTTAGAAAAAAAATCAGAATATTAGAAAATAAATAATGATAAAAATTTTTTTTGACTAAATAATTCCTTTCTTTGACAAAAAAAACGCCATTTCATTTTGGATGCACGCCGCCGCTTCGCCTGCTTTTGCTGCAAACTGCGCTGTAGCGTCGTTATAGATTATAGCGCGAGATGAATTAACAATTAGTCCGCAACTGTCGTTCATTCCGTACCTGCAAACCTCTTCAAGCGACCCGCCCTGTGCGCCGATGCCAGGAACGAGCAGGTAGTGGTTAGGTACGATGCGACGTATTGATTCAATCATTTTTGCTTGTGTAGCGCCAACGACATACATCATGTTTTCATCACTGCCCCAAGTTTTTGAAATGCGAAGCACTTTTTCATACAAATATTCGCCTTGTCTGTCGTCCGTCAATTGAAAATCACTCGATCCCCTGTTCGATGTAAGCGCTAACAAGATTACCCATTTTCCTTCATAAGTCAAAAATGGCGTTACGCTGTCTTCACCCATATACGGCGCAATGGTTATCGCATGAACATCCATGCTATTAAAAAATGTATGCGCGTACATTAATGATGTATTACCTATATCGCCACGTTTTGCATCGGCAATGATAAACTGGTTGGGATAGCTTTTTTTGATATATTCGATCGTTTTTTCCAACGACGACCAGCCATTGATGCCTCCATTTTCGTAAAACGCCAGATTCGGCTTGTAAGCAATGCAATATGCGGAAGTTTCATCAATAATAGCGCGGTTAAAGGCGAAAACGGGGTCTTCATCGCACAGTAAATGCGGGGGAATTTTTTTGATGTCAGTATCCAATCCCACACACAGGAAAGATTTTTTACGTTTGATATTTTCAAACAGTTCAGACTTTGTCATTGAATGATAAGATATTACTAATAAAGTTCATTGTCTTTGATTCGTTCCGCATTTTCTGCAACAGTCAACTGGTCGATACAATCCTGAATATCGCCGTTCATAAAGGCAGACAGGTTATAGAGCGTATAGTTGATGCGGTGATCGGTCATGCGCCCTTGCGGATAGTTATAGGTACGTATCTTTGCCGAACGGTCGCCAGTCGAAACCATCGTTTTTCGTTTGGATGCTATTTCGTCGATATATTTCTGATGTTCCCGGTCGTAGATAAACGAACGCAGGCGACTTAGCGCCCGTTCTTTGTTTTTTGGCTGATCGCGAGTTTCCGTACATTCGATAAGTATTTCTTCAATTGCGCCGGTGTTGGGATTTTTCCAGTTATAACGGAGTCTGACACCGGATTCTACTTTATTTACGTTTTGCCCGCCGGCGCCTCCGGAGCGAAACGTATCCCATTTTATTTCGCCTTCATTGATTTCGACATCAAATTCATCCGCTTCCGGCAGCACAGCCACCGTTGCAGCCGATGTATGGACGCGCCCCTGCGTTTCGGTCTGTGGCACCCGTTGCACCCGATGAACGCCGGATTCATATTTCAGCGTACCATATACATTGTCGCCCGAAACCGTAAAGATGATTTCCTTAAATCCGCCAGATGAACCTTCATTACAGCTCGAAACGCTTAGATTCCAACGTTTTATCTCGCAATACCTGGTATACATCCGAAATAAATCACCCGCAAAAATAGCGGCTTCGTCGCCGCCTGTCCCTCCGCGAATTTCCACGATGGCATCCTTGCTGTCTTCAGGATCGTTGGGGACAAGCAGTAACTTTATTTCTTCTTCTATTTCGGGGAGTGACTGCCGGCTGTCTTCCAATTCATCGTATGCTAACTTACGTAATTCTGTATCCTGTTCGCTGTTCAGTATCTCATTGGCTTCCTGGATCATACGGAGCATTTGGGTATACTTGTTATGCAGGATAACAAGCCGTCCAAGTTCTTTATATTCTTTTGTCAGGCGTACATAACGTTTCTGATCGGCGATGACTGAAGGGTCGGTAATCAACGTTGATATTTCGTCGAAACGTCCGACTATACCATCGAGTTTTTGTAGAATAGAATTATCGGGCATACATTATAAATTACGAATTTACCAATCAATAATAAAAAATTCCATTTTCACTTTTGATGATGAGTTCTCTCTTATCGCTTTTTTCCGTATGGCCTACGATTCGGGCGTCGATACCGAACGAACGGCTTATTTCGATGATGTCAGCAGCCTGTTTTTCTTCTACATAAATTTCAAAACGATGTCCCATATTGAATACCTGGTACATTTCAGCCCAACCGGTATCGCTCTGGTCCTTAATTGTTTTGAATAATGGCGGAACAGGAAAAAGATTATCTTTCACGATACGTAATTGATCGATAAAATGCAGTATTTTAGTCTGACCGCCGCCCGAACAGTGAATCATACCATGAATGTCGTTCCGCATCAGGTCTACTAACTGCTTGATGACCGGCGAATAGGTGCGGGTAGGGGATAGCATAAGTTTGCCGACATCAGGCGTCGTATCTGTTATCCTGTCAGTGAGTTTCAGACTGCCGGCATAGACCAGTTCGTCGGGTAATGCCGTATCAAAACTTTCGGGGTATTTTTCGGCTAAGTATTTCTCAAATACATCATGTCGTGCAGATGTAAGCCCGTTGCTGCCCATTCCTCCGTTATAGGTGTGTTCGTAAGAAGCCTGTCCGTAAGAAGCCAGCCCGACGATGACGTCCCCGCTTCGAATGTTGGCATTGTCAATGATATCACTGCGTTTCATGCGACAGGTAACGGTACTGTCCACGATGATTGTCCTGACGAGGTCGCCCACGTCGGCCGTCTCGCCTCCGGTTGAATAGATGCCGATCCCCAATGCGCGCAATTCGGAAAGCAACTCTTCTGTTCCGTTAATAACAGCAGCAATCACTTCAGCGGGTATCAGCCGCTTATTACGGCCTATCGTGCTCGATACAAGGATGTTATCTGTTGCGCCTACGCAAAGCAGGTCGTCCACATTCATGATTAGTGCATCCTGTGCGATGCCTTTCCAGACCGATAAGTCGCCGGTTTCCCGCCAATAGACATAAGCCAACGAAGATTTTGTTCCGGCGCCATCCGCGTGCATGATGTTACAATAGCGCGGATCACCGCCGAGCATATCGGGGATAATTTTGCAAAAAGCCTTGGGAAAAAGCCCTTTATCAATGTTTTTAATGGCCTGGTGAACCTCTTCTTTGGAAGCGCTTACGCCACGCAGGTTATATTTCCGGTCGATCATTATACGTGTCTGAAATGATTATTTCCGTACTTTAAGCACATTTCCCGGGGTAGGAGTGTAGCTATCGGATAATTTATTGAATTTATATAATGATTTCAATTTCATACCATATTGCTGAGAAATGTTATGCAGCGACTCGCCATCTTTCACAACATGGACGCTGTTACCTTTGCTTGCCTGCTTTTTCTTCTTCTGTATGAAAACATTATTTCCCTGTGAGAGTTTCTGACCAGCGTTCACGTCATTAAACTTATACATTTTTTTCGCTTTCAGGCGTAAATCTTTTGAAAGACTTTCGTACGAATCGTTAGCTTGCGCAATAATGAAATGAACGCCATTGATTTCCTGTAAATTACGCCTCCATTTGGATGATCCTGGGCGGGTTATTTCAACATCTGAAGGCGATATCTTGATTTCGTAAATATCATCGAGTGACGGTTTCTTAATAATCGTTTGATTTTTGTCATATTTATGTAATTCATAGGTTTCGATGAGACTAATCAATTTCCGACCGTAAGCCGGATCAGTTGCATAGCCGCATCGTTGCAAACCGTTCGCCCATCCTCTGTAATCATAGATGTTCAGATCGAAAAGCGAAACATAATATATTCGTTTTGAAAGGAATAAAGAGTGGTCGAGATAGGAATCTTCGACAGTTTTGTAGGTACGAAAACACTCGTCTTTTGCATCATCATCATGGTACATGCGTCCGCCTGTCCATTCTTCCTTACATTTGATGCCAAAATGATTGTTACCGATACGGGCAAGGCGGCTGGTACCTGCCCCGGTTTCTAAAAGACCCTGAGCCAGCGTGATGCTTGCAGGTATCTTATATAATTGCTGCTGTTGAATAGCCAGGTTCTTATATTTATTAATATAAGCTTCAAACGAGGGGTTTTTTGTTTGACAATGAACCTGTATACAAGCATTAAGCGCCAATAACAAGGTAAGCTTAATCAGCAAACGTATATCTATCTTCATACGAAATTATTTAAAAACGGGTGCAAAGATAGGGCTAATAATTGAAAATTGAAAATTGAAAGATGAAAAAATAATATTTGGTTTTTTGCGCTGTATGTACTACCTTTGCAATTTGTTTAACGCTTAATTTTATGATTATGTTGAAAGAAATCTTATCTGTTACGGGCAAACCGGGTTTATATAAACTGGTTTCTAAGGGAAGTAATTTATCAGTAATTGAATCGCTATCAGATAAAAAACGTATACCGGCATATCCGCGTGATAAAATTATCTCGCTTGGCAATTTAACCGTTTTTACAGATGAAAGCGATGTATCCATCGGCGAAGTCCTTACAAAAATAAAAGAAAAGGAAGAGGGCGGGAAAATACCTTTTGATATTTCAAAGGCGGATAATGATGTACTGCGTGCTTATTTGAGTGAAGCGCTTCCAAACTTCGATCGCGAGCGCGTATATCCATCCGATATCAGAAAAATGTTGAAATGGTATGAGTTGCTGATTGAAAATGGTATTACAGATTTTTCCAAAAAGGATGAAGAAGCGGGCAATGATGAGGTAAAGGAAGAAAAAGAACCGGTATCCGCATCGGGAAAAAGAAAAGATTCCACAATGTCAACCATCAAACCGGGTAAGGCAACAGCAGCAAAACCGATGCCTAAAAACGCCGCTCCGAAAAAAAGCGTTGTAGGCGCAAAGCGCGGAAGTTAGAATCCGAAATCAATCGATTCTATTTGTTGCAATAATATCGGACGAGGCAATGAACGCCTTTACTGATGCCACTTTCAGAACTTTCCCGTATTTTTATATCCGATCAACCTGTCGTATCTTGCTCCAGCCGGCCGGTAGTATACAGCGATATTGTATTCGTTTTCGGTTTCGAAAAAATTCCCTTCTGTTTTTTTGAAAGATGGTTTCGCCTCGCTGTCCTCTAAAAATACATATTGATAGTTATACAACCCTGTTTTCAACAGGATGGCCTTTTCAAAGGCGCCGGTTTCGATATTATATTCCATCCGGCTTCTGCTGTCAAATATGCCATTTAGAAAATCGCCGTACAGGTGCATTTGCCCGTACGGCATCTGTTCGGATGCAAGTGAAAAATGTACGACAAAATAATCGCCTTCTCTATTGGGGGCATTACATCCGCCGCACTGAATGAAAAAGCGTCCATTCTGATCTCGGTCATACGCATAAGGCTGTTTGTTGCGTTTCTGATCCTGAAATAAAGTAATATGGTAATAAGGATTGAAAAAACCTATTTCTTCCACCCCCATACCTTTATAACGGGGCGTCTGGAACTCAATCCGGCGAAATTCATTTCCGGCTTCAAAAATCAATTCGCGGTTGCGCCTGTATTGAATGGCGCTCCTGCTAACCATCGTAGGTTGTAAGTCCGTACGGATATCATCCAGGTTATTATTCTGATAAACAAATATTTTCAAATCATTCTGCGGAAAGGCGATGCTCAGGCTTTTGGTGTTTATATCAAAATCTACCTGATGATGCTCTTTATTGAAGTCAATAACAGTATTACCAGTCACAGTTGCTTCTATCTCAACCAGCGGTTCCACAACCGAAAAACATGCCGTAAATACGATTCTGTCAGGAGCGTCTTCATCAAAAACCTGAATTGCATAATTACCCGATACGATAAGCTGCATCTCATCGTTTGGAAGGATTAGCCTGTAATTGGTATAATGCGTAGTCGTACCGAATGCGTTCGAGAAGTCTTCGATTGCCACACGCTGAAAGCCTTTCATATATTCGATTGGAATAAGGCCTGACTGCTTCCAATCGGCATTGCAGTGAATCACCGAATAAGCAAACCGTCCGTCTGTACGGTTCAGGGCGTCGAAAGATATCTCAATAACCTTCTCTCCGTTCAGTTCAATAAATGGCGTTGAAACCAGTTCGCCTTCAACTTTAACTTCCAGACTCCCGATATCTTCCCTGAATACTTTTGTACGGTAAACATCCTGAGCAAACGTTCCGAAACAAATGCCGACTGAAAAAAAAATACCAATTGCCGACTGATATAGAGCAGTACACATGAGCATGTATTATTATTTCATCACCTGCCCGCCTGTTACAGGGAGGGTCTGTCCGGTTTCGCAAGTTTGGTCGATGAGGTACAGTATGGCTTTTGTTACATCTTCGGGGCTGGTGCCTTTGTGCATGGGCGCCTGATTCAGGTAGAAGTTACGGACGTCTTCGAATGTCTTGGCGCCGGGAACTTTACCCGCATGCAGGTATTGAATGAAAAGTCCGTTTTCAGGGTTCGACCATAACGGCCCTTCGTAGAAGTTGCCGGGGCAAACAGCATTCACTTTGATTCGGAACGGCGCCAGTTCGAGGGCGAATGATTGCGTCAGTCCGATTCCGCCGAACTTACTGCCGGCATAGGCGAAATTTGCTTTTGAACCGCGTAATCCCGATTTTGAATTGATCTGGATGATATCGCCATAATTATCCTGTGCATATTTGTTTTGCAGTTTCATGATGCGTGAAGCGGCTTGTGTGCAATAGAAATAGGCGTTGTAATTGATTTTTGTGACAAAATCAAAATCTTCCGGCGTCAGTTTTTCCAGTCCGCCTGCGCGCAGTACCCCCGCATTGCTTATGAATACATCCAAACCGCCGAAGTTACAGATCGTTTCGTGAATCAGGTTGCTGAGGCTTATCATATCTGTCACATCGGTTTTGACAAAGATGGCGCGGTTGGATTTGCATAGTTGCTGAAATCGTTCGACAGTTGTTTTTCCTGCTGTTTCATTCAGGTCGGCCACCACAATGTTTGCCCCTTCTTTCAAGAGGCAGGCTGCTATTCCTTCGCCGAAACCCTGCGCAGCGCCTGTGATAATAATCGTCCTGTTTTGTACGCGACCGGCGGTTGTTCCTGCGCTTACTTTGCGGCGATAGTTTTCGACTTCCCAGTTATCGATGAAATCAATTTGCGCATGGGTCATCGGGTGTTCGCCTCCGAACGATTGCGCAATTTCAGCTATTTTCATCATATCTTCATAGACATCAAGGATAATTTCACATTCAGCGGCATGAGCGCCAACGGCTACCAGACCTATGCCGTCGATAACTAATACTTTGGGCGTGTATCCGTTTTGTTTTATAAAGGTTCCGATGGCAACCTGAGCCTGCTCCAGCATGTCGTCATTGTTTGTTGCCGACAGATAGATATATTTTGATTTGCAATAGACAATGATATCCGGCGAAAAAGGGTTAGTGATTTTACTGAACGCTGCTTTTGATGAGGCGAATCTTTTAATCCGGCTGTTATTGCGTATTTTCAACGTTTTTAATCCGTCATTTTTGCTAAGCATTATGCGAATGGCTGGTATTGTATCAAGCGTTACATTTTGCCCAACTAAGTTTTGTAGGGATAACAGGTTTTCGCCCAATGTAGAATTAAGCGTTAATTTTCGTTCAATTGAACTGATTACATGATCGTAGATGTTTTCAATTTCCTTTGTTGTATCGGCGCTCACAAATATTCCATGATTTTGCAACAATACAATGGATGGATGTTTGCCTGTTCTCACTTTATGTTCATCCATGCGTTTCACTACTTCTTTAAAAAGCGTATAACCCGGGTCGGTATAAGGGATAAAGACTGCCTCGTTACCAAACAGATTTCGGGTTTCTGCTTCGGCGTTCTGACTGCACATCAGTCCGTTTACAACGGTCGGATGAAGATGTACGACAAAAGCATAGTCTATCACGTTGTGCATGGACGTTTCAACCGACGGACGGCGGTCTTTTGTGATACAGGCTGCAGTCAGGTCGTCTTTTACTTCTTCCTCACGCTTGCCGGGGTCGTCGCTGTATTGCTTTTCGGATATAACATGCAACTTTTTACGGTCGAGTATGGCAAACCCGTTTTCGTTAATTGTAGCCAAAGCATGACCGCTTGCCTTTACCCAAAGCTGCTCATCATTCTTATAGGAGGTATTTCCCCCTCCGGCAATCACATACCGGCTATCGCTACCGTATTTGCGCGATATTTCAATCAATTGTTCAATTTCTTTCTGCATGGTAGTATTCCTTCATTACTGTATCACTTTTTGGATCAGTCTGTTGCCTTCTTCGATGAATAGGGCGCGACTTGCAGTATCGGCATTACCGTAAGCGTCGACATATCCCGGTATTCCGGTGCGCAAGCGCTCTTGTTGGGCTGCGATGACGCAGGCGCCATCGTAATTAATTTGTTTTAACCGTTCGGTCAGCGGAACTTTATTAAGCGCTGACAGTTTAATCGGTTCCATAGCGGGTGTGTTGTGTTCGGTTCCGAATGTGACGATGAATCCATTATCGTGCAGATACCCTGCATATTTTTCGAGCGTTTCGATGCTGTTGCGGGCGGTGATAAATTCGGTGGAAAAGAAACCACGCTGAATGAGCGTAGTTGCCGCTTTTTCGATGTCGTTCTCGAACTCAGTAAAATTTCCATCAGCATCGTCGCCAAGGAAGGGATAAGTTGGAATGCCGCCTGCTGACAGGATGATTTTACGGACCTCCTCCATAGGCAGGAACGCTTTTGGCTCTTCCGGAACAAATGCGGCTCCTCCCGCTTTCAGCAGGTTGCTACGTATCTCATTTTCTACGTCGGCATAGTCTAAAATGTCGGATTTTAAGGACTTGCCGTTGAATATTTTTTCAAAAAAACAGAGGATGTCCTCCGGTTTGTTTTTAAAGTGGATGTAGGCGGACATGCGTAATGCTTTGGCTAAGTGGCGTTCGCGAACAAGACCTTTGGACAGGAAACTTTCGATAATATCAAATTGAAGGTTGAATCCGGCATCGAACGCTGTCAGCAGTTCGTTGACACGCCGACACATCTCATTGACCTGCACATTCGATTCGGCGCGAACATCGGCCAATTGTGATGTATACGGTTCACTTAGTTGGGGCGGGCAGCATAGTCCTTTTCCGCTAAGGTAGGTGCGACCAGGATTATTCGGGTCGTTAACACGTATACCGTTGTCCTGATCTTCTTTCTGAAGGCTGATGAATTCAATGTTGAACAACGGATACAGGTGGCGTTTCCTGGCTTCCCGTTTCCATTCATCATAGCCGTCCATAGAATAAAAGTCGTTGATTCCTACTATTTTGACGTCTTCGTCAAAAGCCTTGTCTAATGCCTGGGTAAGGGTTTCGAATGCACTGAATGAATAGGGTGTGTGTAAATGTGCATTTACGTTTGGTAATAAGCTGAATACATCCATATTCGTAATTAGTCATTAGTTATTAAATTAAACTCCCAGTTTTTGTCTGCGTAATTGTTCTGCATCCGTGAAATTACAGGTCGGGATATATCCTTTTAGAGGAACAATTTTTTCGTGAATCGCGTCTAAAAAACTTTCTTCCTGCGGGAAGAAGGCGTATTCCAATTCATAAGCCGGCGTGATCCAATTACGCGAGCCAACCACCACAGGCGGTGCATCCAGGTCGTTGAATGTCAGTTCGGTGATGTTACGTGCCAAATCATTCAGGAAGGAACCGCGTGCGGTGGCGTCACCGGCAATCACAATCCTTCCTGTTTTCTTCACGGATGACAATACTTTTTCGTAGTTAAAGGGAACAAAAGACCTTGTGTCAATCACTTCGACGCTCATGCCAAATTCATTTTCCAGTCTGTCGGCTGCTTTTATGGCTGTATATAGCGTTGCACCGATGGTGAGGAATGTAATGTCTGTGCCTTCGCGTTTGATATCCGGTTCACCGAACGGTATTTCGTAATATCCTTCGGGTACGCCGCCTTTATGGAATTGCTCGCCAACGTCATAGATGCGTTGGCTTTCGAAGAATATGACTGGGTCGGACCCCTGCAAGGCGGAGTTCATCAGCCCTTTCGCGTCGTATGGAGTGGCAGGGAAGCAAACTTTCAATCCCGGAATGTGGGCAGCCAGCGAAGTCCAGTCCTGTGAATGTTGCGCGCCATATTTCGAGCCGACAGAAACGCGCAAGACAACCGGCATTTTTATTAAGTTGCCGCTCATCGCCTGCCATTTGGGAAGCTGGTTGAATACCTCGTCGCCGCAACAACCGAGGAAGTCGCAATACATTATTTCCGGAATTACACGTCCGCCGCACATCGCATAACCGATGGCCGTGCCGACGATAGCAGCTTCGGCAATCGGTGCGTTAAACAGCCGATGATAAGGCAATGCTTCGGTCAGTCCGCGATATACGGCGAAAGCGCCGCCCCAATCACGGTTTTCCTCGCCGTAAGCAACCAATGAGGCATCTTTGTAGAACCTGTCGATGATGGCTTCAAACAGTGCGTCGCGTAACTGGTATTGTTTCATTTTGGAAAATGGCTTTCCGTTTTCATCGAACGCGAAACGCGCTTTTTGTGTAAGCTGCCTGACGCGCGGGTTTTCCTCCATTGAATGGTTGACATCGGGCTTGGCATCGGAAAATGAATTGATGGATGCGTTGGAGAACATCATCTCTTCGATTAGATTCTGATGTTTGTGCAGGTCCATCAGTGGGGAAAGAACAGGGTCAATGGCCAGCTTGAATATTTCCAGCATGGTTTCCCTGATTTCTTTTTGCATTGAATCGAGTTCTGCTTGCGTTACGACGCCCGCTTTTACTATTTCATCGCCATAACTTTTGATGCAATCGACTATTTCCCATGTCTCGACTTCTTCTTTTGTGCGATACGAAGAAGCGTCGGAGGGCGAATGACCGCTGTAGCGGTAGGTCAGCACGTCGAGTAATACAGGGCCTTCTTTATGTTCGAGCAGCGTTTTTTTACGTCGATAGGCGTCGATAACCGCCAGCGGATTGTACCCGTCTACACGTTCAGCGTGCATCTGCCCGGGATTAACACCTGCGCCGATACGTGCTGCCATGTCGTATCCCATGGTTTCGCCGGTAGTCTGGCCACCCATTCCGTATTGATTGTTCATGATATTGATGACAATCGGCAGTCCGCCTTTCATGTCGTTTTCCCACAAGAGTTTATACTGGTCCATGGATGCAAACGAGAGCGCTTCCCAGACAGGGCCACGCGCCATGGAACCATCGCCTATGTTGGCAACTACAATGCCTTTTTTGCGGTTTACCTTTTTGAATAAGGCCGCCCCAACGGCTATCGTAGCGCTACCGCCAACGATTGCATTATTCGGATAGATTCCAAACGGTGTGAAGAACGCATGCATACTGCCTCCCAAGCCTTTATTAAAACCGGTGGTACGGGCGAAAATTTCGGATAGTGCGCCGTAGAGCAGGAATCGAATGGCAAGTTCTTTTGTGTCATTGCCATTGTATGCTTTCTTTGCTATGTTCAAGGTCGCTCCATCCCAAAATTCTTCCATGATTTTTTGCAGTTCCGTTTCGGGAAGTGTCTGGATAGCCCGCAAGCCTTTGGCTAATATTTCGCCATGGCTGCGGTGAGATCCGAAAATAAAGTCGTCCGTATCAAGCATATATGCCATTCCTACAGCTGCTGCCTCCTGACCTGCCGAGAGATGTGCGGGACCGGGGTTGTTGTATTCGATGTCCTGATAGGCGCCGGTAGTTTTGACCAGTTGAAGCATGGTTTCAAATTCGCGTATGACCGCCATATCGAAATATATGCGTTTCAAATCCTGTTTTGTGAAGTTTTTACTGTCCAACTCATCACTGACTGTTTTGGCGTATTGATTAACCGGAATGTCTATGAATTTAATTTTACCTGTTTTTCTGACTTTCTTTGGGTCGATAAATTGTACTTTTGGCATGGATAAAAATAATTATGAATTATGAATTATGAATTAAAGGTGATTACTGTTTCCTTGAATATTTCCGAAACGGTCGGATGTGGGAATACCACCTCTTCCATTTCTTTAATCGTCATCTCCTGTTCGATGGCCATGCATGCGCCGTAGATTATCTCGCTACACGGATTTCCGATCATATGTACGCCCAGTACTTCGCCGTGTTTTTCACCAACAAGCGCTTTACACAGTCCGCTTCCGCCTTCATTTTCGGCAACGAATCGTCCGGCATAGGCCATCGGCAGCTTGGCTATTCTATATTTAATACCCGCTTTTTGGGCCTGTTCTTCCGTCAGGCCAACGCAGGCTACTTCGGGGTTGGTGTAAACGACGCCCGGTATGGCGTTGTAACGCATCACATCTTTTCGTCCAGTCAGGTTATTGACGACTACTTCGCCTTCCCGGCTGGCTGTATGCGCAAGCATGGAAAAACCTGTCACATCACCTGCCGCAAAAACGTTCGGGATGTTGGAACGCATTTTGTTGTCTACCCTGATGGCGCTTCCAATCAACTCTACGTCAAGGTTTTCGAGGCCGAATCCTTTTGTTACTGCGCGACGTCCTACGCTCATCAGGATTTTTTCGCCTGTTACGGAGGCTTGTATGCCATTCGCATCGATAAAGACCACCTCATGCTCCCTGATTTCTACCACTTTGCATGACAGGTTGAATTTAATTCCCTTTTTTGTGTAGATGTCGCGAAGCATTTTGCTAATCTCTACATCCAAGCCGCCGAGTATTTCCGGTAACATTTCCACGACGGTAACATCTGTTGAAAGGCTGTTGAAAAAACTTGCAAATTCCATACCGATAACACCGCCGCCAATGATAACGAGCGATTTAGGCTGCACTTTGAGTGATAAAATTTCACGGCTGGTGACGACGGTGTCACCGGCTTCTATTACGCCAGATACGGGAGGAATTACCGGTTCAGAGCCGGTACAAAGCAGGAGATTTGTGGCAAGGTATGATTCTCCATTACAGACTATTTCAACTCCATGCGAAGTGCGTCCCATGATTTGCGCTTCTCCTTTTACTACCGTCACGTTGTGCGCTTTCATTTTAGCGCCAACGCCGACAACTAATTTTTTTACGACTTTATCCTTACGTGACATCATTTTACCAAAGTCGAACGATACGTCTGATACATAGATGCCGTACTTGTCGCCATGTTTTGCGTTATCAAATAATTTTGCGCTATACAATAATGTTTTTGTCGGGATACAGCCTTCGTTAAGGCAGACGCCTCCCAGTTCTTTTTTTTCGAAAAGAACTACACTCAGTCCTTTTGCTCCTGCGCGTTCCGCCGCAACATATCCACCGGGGCCGCCGCCAATGATTGCTAAATCGATCATAATAATTATGAATTATGAATTATGAATTATCGAAATTTGAGATATACCCGTTAGTTTATAATTTAAAATCAAGTTTTTCGATTTCGATTGCTACCTGTTTCAGGAAACGGGTCGCTTCACCGCCATCGAGTGCGCGATGGTCATAAGTAAGGCTTAATCCCATGTAAGGAACAAAGCCGTAAACGCCATCACCTAAGTCTTTTGGTCGCGGAAAGATGGCGTTCACGCCCAATATGGCTACTTGCGGCAGGTTGATCAGCGGCGTAAACATTTCAACGCCATAGGCACCAAGGTTCGAAACGGTGAATGAGGCAGATTCGGGCGAAAGCAAGTCGGGTGCAATACCTCCTTTTTTACATGCGTTTGCCACAGCCTTGAGTTGGTTAGCCAATCCCTGTAGGGATAAATCATCCGCATTTCTAATAGCCGGTACCATTAGGCCGCGTTCGGTGTCTACTGCTATGCCGAGGTGGACTTTCGAGAATAGGCGCATACTGTCGTTAAGGAAGTGTGCATTTACGTTAGAGAATTGTTTGAGCGCCCTGATGACGGCAAAGCAAACGAAGTCATTGATTGTAATATCTGTAGGGAATCCGTCCTGCATTGCTTTTTTTACCTTTTTTCGCAGCGACAAGATAGAACGGGCATCGGCGCCGAGATGGTGAGTGAGTTGCGCTGAATTTTGCAGCGAGGCGTGCATGGCTTTGGCAATCAGTTTGCGAATATTGGTCAATGGTTTGATTACACTGTCGGATGCGAACTCTGTTATATCGCCTGCTTTGGCTGTCCCTGCAAGTCCACTCCCGCTTTCGGGGAGTGACGCGCCGGTTTTTTTCAGCGCTACTTTTGCTAACGGCGTTGATTTTGGCCTTACAGAAATAACGGCCTGCACATCGCGTTCAATGACGCGCCCGTTTGGCCCTGTTCCGATAAGTGTTGCCGCTGGAATTGCATTTTTTTCGGCCAAAGCGCGTGCGCGTGGCGAAACGGGAGATGATCTGCCTATGGATATCAAAGTCGCTTCATTACCGGTGGAAGGTAGATTCGTTTTGTTCGTACTGATTTCGGAATCTACTGTTGTATTAATCACTGATAATGCAACTACAGCCGGTTTCCCTCCGAAAGGACGAAACCCTTCGATCGATTCTCCCTGATCGCCGATTACTAAAACATTTGTCAGAACCGGAATCTCATCGCCGTCCGAAAAAAATACGTCGAGGACGGTTCCTGATAACTGCGACACTTCTTCAAACGACGCTTTGTCGGTTTCATACGTAAATAAGACGTCGCCCGCAACTACAGAATCGCCTTTTTTCTTTTTCAGCTCCGTCAGGATACAACTTTCGACCGATTGGCCCTGTTTGGGCATAATAACAACTGTTGCCATTATTTTTAATAATTACGAATTACAAATTTTATCGCCACAAAGGTATGGTAAAAAATGTATATATACAAAAAGTTGTGTTGTGAAAGGTCTGCCGAGATAAATTGACAAATTGATTTTTTTCTCTTTTCAATCTTTTTATTGTATATTCCGGAATTTATTTGTAACATTGCACGTTTTTTTTAATAGAATTTGACATGGATATCTACAATGAATTGGAAAGGTTAAAAAAACTTTTGGATAAGGGAGTGATCACACAGGAAGAGTGTAAACAGGAGAAAGTGCGTATTTTATCATCCATATGCAGATGCGTATAAGGAAATATTTAATGGATTTGAAAGTGGTGAAGAATGTTCGTCTTCATCCGAATTGTTGCCTGCTGAAACTGACATCGGGTAAAACGCTACCGGAAATGGTACCCGGACAATTTGTACAGGTGCAAGTTGAAGGCGCTCCGCAAACGTTTTTGCGTCGTCCGATTTCGATAAACTATGTCGATAAAAAGGCGAATGAATTATGGCTTCTGGTGCAGATCGTTGGCGAAGGGACTTGCAGAATTTCAAAATATGATGCAGGTGAGACAATGAGTGTGGTACTTCCGTTAGGAAATGGATTTTCCGTGCCGCAAACAGCTGTAAATGCGAAATTACTTCTTATAGGCGGCGGCGTCGGGAGCGCTCCGCTACTATATCTGGGCGAAACTCTAAAAAGCTTAGGCTTTACGCCTTTGTTCCTGCTTGGCGCACAAACAAAGGATGAGATCATGCAACTTGAGGAATTTGAAAAAATCGGGATGGTTTTTGTAACAACGGAAGATGGGACGATGGGTGAAAGAGGATTAGTTACGAACCATTCAATACTTCTTAAAAAGAAACTTGACTGGATTTATGCCTGCGGACCCAAACCGATGATGGTTGCCATAGCAAAATATGCGAAAGCATCCGGAATACCGTGCGAGGTTTCATTGGAGAATATGATGGCGTGCGGGATAGGCGCATGTCTATGTTGTGTTGAAAAAACGGTAACAGGTAATGCCTGCGTATGTACGGAAGGCCCTGTGTTTAATATAAATCAGTTGACATGGCAGATTTAATCACCAAAATTGGCGCATTGACGATGAAAAACCCGGTGATGACGGCGTCGGGTACCTTCGGTTATGGGGTGGAGTATGCAGATTTTATGGATATTTCAAAGCTTGGGGGTATCATTGTGAAAGGTACGACGATTGAACATCGTGAAGGTAATCCGTACCCGCGCATGGCTGAAACGCCGTCGGGCATGCTGAACGCGGTCGGATTGCAGAACAAAGGCGCTGATTATTTTATCAAAGAGATTTATCCGACGATACGGTCGATTGACACGAATATAATTGTGAATGTTAGCGGTTCTACTGTTGATTCGTATGTGGCATGTGCAGAAAAAATCGCTTCGCTTGAACATATCCAGGCTATCGAACTGAACATCTCGTGCCCCAACGTCAGGCAGGGCGGTATGGCTTTTGGCGTAAACGCCTCATCGGCAGCCGAGGTGGTACGCGCCGTTCGCAAGGTTTACCCGAAAGTAATGATTGTTAAATTGTCGCCAAACGTAACAGACATTACAGAGATAGCCTGTGTTGTGGAGGCTGAAGGCGCGGATGCCGTATCGCTTATCAATACGCTGCTGGGCATGGCAGTAGATGTAGAAAGTCGCAAACCGATACTTTCTACAACCACAGGAGGGTTATCAGGCCCATGCGTTAAGCCGGTGGCTTTACGTATGGTATGGCAAACGGCAAACGCCGTGAAGATACCGGTAATCGGGCTGGGAGGTATTTCGTCATGGCAGGATGCCGTAGAATTTATGCTGGTCGGCGCTACAGCCGTACAGATCGGAACATATAACTTCATAGACCCGACCATCTCAATAAAAATTATCAACGGAATTAACGGTTATTGCGACAGACACGGATTTACATCAGCCGCCCAATTGGTGGGTCAATTAAGAATTAAGAATTAAGAGATGAGGAGATGAGGAGAGTTTTAATAAGTTTGCTGACAGTTGTTTCGTATTATGCGGCAGGGCAAAATATCACTATACCCGACGAAGAATTCAAGGACTTTCTGGTAGCGCATTTCGACGCCGACGGAGACGGTGAAATATCAGTTATTGAGGCCAATGCCGTCACGCGAATGAAATTTTCGACAACGAACATCATTTCCATCGAAGGCATTGAGCATTTCCAATTCCTTGAAGAGTTGGAATGTTCGCCTTCCAATCTTTTTGAAAAAGGTAAATTGACCCGAATGGACCTTAGCCGAAACCTGTCGCTTAGAAAACTGAATTGCAGTAACAACCTGTTGGATACCATTGATTTAAAAAATAATATGAAGCTGACAGACCTGAATTGCGCCAATAACCAAATGAAATCGCTTGACGTAAGCCGTAATCCCCTTATAGAGGAATTGATATGTAACAGCAACCAGATTGATACCCTGGCATTAGGCCGGTGCGAATCGCTTACTTATTTGAATTGCAGCCGGAATCAGCTCACTTCGCTGGATATTGGCGCATGTCTTATCCTGCGTTATTTAGATTGCTCCGGAAATATGCTTGCCGTGCTGGATGTCAGTTATAATCAGGCATTATGGAAACTACAATGCGCCCATAACCGACTTACAAAACTGGATGTAAGCCGGAACACGGAACTGAATGACCTTGATTGCGGAAGCAACCGGATTGATACGCTCGACGTAAGCAATAACAGGATGTTGAGCGAGTTGGAATGTAGCATTAACAAACTGATAACGCTTGATGTGACAGGTAATTTCAATCTGAAAATGTTGTATTGCAATGCGATGCCGACGCTGACATCCGTTTATTTCAACGAAGATAATAACCTTCGTAAGATCAGTTATTCAAAAGAAATAACCATTCTCTTTGTCGTCGATGAAAACGGAATCGCGGAAGCGACTACTTTTGAACTGGAAGATGAGGCAATGACGCTGGATACGCCCGAAATAGCCATGACGGGAAGGGCTGCACGGCGTAGAGACAGCGATAGAGGCCGGGAAATAGCCGAAGCGAGAGAAAGGCGAAGTGATAACCGTGTAATCACGGAACGTCGCGTTTATACTGCGGAGGAATTATCCGAATCCGAACGGCGAAAAAATGAATTACGGAGACAAGCAGAGTCGAATCGTAATTATGAGGAGATAAAACGCGTGGAAAAAGAAAATAAACGCGATGAATTACGTGCTTATACGGGTAACATATTGATTCCCGATTCGGCTTTTCGCGCTTATTTACTTGCAAACTTCGATACGAATCGCGATGGTTTTATTTCAGGCGCCGAAGCAAGGGCTGTTAAGTCGATTGACTGTTCCGATATGGAAATTGAAACGCTTCAGGGGATTGAGTATTTCGCATCATTAGAAAACCTGAACTGTCAGAAAAATAAAATCACCGGACTTGATTTGAGTTTTAATCCGTTGTTGCGGATGCTTGATTGCTATCAAAATAAGTTGAATCAGCTGGATGTACGCGATAACCCGATGCTTGCCGTTCTGCAATGTTCGTGGAATAATCTGGTTGTTATTGATGTAAGCAAAAATTCCCTGCTTTCAGACCTGCGCTGCAATTTCATACGCCTTATTGATCTGGACGTTAGCAATAACACGCGGTTGACGAACCTGGAATGTGGTTATAATCATTTGGAAACGCTTGATCTGAAAAATAATTTGTCATTAGATTCACTGACTTGCAATGATAACAAGTTAAAGGATATTTCGGTTGCTCATCTGGGCAGGCTTGTGAAATTGGATTGTAGCGGCAATCTGATGGTCAATGTGTTAGTTGCGCGAAACAGGTCGTTGAAAGAATTGAATTGCAGCAATAATCAGATTTCATCTATTGATGTGTCTGAAAATTCGGCATTAGTGACGCTCGATTGTGGGAATAACCTGCTGACTTATGTTGATTTGACGAAAAACAAACTGATTGAAAATTATTATTGCTACGGCAACAAAATGAGCACTCTCAATGTCAATGAGATACCTTCGATGATACGATTAAAGTGCATGAATAATCCGATGGCTGAGATTGATATTCGCACGCATCCTGCTCTGAAAGTGGTGGAATTGGCGCCAATGCCTTCACTGAAAATATTGCGCTGTAAAAGTATTTTTGATTATAGTTCCCTGATATATCCATACACAACGACGGTATTTCCAGAAAAGGCCGGGAGATGAATTGAATAAACGAATAATAAGATAAAGCCCTGCGACGATAAAAGTTCGAATTTTTAATTTTCAACTTTTAACTTTCAAGAAATTGTTGTATATTTGTAACCAATTTTAATACATAATTATGAATTTAGAGCAATTTGACATTGAGAGTATTACATTAATAGGTTCGCTGTTGCTGTTAATCAGTATTATAGCCGGAAAAACGGGATACCGCTTCGGGGTTCCGATTTTGGTGTTATTCCTGTTTATCGGTATGATTGTCGGGATTAGGGCTCAATCGGTAACGCCCTTTTCTGCGCAATTTATTGGTGTGCTGGCGCTCAATATTATTTTGTTTTCTGGCGGAATGGACACGAAATATTCGGAAATAAAACCGGTGATTGCGCAAGGCGTAATTTTGGCAACGCTCGGCGTTCTACTGACTGCCATGATTACCGGCTGGTTTATTTATTTTATTACGAAACAGTTTTTTACGGCCATTACATTTTCACTCCTTGAAGCGATTTTACTGGCTTCGGTTATGTCGTCGACCGATTCGGCGTCGGTTTTTGCTATCTTGGGGTCAAAAGGACTTACCTTAAAAGAACGGCTTCGACCGCTATTGGAACTGGAGAGCGGCAGTAATGACCCGATGGCTTTTCTTTTGACAATCACTTTTATTCAATGGATACAGATAGGAGAGGGTTCACTGTGGTTTGTTGCCTTGACTTTTGTGTTGCAACTTGTTGTCGGGGCGGGGTTAGGAATTGTTTTCGGACGTCTCGCCGTAAGGCTTATCAACAAAATTAATATTGATAATGAATCATTGTATCCCGTACTTATGCTCACCATCGTGTTTATTGTCTTTTCAGTTACCACTTATGCGAAAGGGAACGGATATTTAGCCGTCTATATCAGCGGGCTTGTCATCGGAAATTCGAAATTCGTTCATAAGAGAACATCGAAAAAATTTATGGATGGGATGACATGGCTCTTTCAGATTGTGATGTTCCTTACGTTAGGGATACTTGTGAATCCTACAGAATTGTTCTCCATCAAATTGATAGGTCTTGCGCTGGCTATCAGTTTTTTTATTATTTTTGTTTCGCGACCGGTTTCGGTATGGTTGTGTCTGCTTCCCTTCAAGAAGATGTCAATCAAAGCGAGACATTACGTTTCATGGGTAGGGCTTCGCGGCGCTGCTCCGATTCTGTTTGCGACCTACCCGCTTACCTCCCATATTGGAGTCGGAAATGAGATATTTAACATCGTGTTTTTTGTGACGCTGGTATCCTTGCTCGTACAGGGTACAACAGTTCCCGCGGTGGCAAGGTTATTGGGACTGACAGGGAAAAATAAGCCACAAAACAAGTTGCAGGCATTTGATGTCGAATTATCGGACGAAATTAAATCGAGTATGACGGAATTGACTTTATCGGAGGATCATTTATCACATGGTAAACGTATCATGGACATGCCGATGCCTGAAAATACGCTGATTGTTATGATAAAACGAAACGACCACTATTTTGTACCAAAGGGCGCCACCGAATTGGAGCCTGGCGATACGTTATTACTGATTTCGGATAATGAAAAAACCCTGAAAGAAATGTACGAACAGCTTGGGGCGAAGGATTCAATTACGAATGACGAATTACGAAATGGTCACCCGTAATTAGAAAATCTTTTCCGGGTATTCGCCGGCGTCAATCAAAGCCCGTATTTTTTCAACGACGTTTGGACGGTCGGCGGTGTAGGTTACGCCAAACCATTTTGAGGCGGTATCAAGCACTTTGACGCTTGCGATGTTTCGGGTTACAAGTTCATTGATACAAAGTGGTATGAAATATTCGCTTTTGAAGTTAAGCATGTTCTTCTGCAGGAATAATTTGAAATATTCTTCGGAATAACCGAAATAATCGGGCGTGAATCCCCACATGTTCATCGATACGGGTACATTTTCATCTAATACCACTTTTTGACCGTTTTCGTCGATAAACTGTATTACACCGTCAATGCGTTCGACGGCTGTGCGCTCTACGCAGGCAGTCAGATAGCCGTCTTTATTCTTTGCGCATACGCCGCGTGCGACGGATCCGCTTTCGCTCAGCGTATTTCCAATACGAAAACCAACCATGCAATATTCGTTTTGTTTTCCTGTTGTTTGAGCCAGTTCGGCGCCTAATGCGGCAAAACTGTCGCGACCATAAAAATCGTCTGCATTGATTACGGCAAAAGGTTCTTTGATGACGTCTTTTCCCATGAGTACGGCATGGTTGGTGCCCCATGGCTTGGAGCGCCCTTCAGGGCAGGTAAACCCTTCGGGAAGTATATCTAACGACTGGAAAACGATATCAACTGTGATATGGTTTTTGTATTTGTTCAGGATTTTTAAACGAAAATCTGCCTCGAAATCTTTTCGTATCACAAATACGACTTTGCCGAATCCGGCGCGGATGGCGTCGTAAATAGAATAATCCATGATAGTTTCGTCGTTGGGGCCAACGCCGTCAAGTTGTTTCAATCCACCATACCGGCTTCCCATGCCGGCTGCAAGGACAAATAATGTAGGTTTCATAATCAATTTTTATTATTGTACGGTGCAAATATAGCGTAAATTTTCATTCTCTTTTGCCAAATAAAAAAAAAAAACGAACTTTGTCGCTGATTTATGATGCATGAACATTAGAAAATGATGAGAAAAAAATTAATTTTATATGTGTTGTTTTCTATCCTAACCGTGGCTCATGGTGAAATTTTCGGGCAAAATACATTACTGGTAGAAGGATTTATCAAAGATTCGATTACAAATGAGGTCTTGTCTGACGTCACGGTTTCTTTGAGAGGTACTACCATAAGTACAGCCTCCGATAAAAACGGATATTATTACTTAAGAACATCATCGGACAGTACAATGCTGACAGTATCCTGCATCGGCTACGAAATGCAAAATATTTTGTTAATAAAAGGGCAGAACAGGATTGACGTCTATCTGAAACCCGCATTATTAACATTGGGTGAAGTGATTGTACGTCCCAGAAGGGAAAGATATTCAAGGCGGGACAATCCCGCAGTGGTGTTTATCGAACAGGTGATAGCGCGGCGTGACCGGAACAACCCGATTGTATGCGATTATTTCAGCTACAGTCTTTATGATCGGCGAACTGTATCATTCTTAATACCAAAGCCAAACGATGAAGTTAATTTGGAAAAGACAAATCAAAACCGGTCGCACGGTAAAATTGATGTTCGTGATTATATTGATTCAACCTCTGTGGAAGGACGGTATCTAATGCCTGTTTACAGTGAGGATTTGGTATCGGATTACCATTACAGAAAATCGCCTCAAACCGAACGCAGGGTCATAACCGGTTTCAAGCGGACAGGATTTATTGAATTTATCCCGGAAGACGGAATGAAGCAACTCATTGACGAGGCTTTTCAGGATGTGGACGTCTTTCAGGACAATATTACGCTTTGTCTGAACCGTTTTGTCAGTCCGCTTTCGTCCATAGGCCCGCTCTATTACAAGTATTATCTTTTGGATACCTTACTGATTGATAACGAATTATGCGTAGACGTCGGGTTTGTTCCGTTTAATACGGAATCTTTTGGATTTGTTGGGCATTTATTCGTGACTTTGGATGCTGCATTTTTTATAAAAAAAATCACAATGACCACGCCGCGCGACATTAATCTGAATTTTATCAGTGAAATGTCCATCGAACAGGAGTATTTTCGTACTGAAGATAATATCCGCGTACTCAGGCGAAATGACATGGGTATGAATTTTCAAATTGCCAGAAACATGCCGGGTGCGTATGGCCGTCGTACAGCCTTGTATCACAACCATTCGTTTGAACAACCACCCGACATGGCGGTGTTTGAAGAGAAAAGCCGGGAGACAGAATCAGAATTAGCACGCAGGCAGACGGATGAATTTTGGGAAGAAGCACGTAGAAACGCGGGTGATATGCAAAAGATGCGAGTCGATGAGATGATGACGCAGTTACGTGAAAACACTTTTTACTACTGGGGGGAAAAAATTGCTGAAGTCCTTGCAAACGGGTATATCCAGACTTCGAGAACCGGCAGTAAATTTGAGATTGGGCCGGCCAATACGTTAATAAGCGGGAATGCTTTGGAAGGATTGCGTTTACGGGCAGGCGGCGGTACTACGGTCAACCTAAGCAGGCAGTTGTTTTTTGACGGGTACCTGGCTTATGGATTAAAAGATAACAAACTGAAGGGTGATGCCTTACTCGAATATTCATTTAACAAAAAGAGGAATTTCCACAATGAATATCCATTGCATTATATCAGGGCAGAATATAAGTATGATATTAACCAGATCGGTCAAAATAACCTCTACAATAATGCAGACAATATGTTTATGACGCTTAAGCGCCGTGAAAATAATCTACTGACCTATATGCAGCAGGCGGAACTTAGTTATTACAGGGAAAATTATAAGGGACTTGGGTATAGTGTCAAATTTCGTCATTTACAGGAGTGGGCTACACCCGATGTGCCGTTTATGAAGATTCAGGCCGACGGAACAGATTTGCCTTCAGACCATCATTATACTTCCGCACAAATGGTGTTTTTCCTTCGTTGGGCGCCGAATGAAAGGATGTTTCAGACACGTAACTACCGTTATGCCATCACATTAGATGCACCGATTATTACATTAACTCATACTACGGCGCACAAAGGCATATTGGGTACCGATCATACATATAACAGGACGGAACTGGGCATACGCAAACGGTTCTGGCTGTCGCCGTTAGGGTATCTGGATATGTACGGGCATGCCGGTCAGGTATGGAATACAGCGCCTTATCCATTGTTACTTATACCGAATGCCAATTTGTCGTATCTTATCGAATCGGAAACGTTTTCGCTAATGAATCCGATGGAATTTATCAATGACCGCTCTATCTCGTGGGAAACGACCTATCATTTGAACGGTTGGCTGTTCAATCGTGTACCGCTGATAAAAAAAATGCAGCTACGCGAAGTTGTTTCGTTTCGTGGATGGTATGGCGATCTGAGTAAAAAAAACAATCCGTTCCTGAACAGAGAAGGGCTGTACCGTTTCCCTGAAAATACTTATCTGATGGGAGATAAACCCTATATGGAGATTGGCTTTGGGGTAGCAAATATCTTCAAACTGGTACGTATAGATTATCTTTGGAGGCTGACTTACCGCGACCATGCAGATACGCCGAAAAATGGAATAAGGTTAAAAATAGTTTTCGGATTTTGAAATATTAAAAATAATATCTATCTTCGCGAACTTATGAAGAAAGAAAAATTTCATATTGAATATGTGTTTGACAAGGTGTCCAAACGAAGTTTATGGAATCATCTGACAACGCCGCCGGGTTTATCGTCCTGGTTTGCCGACAACGTGAGCATTGACGGTGATACCTATATTTTTTCATGGAACAAGATGCAGGATAAAGCGTTAGTTATCAGCATGAAGCCAGAAATATGGGTGCGCTATAAATGGGAGAGTGAGGTGGAAAATGTTTATTTTGAATTTCGTATTCATACCATTGAGTTAACAGGAGGGGTAGCGCTGGAGATTACCGATTTTGCAGAACCGTCGGAAAAGACGGATGCAATCAGCCTTTGGGACTCACAGGTTGACGCGTTAAAAAGAACATTAGGAGTTTAAAAAATGTTATGCGCACGATTAAGCGATTAGACTTATTTTTATTACAATCCTTTCTGCCGTTGTTTGCCATGACATTCGGGATTTGTCTGTTTATTTTCCTGATGCAATTTCTATGGATGTATGTCGACGAAATGGTGGGAAAAGGGATCAGTTTAAATATTCTTTTTGAGTTGTTCTTTTATGCGTCCTTGCGCTTTGTTCCGCAATCCATGCCGCTTGCTGTACTTTTTGCTTCATTGATGACGTTTGGAAACTTGGGTGAGCAGGTTGAATTACTGGCTTTGAAAGCGTCCGGCATTTCGTTGCTGCGGATCATGCGTCCACTCATCATTTTTCTCATTTTCATTACGGTATCCCTGTTTTATTTTCAGGATAATGTGATACCTGTTTCGCAAGTGAAATTTTGGACCTTGCTTTCGTCTGTTAAACAAAAGTCGCCTGAACTTGAAATTCCGGTGAAGATATTTTATGAGGGCATAGAGGGAAACAACCTGTATGTCAAGAAAAAAGATATAAAGAAAGGACTTCTTTTGGATATCATGATATATGATTATTCGAAAGGATTCAATAATGCCCGCGTTGTCGTGGCTGATTCGGGCCGGATGAAAGTATCAAGCGATAAATTATATCTGATACTGACTCTCTACAGTGGTGAATCGTTTGAAAATGAGAAAAGTAATAGCGAACGTACACGGGAAGCAAAAGACCCGGTAGCCTATAGGCGTTCTTCATTCGATTTAATGGAAATGTTCATTTATTTTGACAGTAATTTCAATTTAAGGAGCGAAGATTCGTTTAAAGACCGCTATATCGGGAAGAATTTTGCAAGCCTTCAACATTCAATTGATTCTATGACAGTAAGGCTCGACAGCATCAATGAAAACGAATCGAAAGCATTGTATGCGCAGTCATACAGGAAATCGCTGACCCGCCCCGAAAGAAATCCGCAAATGATAATTACAGATGTCGAAAATCCGCAGGAGATAATAAAAGTAACCCGGATAGACAGTTTTTATCATGCGCAGGAAACCACAGTAAAGGCTTCTTTATTAGAATATTCAAAGCGGAATATCGAAAATATTCAAGCGAATTATGGTTTTAAATCTTCTTCTTTGAAGTTTGAAGACAAAGAAATACGATGGCATCACATCGAAATGCACCGTAAATTTACACTTTCGTTTGCCTGCCTGATCTTTTTCTTTATTGGCGCACCGCTAGGCGCTATCATCCGGAAAGGAGGGTTGGGTGCGCCGGCAGTACTGTCGGTTTTTCTGTTTGTTTTTTACTATATTATTGATACCACAGGCGGTAAGTTTGCGCGCGACGGGATATGGCTGCCATGGCAAGGCGTTTGGCTCAGTTCGGCAGTGTTGCTATCTCTTGGCATTTTCCTGACTTATAAGGCGGTCAATGATTCCGTTCTTTTGAATGCCGAAACGTATATCGATACCTTGAAACGACTGATAGGGAAACGCGAATACCGCAAGATAGAAATGAAAGAGGTTATTATGGAAAAACCGGATTATGAAGAAGTTAAAAGGATGCTGAACGAAATAAAAAATGCCTGTTTTCATTATGTGACGAATCGTAAGCGTGGCCTCTCCTATTATCATTTCTGGAACTCGGGCGGACATGATCCCGATTCGGAGCATATTTCCAATCAGTTGGAAGAGGTCGTAGAGATTTTGAGTAATTCCGACCAAATCATTGTTTTAAATAAAGCGATGGATTTTCCGATTATCAAAAATTATTATCAGACAAGTTTCCGGGCCAATGGAAAACTGGGATTGGCAATGGCTCTGTGCTTCCCTGTTGGAGGCATTGTCTATCTGATAGCCACCTATCGAAATAAATTATTGCATCAGGAAATGAACGTGACGGTAAAAGTTTGTGATGAGATGATAAAAATTATGAATTATGAATTATGAATTATGAATTATGAATTGAATACAATTGAAGAGGCAATCGTAGATTTTCGGGATGGTAAATTCCTGATTGTGGTGGATGACGCAGATCGTGAAAATGAGGGCGATTTTATTATTGCTGCCGAGAAAGTTACGCCTGAAAAGGTGAATTTCATGATGAAATATGGCCGGGGCGTATTGTGTGTTCCGTTAGCCGAAGAACGTTGTGATGAGTTAGACCTTACCATGCAGGTGATACATAATACTTCCATGCACGAAACGCCTTTTACGGTGATGGTCGATAAACTTGGCGGCGGTTGCACGACCGGCGTTTCCATATTTGATCGCACGCAGACCATATTAGCGCTTGCCGATCCGGCTACAATACCATCCGACCTGGGTCGACCCGGACATATCAATCCGCTGCGGGCGGTTTCGCGCGGAGTCCTTCGACGCGCCGGTCATACCGAGGCAACTGTCGATATAGCACGACTGGCCGGCCTGAATCCTGCCGGCGCACTCATAGAGATTTTGAATGAGGACGGTACCATGGCACGACTGCCACAGTTGATGGAAATAGCGGAAAAATTCGGTATAAAAATTATTTCTATTCGAGACCTGATTGCGTATCGCTTGAAAACCGAATCGCTCGTAATAAAAGGCGTGGAAGTTAATATGCCGACTAAATACGGTGATTTTCAACTGATTCCTTTTAAACAAAAAAGCAACGGACTGGAACATGTTGCGCTGATAAAGGGCGACATCAAAACCGATGAACCTGTGCTGGTGCGCGTTCATTCATCGTGTATGACCGGAGATACTTTTGGGTCTTTGCGGTGCGATTGTGGAGAGCAACTTCATAAAGCTATGCAGATGATTGATAATGAAGGAAAAGGTGTTGTACTTTACCTGAAACAGGAAGGGCGGGGAATTGGCTTGATGGATAAGATGAAAGCCTATAAACTGCAGGAAGAAGGTATGGATACTGTCGACGCAAACCTCTTTTTGTGCCACAAAGTGGATGAAAGGGATTATGGGGTAGGGGCGCAAATACTTCGACAGTTAGGGATTCATCAAATGCGATTGATAACCAATAATCCCGTCAAAAGGGTGGGGCTGGAAGCGTATGGCATTCAAGTAATTGAAAATATTCCACTTGAAGTGGCTACCAATCAATACAATGAGTTTTATATGCGAACAAAAAAAGAAAAAATGGGGCATGAATTGCATAATATTAAGTAAATTTGCAGCGCAATTAACTATTAATTTTTAACTATTAAAAAAATGGAACTTTTATCAGCACGTTTGAACAGTTTGTCACCGTCCGAGACGCTGGCCATGTCACAAAAAAGCGCCGAGCTTAAAGCGCAGGGAATTGATGTTATTAATATGAGTGTCGGCGAACCGGACTTCTTTACACCCGACCATATTAAAGAAGCCGCAAAAAAGGCTGTCGACGACAATTTCTCTTTTTATTCGCCTGTTCCGGGCTATCCGGATTTACGTAAAGCGATTGTCGCGAAACTGAAACGCGAGAATGACCTGGATTATACGACCGATCAGATTATCGTATCGGGAGGCGCCAAGCAATCCATTTGTAATGTGCTGCTGAGTATTATCGATCCGGGCGACGAGGTGATAATTCCCGCGCCGTATTGGGTTAGTTACGTGGAAATGGTGAAGTTAGCCGAAGGAACAAATGTGATTGTTACGGCAGGTATCGATCAGGATTTCAAAATTACGCCAGCCCAACTCGAAGAGGCCATTACGCCTAAAACAAAAGCGATCATACTTTGTTCGCCCTCAAACCCTACCGGCAGCGTTTACAGCCGCGATGAATTGGAAGGACTTGCGCTCGTGCTCGAAAAATATCCGAATGTGATTATTATTTCTGACGAGATATATGAACATATCAATTATGTCGGCAAGCACGAAAGTATTACCCGTTTTGCTGCTGTCAAAGACCGTGTCGTACTTGTCAACGGTGTATCGAAAGCCTATGCCATGACCGGATGGCGCATCGGTTTTATCGCTGCGCCGTTGTGGGTCGCCAAAGCATGTAATAAATTGCAGGGACAATATACTTCAGGTCCGAGTTCGATTGCCCAGAAAGCATCTGTTACAGCCTTCAATGGCGACCAGACCTGCGTAGAAGAGATGCGTGCCGCCTTCCTTCGCCGTCGTGATCTGATTGTGAGCCTGTTTAAAGAAATACCGGGCGTTAAACTGAATATACCGCAAGGCGCATTTTACATCTTCCCCGAACTTGACTGCTATATCGGAAAGAGCGCCGAAGGACGACAAATCAATGATGCAGCCGACTTGGCCATGTATCTGCTGGAAGTGGGTCATGTAGCAGCCGTTGGCGGCGTAGCATTCGGTGCGCCCAACTGTATACGCCTGTCGTACGCCACCTCCGACGAAAATATCATCGAAGCCGTCAGCCGTATCAAAACCGCTCTCGCGAAGCTGAAATAAACGATAAAAAACATATACCGACAAAGGTTAGTAATCCATTAATAATCAGTAATTCAAATCCGAATTGATAGCCATTAAACAGTTCGGTTGAGAATGTTTTCAAGACATAACAGATGATTGGCGACAAAACGGCGATTACCGGAATGTATTTTTCATAATGCGAATTGATTTTCCATTTTGTAAACAATCCGAAGCAGAACATGCCCAAAAGCGGGCCGTAGGATAACGAGGCGATGCTTAGTATGGTTTTTATCAGCGACTCGTCATGAAACGGTCTGAACAGGATAATCACAAAGAGGAACAGGATGGCGCAGATGACATGCACGATTTTCCGTACTTTGGTTTTGTCTATGCCTGCAAAGTGATTTTTATTGGCAAAGTCAAGAAAATCGTAACATACGACAGTGGTAAGCGCTGTGAGCGTACCATCGGCGCTGGAATATCCGGCAGCCATTAACCCGATGATGAAAAGTACCATGGTTACATTCGACAGATTAAATGCAATAGCCGGATATATCGAATCGGGATTTTCGGGCAATATAAATCCCGTATTTTTTGCGTAGTACAATAAAGCGGCTCCGGCCGTCAAAAATAAGAGATTAACCACAATCAGCGACAGACTAAGGACAAATACATTTTTCTGCGCATCTTTTAACGTTCGGCAACTCAGGTTTTTTTGGATCATATCCTGGTCTAAACCGTTCAATGCAACTGTCAGAAAAACGCCGCTCAATAGCTGTTTCAAGTAAAAATTACCGGCCCGCCAATCGGTTTCAATCAATTTGGTATATCCTTCATTTGCAGAAGACTTCAGTAAACTCACAAATGATAAATCTACTTTCCTGAGAATAAAAAATAAAGTCAGCAGGGTGGCTAACAGCATAAAAGTTGTCTGAAGCGTATCCGTCCAGACGATAACGCGAATGCCGCCCCGAAGCGTGTACAGGAGAATAATGATAATAAAAGCTACGGCAGGTACCCAGAACGGAATACCCATTGCCTTGAAAGCAAATTCATACAGGACATATACGACTAAATACATTCTCAGCGCAGACCCTAACAGGCGCGACAGGAAAAAGAACGATGATCCTGTACGTTGCGCCCAAAAACCGAATCGCTGATTCAGGTATACATATATTGAAGTGAGGTTCAGTCGGTAATATAAAGGCAGAAGTATGAGCGCTACAAGCAGATAGCCAACCATATTTCCAAGTACAACACCGAAATACGTAAAAGCGCTGCTTTCCACATATCCCGGCACCGACATAAAAGTGACGCCCGACAGCGCTGCCCCGATTCCTCCATAAGCGACTACGAGCCAGGGCGATTTCCGGTTGGCTCTGAAATACGCTTCATTGGTGGAAGCATTTCCTTTGCGGGTAGCCATCCTTGTTACAGCAAACAATGCTACCGTATAAAGCGTAAAGCATATAATAATAATGCCGGACATTTTATTTATTCTACTTTTATCGACCTCGCCGGATTTTCTGTTGCCGCTCTTACAGCCTGAACGCCAACGGTTATCAAAGCAATTGCCAGCGCTATCACCGCCCCGGCAACAAAAATCCAAACGGTTATATCGACGTGATATGCAAAATTTTCGAGCCAGCGGCTCATTGTCCACCATGCCACAGGCGCGGCAATGACAAATGCAACAGCTACTAATATTACAAATTCACGCGTGATGAGGTGGACTATGCTTATCACAGAAGCTCCATATACCTTGCGGATGCCTATTTCCTTAGTACGCCGCTCAATGGCATAAGTGGACAAACCGAAAAGTCCCAATACGGCAATCACGATGGCGAGTATGCTGAATACGAATATCATCCGTGATATACGGACGTCCGACCGGTAAAGTTGAGCGACAGCGTCATCTAAAAAAACATAATCATACGGATCGTTCGGGAAAAATTCACTCCAAATTGCTTCCATAGCCCGGACAACTTCAACCGTTTTCCCCGCTTGCGTTCTGATGTTGAGTGCATTGTTATATGGGTCTTGCTGATAGATGACAAGGGGCGTAATTTTTTCATGCAGGCTGCGGAAATGAAAATCCTTTACTACGCCGATGATATTACCCTTCATGCCAAATAAATCAAACCGTTGTCCGATATACGGTGCCATGATTTTAAATTCACCGATTGCCGTTTCGTTGAGAATAACATTTTGCATATCCATTCCTTCATCAAACCAACGGCCTTCAATCAACTTTAATTCAAAAAGATCTTTGAAATCCTCATCAACTTTCAAAACACTAAAAACTGTTTCAAAATCTTCAGGCCGTCCATTCCAGTCGGCGTTTCCGCCACCCATATAAGTCTGATTATTTTCAATATGCTGATTACTCAAAGAAACACTGACAACATCCGCACGAGATAGCAGTTTCCCCTTGATGGTTTGCAAACTGAACAGTGCATGTTCCTGTCCTGATGACATCAGCGTCCTAAATGGAAATTCTACTCTGACTATCCGGTCTTTGACAAAACCCGGGTCTTTGTTTTGTATATGCCGTGTTTGCTTGAATATCACTATGACGCTAATCATCAGCGCTACCGACAGCGTAAACTGAAATATCACCAATCCTCTGCGCAAATTGCCTGCTTTCACTTTGGGGATACTCTTGCCTCTCAACGTATTCACCGGATGAAACGACGATAGCATCAACGCCGGATAAATGCCATTCAGGATAGTTACAAATAATAAGGCAATCCCTGTTACTATCCATATAACCGGCGATGAGAAGGAAACCGGAATATCGCCAACCAGCGATTGATACAGGGGTGTTAATACCAGAATAAGAAAAAGAGCGATGATGGTCGCCGTCAAACTGAGGATGAACGATTCGGCAATGAACTGCAAAAACAGCGACCATCGTTTTGCCCCGACTATCTTTTTGACTCCGACCTCTTTCGCCCGCTGCGTCACCCTTGCCGTGGTCAGGTTGATATAGTTTATACAAGCGGCGCATAAAAGCAATATTCCCAATAAACTGAATATGGATACCATTTTAGCGTTTCCACTTATAATTGTCTCAATCCCGGAAAAGAACATATCAACCAGTAACTGTAAATCCGCCTCCTGATTATTTCTGTCGTTTTTCGCAAGAATGTCATTCATCTTTTGCGTAACCTGTGACGCCTCGGCATCCGGATGCAGTTTTACAAAAGCCATCCACATATACCATCCCCATTGTTCCAGATTCCGCCGTTGTCCCGGATCCGACAACACAGCATCGGCCGAAGCCATGAGGTGGTAGCGAAAACTCGAATTTGACGGATTGTCTTTCACTACTGCCTGTACCGTATAATCGTTTCCGTCAATATTGACAATTTGCCCGATGGGTTGCGAGTCGCCAAAATATTTTTTAGCGCCCGATTCGGTCAGAACCACGCTAAAAGGGTGGTTTCCATACGCCTCAAACGATCCGTACAAGAGCTGGCTGTGGAACATCTCAAGCCAGGATCTGTTAACTCTAACAGCATCACCTTCTTTTACGGAAAAAACGGTATTGTTTACTGTTACCGCGCCAATATGCCCTGCATAACTAAAAATGGCAGTAGCCTCGATTTCAGGTATTTCCCTTTCGCAAGCCTGAATAAAAGGCAAGGGAACTGAAGCAGCAACCTCAGTCTCCCCTCCGAACTCACGGGTATTGATTATCCTGTAAATTCGCCCGGTATCAGGATAACATGTATCGAAAGTTCGCTCGTGGTATACCCATCGAAAGACGAGGACAGAAGCCGTAATGCCAATGGATAGCCCGACTATATTGATGCCTGAATAGGTAAGATTGTGGCGCAAACTGCGCAAAAAGATTTTAAGATAGCGTACCATAATAAATAAAAAACGAATTACAAGTTGAAATTATTATTTCCATACTTGTAATTCGTAATTAAATTTGTAATTGACTATCAGTCTACGTTGAGGGTGACGCGCTTGAACGATGTAACTGTCAGGTCTTTATCTTGTTTTTTAAGATACTGGTCAATTGTCAGGGATGCGTCTTTCACAAATTCCTGTTGCAGGAGTGTACTCTCTTTATAGAATTTCTGGAGTGCGCCCTGTGCAATCCTGTCAAGCATGTTTTCAGGTTTTCCTGCTTGGCGGGCTTTGTCGCGGGCAATTTCCAACTCCGAATCAATCACTTTTTGCGGAACGTCTGCCGGCGTAAGCGATACAGGGTTCATTGCGGCTACCTGCATTGCTACGTCGCGCGCTACCTGACGCTCTACGGGCATGTTAAAGGCTACTATAGTTGCAAGTTTGTTGCCGGGATGGATATACGAAATGGTAGATACGCCGCTAACAAACTCAAAATATCCAAGTTCCATTTTTTCGCCTACCACGCCAATCCGGTCTGTGATATGGTTTTCTACCGCGCGGTCATCGCTTAATGTCATCGCCAGCAATTCTTCTTTGGTTGCGGGTTTGTTAGCCATTGCGAGGTCAAGGAAACTTTTTGTCATTGCAATGAAGTCTGCGTTTTTTGCGACAAAGTCGGTTTCGCATTTTACAGCGACGATAGCGGCGAAATCACCGTTTTCGGCTGCTAATACGCAACCTTCGGAAGCATCGCGGTCGGAGCGTTTTGCGGCGACTGCCTGACCTCTTTTGCGAATTATTTCCATTGCTTTATCAAAGTCGTTTCCCGCTTCTTCAAGTGCGCTCTTGCAATCCATCATACCTGCTCCGCACATCTTACGCAAGCGGGTTATATCTGCTAATGTTACTGCCATAATAAAATGTATTTTTAGAATAATTAATCTTCTCCAGTCTCGTCAATTTCCTGTACTTCTTCAGTATTCTCTACTTCTTCAGCATCTTCCAATTCCCCAACTTGCTCTTTTACCTCATCAACAACCGCTTCTTCCGTTTTTCTTGCGCGCGATTTACGCTCGCGTCTCGACAGCGTAGCATCAGAGTCCCTTTCTTCCTTATTGGAATGTTCCATTTTGCTTTCCATCGCGGCTTCCTGAATGGCTCTGCAAATGACGGCCAAGATCAGTTCAACAGATTTAGTGGCATCGTCGTTCGCCGGAATAATGAAATCAACATTGGAAGGATCGGAGTTCGTATCAACCAGCCCGAATACTGGTATTCCTAAACGGTTTGCTTCACAAACAGCGATATGTTCTTTCATCACATCGACTACAAAAAGCGCTGCGGGAAGACGCGCCATGTCGGCTATCGAACCGAGATTCTTCTCAAGTTTGGCGCGCTGACGGGTGATTTGCAATTTTTCGCGTTTGGAAAGATTGTCAAAGGTACCGTCGCTCGACATCCTGTCTATCGTCGACATTTTCTTAACTGCTTTACGAATGGTAGGAAAATTGGTTAACATCCCGCCTGGCCAACGCTCGATGACATATGGCATATTGACAGCGGTAGCCATATCTGCAATGATTTGTTTGGCTTGCTTCTTCGTGGCCACAAAAAGGATTTTTCGTCCTGATCTGACGATATTTTTCAGTGCTTCGGCTGCTTCATCGATCTTAACGACTGTTTTATTCAGATCAATGATATGAATGCCGTTGCGCTCCATAAATATATAGGGAGCCATGGCAGGGTTCCATTTACTTTTTAAGTGCCCGAAATGTACGCCTGCATCTAATAACTGTTCAAAACTTACTCTTGACATTTTTTTATAAAAATATTAACGTTTACTGAACTGGAATCTTTTACGCGCTTTGGGTCTTCCCGGTTTTTTACGCTCTACGGAGCGGGGATCGCGTGTTGTGAAACCTTCGGCTTTCAATGCGGGTTTAGCTTCCGGATTGATTTTTATCAATGCGCGGGTGATCGCTAACCGGATTGCTTCCGACTGCCCCTTGAAACCGCCGCCGAACAAATTTACATTGATGTCATATTGTTCGGTTATGTTTAGGGTGTTCAAAGGTTGTTTTACAACATACTGTAGAAGGGGTGACGGGAAATAGTTTTCCAACTCGCGCTTGTTGATTGAAATCTTGCCGCTGCCATCTTTTACATACACACGGGCAACTGCCGCCTTACGTCGTCCTATTGCATTTACAACTTCCATAATAGTTATTTAAGTGAATTTATATCAATTGATTTTGGCTGTTGCGCC
>Ga0082212_10000569_pt1 | contig 52996 bp, 44 predicted proteins | sample TergutNt197P3_FD_71548 | JGI IMG/M metagenome (GOLD analysis project Ga0082212, IMG submission 71548) | Neocapritermes taracua P3 segment gut microbial communities from Petit-Saut dam, French Guiana - Nt197 P3 | ecosystem: Host-associated > Arthropoda: Insects > Digestive system > Gut ...
ATGGTTGTTGTGGGTGTGATGCTGGCTGGGTGCACACTCGGTGGGCCAGGTGAGGAGATACCACCACCCCCAGTGGAATCCTCAGAGGAACCCTCGCAATGGACCAAGGAAGAACAAGCCGCCATTGATGCAGTAGATCGGTACCTGACCGTATGGTTGGAGATCAGTCAAGATTTAGCTGGGCAAGACTGGAACAGAATCTACAAGGTCGCCTCCATAGAGATCGCCACCGAAGACATCGAGCAATGGATGTACTGGGCAGAACAGGGATACACCATTGTCGGCACACCCACCTTCACGGTAGTCGAGGTTGCTCCTGGTGACGAAGTTGACGATGGTCTCCAGTGGGTTGTGCAGGGGTGTTATGACGGAGTTGGAACATATTTCGCCAATCTTGAAGGAGAGCCACTAGACCCAGATGATCCAGGGAGTCGAGGGCTCCTCGACTTTACTGTTGAACGGAATAGACTGGGTCAATACTCAGTGATAGCCGGGGAAGATACTGGTGAATCATGTTGAGGCGTCTTCTTCTCCTGATAGTCATAACCCTGATCTCGACTTTCGTTTCCTTCTCCCCAGCTCCCATTCCACTCAGTCTTGCTGATGGTTGCTCATCATCTGTGAAACGACAACCTGGCCAAATCAGTGGAACTGTCACTGCTCAGGTGTCGTGTAGTAGTTCTTCGTCGTCGAGGTCGAAGGGTGGTTCTTCTGCGTCGGGGTGTTTTGATCGTCATGGTGTCGCGGTGGCGTGTACTCAAGGCGGCCAGGTGTGGGTATCGGGTGCGAATGCTTATTGTTCCCCTCAAAGTACGAGGGCGAGGTCTATCACTGGGGACGGGGACTTTCTCATGTACATATGTAATTCACCGGGGCCTGTTGGCAGGGTTCCCTACTTTATGCCCGTGTCTTCAGGTGATACCGGAGGTAGCCCTGAAATGATGGCACGCACCACGGTAGCCGAGTTGGGGTTGAAACCACCCCAGGTGGGGGTGGGCGCCTACGTGTATCCCGGTGAAGAACAATGGGGGTTAAGCTGGTGGATCGGTGCACCACTGTGGCTATGGGTTGATGACACCGACACCCACCAATGGGGCTCCCACACCCTCAGTGTCAGCGAGGGCGGTTTAACCCTCAACGTAGTCGTCAAAGCAACACAAGTATCCTTCAATGTCGGTGATGGTACCCCACCAGTGGTGTGCTGGTCTCAGGGCACCCCACGGCCATGGAACCCGAATGAGTTGATGAGTAAACAGTCTCCTTCTCGTTGTGAACACCGGTATCAAACCCTCAATGAGCAGGGCAACCCTGACTCAAGATTCACTGTCTCTGCAACAGTTACCTGGACAGCAACCTGGAACACCACCACCGGTCAAGCAGGCAGCTTCACCCTAGACATGTCCTCCACCAACAACCCCACCATCCACATCGGAGAACTCAGAGTAGTACGAGTCCCCAACCCGCCACGATAGAACCCCACCCACCGTGTCACCCAGGGGCGGCCCCCAGCCCTGTCCCACTGGTAGGCTCTGGTGAGTGGATCAGCAATACCCTCTTCACACAAGTTCAACCAGCAATGGTATCCGTGTGGCGATCAACCCTGACCCTTGGGTCAGTGGTGTAGCTCTCAATTTGTGGTACGAGGTGGGTTCAGCCCATGAAAAACCTGGGAAGACTGGTTTTGCTCACCTCTTTGAGCACCTCATGTTTTGTGGATCCGCTCACGTCAGTTCAGGGGAACACCTGTCGACGATTCAAGCCATGGGTGGTCTGTGCAACGCCACAACGAGCTTCGAGCGTACCAACTATTTCGAAACGATACCCAGGGAGGGACTCGAACTGGCACTCTGGTTGGAGGCTGATCGCTTGAGCTCCCTGCTTGACTCTGTGGATCAACTCAACTTGGACACTCAACGCGAGGTCGTGAAAGAAGAAAAACGCCAACGTTACGACAATGTTCCCTATGGTGATGTTTTTTCCCACCTCATGGGGCTGGCGTTTCCCCCCAACCATGGATACGCCCACCTTCCTATCGGGTCGATGGATGACCTGGACTCAGCTAGTTTGGATGATGTTCACGAGTTCTTCCACACCCACTACCACCCGAGTAATCTCATCATGTCCTTGTCTGGAGCGATCGAGGTCGAGGAAGGATTCGCTTTGGTTGAGAAATACTTCTCCCAGATTCCACCAGGAACCCGCCCACCACGAACCAAGATCACTGCCCTGCCCCCACTGACTGGTCTTCCTCAACTGGACTTGAGCGGATCAGTTCCCCAAGATGTGGTCTACTCTTGTTGGCTTGTTCCACCACTGACCGATGAGATCACCGACCCTCTTGACGTGGGGCTCACCATAGCAGCAGGGTCGCTAGCATCACGGTTTCACACCGCGCTGGTTCGCTCCCATCTCGCTCATAGCGTAGGGATCGCAAATCTGGGTCTGGCTGAAGGCAATTCAGTGGTCTATAGTACGGCGATCTGCGCACAGGGTGTTTCGCCTGAGCATCTGGAAGAAGAGTTGATCAAGCAGGTGGAAGATTTGTGCAACCAAGGCCCCACACCCCAGGAAGTCACCCGCGCTATGAGACTTGAGGACCGAGAATATCTATCAGATTTAGCATCTATAGAAACCCGAGCAGACCTCATCAGTGGAGCCTGGTCGTACTTCAACGATGTCGAAGAAATCAATCACCACCTGGACAGGGTTCACCAGCTCACTGCCACTGATGTTCACCAGGCAATCAGTACGTGTCTGAAAACCGACAACCGGGGCATAATCACCTATCGGAGGGCCTCATGATGCCTCGACCTCACTTGGACCCATTTGGGCAGTGGAGTTTCCCTCTCCCGCACGTACACGATCTGGACAATGGGATGACCGTCTGGGCTTACCACCTGCCTGGACAACACATTGTTTCCTGTGTCCTCGTGCTTGATCTTCCCCTCAACTGTGAACCAGTGGATAGAGATGGTATAGCCACTGTGGTCACTCGCCTTCTTGATGGCGGAACACAGACCCATCCATCGGTGTCTTATGCCGAAGCGCTAGCGGAGCATGGGATTCATTTCGAACCAGCGGTTGGCCAATCCACGACCCAACTGATGATTGATCTGCCTGCTGATAGTCTCCTGCCGGGTCTTAGTCTTCTCGCTGAAGCGGTGAAGGAACCTGTCTTTGAGTCCAATGATTTCTTGAGCATCCAAGCCCAGGTATTCGCAGAAATCCAGCGCCAAAATTCTCGTGGCTCCACACTGGCATCCATCGCTTTGCGCTGGGCATTGCTGGATCATAATGTCCGTATCTCACGACCCACAGCCGGGAATCTTGAGTCGATTCCTTTGATCACCCGAGAGGATGTGTGCGACTTCCACAAACAGCACTACAGCCCTGCTGGAGCGACTCTCATTATTTGCGGTGACATCGATCCCCAAGAAGCCAGCCGCATGGCCTCCCAAGCTTTTGAGCAATGGAACACAGCTGTGATCCCCACCAGCGTGGAACCTATTCGTCGAGGTGGGTTTCCTTCCCATGTCATCACCCGTGAAGATTCCGTACAAGCTGACATCCGAATGGGGTGGTTTGGAATTGATCAAAATGATCCCCGGTGGGCATCCCTTCAGGTAGCGACAACCATCATGGGTGGGAGTTTTGGTTCCCGTCTCAATACTGTTCTACGAGAAGACAGAGGGTTCACCTATGGGGTGTCGATGAGCGCCCATCCTTTCCGCCAGGGAGGATATATTGATGTCGTTACCTCCACACAAACAGCCACCGTTAAGGATCTTCTTGATGAAACCCGGGAAATCCTGGCGGCTTCGCAGCCTTTTACTGCTACGGAAGTGGAGACTGCTATCCGCTATCTGACTCTCAGTGCCCCCCTAGCTTTTGGCACCGCTGAAGCAGTTGCCGATCAAGCATCTTCCCTTGCAGCTGGGCAGCTACCTCTCGACCACATCACCACGATCCTGTCAGACTTGGCCTGCGTCACTGTTGACTCTGCCATGGATGCCTACCGAGAACTCATTAATTGCGCGCCATTCAGCACTATTGTCGTGGGTGGCGCTGAGATTTCGGACGATGTTCTTGCCAGTTAGACATCAGTTGTCGCCACCTCTATCCCAGGGCGACATCCAGAATCATCATGGTGGCGAACCCACCCAGCACACCAAGGGTGGCGAGCAACTTATTATCCTTAAATGACTCTGGGATCAGTTCTGAACAGACCACAGCGATCATGGCTCCCGCAGAGAAGGAGAGAGCCAGGGGCAGGGCGCTACGCATGGTCAGGGCAAACAGTACGCCCAAGACACCAGCGATAGGTTCGACGATTCCCGAGGCTTGTCCCACCATGAAGGCCTTGAGACGTGAAGCACCATCCCTGCGCAGGGGCATAGCAACGCAGACACCTTCGGGAAAGTTCTGGATTCCAATACCCACAGCAAGCATCACCGCACCCAAGATGGTTGCGCCCTCAATTCCTAGCGCAACAGATCCAAAGGCCACCCCAATCGCCAGACCTTCAGGAATATTGTGCATTGTTACTGCGCCAGTGAGCAGAACTGAGCGTTTCAAGGCGGTCCCTTGCCTTGTTGCTGCGGTGGCCTTGGTGAGAACAATATCTGATCCCATCACAAAGAACCCACCCAGCAGGAACCCTATTGCTGTGGTGAGCCAGGCATGTCTGCCCAGCATGGTTGCCAGTTCGATAGCAGGGGCAAGGAGTGACCAGAAGGAGGCTGCGATCATCACACCAGCGGCAAAACCCATCATCAGATCGAGGGCTTTTTGGTTCATGGACTTGAAAAAGAAGACAAGCCCCGCACCCAATGCAGTGATGAAATAGGTGAAGAGGGTAGCCACAAGCCCTTGCAGTACGGGGCTCAGCCCTAAAAACCACACGACCATGTTTCTTCTTCCTGACACTGATGAGCGATGGCCTCATTATCCGAGGTTAGTTTACTGGGCGTTGACCATCTTGGACACCAGCAAACAGTCGTCACTATTCCCTGATCTTTCTCATGTTCTTTTGACCTTGGCGGGAGTAAACTCACAAGCATAGGCAGCTACACCACGAGGGTGTGGATGTTCGACAGTATGGGGGAAACATGACTGTCCCCAAGCAACAAATTCTCTTCGACGCTCCTCAGGTTCTCAACCGCCCGGATATTCCCTGGGCAGTACCGGATATCCCCTGGGCAGTTTGAGAGCTTGTTTGAGAGCTTGAATGGTGTTGTGCCGATCGCCGAATTTTTCGTGCCATGACAAGATGTCATCCACAACGTCGCCGATGAGTCTCCTCCACGTGGGAGACTCGTACCCACAAGAGTACGCGTCGCGAAGGTCTCTCCACTGTAACCCTTCAATGAAAACGATTTCTTCTTGATCGGAGTCTGGTTTGAGGTATCGGTGACCGGCGAGGACCACGGGAAGAATGGCTGAGTTGAGTTCATCTCCAGGGGTATTATCACGAAAGAGATTCAACTCTTCCATGCAGATGTCCGACTGAAAATATCGAACCGTCACCACAGGAATGAACAGAAGTGTGTCCCGTACTGCTTCACGCAAGCGTTGACGCCATTCCTGGCCACCCACCATCGTGGACACGTCCCGAAAAACTTCCACCTCAACAGGTGCTTCAGCTCTCAGACGCCCAAGCAGTTCATTGAAGAAACGATCAATAACTCCTGGGAAAGCCTCATCATTGTCTTCACGATGATAGCTCAAGAAACACCTTATCGGCTGATCATTCATAACTCTCCTGACCAAAGGATGACGACCCTATCCTCCCATAGCTTGGATGGCTTTTTCGAGGGCAGCCCGGGCAGCGTCGTTGGCAGCTTGATAACCGGCTAGGTCACCGCGTTTGAGGGCTTCGTCGGCGGCCTGGAACTGGGCTCCCGCCTCAGCGAGGGCAGCTTGGACGATCTGGTCTTGAGTCATCATCGTGTCATCGATTTCTTCGCCGGACGTCGTGGTGTCAGTCTCCCCTGTTGCAGCACCTGCGTCACCGGAAAACACCATATCCAGGGCACCTTGGAGGGTGGGGGCAATCCCCACCTGGGTGCCAAAACGGACAACAACGAAACGCAGAATCGGGAACGCGGCATCGGTGTTCACCTGGCGAGTGTAAATAGGTTCGACATAGAGCAAACCACCGCCCAGTGGAATCGTCAGCAGGTTCCCTTTCAAGGCATGGGCCGCCGAGCTTTCTGAGGAGTACGGTAACAGGGTTGCTGACACTCTCTCATCAGCCATCATGGAGTTGTACGCCTGCCCGGGACCATCAATCTGTTGAGTATCCGACATTCTCAAGATACGGATCTGCCCGTACTGTGGTGAGGTGGCCTCGGCAACAACAGACATATACGCTGCGAGATTCTCCCTCTTGTTGGGGGTGTAGACCGTGGTCTGGGAAAAGAGCGGACCCTCGTCACCTGGCATGACTTCGCCACCTACCTTGGCCTCTGGCCACTTGATGGACAGGAAGTAGGTGGGTTCCTTTGCTCCTGCTCTTTCTTTCACCGGATATCCGGGGATCCTCCACAGATCCGAATTGTTGTACCACGCCTGAGGGGTGGTCATGTGGTAGCGCGCCAAGATCTGGCGTTGAATCTTGAACAGGTCCTCGGGATAACGCAGGTGAGCAAGCAGATCATCAGAGATAGCTGACTTGGGTTGAACAGAATCGGGATAAACCCCCATCCATGTTTGAAGGATCGGATCAGTCTCATCCCAAGCGTAAAGATCGACCGTACCATCGTAGGCATCCACGACTGCTTTCACCGAGTTGCGAATGTAGTTGATCTCCGAGCGTAGCGCATAGGGGTCTGTATTAGCATTGCTGAAGATATCAGAGGTGGCTTCATTGACATCGATGCGCTGGGAGTTCGGATAGTTCAGTGTCGTGGTGTACGCATCCACGATCCACACGATGCGTCCGCCCACAATAGCGGGATAGATATCAGAGTCGGTGGTCAGCCATGGGGCCACCAAGTGGACACGACCTTGAGGGGTACGGTCATAGAGGATTTTTGACTCAGAGTTGACCCGGTCAGACAACAGAAGGTTGATGGAAGCGAACCTCATGGCATACAGGGCTCGGTTGAAGAACCCCCCAATAGGAACACCGCCAAGACCCGAATAGGTGTTGTATTGTTCACCAATCTGCTCACCGCCACCAGGGGTGTCGAATTCGATCGGGTCTTGGCCATCTTCCCGACCCACAATGGCATAGGTCCTGGTCATTTCCCCGTGATAGATGCGTGGTTCCTCGGCAACCAGAGGCCCCACCGAGGGAATGTCGCGGGCCAACCAGTCTGGTTCACCATCGGCTTGGCGCTTGTTGCCGTAGGCTGCCACCAACCCATATCCGTGGGTGTAGACGGTGTGAAGGTTGTTCCAGTTTTGTACGCTCGGGTCTAAACCATAGTGGTACATCTCGCGAGCAGCCAGGACGACATCGGTTTGTTTGCCATCAATGACGTAACGGTCCACATCCAGCACTCCAGCAAAGTTGTAATATCCGCGTACCTGCTGAAGTTGCTCAAAGGTGTCCTGAACCATTTCGGGATCAATCAACCGAATTCCCGGCAGAGCTTCAGCATCAGATTTGAGCTGGCCTGCTGTGGTGGTGGTAACAGCGGAGTAGTCGGACACCAACACGTCATCAACACCATAGGCTTGGCGGGTGGCAGCAATATTCATCTCCATATAGGGACGTTCTTTGTCTGGTTCAGTGGGGTTGACTGTGAAAGACTGAACAAACCCAGGATAGACCGCGCCAATGAGCAACGACGATACAACCACCAGAGCAACTGACACCAGCGGGAGTCGCCAACTCTTGGCAGCTGAGGTAGCAAAAAAGAGCAGGGCTGTTAATCCAGCGATGACGCACAGAATCAAGTTGGCGGTCATGGATGCGTGGTGTGCGGTATAGGTCAAACCATCGAGGAGTTGACCAGAACTCACCAGCAGTCCATAGCGATCGAGGAATTTGGTGGCGCCGTACCCGAGGGTGATCAACCCCAGCAGTATCCCGATGTGGATATGGGCTGCTCGGGTGGTGACCCGACGCCCACCAACTGGAGCGAGGAAGGTTCCACCCAGGAAGCGGATCGCGACTGTTGCTATCGCAGAGAGGATCACTACTGCCAGGTAGAAACCCACCAGCGCGCGATACCAGGGGTACTCAAAAACATAGAACGACACATCCATGCCAAAGTGAGCATCTGCCACATTGAAAGGCACCCGATGTGACCAGGCGAGATAGGTTCCCACGTTTCCGAGCCATCCCAGTCCGGCAATGATGCCGATGATCAGGGAGGGCCCAAGAATCACTGCTGCGCGTCGAAAACCCTTCAACTGTGAGAATGTGCTCTGGATGGCTGTCTTCTCGGTTGACACCGACTTTCCCCTCCAGGCCACCCAGATATTGACCGCCAGTGAGATTCCCATGATGAAACCAGCGACAAGGAAGAGAAGGACCTGGGTGATGAGTTGAATGGAGAAAACCTGATGGTATCCCACCGAACCAAACCAGAGATGATCAGTCCATACTTGAGCGAATACGGTGAAGGTATAGAGGATCAAAGCAAGAATGACGAGAGTGGGCAACACAGCCCGAACCCGTGAGGAGTTGACGTTGGTTTCCACTGGTATCTCCTGGAGTCACGAAGGGGGATTCATTCTATCGCACCAGGGCAGCGAACCGATCAGCAGGAAGGAATCTCAGCAGTGGAATCATTCCATCGATCAACCACCTCAACAGCTTCTTTGAGTGTACTGACCGGGACGATGGTCATCCCAGGGAAAGCCAAGGATATGTCTAGACAATTGTCGATCGGAATGAGAAAGAGTGTGGCTCGTTGGTTTGCTGCTGATTGGGCGTGTTCGTTAATTCCTGCCACACGGGTCACCTCCCCAGTGGATGAGACCCGACCGACAGCGGCCAGTGTGATGCCTTGGGTGAGGTCTTTGTTGTGCAAGAGATCGACTGTTGTGATTCCCAAAGCGAGACCTTGGGAAGGATGAGAGACGTCGAGTGGAAGGTTGACTTTAATCGACGGCTGATAGAGATATCCTGTTCCGATGGTGACCCCCATGGATGCGATAGTCCCATCGCTGGGTGAGCCAACAAGTTTGGCTACGGTCACGATGAGAACCTCACTCCCGCGCTGGACTTCGACGACTGCTTGTCCACCGACCTGTTTGTTGTTGCGCAGATACAGCCGTACGTCGTTTTCTGTGCTCATGGGCGTGTCGTCGATCGCCCGAATGAAATCTCCGGAGTACAAGATGTTGTGCGCTGGCCCATTAGCGCGCACAGCAATGATTTTGGGGCGTTCGACTACTTTCCCGCCTGTGACACGAACGCCAGCGGCCATGGCTTGCTCACGAGAGGCTTGTGTTTCTATTCGACGTGCGTCCAGGGCTTCTGGACGCAGTTCCCCTTGAGTGAGCACCGCATCAGCGGGCATCACCGAACGATTGGGGCGCAGGTAGTTGGCGATGAGTGCTGGCAGAGTGATCGAAGAAGAAGCCGAGGATTGAACCATGGAGGTTGCCAATATTTTTCCTGTGGTTTCTGCTGGTTCTTGGCCTTGAATGTCAACAATACGTAGAGAGCCGGTGGTGCCCAGCAGATTGGTGGTGGCCCCTGGTTCCCACACCACGTAGGGGACCCGAACCACGATCGAAACAATAACCATTGCTACAAGCACAATCGTAGCACTCAGTGATATTCGAAGTTTTCTCACATGTCCTCCGTTGCCCACCCTAGCGAATCTGAGCGTAAATTCGTAACTCCCTGTGGAGTTTTCTCCCCAAAAGGCGAACAGATGCGAGACAATAGTTCACAGCAAGGAGACCGATATGAACCCATTCGACCCATCCAATTTCGATGATGACCCGATGGAGGCTCTCAGCAGGTTTTTCAAAGACTTGGGAATGCCCGACATGGGCGACTTGAATGATTCAGCCAGGAGAGAGGATCTTCTTCGAGCAATGATGAAGAAAATCGTTCCCTCCCACGGAAAAAATAGTGAAACTATCGTCTGGGAAACAGTACGCCAGATGGCTCGCCAATATGTTTCTTCACTGGGGCCTGATCCAACCGGTAGCTCTCGGGCACAAAGGATGATCGCTGAGTCTGTGCGTCTTGGTGAGTTGTGGATGAGTGAAGCCACAACCTTCACTCCCGTTTCTGGTGGTGTCCATGCATGGAGCCGAGCTGAGTGGATTGAAGCCACTCTGCCAGCCTGGAAGTCTATGTTGGAGCCAGTGATAGAAACCCTTGCCCAGGCTATCACCTCAGCTACTGGGTCTCCTCATGACATGGGTGATGACATGATGGCCTCACTCCAATTTGCCCTGCAACCCTTGCTGTCTTCAGTCATTTCTGCCACTTTCGGCGCCCATGTGGGTGAGGGTTTAGGTAAGGCCGCTATCTCGACGGTGTCTGGAACAGACATGGGTTTACCACTGCTGGGTGATTCGTCGATCTGCCTGCTGACTACTAATCTCAATGCGCTCTACCAGCAAGATGACATTGATGAAGACAGTGTCGTCTTGTATTGCAGTATCCGTGAGGTTGCCCGCCAAAGACTCTTTCACGAAGTTGCCTGGATTTCTCCACAAATCATCACTCTGGTTCAACATTTCGCCCGCGAGATGACTGTTGATCCTGATGCTATGGCAACAACTTTGGAAGATGCACTACCCGAACATCTGACTTCCGAGACACTGGTGAGCTTCCAGGCAGACTTCACTTCTTTGCTCTTCCATCCTGAACGCTCAGAAGAACAACGTCAGATTCTGGGACGTCTGACCACATTACTGGGGCTGGTCGAAGGATGGGTGGAGGATGTCACCACAACTGTCGCTGAGCAATGGTTTCCTGGGTGGGAACCGATTGCTGAGTCTTTGCGACGCCATCGAGCAGCCAGCGATGGTTCATCTTCCGGGGTGACACCTATTCTTCGCCTGGCTGCTTCAGCAAAAGAGGTACGCGAAGCCAGCAATTTCTGGAGGCTCATCCGTGAAAAACAGGGCATCGAAGCACGTGATGAAATCTGGCGTTACCCCGAGTCAATGCCCACGTCAGCTGAGATTTCAGATGTGGATTCCTTCCTGAATCGGCCATCACCGTCTGAGGATCCCTGGGATGACGAGTTGCGGAAATTCCTGCAAGAGGGTTAGGCTCCCATGTGGCTGATGGCCCCACAATCGTTGTCCCGCGTCCCAGTGTGTAAGAATCTGGGGGTTCGAGCAAGACGAATGGCGTGGCCATAGGCTACATTGGTTAAAGATATTGAGGACAAAGTCCTCACAACCTAGGAGGACACTGTGTCGGATATCTATGAAGGCGAATTCTACTGCGTCAAGTGCAAGGCAAAGCGTACTGCGAGCGGAAACATTGTCGTAAACGACAAGGGCACGCGTATGGCTAAGGGCAAGTGCCCCGAATGTGGTACAAATCTGAACCGCATCCTCGGAAAAGCCTGAGACTGCATCACAGATCGACCATGGCGAGTTCCCCCGTTGGGGAGCTCGCCATGTGCTTTCTCTGCTGGAGTGAGGTGGTGTTGTCCAAGTGATGGTGGGCTGTGGAAAACTCCTCAGGTGTCCACACTATTCACCACACTGGTGTCATGCAGTTTCCCCGTCTCCGCCCACCACGGTTGGCTGTGTGGCGTTCCCTGACTGAACTCCAAGTCGGAGGGCTGGACTACTGCGTGATTCTTCAGCAGGCTCCGCCTTCCTTGGCCACAGTGGTGACATGTCTCGATGGATACCACCATGTCGATGAGCTTCGCACCTACTGCTCACCAGCGGTGGTGGATGAACTGCTCGAAACACTTCTTGACCTCAACCAACTGACCGATGGGCCTCAGGAACCCACCACTGTCCATACCCACGTCGTTGGCCACGGTGGTCTTGCCCGACATCTCAAAAATCGCTTGGGAAGTTGGGAACAAACCCAACACGCACCACAGGTGTGCATGGTGGCCCCCTCCACCTTCGAGACTGATCGTGTTCTTGCCTATGATTTAACTCAGCGAGGTGTTCCCCACGTGATTGTGAAAGCCCATGAGCAGAAAGCATCGGTTGGTCCATGGGTTATTCCTGGGTTATCGAGTTGCTTGAAATGCTCGGATCTCACCAGACGTGATCTCGATCCCACCTGGCCACTGCAGGTTTTCCAATTCTTCCACACCCGCGTACACCCACCAATGGAACTCATTGATTGGGCCACTGCTGTAGCGCTAGCTCACCTGCGAGCGTATGCTCGTGGCTTGCCACCCGAGTCACTGTTCACTTCAATCGAAATGGATGGGGTCACTGGACGTGTCACCTATCGAGAGATTCCTTTTCATCCCCACTGTGAGTGCCACTAGCCCTATCAAGGCGGCGAAGCGAATCCAAAACACCCTGGCGATCTTCTGTCATCCACAAAGGGGGAAGACAGGCCATCAGGAAGGAACCATAGCGCGCTGTGCGTAATCTCGGGTCGAGAATAGCCACGACTCCCCGATCGGTTTGACTTCTAATGAGCCTTCCTGTTCCCTGCGCCAACATCAAACCGGCATGGGTTGCTGCCACCTCCATGAAACCATTTCTCCCCTGGCGGCCAGCCTCCTCTTGGCGCGCCTGAAACAGTGGCTCATCAGGGCGTGGGAAGGGAAGACGATCCACGATAACCAGGTGGCAGGTCTCTCCTGGTGCATCAACTCCTTGCCACAGTGACAGTGTGCCAAAGAGGCTGGTGTGAGGATCGGCAAGGAATTGGTTCATAAGATCAGGCAGGTGTTCTTCCCCTTGGAGCAAGATCGGTTGATCACTGCGACTGCGGCAGTATTCAGCAGCCTGTTCAGCAGCTCTCATCGATGAAAAAAGTCCCAGGGCCCGCCCATTGCTTGCCTCTAGCAGGTCAGCGATTTCTGCCAATGCTTCATCAGAGGCCCCCTGCCTTCCTGGTGGTGGCAGATGGGAGGCGACATAACATATCCCCTGATTGGCATAGTCGAAGGGTGAACCCACATCAACAGCGGTGTAGTTTGATTGCGGACCACTGATCAGTCCAACAGAACTAGCAATAGCGGAAAAGGAGTCCCCCAATTTGAGGGTAGCTGAGGTGAGGATCGTGGTTTGATGGCTGAGAATTTGGTCACGAATGGTTTGGGCAACCTCGAGTGGAGCGACCACCAATTGGGGTCCAAAGGTCAAACGCTGAGACACCCAGATGACATCCGTTTTGTCATGGGCTGCTATGCGTTCACAGATGTCAAAGACTTCTTTCAGCGCGTTCGCCACCTGTTCGATGCGGGGGTCCTGGGATTCTTTTCCCACCGCTGACAGGGCTCGTCGCAAGACGACACTTAACTCTTCGACGGCATCGATGACTTCCCCGGAACGTACTCGTCCTTCTTCACTGGTTTCTAACACATCCGAAAATCGTTGGGAGGCTTCAGCGAGTTGAGTATGAAGGTGATCGTTGACCAGGGTTGATGACAGGCGGATGGCTCGCTCAACACGCTGCGGGCTGAGTTCATCAGTACGCGAGGTGGTGACTCTCGCTGTGATTTCGTGGGCTTCATCCAGGATCAACAACGAGGGGTTGATGGTCCCCCAGCCGTGATCTGCTTCGATAGCAACCAAGGCGTGATTGGTCACCACGATGTTGGACTGGCTGGCTCGAAGGCGCGCAGCTTGAACGAAACACTGTTGAAAATATGGGCACGACGATCCCACACACTCCCGCCCAGAGATCGACACGTGGGACCAGGCTTGCCCACTGTGGCTGGGCGCATCATCACGGTCAGCGATCAGTGACTCTTTGGCTTGTTTTTCAGCCCACTGTCGAAGACCCACCACCTGAGTAGCTAGTGGAGAGGAAGAATCCCACTGCTGATCCTCATCGAGATCATCGATGGAATACTGGGTTTCTTGGGGATCAATAGGGGCATCTCGGATTTTCATCAGGCAGGGATAATTCGATCCACCTTTGAGAACACACCACGAGATGTCATCAAGCTCGAGGTCGTGAGCTGCTTGGACGATCGTGGGAATGTCTTTCGTGGCTAGTTGTGCCTGCAGGGCAAGGGTAGCTGTAGCGATGACCACTTGAGCCTCAGGGTAACGCTGAGCATAGGCGAAAGCTGGGGCGAGATAACCCAAGGATTTTCCTGTGCCCGTACCAGCTTGGATGAGTGCGTGTTTTCCTGATTCTTGGGATTGGCTGATGGCATCGACCATGAGTTCTTGGCCAGTGCGTGTTTGCCCAGAAATCTGTGCCAGCCCTTGATCGAGTAGTCGTCTGCTCAAGGTGGCCATCCCAGTAGTGTATCTGGTGGCTCAGACACCGGTGTGTCGTGAGACTCAGCAGCGGTATTCTTCGAGCACTTGGGCAAGATGATGGTCGGCCACACCAATGATGTGGGTTCCCTGGGATGTGTGATCCATGGATTCCACACGCCCACGACGATGGAGTTGATCCACCAGGTCACCACGATCAAAGGGGATCATCACCTCGAGTCGTACCTCCAAACCAGGCAGAACCTCATCAATCCTGGACAGTAACGTATCGATGCCTTGGCCACTGCGAGTTGATATCTCCACAGCGTCAGGAAAGCGGCTGGCCAAGGTCAGCGCTGTTGACTCATCGATTAAGTCAATCTTGTTGATGACAATCAACTCGGGAATATCCCCGGCATCAATATCTTTCAGCACCTCACGTACTGCAGAAATCTGACCACCCGGATCAGGGTCGGAACCATCGACCACATGCAATAGCAGGTCTGCGTTAAGGGATTCCTCCAAGGTTGAGGCAAAGGATTCCACCAATTCGGTGGGCAGGCGTCGGATGAAACCAACGGTGTCGGTGAGGGTGAATTCTCGCCCCGAGGGGGTTCTGGTACGACGAGTCGTGGGGTCTAAGGTGGCGAACAGTGAATCATCAACCAGTACCGATGATGAGGTGAGTTCGTTCAGCAGAGACGACTTGCCGGCATTGGTGTAACCCACGATCGCCACCGATGGAATCTCATGGCGTTTCCTGGATGAGCGAGTCACCTCACGGGCTGTTTTCATATGTTTCAGCTGAGCCCTCAACTTCGATATCCGTGAGGAAATCCTGCGCCGATCAGTTTCGATCTTGGTTTCACCTGGACCGCGGCCACCAATACCTGCACCACCCGAGGCACGTCCACCCACCTGCCGTGACAGGGATTCACCCCATCCGCGAAGGCGCTGACGAAGATAGGTGAGTTGCGCTAGCTCGACTTGCGCCTTGCCTTCCTTGGATTTGGCGTGCTGAGCAAAGATGTCCAAGATGAGAGCAGTACGGTCGATCACTTTCACTTTCACGCGGTCTTCCAGGTTCCTCAACTGGGCAGCTGTCAGCTCCCCATCGCAGATGACCGTGTCGGCTTCCACCTCGGCGACCAGGTCACCTAATTCATGGACCTTGCCACGACCCAGAAAAGTAGCAGGGTCAGGGTTGGACCTCGACTGCATGAGACCTGCGAGAACAGTCGAACCCGCGGTCTCAGCCAAGAGTTGAAGCTCAGCGAAAGAACGGTGGACCTCGTCATCTCTGAGAGATGAACTACCAATTCCCACCAAGACAACCCGTTCTAGGCGTAAGGCTCGGTATTCGACTTCCGTGATGTCTTGGAGGTCAGTATGGATACCCTCGACTCGTTTGAGAGAGATGCGATCAGCGAGGTCGGCCACACCCGAATCGAAGGAGTCTAAATCTACCTCGACATCTGTGTCGCCAAAGCCTTCCTGGCTGACGGGGAAAGCAATCGATGAGTTATCTTTTCTACTCACTGGGAAGATTCACCTTCCCTCGGGCAAGAATCACAGCCGGACCAGTCAATAATGCTTGGTTGTCCACCAAATCAACCGTGAGATGACCACCAGGAACCTCCACTACGTAGGTTCTCGTCTGGGATTCTTCCCCAGGGTCATGGTGGGCAGCATTGACACTGGCGGCCACGACTCCCGTGCCACAAGAGAGAGTCTCCCCCACCCCACGCTCGTACACTCTCATAGTGAGGTGCCCAGGGGAGGTGGCCACCACAAATTCCACATTGACACCCTGAGTAAAACCGTCAGCAACCGGCGCCACGCTCAGGTCAAGGTTCTCCAGTTCCTCCAGGGTGTTCAGGCGTACCACACAATGAGGGTTACCCACATCGACAGGATTGCCTTGGTAGCCAACCCCACCCAACTCCACTGTGGTGGAGGTCGGGCTCCACGTGGGACAACCAACATCCACGCGAATCAAAGAGTCGCGAACACCCTGGCCATGGCGCAGACCCGCCCGTGTGGCAATATCCACTCCAGAACCATCCGCCAGGTCTTCTTCGATGAGCCACCTGATGAAAACCCGCAGTCCATTGGCGCAGATCTCAGCGATCGACCCATCAGCATTGCGGTAATCCATAAACCACAGATCAGGGTCTCCAGTCCATGTGGGAATCTGTTCGGCTTTCACTGCTCGCAGAACCCCATCACCACCGATCCCGCAGCGACGATCACACAGGAATCGCACATCGTTGTCACTCGGATTGAGCAACCCAGAGCGATCCATCATCAAGACAAAGTCATTGCCGGTGCCATGTCCCTTGGCAAAAGACCAGGTACGCATCACACCTCCATCAACCGTTGCTTGCTGGCTATCAGACTATCAGAGCAGGATTGCTGCTTTGGGCGATCATGGCTCGAAGCTCATCAGTAGTGGTGGTATAGGGCACCCACGTGATGCGAGGGTCGCGCTTCCACCAAGCTATCTGTTTACGGGAGAACTGGCGGGTCTTGATGATCGTCAGTTCCCTGGCTTGGGTTTCGGTGATCTCCCCATCGAGGTATGCGATCACTTGTCGATATCCTATTGCCCGCGAAGCCGTTGGTGATTCACGTAATCCTTGATCCAGTAACTGACGTACTTCCTGGGTGAACCCCATCTCAAACATATGCTCCACCCGTTGGGCAATACGGGCATCCATGGTGTCACGATCAATATCGAGGCCAATGAGCTGAACACCATCGAGAGCATAGTCCCACACCGGAAGAGTTGACGTGAATTCACCGGTCAGTTCGATGGCTTCCAGTGCCCGAATGATCCTTCGGTCATTGCCTGGATTGATGCCCTGGGCGGCCTGAGGCGATAGTTTCTGCAACTTCTGGTACATTTTCTCCACACCATGGACGTCCATCTCTTCAACCAGGCGTGCCCGTACCTCTTGATCGGTGGGAGGAAACTCAACAGAATCGATAACGGCATGCAGATAGAGGGCTGATCCCCCCACCACAATAGGCAGGATGCTCTTGTCGCGACACTGGCTGATGGCCTCGCGGGCAAGTTTCTGGAACTGCGCAACCGAGGCTTCCTCATTGATGTCCTGGATGTCGATGAGGTGATGGGTGATGCCTCGTCGTTCACTATGAGTGGGTTTGGCCGTGCCGATGTCCATTCCTCGATAAACCAGCATCGAATCAGCGTTGATGATCTCGGCAGGCTGACCTAGGGTTTGGTAGGACAAGGCAAGGTCAATGGCACCGGTGGATTTCCCTGTCGCTGTGGATCCAACAAGAACCACGATCGGCAAGGATGTCTTCATGGGGAGTACGATACCGTCTGTGACAACAAAGGATCAGGACATTGCCACACAGGTGCGCCAACTAGCAGCTGATCTTGCTAGGACCCACCGTGGAAAAGCCGTGGAAATCCGTGTACCACCCCTGGTTGCTTTCCAGATTGGTGTGGAGTCAGTGTCGACCATCCACCGGCGAGGAACCCCAGGTCATGTGGTGGAAATGGATCCTGAGACCTTTCTTGCCTTAGGCGCGGGAACCCTCTCCTGGGAGGATGCAGTTGCTGATCACTTGGTGAATGTCTGTGGGGTTCACGGTGACGTCTCACAGATATTCGCACAAGCCCCCGAGCAACAACGGTAGGATTACTGCTCGTGAATCGTGTCAAACCGTATGTGCAGTCTCCACGTCGGGACGTACCCTCCTCGATCCCGCGACCAGAGTATGTGGGTCGTCGCTCCCCCAAGCCCTATCGTGGATCGGATGTTCAGTCGCCAGCAATTGTGGAGAAAATGCGTGAGGCGGGGCGGATCGCTCACTTGGCCATTAAGGAGGGTGCCAGGATCATTGCACCCGGTGTGACTACTGATGAGATTGATTCTGTCATCCATGAATTCATCTGTGACAACGGAGGATACCCGTCCACCTTGGGTTACCGTGGTTATCCAAAATCCTGTTGCACCTCAGTCAACGAGGTGATCTGTCACGGCATCCCCGACGGGCGCCCTCTGGAAGATGGCGACTTGATCAGCATCGATGTGACTGTTTTTAAGGATGGGGTTCATGGTGACAATTGCATGACGTTTGGTTGTGGCACACTCGATCAGGCCTCCGCTGATTTGATGAATCGTACGCGTGAAGCCATGGAGCGTGGCATCAAGGCGGTCAAACCCGGACGCCAAATCAATGTCATCGGGCGAGTCATTGAAGCCTACGCGAACCGTTTCGGGTACGGGGTGGTTCGCGACTACACCGGTCACGGGGTGAGTACGTCGTTCCACACTGGCTTGGTCATCCTTCACTATGATGCCCCCCACGCAACCACGGTCATCAAACAGGGTATGACTTTCACGATCGAACCCATGCTGACCATAGGCGACTACCGTTCCCACGTCTGGGACGACGATTGGACTGTGGTGACCAACGATTACTCCCGCTGCGCCCAATTCGAGCAAACCATCCACGTCACCCGCACCGGCGCCGAAATCCTCACCGCCCCCTAGTACATCCCCCACTCACGCGTGACACGCCACCCACCGTCTGCGGACCACCACACGCCCCCGTCACCCTGCGGAGCACCACCTTTCTCCGTCACCCTGCGGAGCGCAGCGACTCGCAGGGCCCAGAAACAACAGTTGGAGAACTATGGATTCTGGATTCTGCGACTTCGCGCAGAATGACGGGGTTCGCGGGTCTGCGGGGATCGGGTCTGCGGGGTTCGAGACTGGGAGCAGGGCCGGGGCAACTATCACACCCACCACCGTCACCCTGCGGAGCGCAGCGACTCGCAGGGTCCAGAAACAACAGTTAGAGAACTACGGAGTCTGGATTCTGCGACTTCGCGCAGAATGACGGGGTTCGCGGGTCTGCGGGGTTCGCGGGTCTGCGGGGTTCGGGTCCGCGGGGTTCGGGTCTGCGGGGCCTAGATGACACAGAGAGAGTAGAATTTCTCTATGCAGTTGAGTAAGAAATTGACCCAGCAGATCGCGGTTTTCGGGGAATCCGGTAGTGGGAAGACAGTCCTGTTGTCGTCGTTTTATGGGGCGACCCAGGAGTTGGACTATCTCCAGAACAATCCTTTCAATGTTGTTGCTGACAATGTGGGGCAAGGAAATAGGCTCCACCAGAACTACCTGGGGATGAGAAATTCAGCGAGACTACCTGAACCTGATCGCTTTGCTGGAACATCGTACTCTTTTTCGATCAAACTTCGTCACACACCAACCAAGACAACCAAGAACTCCCCCTTTGATGCCTTGGGGCTTGTCTGGCATGACTACCCTGGGGAATGGTTCGAACAGGATGTTTCGGGCCCCGAGGAGGCCAAGAGAAGACTCGACACATTTCGCTCTTTGTTGGGCTCCGATGTGGCCCTGCTCCTGGTGGACGGACAGAAACTTCTTGCCCACGAATCACAGGAGGAGAGATACCTCAAGTCGCTACTGGGAAATTTCCGCAACACCCTATTGAATCTGAAAGATGACCTGCTCACCGATGGGAAGAAACTCGTCAGTTTTCCACGGATTTGGGTTCTGGCTTTGTCGAAAGCAGACCTTCTGCCCACGATGAATGTTCACCAGTTTCGTGAGCTGATGATCGACAAAGCCGCTGGAGAGATTGAGGAGTTGCGTGGGGTTCTTGCAGAGATAGTTGAGGGAGCTGAGGCGTTGAGTGTGGGTGAAGACTATCTCTTGGTTTCGTCAGCCAAGTTCACTCCAGACAAGATCGTGATCGAAAATCGAGTGGGTGTGGAAACTATTCTTCCCCTGGCGGCCATGCTCCCTTTCGAACGCCACGTTCACTGGTACGAGCGAATGAAACTACCAGCCAATGTGGCTCAGACTCTGGTTGCTGGCACAAGTCTGATTGCCAGTGTGATTGTGGGAAAAAAAATCAAAGTACGCCCCTCAGCTGGAAAACTCGCCAAAACAGCTGTTGTTGCTGTGGGTAACGCCACCTTGCTTGCGGTGGCAGAGGCAGTGAAGCTGACTGGAGGCAAACTCCAAGAATTCCACACTCGTGCCCAAGAAGACGGCGATGCTCTGCGCGCGGTACTCACTGGGTTCAAACTGGCGCTAGAAACCAGTGAGGAGAAACTCATTTTGATGCGGAGCAAGAGGTGAGATTCATCTGGGCAACCCGAGGAAGAACCTGGGGGTTCCGGTTCCTCACCACAGGTGGATTCATTGATCCGCTTCCCGAGTACGACAGGGCCTTTTCTTCCATTGAAGAGGGTCCAGCAGTTTTCCATCACCTGGGGGAAACCATCACTCTACGTTTCCCTGATCCACTTGGCCGAGCAGACATATCGGGGAGAACCATTCCACACGATTTCGTGATATTCGATCAACTCGACTCTACCGCGAGCTCGGTTGAGGAGGGAAGAAATCTGGTTTGGCCGCTCGTGGAAGAGTTTTACTGCTCAGTGTGGGATTGTGCTGGACCACAACGGTTCGTTGAAGGTGACGTGGTCGTGAGCGAAGAACCTGACAACATTCAACCGGTACAATAGTGCCTGGATGAGTCGGTCGGGCGGCCGCGGAGAAATCTGAGGAAAGTCCGGACTCCACAGAGCACGGTGGTGGGTAACACCCACCTGGGGCGACCCACGGGCTAGTGCCACAGAAAACAGACCGCCCTGGAAACAGGGTAAGGGTGAAAAGGTGGTGTAAGAGACCACCAGCATTCCACGTGAGTGGGATGGCTTGGTAAACCCCACCGGGAGCAAGACCAAGAAGATCGCAAGATCGCGTCGGCGTAGGTTGCTCGCTTAGCCGACGGGTAGGTTGCACGGGTTCAGTGAACCCGAAGGTGTGTGGCGACACACATCGCAGACAGATGGTCGCCGCCCTTCATGGGCACAGAATCCGGCTTATAGACCGACTCATCCTTTCACTGCCCCAGCGGCAACACCTTTGATGATGTGTTTCTGGCTGGTCAGATAAAAGACAATGATGGGTACGATAGCAACCACCAGCATCGCCATGAATCCGCCCATGTCTTTTTGACCATAAGCCCCGGTCATGTATTGCTGAACAGCGATCGGGATTGTTTTATAGTCGCTGCCGATGACCAGGTACGGCAGGAGGTAGTCATTCCACACCCACATGGCATTGAGGATCGCAACCGTGATGGCTGTGGGGCGGAGAATAGGGAAGATCACAGTGAAGAACACCCTCCAGGCGGAAGCACCATCAATCATGGCTGCTTCTTCAATATCGATCGGGATCGAACGAATGAACCCCACAAAGATAAACACCGACAACCCAGCCCCAAACCCGGCGTACAACACAATGATGCCTAGTGGGTTATCCAAGTGGGTGACGTTGGCGACCTTCGACATGGTGAACATCACCATCTGGAAGGGAACAATCATGGAGAACACAAACAGGTAATACAGCACTGTGGTGTACCAGGCTTTCACCCGGGCGATATACCAGGCCGTCATAGAGGTGACCAGGACGATCACCGCGACCGAGAACACAGTAATGAACAGCGACCAACCCGCTGCGATGAGAAAACCAGTACGGCCCATGCCCGAAACATAGTTACCCACACCAGCAAAGGAGGCGTCATCAGGCAAAGCGAAAGGTGAGACTCGGATGAAAGTGTGAGCCTTGAACGAGTTCATCAGGACCAAAGCTAACGGAACAAGCCAGATGATAGAGACCACGAGTAGGCCGAGGAAGCCAACAGTATTAAACACAAAGCGACGAGTTTTCATCCGTCCACCTCCTTACTGCGGGTGAACCGTAACTGGAAGAAAGCGATCGTGGCTACAAAGACAAAGAACACCACAGCTTTGGCTTGGCCGACACCTTGGTGGTTGCGGATGTTGTAGTAGGTTCTAAAAATATTGAGGGCCAAGCCTTCGGTTTGGTTCTGGGGTGCACCACCAGTTAAAGCAAGGTTCTGGTCGAAGAGTTTCAGGCAGTTCGCCAAAGTCAAGAAGGTACAGATCGTCACCGCGGAGGCTGTCATAGGGATCGTGACATGAATGAGTTTGGAGAAGAAACTCGCTCCATCGATTCCAGCGGCCTCCTGGACCTCCCCGGGGACATTTTGGATAGCTGCAATGTAGATGATCATCATGTATCCGATCATCTGCCAGTTCACCACAATAACTAACCCCCAAAAGCCATAGGCGGAGTTATAGGTCAAGTCCTGTGAGGCTATCTTTTGCAGTACGCCATTGATCAGCAGCTGCCACACGTACCCAAGAACGATCCCACCAATGAGGTTAGGAAGAAAGAAAATAGCTCGGAAAACATTGGTTCCTTTGAGAGCTTGGGTGAGCAACAAAGCTAGGCCATAGGCACAGATGTTGACAGAGACCACCGACACCACTGTGAAACGTACTGTGAACCACAAAGCATTGATGAAATCTGAGTTCTCGGTGAAGGCAAGGACGTAGTTTTGTAGACCCACCCACTGTGCGTTATCAACCGTTTGGAACTTGGTGAAAGACAGGTATAACCCCATGCCAAAAGGAATAACAAAAGCCAAAATGAAAGCCGCCAAAGTTGGTAACGCAAACAGTGGAAACCACTTGGATATGTACTTGGAAACTCTCATGGGCTCATCCTGTCCCAGATAGGTGTGTGGGCGCAAGAGATGTCTCTCACGCCCACACTAAATAAAGTGGATGAGGTTATCCAGCTGCCTCAGCTTGTGCCTTCCACGAAGTCACAGCATCTTCAGAAACAGCTGACCATTCCATGCTTCCTTGGGCATAGCTCAACAGGTTAGCTCCGAAGCCGTCCTTCCACTGCTGGGAGGGGAATATCTTCATCGCATCCCAGGAGACAGAGGTCACCCCGGGCTTATTCATCCATGCCGACACGGACTGCGCCAGCGGATCGTTGGGTTGATCAGCATCGGTGAAAGTGGTGAAGGGTGCAATAAACTTAAGATCCTCGGTCACGAACTGCTTGCCCTTCTCTGAGGAGAACAGCCAGTACAGGAAGTCCAAGGACTGCTGTTGCAGTTCTGGGGACACCTTGGCGTTGATGGAGAAATAGTTCTCTGTACCAATGCAGATACCCTGGGTCTCTTCACCAGCCATACCCATGTAGAGAGGCAGGAAACCAACGTTTTCAGCTTGGACAGTATTGCCCTGGACACCGGCAACCTGGTTCCAACCCCAGTTACCGTTTTGGACCATCGCTGACTGGCCGAGAGCGAACTCTGACATGGAGTCATCAACAGTCTTCGAGCCCAATTGGCCCTTCTCCGTGGTGGAGTTGTTCAGATAGAGATCGAACAATTGCTGCATGTTGTCGCCGTACTGGAAGGTCACCTCAGCAGGTGTGCCGGACACATCAGTGCCATTAGCCGTGAACTCATAGGAGAACGGCACGTTGGCCAGGTGTGTCTGCCAACGCCAATCTTCACCAGGGGAAAGAGAGGTAGCTGAGAAGACACCATTGATGCCCAGGTCAGCCTTCTTGGCTTGCATGTCTTCAACGACAGCCTTCAAATGCGCAAAACTGTTGATGTCATCAATAGAGTTGGCAGCAGCAGCCTTATTAGGCATAGCAAAATACTTGTCCATGATGGCTTTGTTATAGATGATTCCATAACCTTCCACCACATAAGGTACGCCGTACACACCGTCACCAGAGGTCACAGCCAAAGACTTGTCAGACAATGCTGCATAGAAGTCAGAATCCTTCATGTCTGCGGTGTAGTCACTCCAACTGCCGTATCCCACAGGGCCATTGATCTGGAAGATCGTAGGAGGATTCCTCTTGGCGATCTCCGAAGAAAGAGTCTGCTCATAGGTGCCGGAGGCAGCGGTCACTACCTTCACCTTCACGCCAGTCTCTTCTTCATAAGCGGCAACGATCTTGTCATAGACCTCGGCAACCTCAGGCTTGAAGTTGAGGAAGTAAACTTGCTCTTCACCAGAACCGCCACACCCTGCGGCAGACAGCGCTAGTGCGAGGGCAATGCCAGCCCCCACGATACGAGTTTTGATTGTCATATGTCCTTCTTTCTGAACTTTTCTAGATCACCATCGATCCAGTGGCAGGTCTGTTTCTTCAGCGGAAGATAAACCTGGATTCGTACTATACTCACGAGCATCGACACCATGCGAGCCTTGTATCCAAACTGTGACCTTCACCGACGAGATGAGAGGTGAAAATTGCCAACACCTGAGCAATTGTGGACTGCGCATCTCCAGCAGGCACGATGGTTCCAAGCCAAAGGGCTTCCTCTTGGGTCGATCACCATCGAGCCCTTGAGATGGTATGTCGATACTCCTGAGATGTTGGTACGCTCCGAGCTTGCTCACCTGGAGGTCGGGTCTATGTCTCAGACCTATCACCTGCTTGTAGGATATCTTCCCTGCGGAACCGGTGAACCAACGGCCACCCTGGGGCAGGTAAATCTGGATGGCCATGGGCCCATGGACCTAGTCGATGTACCTCAGTCCCCCACAGCGATGCAGGTCTTGCTTGCAGCACTACAAACCGACACGCTCAGCGAGCCCACGATAACCTGGCATGAGGACCCTGGTGACCTCAGCGGACCTACGACTGTGTTCACAGGTGAGCAAACCAACACCACCGTACGCCTGGGGGATGGTCTTCTGATGAAAATCTTCCGCCGCCTTCACGAGGGAAGAAACCGTGAACTGTCGATCCTGGCTGGGCTGTCGACCAGCCAAGTTGTTCCTCGCCTCTATGGCACCGTGGGCACTCACCGCCATGATCTGGCAATGATCTGCCAAAGAGTCCCCGACGCTCTTGATGGATGGGAGTATGCCCGCCAGCAGATCACCTCGGGACACCTGATCGGTGAAGACATGAACGAGCTTGGTTCTGCTCTCGCCAGGATCCACGAGGAGCTCGCTCAGGTGGGTGGAATCACACTCACGGATTCCTTCACACTCGAAGAGACGATGGTTCAACACCTCGACCTGGCATGCAGGGAGATTCCAGAGTTGGGAGCCTACCGAGACAAGTTGGAAACCCACCTTCAGTTAGTCAGAGAGAAGCTTGAGGTGCAGATGATTCATGGTGATTTCCATCTTGGCCAATGCCTGAAATCACCCCAAGGGTGGGTGATCATCGATTTTGAAGGGGAACCACTGAAAACCCCCGAGGAACGCGAGGCTCCCGATTCTCGTTGGCGTGATGTTGCCGGATTACTCAGGTCCATTGATTACCTTGATGGTTCTGCTCCAGGGGCGCGACCTGGATGGGCTGAGGATGCTCGCGCAGGATTCCTTGGTGGATACAGCGCCGGAAAGGCACCGGGGCTTCTGAGAGCCTATGAACTCGACAAGGCCATCTATGAATGGGTTTATGAGGTACGCAATCGCCCCGATTGGGTTGATATTCCGCGCAAATGGGTTCTCCACCAACTGGGTTCAGTGAACTAGCTACGCACCAAAATACGATCACACTCCGCACAACGAAGAACCTGATCTTCCTCGGCAGCCATGTAGCTGTTGTAGTCGGCGACTGTTGCCTCAAGTCTGCAACCGGAGCACCGGCGCCCTTCTAGTTGGGTCACACCGATTCCTTGGGAACGACCAGCTATTTTCGTGTAGAGAGCAACGAGTTCCTCAGGTATCTCGGGGATTAATGCTCCCCTATCTGCGGCAAGAGCCTTCGCTTGGGACACGAGTTCACCGACTTCGGTGTCCCTCTTGTCCACTGATGAGTGAAGATCCACCTCAATTTGTTCCTTGGTCGCACGAAGTTGTTCGAGTCGACGTTGGGCATTTTCGAGGGCCTCCATGGCCTCCAATTCCACATCCTCCAAGTCAGAGATTCTTTGCTTGAGATGAGCGACCTCTTCGATGGCACTTTGGAGAGCCTTCGGATCCATCTCCGCAGCCTCCACCTTTTCCTCGTAGCGAGCAAGGCGTTCGCGTACTGGAACAACATCAGCTTCACTGCGCTCGGCTGCCACAGACAAATCAGACACTTCGGTGGTGGCGGCAATCAAATCATCATCAATGTGGGTCCGTGACTCCATCAGATCAGTGATCTGAGCGTGGATGGGCAAAGAGGACGCAGTGAGTTTGATCTTGGCCACCTGGGAGTCCAGGGATTGCAGATCGAGGAGTTTCTTCAACTGAACAGGAGTTGCCTTCATGGAACTACCCTAGCGCGATGGGTAGCGCCCTGCCCAGGGGCCATCACGACTAGACTGGACCCATGAAGAAACGGCGCACCAAGAAACTGACCAATCGGCAGGGGTCGTACTCCAAGGCCTTCAAGTCTTTCATTGCTGAGGACTGGGCAGACTATCCCACCGGAATGCGCCCAACCCTGCCTGCTCACCCATTTGCCACCCAGCGCAGGAAATCGATCCAAGCAGGGTTCCCCGAGGATCGTTTGGTGATTCCTGCTGGTGGATACAAGGTGCGCTCTAATGACTGTGATTACCGTTACCGCGCCCATTCTGCCTTCGCCCATCTCACTGGTCTCGGCCATGAGGCAGAACCCGATTCTGTGCTGGTCATTGAACAGGGACAGGCCACCTTGTTTTTCCATGGTCGGGTTCCGCGCACTGATGCCGAGTTCTACTCTTCACCCCAGTACGGGGAGATGTGGGTGGGTGCGCGCCCTAGCTTGGATGAGGTGGCTGTGTACACCTCCTTGGAAGTCAAGGACTCCCAGGAACTAGCTGCTGAACTAGCCAAACCCCTGATCGACACTGAGGGGAGTATTCGTCTCCTGGCGGGTGTCGATGATCGCGTGGACACCCTGGTCTTGGGTATCCGTGGAAAAAATGCTCAAGCCGATCACGAACTCACCGAAGCGCTCAGTGAGTTGCGCTTGATCAAAGACAGCTATGAAATTGCTGAGATGGATAAGGCTTGCGCTGCCACACTAGTTGGTTTCGAGGCGGTCATCGCTGATTTGCCTGAGGCGCTGCGCCGTGGACGAGGTGAACGCTGGGTCGAAGGGGTCTTTGGACTGCATGCTCGCCACCAGGGCAACGCCGTGGGATATGACACGATTGCTGCTTCAGGCGACCATGGGTGCACCCTGCACTGGATACGCAACGATGGGGATCTGAAACCAGGTGATCTACTGCTCCTTGATGCCGGGGTCGAGGTCGATTCCCTCTACACTGCCGATGTCACCCGTACTCTTCCAATTTCAGGAAAATTCACTGAAGCTCAACGCAAGGTTTACGACGTGGTTCTCGAAGCCCAACAAGCTGGGATTGATGCTGCCAAACCGGGAGCAAAATTCCTTGATGTCCACCGGGCTGCTGTCAGGGTCATTGCCCACTACCTCCACGAGTGGGGAATCCTGGATGTGGGTGTTGAGGAAACCCTCAAGAAGAAGGGTGGTGAGTATCGTCGATGGATGGTCCATGGCACTTCACACCACTTGGGGATCGATGTCCATGATTGCGCCCAGGCCAGGCGCAAGCTCTACCGCGGTGGCAAACTCAAAGAAGGCATGATCATCACTGTCGAACCTGGGTTGTATTTCAAGTCCACCGACCTCAAGGTGCCCGAAGAATTCCGCGGAATCGGTATCCGCATCGAAGACGACATCCTCATCACCAGCGATGGATGTCGCAACCTCTCTGAAGCATTCCCGCGCTCAGCCGATGACGTCGAAGCCTGGATCGCCCGAATTCAGGGGTGAACCCGAGCGAGAAGGGTGGCGGCGAGTTTGACTCCTGCCTCATCAACCATTTCCTGATCGACTTCGATAGCTCCAGTGAATCCACCTGCAGATGAGGTTGCTTGGTCGTAGGCTTCCATGATGCGCTGGGCACGGGCAACAAGCTCGGGGGCTGGAGAGAAAATCTTGTTGCCTTGCTCGATTTGATCAGGGTGGACCACCCATTTCCCGTCATAACCAAGCGCTGCTGACTTCCGTGCAGAGGTCATGAATCCATCCAGATCGCGGATACCGACGAATGGTCCATCGATAGCGAGAAGCCCATTCGCGCGGGCTGCCACCAAGATAGCCATGAGCACATAGTGGAAAGCATCTGCATCATAACCCTCTGGCTGGGAACCCACCGAGAGCCCGCCCATACCCATGGATGCCATGAAATCACCTGGGCCAAAAACCAAAGACACGAGCCGATCTGAGCAAGCCGCGATCTCGCGTACTGCCAAAAGACCCTTGGCTTCCTCAATTTGGGCTTCTAGGCCTATACGGCCCTTCTCCCACCCATGGTCTTTCTCAATGGCAGAGAGTATGTGAGCTGCCTGAAGTACGTGGTCAGGATCTGTCACCTTGGGGAGAACTACAGCGTCAATGCGATCCCCGGCGGCACCCACCACTTCACGCAGATCATCATGAGCCCAGGGACTTGCCATGTCATTGACCCTCACCGTCACACAAGGCGCCACCCACCCTTGTGGTTCCATGAGGGCTTCGACGATGGTTCCCCGTGCCTTCACTTTTGACCCCGGAGCAACAGCATCCTCCAAATCCAGGAATATCGCGTCAACATCCAGACTCCGCGATTTGTCAATGAAACGCTGGGAGGACCCCGGCACAGCCAAGATGGTACGGCGCGACTTCGATATTTCCATGAACCCACTCTAATGGTTCAGTTCAGCTGCAGCACCCCTTTATGCTCACGTTGTCCGTCTGTCAACAACTCAACCCCGTCTATCTACAAACCAATCAACCCCGTCTTTGTCATGACCAATCAGCCCCGTCTTTGTCATGACCAATCAGCCCCGTCTTTGTCATGACCAATCAATCCCGCCTATCTGCTGACCAACCAACCCCGTCTTTCTGCGCGAAGTCGCAGAATCCACAGTCGAACAACTAGGTAGTCTGGACCCTGCGAGTCGCGGAGCCTGTGCTGCGGAGCGCGCCAGCGCGACTCGCAGTGCTCCGCAGGGTGACAGGGCAAAGTGCGCAGGGTGCCGAGGGTAGGGCGCACAAGGTGACGGGGGAAGGGGAGGTCAGGGCCACAGTAGTAGAAGAGTCATCAGGTCATATGGGAGTAACACGCTAAAATACCGACGTGACTGATTCCCATCCTCTGCTCGTCCCTATTCGTTCTGCTCTGTCTACAGTGATGGACCCTGAATTGGGCAAATCCATCACCGAGTTGGCAATGGTGGGTGACATCGAGATTGATGAGGTGTCGAGAGTGACGGTGACACTGTTGCTCACCACTGCTGGGTGTCCGTTGAAGACCCGATTTGTTACTGACATCACCGAGGCTGTGCTGGATGTGAGTGGTGTGAGCGCTGTGGATGTGAAATTCGGGGAAATGAATGAGGAACAGCGGGCCAATCTACGCACACAGCTGGGTGGGGCTGGGCCGGTCATTCCTTTTGCGCAAGTTGGCAATCTCACCCGCGTCATCGCTATCGCCTCCGGTAAGGGCGGGGTCGGAAAGTCCTCCATCTCGGTGAACTTGGCTGTGTCGTTGAGTGAACTGGGACACGCAGTTGGGCTAATTGACGCCGACATCTATGGTCACTCTGTTCCCGATTTGTTGGGCATTGGTGATGAGGAAGGCCCCATCACCATTGAAGGAATAGACCTGGTCATTCCCGTTGAAGCCCATGGCATCAAGGTCATGAGTATTGGCATGATGAAACCCAGTCGAGATCAGGTGGTGGCCTGGCGTGGTCCAGTGGTGGACCGTGCGGTCAGCCAATTCCTCACCGATGTTCACTGGGGTGACCTTGATTTTCTGATTGTGGATCTTCCCCCAGGTACGGGCGATACTGCTATTGGATTCGGCCAGAAACTACCGAATGCTGAGGTGATCGTGGTGACCACTCCCCAGGTCGCTGCCACTGAGGTTGCCGAGCGAGCAGGAACGATGGCGGATACTCTCGGCCAAAAAGTCATCGGTGTGGTGGAGAACATGAGCTATCTGGACACTGAATGTCCCCAGTGTTCCCACTCCCACCGCGTGGAGTTGTTTGGCTCTGGCGGTGGAACCCAGATTGCCACCACGCTGAGTGAACGCCTCGAGTACGAGGTGCCTGTGCTGGCTCAGATCCCCCTCGATGTGGGTTTTCGTGAAGATGGGGACCAAGGAACCCCCACAGTTCTTTTCCATCCCAGCTCACCCACCGCCACAGCTCTGCGTACCTTAGCTGAAAAACTGGCCAGCCAACCCAGAGGACTGGCGGGGAAAAGACTGAACCTGTCCACCGCTGCCCAAACCACTGCATCCATGGATTGAACGGTGACACCCTATCGGCCCAGAACCCCATAAGCTATTCCACGCACCCTAAAGGAGAAGACATGAAATCAACCTATGCACAAAGAGTCTATGACGATGTTGCTGGCAGAAATCCGGGAGAACCTGAGTTTCTCCAAGCAGTCAAAGAGGTGCTGACCAGCATCGAACCAGCTCTAGAGGGAAACCCGAAGTTCGAGGACCATGCCATCTTGGAGCGTATGGTCGAACCTGATCGGATGATCAAATTCCGTATTGCTTGGGTGGATGACCAAGGCAAAACCCAGGTCAACCGTGGGTATCGTGTTGAGTTCAATAACGCTATTGGCCCCTACAAGGGTGGTCTTCGATTCCACTCCTCAGTGACCCAGTCGATCTTGAAATTCTTGGGTTTCGAGCAGGTTTTTAAAAATGCGCTGACTGGTTTGTGGATGGGTGGGGGCAAGGGTGGTTCCGATTTCGACACCCACGGTAAATCCGAGGGTGAGGTGATGAGGTTCTGTCAAGCATTCATGACTGAGCTCTATCGCCATATTGGTCCGAACACTGATATTCCCGCTGGTGACATCGGTGTGGGTGGACGTGAAGTTGGTTACATGTACGGCCAATACAAGCGCATCATGAACGAGTTCACTGGCGTACTCACCGGCAAAGGGCTCGCTTTCGGTGGAAGCCTCGGGCGTACTGAAGCCACCGGTTATGGTCTGTGTTACTACACCGATGAAGTGTTGAAGACAATGATGAACGACTCGTTTGAAGGCAAAATCGTTTCCATCTCCGGGTCAGGAAATGTGTCGATCTATGCTGCGGAGAAAACCCTGGAACTCGGTGGGATAGTTCAGGTCATGAGCGACTCCTCGGGATATATCTACGACCCTGACGGCATCAACCTGGATCTGGTGAAAGATATTAAATTGGTACGCCGTGAGCGCATCTCTGCGTACGCCGACACCCGCAAGAAGGCTGAATTCTCCGCGAACAAGAAAGTGTGGGAGCGCCCCTGCGACATTGCTCTGCCGTGCGCAACACAAAATGAGCTGGAGGAAACTGACGCCAAACAACTCATCAGCAATGGAGTCAAACTGGTGGCTGAGGGCGCTAATATGCCCACCACCCCAGAAGCTATCGAGGCTCTTCGCACTGCGAAGGTGGTCTATGCTCCTGGCAAGGCCTCTAATGCTGGTGGGGTGGCTGTCTCTGGTTTGGAAATGACCCAGGATTCCCAGCGTCTAGCTTGGACCTTTGAGGAAACTGATGCTCGCTTACAAAGAATCATGAAAGACATCGTGGCCCAGTCCTTGTCGGCCTCCAACCAGTACGGTCTCGGCAACGACCTGCTCTTGGGCGCTAACCTCGCTGGTTTCGTCAAGGTAGCCAACGCCATGGTCGACCAGGGGATCTTCTAGTCAACCTGCGCTATGCCCGTCTCCCTGCGCACTGCGAGTCGCGCTGGCGCGCTCCGCAGCACAGGCTCCGTCGCAAGGGTCCAGACCACCCCCATGCCGTCACCCTGCGGAGCACTGCGAGTCGCTGGCGCTCCCGCAGCACAGGCTCCGCGACTCGCAGGGCCCAGAATCCGCAGTAGTGTGAATGTGGATTCTGGATTCTGCGAGTCGCTCCGCTCCGCAGAATGACAGGAAACACAGTTGGAACACCATTGGGATGGACACTTGTGTGTTCTATCCCCCGGCATCCATGATGAGGTGGTAGGCGTAGTAGCCAAATCCGATCACTACTGCTGTGACGACGATAAAGGCGAGCAGCCATAACCACCGGGTGAGTTTCTTCCGATTGGTGGTCATCACACCACGCGGTCCCCACTCCCCCAGAGTCGGTTGAACACGTATCGGCGTGGACGGATGAAGATCCAGATCAGAAAAGACTCTCACCGGTTCATTCTAGCGTCCTCACCCCTGTGCTGACTCAGTTCCCTACACCCATCATCAACCAGTTCGTGCATAGTTAATGGTCAATTCGACTGCTAACTATGCACGAACGGACTTCTTTGCTTACCAGAGACCACTGTCGAGGAGTTGGGCGAACTCGGAGGAGTTAATGATGGGGATGCCTAGTGTGGTGGCTTTGTCGAGTTTGGAACCAGCACCCTCACCGGCGACAACCAGGTCGGTGTTTTTCGACACTGAGCTGGAGGTTTTTCCTCCACGAGCCAACACCGCTTCGTTGGCCGCATCGCGGGAGAAACCAGGCACAGAACCTGTTACTACGATCGTGAGTCCAGCAAGAGTTTGCTCCAACTGCCCCGACTCGGTTGCCGAGGCAACCATGGCACCGGCTTGTTTCCATCGATGTACGATGTTTTGATGCCAGTCCACCTCAAACCAAGAACGAATCGACTCGGCAAGAATGGAACCCACTCCTTCGATGCCAGAGAGATCCTCTAAGGAGGCCTCTTCCAAGGCATCGATGTCTGGGTAGTGAGCAGCGATAGTGGGAGCAACACCTTTGCCAATGTGGCGAATCGATAAAGCCACCAGGAAACGGGCAAAAGGACGGGTTTTTGCTGATTGGAGTTGCTCCAGGAGTTTTTCCCCATTGGTGGTCAATACTGGAATCGTCGAGTCTTTGTTCACGATGTCCTTCTTGGTGAAGAACGGTGAGGACAGTAGTTTTTCAGCCGACAGATCGAAGATCTCTGACTCATCAACCACCATCCCCGCTGACACGATCGCATCAACAGCCTTCTCACCGAGCCCCTCAATATCCAAGGCTTGTCGTGACCCCAGATGGATGAGCCTCTCGCGCACTTGGGCGGGGCAACTTCGCTGATTGGGGCATCTCAGATCAACGTCACCTTGTTTTTCTTCCGCCAAAGTTGAGCCACATTCTGGACAGGTTGTCGGCATCTGGAAGGCTTTTTCTCCACCAGTGCGGTTCTGCACCACCGGCCCCAAAACCTCAGGTATCACATCACCAGCCTTGCGCAAGATAACCGTGTCACCAATGAGAACACCCTTGCGAGCCACCTCAACGGCATTGTGCAAAGTCGCCATCTCCACTGTTGACCCAGCCACCTTCACTGGCTCCATCACAGCGTAGGGTGTTACTCGTCCGGTGCGCCCCACTCCCACGCGAATGTCCAGGAGTTTGGTGGTGACCTCGACAGGGGGAAACTTGTAAGCAATCGCCCAGCGTGGTGCCCGAGTGGTTGCCCCCATCTGTGTTTGCATGGCCAACGAGTTAACCTTGATAACTGCCCCATCTATCTCCAGTGGAAGACGGTGGCGGTCCTCACCGAGTTGCTCGATGTAGGGGAACACCTCATCAATGTTGTGGGCGACATAAACACGATCAGAGACAGGCAAACCCCACGAAACCAAGTGTTCATATGCTTCACCCAAGGTAGCAACGGGCACCTCACACAGCCCCAATCCATGGCTCAAGAAACTAAGGCGCCTGGTTGCGGTGACCTTGGGGTCTTTCAATCTCAAGGAACCCGCAGCAGCGTTGCGAGGATTGGCGAAGGGTTTCTTCTCGAGTTCTTCTAGTGACTCATTGAGTTGATGGAAATCTTCTAAGGGAAGATAGACCTCCCCACGTACCTCGAGTGTTCCAGGTACGTCACCGTTCAGCCGTGATGGGATCACAGAGATGGTACGAATATTGGCGGTGACATCCTCCCCTACTCGCCCATCTCCGCGGGTGGCTGCTCGTACCAAGAGGCCATTGTGGTACACCAGATCCACAGCGAGACCATCTATCTTCATTTCGGAAATGAACCCTGATTCATCCAGGGCACCGTCATCAACGAGATTACTTGCCCGCCCATGCCATGAACGCACTTCGTCGAAGGAGAAAGCGTTATCAAGACTGAGCATGATTGAGGGATGGGTGACAGACTCGAAACTGGTGTCAGCTGGTGGGCCAACCTGCTGGGTGGGTGAGTGAGGAGTCACAAGTTGCGGATATTCACTCTCGAGGTGTTCCAGCTCACGCATCAGGACATCAAAGTCAACGTCAGGAATGGTGGGCGCATCTAAAACGTAGTATTCCCACCGGTAGGTGGTGAGCAGATCGCTGAGTTCTCGGTGGCGAGTTTGTCCGTGGACGAAGTCAGATTCCTGGGTCACAGACTCATTCAACCAGGAAATCCTTGACTTGTGAGCCTCACCACTCGCACACCCCCTACTTCCACACCCGGAAAGTCGTACGTGTGAGGGGTTAACCTCCATGATGAGGGTTAACTACTCACACGTACGCTCAATCGGCAAGCATCACCTCTGAGTAGCGGTAGGGTTACATGTATGTGTCTTCAAGGAATCCGATGACCCGCCCCACCTTCCTCGCTCCCACCAACTCTTCAGGGCTGGGTGCGACTCTTGATGAGAAGGGGGCTGGGTTCTCGTTGTGGGCTCCACGGTCCACGCGAGTCGAATTGGCGTTGATCGCCCCAGACCGCGAGCAGACTAATGTGGACATGGAGGTGGGCCCTGATGGAGTGTGGAGTGTCCATGTTCCTGAGATCCTTGCTGGGCAGATGTATGGTTTCCGCGTCCATGGGGAATGGCAACCGCGCCAAGGACAGCGTTTCAACCCTGCTCGACTCCTGCTCGATCCTTATGCACGAGCTATCACTGGTGGTGTGGACTATTCCGGGCCTATCCACGACCACACCTCAGAATCCGATTATCTTCCTGATCCCACTGATTCTTCCCATGCTGTGCCGATTTCTGTGGTGGTGACCCCTACTGACCCGCCCGAACCGCTGGAGAGAATCATTCATGACAACGAACGGGTGATCTTGGAAACTCACGTCAAGGGATATACTCTTCGCCATCCGCTTGTTCCTGAGCATCTTCGCGGCACCTTTGCTGGTTTGGCTTATCCGGCTGTGATTGAACACCTCCAATCCTTAGGGATGACAACCCTAGAGTTGCTCCCGATTCACCACTTTGTTTCTGAACCTTTCGTCATTCGCTCTGGTTTATCCAATTATTGGGGATACAACACGATGGGTTTCTTTGCTCCCCATGCTGCTTATGCTTCTGTGGGTACGATGGGCGAGCAGGTCGATGAGTTCAAAGAGATGGTGACCAGTCTGCATCGGGCAGGAATTGAGGTCATCCTTGATGTGGTTTACAACCACACTGGTGAGGGCAACCATGAAGGTCCTACTCTGGCTTTTCGAGGGATCGATCACGCTGGTTACTATCGCCTCAGCGACAATATGTACGATGATTACGATGTCACTGGTTGTGGGAATTCGGTGGATACCTCCCAGGCAGGTGTTTTGGATATGGTGGTGGATTCCTTGCGCTATTGGGCTGGCGATATGGGGGTTGATGGGTTCCGTTTCGACCTGGCCACAACTTTGATCCGTGATGAACTCCACCATGTGGATCATGGGCATCTGTTTAAGAAAGCCCTGGCTACCGATCCTAGGATCAAGAACACCGTGCTCATTGCTGAACCCTGGGATCTGGGCCCCTACGGCTACCAGGTGGGCGCGTGGGGTCGAGGATGGTCGGAATGGAATGGACAATTTCGTGACCACATTCGTGATTTCTGGAGAGGTGCGACCCCAGGCGTCCAAGAGCTGGCCACGCGCTTGTGTGGGTCCCCTGATCTCTTTGAGTACGACCAGCGCCCAGTGACCAATTCGATCAATTTTATTACCGCCCATGATGGGTTCACTCTTCGTGACCTGGTGACGTACAACGATAAGCATAATGAAGCCAACAATGAGAATAATCGCGATGGAACTGACGATAATCGATCCTGGAACTGTGGTGTGGAGGGGGAAACCGATGATGAGGGGATCATTGCCCTGCGTAAGCGCCAGGTACGCAATTTTCTGATGACCCTGATCCTGTCCTATGGGACACCGATGATCACCGCAGGTGATGAATTCGGTCGTAGCCAGCAGGGAAACAACAACGCCTACTGCCAGGATTCACCGATCTCCTGGGCTTCGTGGGCGGCTGAGGACTGCTGGTATGACATCACTGACTTTCTGACGCGCTTGATCGAAATCCGCAACACCCACCCTGCCTTGTCGCCAGAGAATTTTGTCCACCGTGAAGATGTCTGCACACCGGAGGGCACCTCATTGGGGCGTCCCCATTTGGCTTGGCTCAATGGTGGTAGTGGGGAGATGGGTGAGGCTGACTGGCATGACATGGGTCGGCGTCTGTTGGGCATGTATTCCTCCACCTGCCAGGAGGCGTTTATCTTGTGGGTTCATTCCGGAAATGGCCCTGCCCCGATCACCTTGCCAGACGAGTCATGGGGGAAGTCTTATCGAATTGTCATCCATTCAGCTACGGAACCTGAGTTGCCTCGTGACGATGAAATTTTGGCCCCCGGATCAACACTGATTCTGCCTGCACACTCGGCTGTTCTCATGGAGGTTGAGGTATCCCTGTGAGCGGGAATTTTCGCGACTGACTAGGGATATCGGGGATAGGTTAAACATATGAGTACGCCTGGGTCTAACGTCTCAATCCCCCTTCCCCTTGCCCCGAGTGTGCCACCTTTTCCCCGTGGTGTTGGACGTATTCCTGTGGTCAAGGTTGAGCCAGTTATTGAAGGTGGAGCCTACGCAGCTCAGGCGGTTGTTGGTGAGGCTTTTCCTGTGTCAGCGCGCGTTTTCCGCGAGGGTCATGATGCTTTAGGTGCCAGGGTTGTTTTAACTTCCCCAGATGGCCAAGAATCTCTCTACCCGATGACCCAGATCTGGCCCGCAGGGTTGGATATCTATGAGGCTTGGGTGACACCTGATTCTCAGGGTCGGTGGACTTTCAGGGTGGAGGCATTCTCTGATCCTTGGCGTACCTGGCTCCATGATGCTCGTATCAAACTTGATGGGAATATCGATGAGGAGTTGGTCTGGGGTCAAGCCCAACAGCTTCTGGAAACCTTTGCCCAGCAGACGTGGTCCACCGATCGTTCGACGTCGACGAAACTGAAGACACTACTGAAAACCCACTTCGCTGATGGGTTCACCTCTACATCAACGACTTTCCTCCAAGAACTCATTGCTGACCAGGACATCCTCGAACGGTTGGAGCGAAATCCTCTCTGCGAACTTCTCTCCCCCACTGCTGATTTCCCGCTGTGGGTGGATCGCCGCCAAGCCTTGTTTTCTTCCTGGTACGAGATGTTCCCTCGCTCCCAGGGTGCGAAGAAAACCAAGACGGGGTGGACCTCCGGCAACTTCACCTCGGCCGCGGGGCGCTTGAAGTCGATTGCTGCTATGGGTTTTGATGTGGTTTATCTTCCCCCTATTCATCCCATTGGTTCAGCCTTCCGCAAGGGGAAGAACAATACTCTCACCCCTGAGCCTGGTGATCCAGGCTCGCCATGGGCTGTGGGCAACAAAGACGGTGGCCACGACGCTATCCACCCTGATCTTGGTGACTTCGATTCTTTTGCCTCCTTTGTCGCCCAAGCGAAGAAACTGGGGATGGAGGTGGCCCTCGACTTTGCTCTCCAGGCCTCCCCTGATCACCCGTGGGTGACCAGTCATCCGCAGTGGTTCACCACCCGAATTGATGGCACTATTGCCTACGCTGAGAATCCCCCGAAGAAATATCAGGACATCTATCCCATCAACTTCGATCAGGACCCCGAAGGCATCTACCAAGAATGCCTGCGCCTCATTGAGTTCTGGGTGGATAAGGGTGTCACGATCTTCCGCGTGGACAACCCTCACACGAAGCCACTGCAATTTTGGGCTTGGCTGATGGCCGAGATGCGACTGCGCCATCCTGATGTGTTGTTTTTGGCCGAGGCTTTCACCCGCCCAGAGATGATGCATGGGCTTGGCAAGATCGGATTCCACCAGTCGTACACCTATTTCACCTGGAGAACAGAAAAATGGGAGCTGGAGGAATACCTCACCCAATTAGCTGGGGAGATGGCTCCGTTCTATCGGCCAAATTTCTTTGTCAACACCCCCGATATCAACCCCTACTACCTTCAGGATGGCAACCAGGCAGGTTTCGCTATCCGCGCGATTCTGGCAGCCACGATGAGCCCAAGTTGGGGGATGTATTCCGGATACGAGTTATTCGAACATGCAGCGGTCGAAGGGCGCGAAGAATATCTCAATTCCGAAAAGTACGAGTACCGCCCCCGAGATTACTCCGCAACCCCCAATCTCACCGGGTTGATCACTTCGCTCAACCGCCTTCGCCAAGAACACCCAGCTTTGCAGTCTTTGAGAACCATTCGATTCCATGACACCGCCAATGATCAGATCATCGCCTACTCAAAAACTGCCGGTGAGGATCGACTTCTCATGGTTGTGTCACTGAATTTCACTGAAACCCAGGAAGGGCATCTCCATCTCAACTATGATGCTCTGGGACTCGACCACACCAAGGAGATTCATGTGCGCGATCAACTCAGCGGACAGGAATGGATCTGGGGAACCGAAGCGTACCTGAATCTCTATCCTGCCCATCCGGCGCATATCCTAGTCATTACCCAGCCCTAGGAATAACACAAGAAACGAGGAGCCATGGCCACCTATGATCTCGCAGGTGAACTGCGCGGAACCGACATGGAGGGACTAACTCGGGGTTCCGACACTGAATTGTGGCGTCGCCTCGGCGCCCACACCACCACAGTGCTGGACAGCGAGACTCAGATGCGAATACCTGGTGTTCGTTTCTCGGTATGGGCACCTAATGCCCAGAAGGTGTTACTCAGTGGAGACTTCAACTTCTGGGGTGGCGACGAAATGATCCAGCTCCCTGGAACAGGGGTCTGGTCTCGGTTCATTGAAACCATTGGGGACGGCACCCGCTACAAATTCAAGATCTTGGGTGCTGATGGTGTCTGGCGTGAGAAATCCGATCCGATGGCGCAGTTCGCTGAAACCGATGGCAATACTGCTGGAATCGTGTTCACCTCCCATCATCAGTGGGGTGACGATGACTGGATGAAAGCCCGCGAGACCTGGGAGCCGTGGAGTTCACCAGTGTCGATCTATGAGGTTCACTTGGGAGCGTGGCGACAGGGAAAGACATACCGCGAACTAGCAGCAGAACTGGTCGAATATGTGACCTGGCAGGGATATACCCACGTGGAGTTCATGCCTTTGTCTGAACACCCCTTCCTGGGTTCCTGGGGTTACCAAACCACAGGATATTTCGCTCCCACATCGCGGTACGGCAATCCCGACGACGTCCGCTATCTCATCGACCAACTCCACCAGGGAGGCATCGGCGTCATCATGGATTGGGTGCCTGGCCACTTTGCCACCGATGAGTGGTCTTTGGTGAATTTCGATGGTACGGCACTCTATGAGCACTCTGATCCACGCCAGGGATACCACCCTGACTGGGGGACGTATATCTTCAATTTCGGACGCAACGAAGTGAAGTCCTTCCTGGTGTCGAATGCTCTGTATTGGCTTCAACAATTCCATGTCGATGGTTTACGTGTGGATGCTGTGGCTTCGATGCTCTATCTGGATTATTCCCGCGAGGAAGGCCAGTGGGTGCCTAACCAGTACGGTGGACGCGAGAATCTGGAAGCCATCGATTTCTTGAAGTACGTCAACCACCATCTGTACCGTCGAAACCCCGGGATCATGATGATCGCTGAGGAGTCCACCTCCTTTGCTGGGGTGACCAAACCTGTCGACGCTGATGGTTTGGGTTTTGGTTTCAAATGGAATATGGGTTGGATGAATGATTCCCTGCGCTATATCGAACTGGACCCCATCTACCGGCAATGGCACCACGGGGACATCACTTTCTCTACCGTGTATAACTATTCAGAGAATTTCATTCTTCCCATCAGCCATGACGAAGTCGTCCATGGCAAGGGAACCATGATCGAGAAGGTCCCTCAAGATGACTGGCGTAAGTTCGCTACCTTGAGAGCCTTCTATTCCTACCAGTGGGCTTGGCCAGGAAAGCAATTGGTTTTCATGGGGCAAGAGTTTGCCCAGCGCAAAGAATTCTCTGCCTCAGACTCCCTTGAATGGTGGGTCACCGATCTGTGGGGTCATCATGGCTTGCAGTACCTCTTCCATGACATGAACTCTCTGTATCGCTCGCGTAGTGCCCTGTGGCAGCAAGACCACGACCCAGCTGGTTTTCAGTGGGTGGTCGGTGAGGACTCGTCAGCTAATGTATTTGCTTGGTTACGGCGAGACAAGAACAGAAATATGGTGGTGTGTGTGACCAATTTCTCCGCAACCCCACACGAGAGATACCGCATCGGTTTGCCTGAAGCCGGGGTTTGGAAAGAGATTCTCAACACTAATTCCGAGATTTACGACGGCACTGGTGACTACCTGAACACTGGGATTAACGTACGCACTGGAGACCATGGTGGATTCGCCCATTATGCTGACATTGCTATTCCCGCTCTGGCGAGTGTCTGGTTGGAATGGGTTCCTGCTGAGATCACCCCACCGCCTGTGGCACCATCAACCCTGAAAACCGTTACCCCTGAGTCGAAGTATCCTGGTGGTTATGTCGGAGACAACCCACCGGCTGGGTACGACATCAAAGGCAATGAGGATTCCATGAAATACCACACCACCGAATCGCAGTGGTATTCCATCACGGTTGCGGAGGTGTGGTTTAACACTGAGGAAGCAGCCAGAGCAGCTGGATTTATCAACGTGTTGGACAATAAGAAGTAGCCACTTATCTCAGATCACCAAAGAGATCGCGATGGCCCACATCACCAGGGCAATCAGTATGTCTAGGACGCGCCAGGTGTTTCGTGAGGTAAATAGTGGCTGAAGGAAGCGAGCCGCGTACCCAAGAAGGGTGAACCACACAGCTGATGCCACCATGGCTCCACTGGCGAACCACCAGTGGAAGGGATGGTGCCCCATCGCCAGCGAACCCAGCAGAATGACTGTGTCGAGGTAAACATGGGGGTTAAGCCAGGTGAGTGCCAGGCAGGTGAGAACCACTGGGAGTAGTCCTTGATTGTTCTGCTCGCCATCGTTGACCCATGATTCCCCTGTGACTGCCCGACGTAGGGACAAAAGACCATAGACCACCAGGAAGGCAAACCCCAACCATGTCATGGCAGGTATTGCCCAGGAGGCGAGGTGGGAGACCCTTTCCAGGAAGGCTGTGCCCACCGCGATCAATACCACATCTGAGGCAAGACAGATTCCCACTACCCAAGCAAGATGTTGTCGGGCAATCCCCTGGCGCAAAACAAAGATATTCTGCGCCCCAATGGCGATGATCAGTGATAACCCTGCTGCAAGGCCGGCCAGGATACTGCCAAGGATCATGGTTCAGAACAAGGCAGTGGAGAGGTTTCGACGCGCCGACAAGACCACCTTGTCTGCTGGGTCTTGGGTGTCGAAGAGCTCCAAGATTCGAAGCCTGAGTTTTTCACGATCATCTCCTGTGTGCTCAGTTATGGCTGTGGTGAGCAGCAGGAATCCTTTCTCGGCGTCACCGAGTGCCACAGCAATATCCGCAGCCGCCAAGATGGCCTCCAAGGAGGGTTGTTTCCCATCTGCTTCCTCCATGACCTTCTTCGGGTCCAGCCCAGACACGCGCATCAGTAGACCTGCCTGTGCCTTGCCAATTTTGGCTAATCCGTCGCCTGGGGTCTCGGTGAGTAGTCGTGAGAATTCTGCTTCTGCTGTGGCATAGTCCTCACGAGCCATGGCTTCATAGGCGCCGACGTACCGCGGATCCTCCTCGGGTTCTTCACCTTGAGTAGTTCCCTCATCTGCTGGCTCATCTGCGCGGGTTTGAGGTTCTGCTTTACCGAGGATCCCGTTTCCTGCAGCCATCTTGAGCAATTCAGCGATAACTTTTTCTGCTTCTTCTTTGGGCATTGAACCCTGCCACAGCGGTACGAGCTGTCCTGAGATCACACCCACGACCATGGGAACAGCGCGAATCTGGAGAGCTTGAACGATTTGTGGTGAGGTGTCCACGTTCATCCGAGCGAGAAGCCAGGACCCTCCTGCGTTATTGGCTAAGGAAGACAGGGTCTCACCCATGGCGGTTGATTCTGGTGCCTTTGAGGAGTAAAACTCGATGACAACGGCGTGTTGGAGAGACTTTCGAAGGGTTGCTTCAAAGCTCTCTTCAGTCACCTCGGTGACAAAAGAACCTGTGGGTTGAGCAGTGGTTTGTGCCAGTTGTGAAAGGTCAACTGCGCCGGAAATCTGTGCCATAGAGTTATTCTCTCACGAAGAGGGGTATGGCTTGCTTCTCGTTGTCCACATAGAGGAAGATGGCACCATGACTCATGCTCGCGCTGGCTTAGCTGCCCTTCCCGAAGACCTCATTGATGCTGACGAACTCATCTCGGCTTATTACGACATCATCCCTGATGTGACCAATCCTGACCAACAGGTGGTCTTTGGCACCTCTGGGCATCGTGGTTCAAGTTTTGATGGCGCCTTCAACCAAGCGCATATTGCTTGCATCACCCAAGCATTGATCGAATACCGAGCCACCCAGTCGATCACAGGTCCGATCTTTCTTGCCAAGGACACCCATGGTCTGTCCTTGCCTGCTTGGAAAACCGCACTGGAGGTTCTCGCCGCCAACTCCATCACAGTGTTAGCTGACCAGGAAACCGACTACACTCCCACCCCGGCGCTGTCACGAGCAATCATCGCCTACAACGAAGGTCGTACCTCTGATCTGGCTGACGGCATCGTGGTCACACCGTCACACAATCCTCCCCGCGATGGTGGATTCAAATACAACCCACCCGAGGGCGGGCCTGCAGATACCTCGGCAACCACCTGGATCGCCGCTCGTGCCAACGAGTTGCTGAAGGATCCCAACCAGGTGGTTCGCTCCAGCAATCTCGACACGGTCACGTGGTTTGACTTCCGCACCCCCTACTGTGATGCCCTGTCCACCGTGGTGGACCTCGATGCCATTATCTCCGCAGGGGTACGCATCGGGGCTAATCCTCTCGGTGGTGCCTCGTTGCAATATTGGCACTACCTCGCTGAGACCACTGGACTGGATTTAACAATCACTGACACGCGAATCGACCCTCGATTCTCTTTTGTCACCTTGGACCATGATGGAAAGATCCGCATGGATTGCTCCTCGCCGTACTGTATGGCCAATGTGGTCGCTGATCGCGCCAACTACGATATCTCTACAGGCAATGATGCTGATGCGGATCGCCATGGCATTGTCACACCCGAGGCTGGTTTGCTTGGCCCCAACCACTACCTTGCTGTAGCCATCCACTACCTTTTCACCCATCGTCCTGGGTGGAATGCCACTGCTGGAATAGGGAAAACTCTGGTGTCTAGTTCCATGATTGATCGGGTTGCTTCCTCGATTGGTCGCGAACTCATTGAGGTTCCTGTGGGTTTCAAGTGGTTTGTTCCCGGTTTGATTGCTGGAACACTCGGCTTCGGTGGTGAAGAATCTGCTGGCGCCTCCTTCCTCACCCGCCAAGGGAAAACCTGGACCACCGACAAGGATGGGATCATTTTGGCTTTGTTGGCTTCCGAAATCTTGGCGGTCACCGGAAAGACTCCTAGCGCCCATTACGCCAATTTGGAAGAAGAATTTGGAGCCTCCAGTTATGCGCGTATGGATGCTCCAGCCACCCGTGAACAAAAATCGAGACTGTCTGGTTTGTCCGCTGATGATGTTACTGCCAAGGAGCTGGCTGGTGAACCCATCACTGCTGCTATGACCGAAGCCCCCGGTAATGGTGCTGCTATTGGGGGGCTTAAGGTCACCACTGAGAATGCCTGGTTTGCTGCTCGCCCATCGGGGACAGAAAACATCTACAAGATCTATGCAGAATCCTTCCTCGGTGAGGACCATCTCAGACAGGTGCAAAACGAGGCACGCGATGTCGTCGATCAGGCTCTAGAATCAAGCAAGTAAGGTAGATGACGGGTTTTAAGAACCGTCGTCGAGTTCGCGGGCTTGAGCAGAAGCGCGTACCCCTGCTCGCTGGATCACTCGCTGGATCATGAGATCTCTTCCACGAGGATCACCCACAAAGGTGATCTCCCTCAACCCTTGGGCTTCAGCGGCTGATTCGAACGTGAAGTGACCATAGTCGAAGGTCATCCCCCACAGCGACTGCATCACTGAGATGTCTAAAATTCGCGACAAGGGCATGGTGGCCACATGGCGTTCGACGATCCCATGGACTCGATAGACCCTCATATTGGTGATGACGAAACGATCCATCGATAAACCGTGGAACTTCCACAACCCAATCAGAGCGATGACCATTCCCACAATCACAACAACGATCCACAGTCTCCCTGCCACTGGGGCAGCAAACATCACCAGTATTCCTACCAGGGAAATAAAGATCGCTGGCACCATGCAGATGGGATGCTTGACCACTTCATCGATAATTTGTTCGCCTTCATCTGAGAGCAGATACCGGGCGACATCGGGTTTGAAGAGGGATGGACGGGAGTCCATTTATCCTCCCTTGGAGGCAAGTGCCTCAAAGAACCGGACTATCGACTCAAAGGCTGAGAAGAAGGATTTCACCGCAGCAGCAGATTCCTCAGGGCGAGTGAAGAGGAAATACAGAAAGAATCCAACAACGATCACAATGATCACGTTTCTGATCAACTTGGACATGTCAGCCTCTTTCCCTACCGGTCATATCCATTGTGCCGTATTGTTTTGAGACAACGGGTTTGATTGTTCAGCGTGTCCGAAATGGATTCAGCGGTAGTAATTCGTTGATCTCTCACCCATTTTCCGACAAGATGTGACACACTAATGGCTATGGATAACTCAGATCTTTTCACTTGTATTGACCATGTCGGTTTTGCCGTCCCCAACCTTGATGAGGCTTTGAAGTATCACACCGAAGTCCTTGGTTTTCGCCTTCTTCATCGGGAAACCAATGAAGAACAAGGTGTTGAAGAGGCCATGTTGGGCACCGGAGACCAAGTGAGTCTTGCCGCCCAGGTGCAGTTGCTTGCCCCGTTGAGCGAGGATTCAACCATTGGAAAGTTCATTGCCAATAACAATGGCCGTGGTGGAATCCAGCAGGTGGCGTACCGCGTTGACGACATTGATCACGTGTGTGAGGTACTGCGCGAACGCGGAACACGCCTTTTGTACGACACACCAAAGATTGGAACTGGTGGTTCACGGATTCAATTCGTTCACCCGAAGGATACCGGCGGAATCTTGCTCGAAATTGTTGAGCCAGCTCCCGATTCCCACTAATCGGTGTCAATGAAGTAGACTCAGGCGTGTCTTGGTGACCCCCGCCAGGACGTGATTGTTGACTCTTGAGGAGTACGTTTATGTCTACAACCCAGGCAAACGATGCCACTGGTGAGAATAATGCAAATAACACTGCAGCTGGAACCTTCCAAATTCAGATGCGTGGGTACGACAAGGCACAGGTTGATGCTTACGTTCGTAGCCTAGAAGAGAGAATTGTTACTCTTCGTCAACGCCTCGTCCAGGCTTCTAAGCAGACAACATCCACCACAGAGGAATCCGACACCCAACGTAGTGAAAACGGCAATATTGAAGTTGATCGTCTGTCCGGTCATGCCGCTCAGATCCTCCACGCTTCTCAGGCAAAGGCCGACGAGATTGTCTCAACAGCTATGCGTGAGGCGCAGAGGATCACCGCAGAGGCGACCACTGCTGCCCAAGAGATGCGTTCCTTGTCTCAAAGTGATGTCGATTCGCTTCGCAACAATGCCATGGATGATCTCACTGCTGCACGTGAACAACAGATGATGGAGATTCAAGGAATCCTCGATCGCTCCAAGGCTGATGCTGACTCCTCCTTGGCTTCAGCTCAAAGCCAGGTTGATGCTATGTTGGTCCAAGCTCGCCAAGAAGCCCAATCCATTGTTGATTCTGCCCAGCGCCAGGCCACGCAGTTGAATAACGAAGCCGAACTTGCTATGACCGAAACCCTGGCTACTGCTCAAGCATCACGAGATTCACTCATTAGCGAGGCACACCAGGCATTAGAGGAAGCTGAAGATGCCAAGACAACGGCATTCACTGAGATCACGCAGCGTCAGGAAGCAGCCGCATCGAAACTGGCTGAGGAAACCCAGCTCGCCACCAACATCCGCAACACGGCTGTCACTGAAGCTGAGCAGATTCGCAAGGATGCCTCTCAGCAAGCCCAGCAACTCATGAGTTCCACGCGCAGGGAGATCGCTGATATGCAGCAACAGGTTGCCCTGGAAGCCTCCAACAGGCGTGCCAAGTTGCAGGCAGACATCAACTCACTCCAGCAACGCAAGCGTGCACTCACCCAACAATTGGGCAACCTCTTTGGGTTGGGAAGTGCTGCAGCTGAAGAGTTCGCAGAAGATGAGTGGAGTGAACTGCCTGAGGTCTCCTTCTCCACGATGGATGAAGAAGTCGAGTACGTCGAAGAGATCATTGAGGTGGAAGAGGAAGTCGAACTTCGCATTCCTGCAGCCTCCGCAATAGAAGAGGCTTTGGCTGAAGGCCAGGAGTAATCAGAAGAGTCTGTTCTCAGATGGTTCTAGGCCACGTAACTCGTCGTAATCGATGAGCAGGCAGGTGATCTGGCGATCTTGAGCCAAGACGCGTGCCTGAGGTTTGATCATTTGCGCCACCAGCATCCCTTCGACCGTACCTAGCAGTGGATCGCGGCGCAGAAGCTCCAAGTAGCGCGAGAGTTGCTCAACCCCATCAATCTCGCCACGCCTCTTGACTTCGACAGCGACATGTTCACCTGTGGATCTTCGGCACAACAGATCCACTGGACCGATGGCAGTGGGGTACTCCCTGCGGACAAGACTGAGTCCTTCACTCAAGTAGCCTGGATGCTCAGCGAGCATCTCTTGAAGGTGTTTCTCCACCCCATCTTTCTCAAGACCAGGATCGACACCCAAGTCCACGTCAGTATCGGAGAGAATCTGGTTGATCCTGATTCTCAAGACATCATTTGCCTTATTCTTGACTGTCCAGGTCTGTTGAACATCATCATGATCGAGTATCTCTATCAACAACGAGCAGGGAGCCCCCATCCAATTCAGGGGTTTATAGGCTCCCCCATCACTGTGAATCGACACCGAACCGTCAGATTTCACCATGATGAGTCTCGTCGCAGGCGGAAGATGAGCCGTTAGTCTCCCCGAATAGTCCACCTCGCAGGTGGCAATGACAAGGCGCACGCCTAGCTCAGAGTCACCGATGTAATGTCGCCACCTTGCTTGGGTGCAGAACCATTAGGATCATCCGGGTTTACTCCCCCAAAGGCGACGATCCCTTGTTCAATAACCTTCATGGAATCAGCATCAACTGTTCCCATCACCGTGTAGCTTGCTGGCATCCAGTCGGCATCTGCCAACATGATAAAGAATTGTGAACCATTGGTGTCAGGTCCAGCATTCGCCATAGCCACTGTTCCATAGGTGTAGGTTTCTTCACCAGTTAGCTCATCAGCGAAACGATATCCGGGGCCTCCCATACCTGTGGCAGAGGGGTCACCACATTGAAGAACGAAACCATCAACAAATCGGTGACAGGTGGTGGCATCAAAGTAACCCTGAGAAGCGAGGGTCTCAAAGGAGGACACCGCGCAAGGGGCAAGTGAACGGTCCAAAGTCATAGTGACCTTCCCAGCACCCATGTTGAGGGTTGCGGTGAGGGTTCCTGAAGTTTGAGGATCTTCTGGGGGAAGGGTATCCACAGTCTTAGCGGGTTCGCCGTCTTCAACATACTGGCAACCAGTGGCCGCAGTGACCTCTGGGTCCCCTGAGGGATCAGCCGCGGGGCTCGTCATTGGAAACTCTGGCTCTGCGCAGGCGCTCAGCCCCACAGTCACGAAGGCAACAGCGAGTATTGCTAACTTGATTTTCATGGACATCCTTTCGATCTTGCTAGGCTTAACTCCATGGTGAACTTGACCAGGATATACACCCGAACCGGTGATAACGGTACCACACGACTGTCTAACAACCAGGAGGTATCCAAATCTGACCTTCTGTTGGAGGCTTATGGAACTGTTGATGAGGCCAATTCCCTGGTGGGACTGGCTCTCAGTGACGGTGATATGGGCGAGAAGATGGGATCTGTGCTTCGCACCATTCAAAACGACCTCTTCGATGTGGGAGCAGACCTCTCCACTCCTCTGGGCCATGAACCGGCTTTGAGGGTAAAAGCCAAGTGGATCGATCAGCTTGAACAGTGGTGTGATGAGTTTGGTGAGGAGCTTCCGCCGCTGAAGTCTTTTGTTCTTCCTGGCGGAACCTCACTGGCTGGGCTGTTAAATTGTGCACGCACAGTGGTACGACGAGCCGAACGGGAGGGCTGGAGAGCCCACAGTCTCGAACCGGTCAATGAAGTCGCCTTGACCTATCTCAACCGCCTGTCAGATTTGCTCTTCATTTTGGCTCGATATGCGAATCTCCAAGCGAGCCATGAGGAATCTCTGTGGGTTCCAGGAGCCACCATGGACGACGTGTGATGGCTGAGACTCGTCTCCATACAGAAACCCTGGGCTCGTCGGATAGTCGCTTTGTTTTCCTCCACGGGTTATTTGGGCGGGGACGAAACTGGGCTAGTATCGCTCGAAACCTCCAACCTCACTGTTCTGTTCTTGTTGATCTTCCCAACCATGGACTCTCGCCGTGGTCACCAAAATTCTCCTACCTCGACATGGTTGCCGATGTTGTTCAGGTTCTCGCCGAGCTGGGCCAACCGGCCTGTCTGGTGGGTCATTCGATGGGTGGTCGTGTGGCGATGCTCACTGCCTTGCATCACCCAGATTTGGTTGATCGATTGGTCATTGTTGATACGTCCCCTGGCCTCATCCCCACTGACCGTCTACGCACAGTGGCCCAGGCCATGAGTAAGGTGGATATGTCCACGGTGACTAGTCGCAGCCAGGTTCGCCGGATTCTTGCAAGGAACATCGATGATGAGTTGGTGGTTGGTTTTCTGCTCCAGAATCTCACCAGAGATATTCACCACCATTGGAGCTGGACTCTCAACCTGGATGTCTTGAATCGAGACATCGAGTTGGTGGGTGAGTGGCCCGAGACATCTGCGTCATATTGCCACCCCACCCTGTTCATCACAGGTGCGCAGTCCGATCACGATGTGGGTGACCTCACGAACGTGAAGAAGCTTTTCCCGCTGATGAGACAAGTCAAAGTCAAGCAAGCAGGTCATTGGGTTCACGCCGATGCGCCCGAGGTGGTCACTGAGGCTCTACGCCACTTCGTCGCTGAGACGTAGCTTGAGGTTTCTGTCCCCATAGACAGCGTCAATTCTTGCCACCGGTGGCCAGTATTTTCCTCGCGGTCCACCCAGCGTCGGGCCTTGGTTGATGCCCATCGGATAGACGGCTTCTTCTCGGGTGTACGGATGGGTCCAGTCCCCCACCAGGCGATAGGCAGGATGGGGGGCATTGACCAGAGGATTATCGTCAGCGGGCCAGCGCCCTTCCTCCACAGCATTGATCTCAGCGCGAATGGCAATCATGGCTTCACAGAACCTATTGAGTTCCTCCAGGGACTCCGATTCGGTGGGTTCCACCATGAGAGTTCCTGGTACGGGAAAACTCATTGTTGGAGCGTGAAAGCCATAGTCGATGAGCCTCTTGGCCACATCATCAACAGTGATACCTGTTCGGGCAGTCATCGGGCGAAGATCGAGGATGCACTCGTGGGCGACAAGGCCATTGTCGCCATGATAGAGAGTCGGGAAGACATCTTTGAGCCGCTGCGACACATAATTCGCACTGAAGTTTGCCATCTGCGAGGAGTCTTGCAGGCCAGTATGCCCCATCGCCGCCATGTAAAAATACGCGATGGGTAGGATGCCAGCCGACCCATAGGGAGCCGAAGCGACCTCGCCAGTGGAATCGCCTAAGAGTTCATGGCCGGGAAGGAAGTCAGCCAGATGGGGTTTCACCGCCACAGGGCCCACACCTGGCCCGCCACCACCATGGGGCAAGGCAAAGGTCTTGTGAAGATTGAGATGGGCAACGTCAGCTCCCAGTTTCGTCAAGGTGCCTTGTCCGACAAGGGCATTGAAATTGGCGCCATCGACATAAACCTGCCCTCCGCCTTGGTGGATGATCTCGCACAAGTCCCCTATCGTGTCTTCAAAGACCCCATGGGTGGAGGGATAGGTCACCATCATAACCGCCAGATCCTCGCCACTGTGGTCCACCTTGGCTCGCAGATCACCGAGGTCTATGGCTCCGCGGTCATCCACAGCAACTGGAACGACCACTAACCCTGCCATCGCTGCTGATGCGGCATTGGTTCCGTGGGCAGAGGTTGGAATCAGACAGGTTCTCCTCACCTCACCACGGGACTCGTGATAGCGACGGATTGCCATCAGGCCTGCAAACTCTCCTTGAGATCCTGCATTGGGTTGGAAACTCACAGCACTAAACCCAGTAACCTGGCACAGCATCTTTTCGAGTTGATCGATCAGTTCACGGTAGCCTTGGGTGTCCTCTTCTGGGGCATAGGGATGGATATCGGTGAAACCTGGCAGTGATATTTGCTCCATCCCCTGGGCAGGGTTGAGTTTCATGGTGCATGAGCCGAGAGGGATCATGCCAGTGTCGAGTGCATAGTCCTTGTCTGCCAGAGTCCGCATATAGCGCATCATGGATGTCTCGTCGTGGTACGAAGAAAAGACCGGGTGTAGGTCATGATGCTCGCCAGAGTACTCACCACGAGGTATTCCCAGGTCGTCTTCCTCGTCGCCAACTGCACCTGGTTCAAGACCAAACACCTCTGCAAGACTGTCAAGATCCTGATCTATGAGTCCTTCACCAAAGGTGATGCCCACACTGTCACCATCACGCAGGCGGATGCCAATGCCCTTGTCGCGTGCCTGGTTGACTAATTCTTGGGCTCGACCAGGACAATGAAGAACAAGGGTGTCGAAGAACACGGTGGACCCCAGAGTGTAACCTTCACGAATCGCAGCCCTCGCAAATCGACGAGTCGCGCCATGAATGGTGGAGGCAATCTGCTCAAGACCACTAGGTCCATGCCACAGGGCATAGAATGCTGCCACTGCTGCCATGAGAACCTGAGAGGTGCAAATATTCGAGGTCGCTTTCTCACGGCGAATGTGCTGCTCACGAGTTTGCAGAGTCAATCGGTATGCGGAGTTTCCATCTGCATCCAAAGACTCACCCACCAACCGTCCGGGTAATTGTCGGACAAGTTCTTGGCGTACGGCCATGAAACCAACACCAGGACCGCCGTACCATAGTGGTATACCGAACCTCTGTGCTGAACCGACTGCCACATCAGCTCCCCAGGTTCCTGGAGGGCGAACCATTGTTGCCGCCAACAGATCAGAGGTGGCCACAACCAGAGCTCCCTGGTTGTGGGCAGCATCGCACAAGACCTGGCAGTCTTCTGCTAGGCGTAGTTCACCATCGACACCCAGATGAGCGACAACAACACAAAAGGGATCCTGATCATGGATGTCTTGAACAAGATCATCGGAAAGGATCACTGTGATGTCTTGAGCCTCACAACGCGTTCGTAGAACATCAATGCTGGATGGATAGACTCGTTTATCCACCACCACAGTGCTCCCGGTTTTGACCTGTCGGCGAACCAGGGCGACTGCTTCAGCCACGGCAGTAGCCTCATCCAGCAGGGAGGCATTGGCCACATCAAGGGCCATGAGGTCAGCTACCATCGTCTGAAAGATCATGAGAACTTCGAGACGGCCCTGGGAGATCTCTGGCTGGTAGGGAGTATAAGCGGTATACCAGGAAGGGTTCTCTAAGATATTGCGTCTAATCACCGCAGGGGTGATCGTTGAGAAGAAACCCATGCCGTACATCGCAGTGACACGATTATTCTTGGAAGCGAGCTCAGCAATGTGCGTCGCTACTTGATGCATCGGCAAAGGGCCACCATTCTCATCGTGCATCACAGACGTGGGTGCGAAAACTTGGTCCCACACCAAGGTGGACTTTTCTAAGGCATCAAGGATTTCTTGCTCATTCAAGTCATGCCAAGGCAGTCGCAATCGGTCTGTAGGAAGATCATTCATTCTTACTCATTTCTGGCGACCTCAAGCAGCGCGTCGTGCTCGGCGCCTCTCAGAGAGTTCATCAGTCCACACCTGGTCTGTGGTGCTCGTCGGCAATTGTACTAGGGTGCCTTCGATGTCATGCCAGACACCAGCCAGATCAATAGCGAACATAGCCTGACCACCTTTGACCAGATCGATGATTTCGTTGTCTTCGGTACATTCAAAAACTGAGGTGCCATCGGAGACCAGTGTAATGGAGGTGAGGTCCATTTGCCCTTGAGAACGCAGGTGGGTGATGGCTAGGCGAATCTGGTTCAAGGATATCCCTGTGTCAATCAGTCGCTTGATGACTTTCAAGAAGAGCAGATCACGAAAACTGTAGAGACGCTGGGTTCCTGAGCCCTCTGCACTTCGAATCTCAGGCACAACCAATCCTGTACGTGCCCAATAGTCCAGTTGGCGATAAGTGATGCCCACAGCTGAACAGGCAACGGGACCACGATAACCCACCCCTGCAGCAACGACAGAGAAGTCACCGTCGAAGAGCCTGTCTTGGCTGT